>Ga0070741_10001623_pt1 | contig 66500 bp, 41 predicted proteins | sample Coa_R1_4_FD_66440 | JGI IMG/M metagenome (GOLD analysis project Ga0070741, IMG submission 66440) | Surface soil microbial communities from Centralia Pennsylvania, which are recovering from an underground coalmine fire - Coalmine... | ecosystem: Environmental > Terrestrial > Soil > Unclassified ...
GGACTCCCCAGCCGGAGTGCAGCATGCTGATGCGTCCCAGATCGGTATCGTATGTCGTGTAGGTGAATGTGCCATCGCCGTTGTTCTGGAAAAGGGCATACATCTGATTGGCAAGATCGTCAACGAAGATGTCGGGCCGACCATCGTTGTTGTAATCGGCAAATTCGGTTCCCATTCCGGCAAAGGTGCGGCCGTTCACGTCAACCGCTACGCCGGCCATCAGTGCAGTCTCGCTGAAGCGCCCGTTGCCGTCGTTGTGGTAAAGGAATTCGGGCATGGAATCATTGGCAATGAACAAATCAGTCTTGCCGTCGTGATCGTAGTCCGCGAGCGTGATTCCCAAGCCCTTTCCAGGCTTTGCGATTCCGCTCTTCTGCGTGATGTCAGTGAAGTGCCCGTTGCCGTCGTTGTGAAACACGAGAGGCGCGATGGCCCGAAAATAATCTGGATGGCAATAGGCGCGATAGCCTTCGCGATGTTCCCCGCAGTAGATGTCGTCGAAGTCCCACAGTAGATACCGAAGGACAACCAGATCCAGCAGACCATCATTGTCGACATCGATCCAGGCGGCGCTCGTTGACCAGCCGCTGCCTCCGACGCCGGCTCTTTCGGTAACGTCAGTGAACGTGCCGCCGCCATTGTTGTGGTACAGGCGATTGCCGCCGTAGCCGGTGACGTATAGATCTTCGTAGCCGTCATTGTCGTAATCGCCTACGGCAACGCCCAGGCCGTAGCCAACGCCTTGGAGTCCCGATTTGTCGGTCACATCTTCGAAGGTGCCATCTGACCTCTGGTGAAAGAGCCGGTTCCAGTACTTGGCACCGGATTTCTGTGGAATCGTTCCTTTCGCAGTCGGATCTGCGAGCGGCGCCCCATTAATAAGGAAGATGTCGAGACGTCCATCGTTGTCGTAGTCGAACAGCGCTACGCCCGAACCCATCGTCTCCAGCAAGTACTTTTTGGAAGTATGCGAAGCCAGATGTTGGAAGCGCACGCCACTAACCGAGGTGATGTCGACGAACTTTCCGGGCAGGGCTGCCTTGGCTGCTATCGCCGGCGCGGTCGAGCCAGGAGCTTTTTGCTGCGCGTATGACCACCATGAGCAGAGGAGCGCGAAAGCAATTACGAGCACGCGCAGCATGACGTTATAGAAAGGTGGAGGGGAAAACTTCACGCAGACGGACCGGTAGGTGCTGTGAATGTAACGCGCTGTCTGGGCCGACGCAAGCACATTTGGCTGGCAATTCGCCTCTGCTGCAAGACTCCGTTCTGAAGCCTCCGACCAAGTCGTTGTTCCAAAACGGGTAACCGAGCCCACAAACCAAAGGCGGAACGACGAGCGGAGCGGGGCAAACGCCATTTGTCGCAGATCTGCGTAACAAAAAATCGAATCCGGGTGCTTGTGCCAATGCCTATTGGTCCACTGTTCGAGTTCATCGCTCGTAGCCTCAGGATCACCTGGACGGCGATCTGTCAGGAGGACCCGAGCGATTGCTCCTGTCCCTTCTGCCATGCAGCGAGCATTTCCTCGCCGACTTCTTTAAAATCGGGATGCTCTTTGATGTAAGCACGGGCGTCATTCGCCGTGTCGGACATTGCGTCCGAGATCTGCTGCAAAATCTGTCGAACTCTGGACGGACTGCCCTGCATCCGTGTTTCTCCCAGTCTGCGCAGCGTCTTCGCATCCGGCCATTCCGTCGTGCCATTCAGCGTAAGCGCCATGCTGTCTTTGGGCAGGTACACGGCGGTCGTAACAAGATCGAATACCGGCGCCAGGCGCCCTTCACCGAGCACGTCGTCATAAACCATACCGAAGTTCTTCAGGTGCGCATCGCCGTTCTTGAGTGCACAGTTCAAGGCAATCAGCGTAAATAACTTTTCGACGTCCGCGAGCAGCTCAGAGGTTTGGGCAAATTCCACGAAACGCTTCATAACGGAGGTCTCATAGCTACCCCGATATTTCTCGTCCGTTCGTCGCGCATTCAGAACACAAAAATCCTCGAAACCGCGGTATGTGCCATCCGCACGAAGATCGAAGCGGTCAACCACAAGCGCCATTCCATCTTCAGCCAATCTGCACGGCGGCACGTCCAGCCCGCAGCGTCGGGCGACTTGTAAACAGAAATGTTCATTGGCTGCGAGCTGCGGAAACTCATTCGCGTCCCAAAACTTGATGATGTGGGTCGCACCTTTGTGGCTTGGAGATGTTTGACCCCTGAGTTGACTTGGCGTTTCGGCCAGGACCGCAGATGCAGATTCATCCCGCACCAGCACCTTTGGCTGGACTCCGCTGATACCGGAGTAAACCGCAAACTTCTCGATGAGATACCGGAACAGGTCGCCACCGCCGCGCCGGCTCGCAACAATCTCGTCCACCGACTGGAACGGGACCTCCTCCTGCAACTGCTCTTTCTCGCCAGTGTAGCGGATACGTCCAACTTGCGAGCGGCCGACAATCCCCAGCAAGTTAAGGTCATCAAATGTTCCCGTGGCTTTGGCGAACGCCAGCCGCAGTCGTTCGCGCAACACGCCTTCTGGTAAATTCATCTCGAAGATAGGAGGCAAGCCGAACAGCACCTCCCATGAGGGCAAGCGGACCGGCATGGTGACGGAGACGGCCCGCTCCGCGCTGATTGCGGGCAGATAAACGAAGGCACTACCGCGATCACGCAGCCGATCGAGCAGGCCCGCTTCAGCGCCGTCTGTCCAAACCTTGATCATCCCGGTCCTCACTCAGGAGTTCGTCGAGAGTCGGCCTCTTTGGTTTCTCTTCTTGGACTCGCAGCTCCAGGCCAAGCACCGCGAGGATTTTGCTGATTTTGGAAAACCCAAGCTCGCCTGAGCGCCCGTTCTCCAACGCGTCGAGCGTGGCACGGCTAATTCCCGCTTTGCGAGCCAATTCAGTTTGGCTGAGTCGGGCTGCTTTTCTCCGGGTGGCAACCTCTGTACCCATCCCCGAAAGGGTTAGCATTTGAATAATATATCAGTCAATAGTGCTACTTTCAATGTAAACGACTAATATAATATTGCATATAGGCGCAAGGGCAGCCATCTCGCGCAAGTTACTTGGGTCGTTACCAGCGCTCTCACTGCGATTAGGGCGGTGCGCATAGCGTACAACCGGGATTGTGCAGGAGACGGAACCGCGGCCGATACAGAAGCGCCCGGCAATAGGGCCTGCCTTATGACTTTGGATCAAACCTCTTCCAGTTCAATTGGAGAGTCACGGTGAAGCAGACGGCGCACGTTTGCAGCATCCGTATCGTGGTCAATGCGAGAGCATCCGCGTCGGAGTTGCCGCGCTGAGAATCATGGCGTGATTCGATGGGAATGTGGCTACGGGCGCTCGCGTAACTGTTCGAGCGCCTGACGAACTGCGGCCAAATCCGAGCCGTCGGGGAGTAGCTGCTGAGCTCTTTCTAATTCTTCTTTGGCGTGCAGAACATCGCCTTGCTTTACATATATCAATCCAGCGTTTTTTCGTAAGATGCCTAACTGCAAGCACTTGCCACACAGGTCGATGGCTTCTTGGAGTTGGCGCACTGCCTGATCCCAGTTCTTGCCTTCTGCCGACCTCAGGGCAAAATTATTGAGTTCCTTCACCCGATCAGTGATTTGTTGCTTTTGTTGCAAGGCTTGAAGACGCGCCATGTACTCCGGAGCGTCGGGGCTATTGGCCTGCATCAACGTGCGCGCAAGGTTTGAGAGCGCCGACTTGTTGTCTGGATCGATCTCTACCGCTTTCTTCCATTGCACGACTGCTTCCTCCCGTTTTCCTTGCTGCAGCAGATTGCGCCCCAGATAAAACCGCGCCTGCGAATTTGATGGATCGAGTTTCACAACCCGTTCGAAGAGTTCGGTCGCGCGCACAGAAGAATGCTCGATCACACCGAGGAGCATAAGCGCTTGAACATAGTTCGGCGCGACCCTCACTGCTTGTTCCAGCGATGCCTTTGCTTCTTCCCGGCGATTCAGGTCATGGAGGAGGCGTCCGCGATTGTAGAGCGCCGGCGCCGAATCGGGCGCTAGACGCGATGCTTCTGAGAACTCCAATAATGCCGACTCGAGATCGTTGCCGTCGGCAAGAGCGATTCCCAGATTGAGATGTGCGGCAGAGGAATTTGGCCGCAGCGCGACGAGGCTGCGGAAGGTTTTCACCGCGTCATTCGCTTTTCCCGTTTTGCCTTGAAGCATTCCGAGCGCGGTCAGCGCGGTCTCATTGGCTCGGTCGAGTTGCAAAGCGTTGTGAAGCTGCTGTTCGGCTTCCGAGTATCTGTCCGAGGAAGCCAGCAACAGTCCGAGATTGATGTACCCCGGCGAACCTTCTGGATCAGCCGCTATAGCGCGCCGGAAGAAAGCCTCGGATTCCTCATTCTTGCCCCGGCGACCTAAAACAGTGCCGAGATTGTTCAAGATCTCCGCGGACTGAGGGTCGTCGACGAGCGCCGCGCGAAATTCACTTTCTGCAGCCGGAAGCTGACCCTGCGTCAGGTAGAGGGAGCCAAGTGCGTTGCGAGCCTGAGAGAATTTTGGATCGAGTCTGAGTGCTGCCTTCAGTTCGCGTTCTTCGCCGGCACGGTCTCCGACTCTCGAAAGCGCGATGGCGAGATTGAAGTGAAGTTTGCCGTCATCAGGCGCGAGCGCTACCGCGCCTCGGAAGTTCTCAACAGCTTCTCGATTGCGTCCCGCTTTCAGTTGATCGTTTCCTTCGTTGCCGAGAAATGCCGCCTTTGTTTGCTGCTCTTCGGCATCCTTGAGTCGCTCGAAAGCCGCGAACTGCAGCCCTGCGGCCTGTCGATCGCCTGATTTGGAAAGCATCTGCGCAAGCTGGTATCTGGCTTCAGACGCTTCCGGTTTCAGCTTGATCGCGGTTTGAAGCGCCGCGATCGCATTGGCCGTCTTACCTGATCGTCCGAGAACCACGCCTAAGTCGTAGTGGGCCTTGTAGCTGGACGGATTGGCATTGATTGCGCGCGTCAAGACATTTGTGGCCTCGTCGAAATGAGAGGAGTTCTTCAGCGCTTCGCCTAATACCTCAAGGCCTTCGGCATCCCTCGGCTTGTGAGTGACGTAGTTGCGCAGATAATCGAGCGAGTCTTCAGGCCGGCTTTGATTCAGCAGCGCCTTGGCGAGGAGAAGTTCCGCGTCAGACCGAGTTGGATCCAGGCGCAGCACTTCTTTGTATTCAGCCACAGCTTTCGCATAGTCCTCACGATGCGCATAAGCCGTGGCCAGATCGAAGTGCAGATCGGGCGATTGCGGCTGTGCTGATATGAGTTCCTGAAATACGGGAATTGCCTGCTCGTATTCGCCCACTTGCGAGTAAGCGACAGCCAACGCAGTTTTCAGTTGGACCGCGAGCATCGGTGCCGGAGAGTCGGCCAGTCCCCGCTTCAAATAATGGATGGCAGCGCGGTAGTTTCGCTGCGAGGTAAGGAGCTGCGCCAGATCGTAGTCAGCGAGAGCAAATGTAGGACTCAACTTTAGCGCCGTCTGAAACTCTTCAACAGCCTCATCTGACCTTCCAAGATCCTGCAATGTCAGTCCCAAAGCATTGTGTACCTGTGGCGATCCGAACTGCCGGCGCAAAACTGTTCGTAGTTCCGTTTCGGCACGCTGGGGATTGCGACTCTCGATGAAGGCCAGGGCCAGACTGTAGCGCGCCCTAGCCGAATCAGGATCAAGAGCCAAGGCCGCGGTGAATGCCTCAGCAGCACACTGTGGATCTCCCCCTTGCCCGTAGAGCGTTCCCAACCGTTCATAGCTTTCAGCAGTCGGTTGAGCGCTCACGGCTTCAAGCGCGGTAGACAGAGAGGGGAAGGAGCTTCGAGGCAGCTTGCACGCAGCAGAAACTTGTACATCTTCGAAAGCCGGAGCAGGACGAGAGGCTGGAGGAGATTGAGCTGACGCAAGGAAAGAGGCTCCGTAAAGAATCAGCGCGCAAACTGCACGAACGGACGAACCTCTGAACTGCCGCGTCGACATTTTGAAAGACTGAGTAGCCCGGGCTCTCAAATCCACCTTCCAAAAGCAAGTGGCATCGCCCCTCGACGATGCCACCTGCGTCCAAGTCGATGGAGTCCGCCTCAATAATAGAACTTCAGCGCAAACTGCAGCTGGCGCGGCGCGTATCCCGTGGCTGTCGTAGTCACCACGCCAAAGGTATTGTTCTTGACGTCCAGTTGCCCCGCCGGGCATTGGTCCGTCACTTTCACCAGACACTTGAGGTTGCTGCTGATGTTCGAATTCGGCAGACCCCAAATCGGCGAGTTGGTCACGTTGAAAGCCTCCGCGCGAAATTCGAGCCGGGTGCGTTCCGTAATCGGGAAATTGCGGAAGATCGAGAGATCAAGATTATTTCGCCCGTCGGCGCGCAAAACATTGCGGCTGAAGGTGCCGAAAGTTCCCATCGGAGGTATGGCGAAGGCCGAAATATTAAACCAGCATGCGCGTGTTCCGACCGGAGCGCCATTGGGACACTTCCCGCTGTTCGGATCGCCAACCAGGTTTGCCCGTTCCTGCAGGATGCTTCCCACTCGGGGAATCGTGTTTAGCGCGCTCAAGTTGTAGAGCTGACCCGATTGCAAATTCACGATGCCGTTTACCTGCCAACCACCAGCGATACCGTCGACGAACCGGTTTCCAGTCTGGAACTTCTTTCCGGCTCCGAACGGAAGATCGTAGACCCAGTGTGTGGTGAAGATATGCGGCACGTCGAAACCGGCGAGGCTTCTGTCGTTCTCCAAATGATAAGGATCCTGGACCGAAGAACCGTCGGCTGCGAACCAGCCATCGGAACCGATATCGATCGTCTTCGACCATGTATAGGACAGAAGCAAGGTAAGCCCGTGCGAGGTCTTCTGATTAAACGACACCTGCAGCGCGTCATACCATGACTTCCCGATGCTCTCATCGTAGTGAGTGGGGATTTGATACGGAAATGGGAAGCGTCCTTGAGCCGCCACCAGCGCGGGAGTGCAGGTTGTCGTATAGCAGCTAACCGACGGTATGAGAAGCTGGCCCGTGGGATCGGGAGTCGTCGCCTGATTGCCGGTGATGCCGACATCAAGGCGGTGACCGTGGGAGGCTACATAGTTGGTGGTTAACGTAGCGTTCTGCGTGACCGCTTCCTGGATCCCGATATTCCACTGATCCGAGTAGGGATTTTTCAGATTGGGATCGACAAACCAGTTGTTCTGCTCAAACGGCGTCGGCAGCGGAGTCGTGTTTGCTCCCTGCAGCGGATTCTCCGCAAACACAGTTGGCGGCGCGTTGACGTTGTTGAAGCTGACGATGAACTGGTCAGCTCGCGGCCAGGTTCCTTGCTGGTTTTGTGCCATCTGCAGGACCGCAGCCCAGTTGTCATAGAACCGTCCATAAGCGGCGCGCAGCACGGTTCGGTCGCCAAAACGATAGGCGAGCCCAACTCGCGGCTGAATGTTGTCATAGGCATTCGGCCAGAAGTGACTCCCAAATGGGGAAAGCTGCACATGCGCCGGCAGCGATCCGTCGGCGGTCGGAATGCACGGCGGCTTTCCTCCCGTGGCGTTACAGGCGGAGGGAACGTATTGGATGTCGTAATTACCGGTTCTCAGATCGATATTGCCGATCGGCCCGTTGTTGTCGCTGGGGCTGCCATACGTTGGTACAAAGGTCACGTCATAACGGCCGCCGAGATTCAGAGTCAGCCGGTCGGTGACCCTCCACTGATCCTGGAAGAAGAATCCATCCACCCAGCCGCCATGCTCGGTTTCATACTCGTTGCGATAGGTATCGCCGGCAGGAATTCCCAGCAGCAGCGAAGCAAAGCTGAATCCACCGCTACCGGAAGAAACCTTGCTTGCGGTCTGCGCCTGATCGAAATCCAAATGATTGGTATTAAAAGTCTGCTGGAATCCATTGCTGTTGAAATCGGCTCCCATGCTGAACGAGTGCCTGCCATGTGTCTTGGTGAATGTGCCCTTGTACTGCCAGATATTCGTCACGACTGCCGGGCTGCTGCCCTCTTGAAAGTTCGGAAAGCCACCGTTATTGAAATTGATGGCGTTGAAGTAGCACTTGCGCGGGCCTTGAACAAACGAGCACACAAAGCTCTGGTCGTAGCCTCCTGCCTGTATCAGCTGCTGCGAAACGTTTTCGGGAAGCAGCGTCGGGTTGGTGGAAAACCCGTAATTTCGTCCAAACTGCAAAGCCAGTACTGCCGATGGGCTGAACGTGTGGTTCCAGTTCAGAACCAACTGGTGCGCCCAATAGTCATTCAAGTTTGTCTGCCCAAAAATACCGGGGATGTCACGCGGTGACTCGATGTGGCTGAATCGGCCAAAAATGGCATTCTTTTGCCCAAGCTCCTCGTCGATGCGGACGTTGTAGCTGTTTGGATCCTGCGTATTCAACAAAGTTCGCTGGAAGTTCGCAGTGGGATTGCTGGAATCGCTGAAGTTGGGGCTCAGTCCGCCATAGAGCAACTGCGCGACTTTCTGCATGTGCGGATCGATTAAACCCGGCGGAAGAATGCTGCACGCTGTCATTCCGGCGGGAGGCGTTGTGGTTCCAAGCGGCGCCTGAAGTTGTGCGGATGCGCCCGTCCCCAGAGGTGCGGGCGATCCATTCGCGCATAGAAACGGCGTTCGCGTGCCGGAAGACGTAGTGCTGTATGGGTTATAAAGCTGAACTCCCTGCCCGCTGAAGTCTCCATTGATCTGGGCCGCGGTCGGAATGGTGGAAGTGTTGGCATTCCCTTCGTGCCGGCGCACGCCTTCATAGCTTCCGTAGAAGAACGTACGATTGCGTCCGTTGTAATGCGGAAGCAGGACCGGGCCGCCGATATTGGCGCCAAATTCGTTCTGATGGAGCGCGTTGATTCCCGAAATGGGATTCTTTGCGTCAAAGGCGCTGTTTCGTAGAAACTCCCAGGCTTCACCATGGAAGTTGTTGGTGCCCGATTTTGTCACTACATTGACGACTCCGCCCAGCACTCCGCCAAACTGCGCCTGGTCGTTGTGCGAGTCCACCTTGAATTCCTGGATATCGTCGATGATCGGAGGCACCGAGTAAGTACTGCTGAAGCTTTCCTGGTCGTTAAGTCCGTCGACAAGGAAAAGATTGCTGCGGTTCGTCTGGCCGTTGATCGATGGGAACGAGAAGGAACCGATTGTGTTGCCAGCAAACTGCTGGTTCCCACCGTTCTGCGCGGTGTTTACCGTGCTGACACCCGGTGTGAGGTTCAGCAACTGAGTGAAGTTTCTGCCGTTGAGGGGCAAATCGTTTACCGATTTGCGGTCGATCACCGCGCCCAACTCGGAAGTGGAGGTCTGCAGTCCAGCCTCTGCCGCCTCCACGGTCACGCTCTCGACAGCCGAGCCAACATGCAGGTTGAAGTCAAGCGTCGACGTCTGATTCACCTGCAACTCGAATTCCGGCTGGGTGGCAGTAGTGAAGCCGTCCTTCCGTACCGTGATCGTGTAGCGGCCGGGATTGATGTTCACCAGCACGTAGTTTCCTGCAGTGTTCGTCGTAGTGCTGCGCTCCACATTGGTGGCAAGGTTCTTCAGCGTGACCGTCGCGCCGGGGATGAGTGCGCCCGAGGGATCAGTGACGGTTCCGTTGATTGAGGCAGTCGAGACCTGCGCCGGAACGGTGGTCACAAAACATGCCGCCAAAGCAGTGAGAAGAAAGAAGGCGATCCAAGATCGGCGAGAGCTCGCGAGGCAGCGTGTCATTGCAGTTCCCTCCTGGGAATCGAGTGACAGTCAGGGGCCCGGGCTACTTGCGCGTGTCATGTGCGGGTGCGATCCAGAACAAACACGCGGCTGGTCGCAGAACATACCTAACAAACGCCAGTGAATTCAAGATAAAAAATCAATACTTCAACATATGAAATACCTGAAAGCGATCGAGGCGCTTGGGACGGAACCGGGAGCGCGCGAATAACGATCTTCTCTCAGGCAGTCTGCTGACATTCCAGCTTCTGGAGGGGCCCGTCAAAGGATCAAATGAAACCCAACGGTATGCGGATCGACGGAATCAGCATCCTCGGACAATTACTTCCCAGCGCACTGGCTCCAGGCCTTACGAAAATTGTCGTCCTGCGGAAACAAAGCGCTGGCGCTTGCTGCAACCTTGCAAACTTCCGAAGGTTCTTTCAGAGACGAATAGGCTGCGAGAGAAAGCTGATAAAAAATCTGGTCGTAGGGAATCAGGGCGATGCCCTGCCGCAGCACCTCGAGTGCGCGATTCTCCTGATGAATCGCCAGCAGCATTTTCGCAAGCTGCTCAAAGTCGGAAGGCTCGGTGCTCCCAAGCTGGCGCGCTCGTTCCAGATACTCGATTGCAGTCATCACGCCCTCGAGATTTTTCTGCTGCAGCGCAAGATCGGCAAGCGCCTGCAGCACAATCACGTTGTTCGGCTCCGTAGCTTCGAGTTGCTTTCCCATTTTCCAATAGCGTTCGCGGTATTCGGGGTGCGAAAGCATCACCTGTCGATAGGCTTTCAGCAGAGTGAGCGCAGACGGTTTCTCCCGCGCATTTGGTGCGCTGGTGAGATCGACCAGATCCGGCAACTCCGGCGTGGTCATGTGAAATGCCGAATCGGGAAATGGCTCGCTGGGCGTGGCGACGATTCGGTGATTGGTCAAGACGGCGTGCGAAATTACTTTCACGTCCCGTTTTGGCATGTGGCAACCGGCGCAATCATCTGGTGGACTCTGCGCCTGGCGTTGCGCCAAAGGCAGCTTGCAGCTTTGCTCGTTGTGACAAGCGAGACATTTCTCCCGAAAATACGCTGGAGCCTCAGCGCGGGTCGGCTGCACGTGAGGATCGTGACAACTTATGCAGTTCAGCTTGCCTTGGCTGCTGCGATAGCACTTGCTGAGCCGCATCGAGAGGACATGTTCGAGCAAGTCGTCTCGTGGCGGATACTGTGGCCCGAATGGAACCATATAAACGCTGAGCGTTTCGTTGAGAGATGCTCCCGGACGGAAATCCCCATACTCGTCGCCTTCGCGCAAGACTCGCGCGTCGCCGGTCTGGTGGCAGCGCAGGCAGATGTTATCAGCAAGCCATCCGCTTAGCTTTGCTGGATTCACAATGGTGTCGGTGCTGGCTGCCGCGATATGCGCTTCCCCAGGGCCATGACAGTTCTCACAGCCCACAGCTAACTCGCGAAACGCAGGATTGCGAAACTTGCCATGGCCGTTCACGATCGGTTGCGGACGTCCGCTGTGGCAGGCAATGCATGCGGGGAGAATGGGTCGGGTGAAACCGAAGTCGCCGTACTGGTATCCCGGCGAGAGCGCCCACTGGTGGACATTGGAATAAAACGAAAGAGGGGCTTCAAACAGATAGTCGCCCTGGCGCACAAGTGCGCCCATTGCGTTTTGACCTGCGCCAATGATCCACTCGAGCTTGCGCGTGTCGCGAAACACTTGCTTGCCTTCCGCTGTCAGCTCATATTCGCTTTCATAGACGCCGCCGTCCCGGACGAATAATTCAAAATGGCGATTCAGTTTCTGATCGAAAAACGAAGCGGAGATGGGAACGCCGGGGAGCGATGCGGGAGTCGCCGCAACCATCGATCTTCCCATATCGGTGCGCGAATACTTCTCGTAAATATCGGGATGGCAGAGCGCGCACTCCTGCGAGCCGACGTAGCCGGCAGTGATTCCTTTATATGGCTGAGTCGATTTCGCCGTATGCCTGTTCCCGCTGGTTTGCGGCCAGGCAGTGAGACAAGCAATCGCAATCGAGAAAGCAGCGGCGAGAATCGCAGAACGTGTTCGGCTAATCGAGTGGTCAGACACGCGATGTATGAGCGGTTGTTATACCGCAATAAAGGAGGCCGCGCCAAATGCGGGAAAAAGACCGAGCAAAGTCATTGTCTTTTACTTTTTTCGCACGAAGCCGCGCCAAAACTTATATGGTTGGGACTTTGCCCATCTGTCGATGGCCTCCGGCCAAAGTAGGCTGTAGCCTTTCATGATTTCACGGAGCTTGGTGAAATCTGTGCCAGCCTAACCGTAGCCATCTCCGCACTTGTCCGGGAATGACCTGCCAAGCCATTCTTCGTCGATCCGCGCAGTCGGCAATGTTCACAGTCGGCAACGATCTTTTGAAGCTGCTCCGTATAGGTCATGTCGGTTCCTGCCTCACGAAAAGTTTGGAAGAATCTGGCCCCAGCCATCCGTGAGCGCGGATGACGTAACAATCTCTCGCACCTTTACCAAGAATTTCCTGCTGTGACTCCAGTGGATGGCTCCCTTGTGTTGCAACTGTCCCATCACAATTGCCGGATGAACGCCTTGTCGCAATGCGAATCCGTGGATTTTCACCTTGGAGAACATTGGCTTAACCCGAGCAATGAAGTTGTCCATCTCGGTAGGACTGACCAAGTTTTGGCCTGCAAAGGCATCTGCTTTTTGCTCCATCTCCGATTTCTCTGCGGACCGTATTGCTTTATCCCCGACCAAGTCGGAATCGAGTGGGGCAAGCATCACACTGATGCCGTCCCGATTGTTAACATGCCCCAATTCATGCAGGAGGGTGAACCAAAAATAATCCAGCCGGTCGAACCTTAGCGACAGGCCGATTACTGGCTTGCCATCTACCCACACGCATACCCCATCAATTCTCGTTTGAGGTAAATGCTCGACTATTACCAAGCGAATGCCGCACTCTGCCAGAACTCTCGGCACATGCCGGATTTCTTCTGAATTTCCCATTAGGGGACGTAGCTTCGCTAGTGCTTGCGTTACGCTATCAGCTCTAAATTCCTGCGCCTGGACAGCGCGCGCCAACTTCCGGACACGGTATACCCAAGCACGCTGTGGAGCGGTTAGCTCCCCATAGCCAGTGCCTTGCCGAGCGGCATATGCAAGGGATTCTTTTTCGATCTCCTCAAACGATTCCTTGTCGTAGAAACTTGCGACTCTAGACCGAAGAACATCCACGTCTGTCGAAGATTCAATCCATCCCCGCTTTACCATCTCATTTACCGGCGCAACCCTGTACAACTCAGACCTACGAGTGGTTGCGCTGTGTTCCTCCGAGGGAAGATTCAACCTGTAGGCCGTGTCCATGTTTACCCAGTGCTGAGCACTGTTACCAAACGCGGCCGCAAGGTTTCTGGCCAGATCAAGAGAGATGGGCTTGGTGCCCTTAATCAACGCGCTAACAACCGACTGCTGAACCTGGAGAATGTCAGCCAGATCGCGCTGCGTCCATCCACGCTCCTCCAGCTCCTCCTTAATTACGTCTCCGGGTGGAAACGTCTCCGCGAGTTGTTCATAAGTCAGCATCGTTTTTCTCCTAGTGGTAATCCTCGATCCCTACGATCACGATTCGCTTGTTAGGCGGTTCGCCCTCTAATTCGACGATCAATCGCCACTGGTCATTGAGTCTCATTGAATGCTGATGGCTTCGCTCTCCTTTCAGCTTTTCAAAGTGCAGAGAAGGCAACTTATACAGGTCACGCTCGTCAACTGCCGTGACGATTTGCTGGATTCGCAGGCGGAATTTCTTTTCAATCGCCTGCGAAAACCCGCTCCTAGCATTCTTGTCTGTCGCCAGAGAGTGCAGATTCTTGTCACGGAACACGACCTCCAGCGGCATGCGTCCAACCTACCGCGTTAGATGCTATTTGTCAATTAAAGAATTCATGAATTCGTGAATACATATCAGTATACTTGCAGTATTCATGAAATCATGAATTATCTACTTTCCACTCTGTCCTGTAAGCTCTACAATTTAGACCGTCATGAACTTCTTGGCAGCATCCTCAAGCGGGCTGCGGTTCTAGCGGCACTAGTCGAGGGTACTTCTATCAATGCGACTTGCCGAATAACCGGTGTCGCAAAGCACACGGTCTTAAACCGCCTCAAGGACATCGATTGCGCTTGCGCCGAATATCACGAAAAGAATGTTCGTAACCTCGTTGTTAGACGTGTTCAATTCGATGAAATCTGGAGTTTCGTTTATGCCAAGCAGAAGAACGTCTCCGAAAAACAGATGAATGCTGGCGCTGGCGACTGCTGGACGTGGGCGGCCGTTGATGCCGATACCAAGCTAATCATCAGCTACATGCTTGGGGATCGCGGAATCCACACTGCGAGGGCGTTTATGAAAGACCTAGCGAAGCGCATCTCCAACCGCTCCCAGCTCACTACCGACGGCCACCGCGTTTACGCTGATGCCGTCGAAGAACACTTCGGAGCAGACATCGACTACGCGATGGTGGTGAAAATCTACGGCGCATCGACTGGTGTTACGGAAACGGAAGCGCGGTACAGCCCAGATTCACGCGCCTGACCAATGCCTTCAGCAAAAAAACTTGAAAATCATGGTCATGCTGTCGCGCTGTATTTCATAAGTTACAACTTCTGCCGAGTTCACAAACCTCACCAGCGACAAGAAGCGTTGTGGCAGACGTTGAAGGAAAGCCTGACAAAATCGAGAGGGTTGAGAACAGTGTAGCTACTACCGACGAGAGTGATCAAAACTCTTCATCTTCATCTTCCCCCCTCATCATCATCGTCTTCGCGGGTTACCGCAGGCTGGGTCTTGATTGCCAGCGTCAGACTGCTTTGATGCCAAAACAGAAGCTCATTCACGTTGCGCGGGAAGGGGTTGGCGCAGCGGAAGAAATGCTTCTTGTTAAACCTGCATTCCTGAATGTGTCGGTGCTCGTGCTCGTGTCCATACGGCTCGCGCGCCTGAAGTGTGAAGACAAACGTTCCAGCGGCATCAATCTCCGGTTTCTTTGCGCAATTCGGTGATGCGGTTCATAAGCTCCCGGGCAAGTTGCGCATGCTGGCTGTCGCCGTACAAATTACGCAGCTCTCCCGGGTCTTCCTTGAGATCGTAGAGCTCGAATTCCTGCGGCTCTTCGTAATAATGAATGAATTTGTAGCGCTCGGTGCGGACGCCGCGATGCTTCCTCACGTTATGCGGCCCGGGGTATTCGTAATACTCATAGAGCCAGTCTTTACGCCAGTCTGCCGGCTGCTCACCGCGCAGCAACGGCGACAGGCTGCGGCCCTGCATCTGCGCCGGAACCCGAATTCCCGCCAGATCGAGAACGGTCGGCGCCCAATCGAGGTTCAGAGCCATGCGGTCCGCCACCACGGAACCGGGTTTGATCAGGCGCGGATATCTGGCGAGCAGCGGAACACGAATCGAAGGTTCGTGCATGAAACGCTTGTCATACATCCTCCATTCGCCGAGAAAAAAACCGTGATCTGAGGTAAAGAGAATCACGGTGTCGTCGAGGATATCCATCTTGCCCAGCGTCTCGAAGACCCTGCCCATATTCTCGTCGGCCAGAACGATGCCGGCATAGTAATCCTTGGTTACTTCTTCAAGAGAGCGCGCACAATTATCGCGAGTCAGCGTATGGAGAGCGTAGGTGCCGATCTTGTTATCGGCATCGGCAAATGCGCGCGGCTTGCCCGGATATCCTTTCAGATCGTCGTCGAAGGTGGCAGGCTTGGGGATGGGAATGCCGTCATAAAGATCCAGATGACGGCGGGCGCGAAAGAACGGCGCGTGCGGCGACTGGAACCAAAGTAGCAGGCAGAAAGGCTTCTCGCGTCGCTGTTCAACCCACTTGAGAGCATGATCGGTGACGACATCGTCGACATACCCGGAAAACGTTTGTGCGGGATTCACAGTTCCGCCCGCGCCCTGCTCGATCTGCGGCCAGAAGTAGTCGGTCGCAGGATGGGGAAAACCGAAGTAGTAGTCCCAATATCGCTTTCCCAGATCCTTGACGTGGGCCTTGCCGAAGAGCGCCACCTCGTAGCCCGCGGCGCGCAGAAGATCGGTGAACATGGGAATTTGCGGCGCAATCTCCCGCTCGCCGTTGTCGAGGCAGCCGGTGGTATGTGAATACAAGCCGGTCAGCGCGGTGGCGCGGCTGGGAAGGCACAATCCATTGATCACGAATGACTCGCGAAACTGAATGCCCTCGCGACCGATGCGATCAAAGTTCGGCGTCTTGACGATCGGATTTCCGGCCAGGCTCAAGGCGCCGGGTCGATGCCCGTCGGTCATGACGAACACGAAATTTGGCCTTCGCAGGGAACCCGAATTGGGAACTTGGGCATCGCCGCCCTGCGCCAGCGCCAAACCGCCTGCGGCGCCGGCGCCCTTCTTGAGAAACTCGCGTCGGGAGAGACCCGCCGCTGCGGAGTTGCGATCGCTCATATCCGTTGCCTATGCCTCGCTGCTCAGAAGCTGACTAAGACCCGCGCCGGGAAGTCCGGCGAAAGCGGTACACGTGAACCTCGTGGGGACCAAACCAGTCGGTCAAAGTTCCGTTCGACAATTTCACCCGGCGCGGCGACTCGAACAAGACATCGCCTTCGTCGAGATCCGGCGGCAGACCGTTGAATGTGACCTGTGCGGTAGCCGCCTCCCGTCTCGAAGCCAACAGATAAACGTAGTCACCGGTCTCGCGTGTAACGTAATCCATCGCTCGATCGGCATCGGAAGAGACGTGAAGCTTTGAGTCGGGCGCGACCAGCGCGGGGTACAGTGGACCATCGGGCCGTAACTCCTCCAGCACGGGACGCAAAACCCGGTCATAGAAGGTCCAGTTCCATCCGTAGGCGGCGTCACGCTCATTCAAACACGGAGCAACGTTGCCTCCGAAGTACACCAGCCCGCGCGCGCCATCGGCGATGGCCTGGTAGGTCATGTATCGCTCTTCCGCAAACGTGGGAAAGCGCAGCGTCTTTCCGGGTTTCGCAACGCCGCTCCAGCAGATTTGCAGCACCATCATTGTCGGTTTGCGGAAATCGGTGGATTCAGCGATGCGCTTCGCGTAATCACCCACCACGCTGAGTTCGCGGTTCTCGGTGCCGGAATGGGTTCCAGGGGGATAGCTCACGGGATAAATATCTACCGCTCCGATGTCGAAGAACGCGGAATACGGCTTCCAGTCGGCGACCGTCCCGCGCGGCGCCTGCGTGATCCAGATGGGATGATTGGGATCGAGCGCGTGAATCGTATCGTAATAGGTGCGCAGATCGTCGGCGGGAATTTTTCCCCATTGCGGCTCGTCCTCTCCCTTCCAGAAGAACACCGCCGGATTTTCGCGATACTTCTTCACCACACGCTGCAACTCGGCGAGGTGCGCGGTCTCGCCCGCCTTGATGTGCTGCAGCTCGGCGATCGAGATCACCACATGCATACCCTGCTGATTGGCTTCGCGCAGCAGCGCGTCCAGTTCGGCTTCTTTTTCCGGACCCCATGCGCCGTTGCGGCAGTACCAGAGCTGGAAGGTGTGACCCTCATTGACGAGATAGCGCATGGCGTTCTCACCGCCGGGAGTTGCGGCGCCGGTCGGAGGCCCACCGGTAAATCCGATGGGGAACGTCGGCGCAGCATTCACGATGAAGGCTTCATGCGGTCCGGTCTGGATATGGGTAACGCCAGCCGAAGGCGCATCGGCGGCTGCCGCGATTACCACCGACAGGGTCAAGAACAGGCATTGGTAAATGATCAACTCCGGGCTGATCCGGCGCTCACGGCAGATCATCTCTACGTTTTCTCCTGAATTGAGATTGTTGGTCGAGGTTGAGGTTTGAGGACCACCTGGAACACAGTTGATCCAGCATCCGGTTCGCCGACTGAAAAAACACCAGGGTGCCTCTCATCAGCGACTCACCTGGAGCCGCCGCGACGCGGTCGTCGAGTTGGCGGCGGGTCTGGGGCTGCGCCTCGCCGTTTTCGCCGCCGATGCGCCCGAAGAAGACCGGCCTTCATCCACACCAGCCACAGCCAGCGATCGCAACTTCTGCGAGATCTCGCCGCAGGCTTCCAGCAACGACGCAATCACCGCCGAACCTTTGCGCGGATTAAATCGCGACGCCGGGCCGGAGATGCTGATGGCGCCCGCGGCCATTCCGTTTGCGCTCAGGATCGGAGCGGCAACGCAGCATGCGAGCAGAGAAGTTTCGCCGCGATCAAAGGCGAATCCAGCCGCACGGACACGCTTGAGCTCGGTCATGAACTCGTTGGCGTCGCAGATGGTGTTCTCGGTGACCAGCTCAAGCTTTCGTCCTTCAATTAAGGTCCTCACCAGGCCGGTCGGAGAAAATGCCAGGATCGCCTTGCCCAGCGCGCTTGCATGGATAAAAACCGTGGCGCCCCTGGTTTCCTGCAGGCGCAAAGCAAATTCGCTCGGCACCACCTCCGCATACATGATCTTGTCGAGGTTGCGCACTCCGAGGTTTACGGTCTCTCCATATTGCTTGCGCAAATCCAGCATGTAAGGGAGCGCCAGGTTGCGCAACGCGGTGCTGGTCCCTTCGTTGCTGCCAAGTTGCGCGAGGGCAAAGCCGACCATGTAGTTGCGTTCGGAGTCGCGCACGAGATAACCCATGTCATGCAGCGTGTTGAGAATCCGGAACACCGTAGATTTGGGAATTCGCGTACGCTCGGCAAGTTCGCTGACGCCCAGCGCTTCGGCCCGCGACAACTCCTCGAGAATGCGGAACGTGCTCTGGACGACAGGTACGCTGTATTTGCCGGATCGTGGTTCGCTCACTCTCTTATCCTCATCTCTTCATCCGAAGCGCTCGCAGACGGGTAGAGACTTTCATGGGCACGCCCTTGAGAAAGACTTCGCAGACTCCCACGGGAGCCAGTTCCGGGCGCTCATAGGTCGCCGGACTGTCGATCTGTTCAGGGTCAAATACGGTGAGGTCGGCGAAGGCGCCCGCTTTGAGCACGCCGCGGTCGCGCACGTTATAGCGCGTGGCCGGCCGCATGGTGATCTTGTGTACCGCCTCTGTGAGCGAGAGCCATTGCCGCTCCCGGCATACCGTACCCAGCAGGAAAGGAAATGTCCCGTGCAACCGGGGATGGGGCCGACCTTTGACATAGAAGCCGTCGCTGATCACCGTCGCCAGCCGATGGGTGATGCTTCGCCGCAAATTATCTTCGCTCTGATTGAAGGACAACATATTCACGCTTCCGTTCTCTTCAACCAGCAGATCGAGCATGGCCTCGACCGGCTCGCGGCCGCGTTGTTTTGCGATCTGGGCGAGATTTTTGCCGATCGTCCACTGGTTTGGTTGGCTCTCGAGTGCCGAAATGAAAATGTCCTCCCAGTTCCACGCAATCGAGGCATCGGTTTCCCGAGCGATGGCGGCCCGCTGCTGCGGATTCCGCAATCGGGACATCAGGGCTTCGGGGCCGCCATCGAGCGCTGTCTGGGGCAAGACCTGGGTCAGCACCGTCGATCCGGCTACATACGGATAGCAATCAAATTCCACGTCGACGCCGGCGGCATGCGCCTTCTCGATGGCATCGATCGCGCGCAGGTGAAGCGGCCGGTTTTTCGCCCCCACCGCCTGCAGATGGGAAATCTGCAGTCGGCACCCGGTGCGGCGGGCCAGTTCGATCTGCTCTTCGACGGCGGCGACGAGATCGCTCGAGTAGCTCCGGATGTGGCTCGAGTAAATTTTTGCCCGGCTGGAGACGAGGCGGCAGAGACGCTCGAGTTCCTGAGCTGGAGCGCTGCTGCCGGGAGCATACATCAACCCCGTGGACAAACCCGCGGCCCCGGCGTCGAGGGCTTCGGCCAGGAGCGCCTCCATGCGGGTGATCTCCGCGTTGCTGAGCGGCCCCTGGCGATTACCTGCGACGGCAATGCGCAGGGTTCCATGACCCACCAGAGAGACGACGTGGGCCGTTCGACTGCGCGCAATCTCGTCGAGATATGCCTGCGTCGAGGGCCAGCCCCACTGTTCCCCACCGCAGAAAATGCCGTTGGCAAAGGCGCGCAATTCTGCGGCATCGGGCGCGGGAGGATAAGCCGAGAAGCCGCAGTTGCCGACCACTTCGGTCGTCACTCCCTGCCGCAGTTTCTCCCGGCGGCCTTCGATTACCTGCAGATCGGAGTGGGTGTGGGAATCGATGAACCCGGGGGCGATGGTCAATCCGGAACAATCGATCACCTCGGCTCCAGGCGGGGTCGCGACGTTTCCCACCTCCACGATGCGCTCACCGCGCACATGGACGGCGCCGGGAAACGCCGGTTTTCCCGTCCCGTCGATCACGGAAGCGCGCGTCAGAACGTATTCAGCCAATCGGTTCACCGTTTCACTAATGAAACACAAGGCGAGGCGCTCATTGACATGCGAACGCGGCTGCCCGTACTCTGCCGGGCGTAGGAGATTCCATGGCAGCGAAAATCGAACGGCTCTCGGTCGAGGACGCCCCCGGCTCCCAGGGCCCTTACTCGCAGGTTGTACGCGCGGGAGACTTCCTCTACGTCTCCGGTCAGGGCCCCATCGATCCGGCAAGCAACGAATTTTCCTTCGGCGACGTGCGGCACGAAACCCGGCTTGTGCTCCAGAACATTGAGAAAATTCTTGCCGGCTGCGGAGCTACCATGGCCGACGTTGTGAAGTGCTCCGTGTTTCTCGCCCAGGCTTCCGACTTTGCCGCGATGAACGAAGTGTACGCGTCGTTTTTTCCCGGCGGAGCTCCGGCGCGCACTACCGTCCAGGCGACCCTGGTTGAGACAGGCATGAAAATCGAGATCGATTGTGTGGCCTATCTGCCCAAGTCCGACGCGAGTCGCAGTCGCTGACGAGCTCAGCATCGGACGGCCTGCTCGACCGCGGCCAGGGTGGCGTCGATATCCGCATCCGAATGCGCGGTGGAGATATACCAGCGGCCATCGGGAAGGGTGAGCACACCCTGATCGAGAAGCGCCAGCGCAAAATCTGCGTAGAGCTGGCGGTCGGCGGACAGAAGGTCGCGATAGGACCGCGGCTGCTGCTCAAGAAATAAAAGAGAGAAGACCGCGCCTTCCCCCGAGGTAATCACGCGATAGCCGCGCGCCGAGAGTATTTCTTTGAGGCCACTGCGCAGCCGCGCGCCGCGGCGATGAAGTTCGCGAAAGCGCGCACCATCATCCCGCGCCAGCACATCGAGCACCGCCTTGGCGGCCGAGAGCGCGATCAGGTTGCCGTTGAGCGTGCCGGCATGAATCACCTTGCCCGCGGCGATCTGTTCCATGAATTTCTGCTTTCCGCCGAGAACGCTCAAGGCAGCGCCGCCCCCGACCGCCTTCGCGTAAGTGGCGAGATCGGGGGTGACCGCGTAAAACTCCTGCGCTCCACCCAGTGCCAGGCGAAAACCGGTAATCACTTCATCAAAGATGAGCAGCGCGCCTTCGCGCTCGGTGATCTCGCGAAGGAAAGCCAGAAATCCGGGCAGCGGCGGGATGCATCCGCTGTTGCACAGCAGCGGTTCGCAAATCACGGCCGAGATCGTCGCCGGATTGTCGGCAAAGGCGGCGCGCACTCCGTCTGCGTCGTTCCACTCGACGATCACGGCCGCGCCGCGATGCAGCTGGCCGATGCCCTCGCCGATCGGCTCTCCTTTGGCTTCCTCGATCTGCTTTCGCGTGGGGTGGTAGCTGACCAGAACGGTGTCATCCCAGCCGTGGTAGTGGCCTTCGAACTTGATGAATTTCGAGCGGCCGGTCGCCGCCCGCGACAGACGCAAGGCAAGCTGCACGATCTCGGTGCCGGTGTTCGCGTAGCAAACCTGATCGGCGCAGGGCAGCAACTCGGTGAGCCGTTCCGATACCTCGAATTCCAGATCGTGCTGCGCGCCAAAGGTAAGGCCGCGACGCATGGCCTGGCTCACGGCTTCGACGACCTCGGGGGGCGCATGCCCGAGTATGTTTGGGCCCCACGCAAGTGTGTAGTCAAGATAGGAGTTGCCGTCCACGTCGACCACTCTCGACCCGTCGCCGTGGTCGAAGTACAGCGGATAAGGGCGCTGATGCCGGCGCAACCCGCTGGAGACGCCGCCGGCGAGCGTACGGCAAGCGCGCGACCAGCGTTTTTTCGATCCCGCCGTTTTTGTCAGAACGCTCGCCTCGCGCCGAGCGGCGGCGAAGGCCGGCTCCTCGGGCATCATCTGCTTTTCCGCCAGGGTTCCCATATCTGTATTGAAACGATGAGCAGACTATACGCGTACCGCAGGATTGTCAACAGAATGGCTGCTCTGTGCGGTGATTCGGCAACTTGACAAAGCAGGCCGCCGCCCCGAGAATGAACCGGCCCGCGAATCAGCGATTCAATAGGAAAACGAAACATTCAAGACCCGATCGGCTGTCTTCGGGTCCGATAACTCTGATGACTGCCACTCCCGCGACTCCGCCGCCTCCCACTCTCAAACGCGTGCTTGGCCTCTGGGATCTGGTGTTCTACGGAATCGTTCTGATTCAGCCCATCGCCGCCGTGGGCCTGTTTGGTATTGCCATGCAGATGTCCCGCGGTCACATGGTGACCACGATCCTGATTGCGATGGTGGCGATGATGCTGACCGCGGTCAGCTATGGACGCATGGCTTCCCGCTATCCGTCGGCGGGCTCGGCCTACACCTACGTCAGCCGCGGCCTCAATTCCCATCTGGGCTTCATTGCAGGGTGGGCGATGATTTTGGACTACCTCATCGTTCCAGTCGTCAGCACCATCTACGCAGCCTTGACTCTGGCGCGCATGCTTCCAGCCGTTCCCTACTGGGTATGGGTGGTGCTGATCGGCGGAGTGATCACCCTGCTGAACGTGCGCGGAATCCGCACCACGGCGCGGTCGAATGTCATTCTGCTGTTCGCGATGTGCGCCGTGATTACCGTCTTTATGATCGCGGCCGTGCACTACGTGTGGACGGGTGAAGGTCCGGGCGCCCTGTTCACATCCCTGCCCTTCTACAACCCTCGCACCTTCAACATTCGCGAAGTGCTCACCGCCACATCGTTCGCGGCGCTCACCTACGTGGGCTTCGACGGCGTGACCACGCTCGCCGAAGAGGTAGAGAATCCGCGCCGCAATGTGCTGCTCGCCACCACCCTGGTGTGCGCCTTGACCGGCCTCTTCAGCACAATCCAGATCTATCTCGCGGCCCTGGTGTGGCCGAACTATTCGACGTTTCCCAATTTGGAAACCGCCTTCCTCGACGTCTGCCGCCGCGCCGGCGGCTTCTGGCTCTATGAAGCCATGGCGCTGACGTTATTCATTGCATGCTTTGGCAGCGCGTTGACCGGCCAGGTCGGAGCAGCCCGGCTGCTGTTCGGCATGGGTCGTGACGGGGTATTGCCGAAGAGCTTGTTTGGTTCGCTGCATACCAGGACCGGCGTACCTTTGTTCAATCTGTGCCTGCTGGGCGCGCTGACCATCGCGGGCTCGTTGAGCCTGAGCTATGAACGCGCAGCGGAGGTGCTGAATTTCGGAGCCTTTCTCGCTTTCATGGGCGTGAATGCCGCGGCCATGCGGACGTTTTATTTCCAGCGCGCCCGGGAAAGCCGCAGCCTGATAAAAGATATCGCCGCTCCCGCCGCCGGACTGCTCTTCTGCCTGCTCATCTGGTGCAGCCTTCCCGAATCGGCAAAGTGGATCGGCGGCGCCTGGGTGGCGCTGGGTATCGCTTACCTCGCCATCCAGACGCGCGGTTTCAGCCGGCCGGCCGTGTCGCTCGCTTTTATGGAGGAGTCCAGCGCAAATTGAGAAGTCATGGGAGGTGTCATGCAACTTGAGCAACGCCGCAGCGCTCCCCCGGATCCGGGAAACATCGACGTAGCCGTAGTCGGGCTTGGCCTGATGGGGCGCAGCATCGCGGCCTGCCTTCTCGGAGCCGGCCACCGCGTGACCGGGATCACGAACGATCCGGCAAGCCGCGACCAGGCCCGGCAGCGCGTGCGCGAGTTCCTCGATGAGATGGTTGCGGAGCAAATCGCGCAAGCGTCCGCTGCCGCTCTCATGGAGCGGTTTTCGGTGTCGGCGAGCTACCCGGACCTTTCCGGGTGCAGCATTGTTTTTGAGTCCGTGACCGAAGATATCGAGCTCAAGCGCAGCATTTTTCGCGACATCGAAGCGGTGGTCCCGGCAGCGACGATCATTGCCACCAATACCTCCGCCATTCCCATCAGCCTGCTGCAGGACAACGCTCAGCATCCGGAGAGATTCGTCGGTATTCATTGGGACGAGCCAGCGCACATCACCCGCTTCATGGAAATCATTCCCGGAGTGCGGACCGCTCCTGCATTCATCGAACGGGTGGTGCTGCTGACTCCATTTTGGAACAAGGAAGCTTCGGTTCTGAAACGGGACATTCGCGGATTTATCACCAACCGCATTTCCTACGCCATGTTCCGCGAGGCCTGTCACCTGGTAGACTCCGGCGCCTGCACCGTCGAAGATGTGGACCGCTCGCTGCGCAACGATGTCGGCTGGTGGATCCCCTTCGCCGGTCCGTTTCGCTACATGGATTTGATGGGCGTGGATGCCTACTACCGGGTCATGCGCGATCTGCTTCCCGACCTTTCTAGCAGCCCCGAGGTTCCGCCGCTGATGCGGCGGGTGATCGAGTCGGGCGGCCGCGGGATCTCGAACGGGCACGGATTCTACGCCTACACCGCGGAGGAAGCGAGGCGCTGGCAGGAGCGCTTCAACGATTTCAACTGCCGGATTCGGCGCCTCACAGCCGAGTACTCGGACCTCAATTCTCCGCCGCGAGGCGAAGATTCGTGAGGTTTAGAACTCTGCCGCGCGCATGGCGGCGCTTTGCCTGCGCAGACAAACAACTCGCTCGGCGCTGAGTAGCGCTGAGGTCGACAGCTCCAGAGCTTTGCATCACTCTCAACACGAGTCGGAACTCATGCTAGAAACAAATACCATTCACCTCGCCCTTCTGCGGCGCCGAACTCCAGCATCTTCACTGATTCGTCCAGCCATGATTTACGTGCTGCTGGCGGCTGCCTGTGCCGCTTCTTCTCCGGCGCAAACATCTTCGGCTCCAGCTCACCTTCGATGCGATTCACTGACAACGCCTCTGGGCATCGATTCGCCGGCGCCGGCTTTCTCCTGGCAATTGCGGGACACGCGATTCGGCGCGCGGCAGACCGCCTATCGCATCGAGGTCGCCTCAAGCCGCGCACGCCTGCGCGAGAACAAAGCAGACGTCTGGGACAGCGGAAAGAAGCAGTCCGCGCAGTCGGTGGGAGTTCGCTATCAGGGCCCGAAGCTTCGAGCCGAGCGTCGCTATTTCTGGCGTGTTTCAGTTTGGGATCAGGATGGCAAGCCATACCCGCCGAGCGAAATCACGTGGTGGGAAACCGGACTCCTCGGCAATGAATGGAAAGCCAAGTGGATCGGATACGAAGAGACTGAGCATCGACGAGTGCGCGAGGCCAACGCCACATGGATCACAAATCCCGGAAGCTCAAGCTTCCGTCAAGCAGGAGACACGCATCACGCATTCCGGCTGCGCTTTACAATCTCGAAGCCGATACGGCGCGCCGACCTATTCGTGGCCGGCGAGGATTCGGCATCGGCTTGGCTGAATGGCCAACAAGTCATGGAGGCCTCCCCACTCTCGCCCTGGATGAAGCTGCCCTGGAAGACGTACTCACGCAAGGACGTTAGCGCCGAGCTGCGCGAGGGCGAGAATCTGCTGGCGATTGATGTGGTTTTATACGCCAAAGCCGACGATGCCCGCGGCAGCAATCACAGCTTCGCCCCCATGAACGCAACCTTGTACATAGAAAACGCTGATGGTTCGGTGCGGATTGAAAAAAGCGGAGCGGGAACGTGGCGCTCGGCCCTTGATCCGACGACCAAATGGCAATCTGCGGAGTTCGACGACGGCTCGTGGCAGCGCGCGATTCCCTATCAGCCGCAAAACGGCGCAGAGCCTGTCGGACACCCGTGGCCAACCGGGCCGGTCAAGATGCTCCGCCGGACGTTTTCAGTTTCGAAACCGGTCTCGTCGGCGCGGCTCTATGCCACCGCGCTTGGCGCATACAAATTCTTCCTGAACGGAAAGGCAGTCGGAGATCAGGTGCTGTCGCCGGGATGGATGGATTTCCGCGAGCATGTTGCCTATCAGGTGTACGACATTACGCCGCTGGTCAAAAGCGGCAGAAACGGCATCGGGGCGCTGCTCGCTCCCGGCTGGTACACGACTCCGCTCGCCTGGTATGGGCAGGGCTACAACTACGGCGATACGCCTCCCGCCCTGCTGGCCGAGCTCCGCATCGAGCACGCCGACGGCTCGGTTGAGTGGGTCACAACCGACGCTTCATGGAAAGCGGAGGTCTCGCCGATCCTCTCCGCCGAGATCTACAACGGCGAAACCTATGACGCGCGCAGAGCGCAGCCTGGCTGGGATACGGCCGGCTTTTCCGGGGCGAAATGGCAACAGGCACAAATCATCGAGCCGCATCGAATGAAAATCGAGGCGCAGACGTTTCCGCCGATCCGCATCGAAAAGATACTTTCCGCCCAGGCGGTCACGAGTCCCAAACCGGGAATTTACATCTACGACTTCGGCCAGAACCTCTCCGGGGTGGCCAGGATACGGATCCAGGGAGCCGCGGGCACGAACGTGCAATTGCGATACGGCGAAATATTGAACCGCGACGGAAGCTTGTATACGGAAAACTTGCGCTCGGCAAAGGCTACCGATCATTTCATTCTCGCCGGCAGAGGCACCGAGCAATACCAGCCATGGTTCACCTTTCACGGGTTTCGCTACGCCGAGGTAACCGGCGTCTCGTCGCGACCGCCGCTTCGAGCCGTCGAGGCAGTCGTCTTCCACACCGACGCTCCGTTCACCGTGAGATTGAAAACCGGCAACCCGACGGTGAACAAGCTGTGGGCCAACATTGAGTGGGGGCAGCGCTCGAATTTCGTCGGCGTTCCGACCGATTGTCCGCAGCGCGACGAACGTCTGGGGTGGACGGGGGATGCGCAAGTGTTCTGGCGAACCGCGTCCTACAACATGGACCTGGCGGCATTCTCGCGCAAGTTCGCCGGGGATCTTCGCGGCACCCAGGTCGGAACCGCCATGTACGGGATTTACGCGCCCGGTCTGAGTACGCCGAATCCAGGCCACGCCACGGGATGGAGCGATGCCGGCGTGATCGTGCCCTGGACCTCGTGGCTGCAAACCGGCGACGCGGCCATCGTCGAGCAGAATTGGGAGGCGATGGAAAAGTATCTTTCCGCAATCGAAGCGGCGAATCCAAATCATCTGTGGAAGAACGACTATGGCATCGCTTTTGGCGACTGGCTCTCGCCCGAAGGACCGACGGCCGAGGACCTGATCGCGACCGCATATTGGGCTTACGATGCCGATCTGATGCGGCAGATGGCTCAGGCCATCGGCCGGCAAGCCGATGAGCGCAGGTATGCGGAGCTGGTGGAGAAAATAAAGGCCGCATTCAACCAAGCGTATGTCCGCCCCGACGGTTTCGTGGGAGCGGTCCCGCCTCCTCCGGTATTTCCTTCAGGACTGGCGAGGCCGCTCCCCACGGTTGCGGTCGACACCCAAACCGGCTACGTGCTGGCGCTTCACATGAACCTTCTGCCGGACGCGCTTCGTTCCATTGCGGGAAAGCGCCTGGTCGACAAGATCGCCGCCAACGACTGGCATCTGGCTACCGGGTTCCTGGGAACGCCATATCTGCTCAGTGCGCTCACCGACAGCGGGCATGCCGACGTCGCCTATCGCCTGCTCCTGAACACCGACTACCCGTCCTGGGGATACCTGGTGCAGCATGGAGCCACCACCATGTGGGAGCGCTGGAACGGAGATCAGGTCAACGACCCCAGCATGAATTCCTTCAATCACTACGCCTATGGCTCGGTCGCAGAGTGGATCTACCGTTACGCCGCAGGCGTAGATACCGCCGCTCCCGACGCCGGCTTCCACACCATCCTGCTGCATCCCAATTTCGACGCCCGCCTCGGCAGCCTCGACTTCGCGTACGAGTCTCCCTACGGCACCGTGCACTCGGCCTGGCTCGTAGCCGGCAGCCGCGCAACCTGGCATTTGACGATTCCCGCGAACGCCAGCGGACGCCTGCCCCTGAGCAGCGCGGACGCCGCGCGATTCAAGCTGAAGGGGGAGCCCTTGTCCGCCGACCGAACGCTGAAGTCGAGCGCAGCCGGAGCCGGGAGGATCTACCAGATTCCCGCCGGGGACTACACCTTCGAGGTGGAGCTTCCCGTCTCCCCGGGAGCCAACTGACCGGCTGCCGTCTCTCTATTGAACTGCTTGCCCGGAACGCTCGCTGACCACTTGACAATGGGTTCGCGTAAGGCGTAACTAGGTAGCCGCTTGCAATTGGCGGCACGGTCGTTTCTCTAATAGAACACACCAGGGTCGGCGACTGCGGAGGGTGGGGATACTGAGAACGCCGGCACCACGCTCCGCCACGAATGCGGGCCCGGCATTTTCGCCGGCGGACGTGCGGAACACTTTCGGCAGCTGGAGTCAATTTATGCAAAGAATGATGCGGATCTTTTTGGCGGCGCAATGCTTGCTTGTCAGCGGCGCGCTGTTCGGGCAAAACATTGCGAGTTCCATTGTGGGACGCGTGGCCGATCCCTCCGGCGCCGCCCTGCCCCAGGCGCAGGTCACGGTCAGAAACACGGGCACGGGCGCGGTGCGCACGACGGCGACCGGCAGCGATGGAAGTTACGCCGTCCCGGAAATTCTCGCCGGCACTTATGAAGTCACGATCGCAAAACAGGGGTTCACCAGCTATCGCGCGACCGATGTGAAAGTTCTTTCCACCCAGACGCGGCGTGTGGATGCGAACTTGTCGTTGAGCGCGGTTCAGCAGTCGGTGGAGGTAAAGGCCAACGCGACGCCGGTAACCACCGACTCGATGGCGATCAGCGACTCCGTTTCGCAGGCGCAACTGGAGAACCTGCCCACCGACAAGCAAACCGTAGACGCGTTCATCGCGCTCGCTCCCGGAGTGCAGACCACGGGCGATTCCACCAATCCTCAGATTGGAGGCGGATCCCACTGGGGCAGCGTGAACTTTAACGTCAACGGCGTCAGCAACAACGATCCGGGAAACAGCGGCGGCGCCACCGTGCAAGGCGTCGGTTTGCTGGTTATGCCTCCGCCGAGCTCAATTCAGGAATTGCACGTTCAAACCAACGGCATGGATGCACAATACCGCGACCATGCGTCGGTGAGCCTGGTGACAAAACAGGGTACGAACGACTTTCACTTCCTCGCTTACGAGTATCTGCAGAACCCCATTCTGAACGCCAACACCTACGTGAACAACGCTACCGGCATCCCGCGCGCCAACGACCATCTGAATCAGTTTGGCGGAAACGTGGGCGGGCCGATCATAAAGAACAAACTGTTCTTCTTCGCCGATTACAGCGGCTACCGTCACAACACCAGCGGAACGGCACAGCAGATCTATCCCAGTGCAGCGATGCGGAATGGAGATTTCGGCGCGCTGTGCTCGACCTACAACAGCAGTGGAGTCTGCACCGCAAAGGGCGGCGTACAACTCTACAATCCATTTACCGGCAGTCCTTTTGCCAACAACCAGATCCCGACCAGCATGTTTGCGCCGCAAGCGCTGACGTTTTTGAAATACCTTCCGGTTGCCACCGACGCCGCATCGCCGGGGCTGCCCTCGGGGAAGACAAACTACTTCGCTACCATTCCGATTACGCAGAATGTCAATGGGGAGGACGTCCGGGTGGATTACAACCTGCGCCCCAGCGATCAAGTGTTCGGCGTTTTCGCGCAGCGCCTGGCCACACCTTGGAACTCATTCGCCAACTGGCCGCCCAGCTTCGGACAGCTCCGCTATGGATATAAAAACTTCACCGCCAGCGCATCGGAAACGCACATTTTCAATTCCTCGACGATCAACGATTTCCGCGTAGGCTGGGCCGATTACGCAACCAAGTTCAGCGGTCTCAACCAGGACGTCAACCCCAAAGATCTCTTCCCGCAAATGCCGGATACGTTCTTCCGCGGCCTCCCTCAAATAAACGCCACCGGGTATGGAAACGGCGGCGTCCTGGTTCATGACTACGGAACAGGTTTATATACACCGCGCTGGGATTGGGAATTCACCGACAACTTCACGCACGTTCAGGGCAAGCACAACTTCCAGGCGGGGTTGGATGAGACGGGATACAAGATCGAATCCCGCAAAGGCTCTTCGACCGGCGATCCGCCAACCGGGCGGTTTAGTTTCACCGGCCAGTGGACGGGGAATCATGGCTGGCCGGGGAAGCCTACTTCGAACGGAAACGCCTTCGCCGACTTTCTCCTGGGCACGATCAGTTCAGACGCGACCGCCTGGCAAGGACTTTTCGCCAGCGCAATCTACTCCCGCGACTGGGGCGCCTACTTCCAGGATACCTGGCAGGCGACTTCAGGGCTCACCTTGATCCTCGGGCTGCGCTATGAATATCAGAGTCCCTGGGTGTATCGACAACCGACAACCACAACCTTTGATCTCAACACCGGCAAGATGGTGCTGTCGGAGAACAGCGCCACGCCGACTCTGCTGCCGAACATGGATGCCGCGCAGTTTGCCGCATACCAGTGGGAGACCACCGGCAGCCTCGGCTGGCCGCAATATTACATTCAACCTGACCGCAACAACTTCTCGCCGCGGCTGGGATTCGCCTGGCGGCCCTTGGGCGGCTCCAACACCGTGCTGCGCGGCGGCTACGGGATTTATTACAACTTCCAACCGGGTTTCGTCGGCTCCCGCACCGACGGGCAAAATACACCCTGGCAATTGTCGACGTCGCAACCCTTCACTACGGGGCTGCCGGCCAAACCGAGCACACCGTTTATGCCGGACTTGACCTTTGCGAACCCGTTCGGCAGCTCCAAAGGTGAAATCGTCTCGCCCAATCCGAGTATTAGTTTCCTGCAGCGCGACTTCCAGAACGCCATGTCGCAGGAATGGAACCTGACCCTGGAACATAGCTTCCATGGCGGATGGGCGGTCCGAACTTCATATATTGGAAACCACACCGAGGACCTGCCCTACAACGGCGGCCAGATCAATGTCCCCGATGTGCAGCAGCCGAACGTGACTCTGCAGAACCAACGGCCCTACCAGCCATTCAGCAGCGTCATCGAGACACGCAGCCTCGGAATGCAGAATTTCAATCAGGCGCAGGTGGGGGTGAAGCGCAGCTTCGGCAACGGGCTCAGCTTCCAGAGCGAATACGAATACACCCGCAGCCTCGATGATGTGGCCCAGGGAGGCGGCCCGCAGCGGCCTCTCAACCCGATGCTCGACTACGGCAACAGCGACGCGATTCGGCGACACTGGCTGGTTTTCAATTACGTATATCAGCTGCCGTTTGGTCGCGGGCGGCATTGGCTGAATCAGGCCAACGGCTTCACCGACGCGGTGCTCGGAGGCTGGGCGCTCTCCGGGATCACCACCTACGGCACCGGGACTCCGTTCAACGTCAGCTTCACCGTGCCGACAAAATACACCTCGTCCTGGTTTGGCGGCAGGGCCGACCGCGTGCCCGGAGTTCCTCTCTATGCGGGCCAGCAATCGGGTCACGACATCATCAACGGCGTGCAGTGGTTCAACCCGGATGCGTTCGCGCCTCCGCAGCCGTGGACGTGGGGCAATTCGGCTCGCAACGCGCTCTTTGGCCCGGGCTATACCAACTGGGACATAAGCGCACAGAAGTCGTTCGCGATGACGGAGCGCATGCACCTGAAATTCCGGGCGGACTTCTTCGATGCTTTCAACCATTTCAATCTCAACAATCCGAACGCAACGCTTGCCGATACCCGCGACGGTGGAACCCCGAACCCGAATACCGGACTGGTCCTCGGCGGAGACGGCAACCGCATTATTCAACTCGGGCTCACGCTGTCGTACTAGTGCGCGTCCAGAATTCGTTCGAAGCGTTGCGCCTGAACTTCCCCGGCTCCCGATGAGGCGAGCCGGTGATTTCCGGGATTTACTTTGGAGGAGATCGTGGTCAATTCGACGAGTAAGCGCATGGCGAAATTTGCATGTTCATCTTCGTGCGCACTGTTATCGATTGTCATGACAGCGGCATCGCTGCTTGCGCAGGACTCAAGTTCCGCCGCCCTGAATGCGTATGCACTGCGCGGTCCGCAGGATGCGACGGCCAAACTCTATCTCTCGGTATCAGCCCCCTCAGGCGCAATTCCGCAGCAGTTTGGCAGCGTTCGCGTCTCGCTCACCGGGCCCGACGGACAGCCGCAGAATCCCGTGACATACGCGCAGGTTCCCATTGCCAATGGACAGGCGGCGATCGATATCGGCGATGTCCCGCTGCTCGCTCCCATTTCGGTACACGCCACGCTGGGTCAAGGCGAAAGCGCGCAAGCGGTGAACGCCAAAACCGCGGTCACCGAATTTGCCGTCACCCCAGAGAATGTGGTCGTCCCCGACTTCGAGGGATTCGGCGCGCAGATGAACATGCACCTGTACACCGCACTGAACGATCCCGCCAAAGGGACCGGCAACGTTCCGCCGCAGGATTTGCCGAACCTTGAGGAGAAGGTAAAGGAGATGAAGCCGGGGCTAGTTCGCATTTTTCTCTCGCCCGCAAATTACGATCCGGCAAACCAAAACCGCATGACTTCTTTCTACCAGACGGTTGCCCTCGCCCAGGCTGCGGGAGCAAATGTGAATATCACCTGGTGGTTTCTCGAGCGCGCGCCAAAGGACGACCCTGTGATTCAGCAGTCGCTGATCCAGCAGGACATGCAGGAGTTCGCGGGGACGCTGGCCGATCTCGTGATCAATCACCATTTCACTGCGGTGCAGCAGATTACCATCCAGAACGAAGTGAATACGACCTGGGTGAAGCAGCCCTTGTACGAACAATGTTACCGATTGCTCGATCAGTATCTGCGCGCCGATGGAATTCGCGACCACATCAAATTCGTCGGCGGTGACCTGGTCTTAAACGGCCAAATGAGCTGGTTCCAATATATGGCGGCGCATATGGGCGATGTGCTCGACGGCTGGTCGGTCCACATCTACTGGGATTACTGGGACACCGGAAAGATTGAGTCGCGACTCAGCGGGATTTTGGCGGTCTACAACAGCATTCCGCCCGAAGAGCGCAAGCCGCTGTCGGTTACCGAATACGGGGTTCGCGGAGTAAAGACTGTGAACGGAGTCAGCATCATGGTTCCTGACCCGTACCGAAACGGAAAGCTGGTACTGACAGATCCGGGCATGTACATCGATTCTTCTGGCAATCAGATCCCCATTTCCCAAACCAATATCGCCGCCTTCGAGCAGGCGTGGTTCAACATCCTCGCTGCAGAGGATGGATTCGGCGGTTTTTCAAAATGGGACTTCTACCGCGCCCAGTATGACTTTGGATTCCAGGACCATTCGCTGATTGGGTATGTGTTCGATCCCGCCCCCGGCCAGGATCGCTGGCCCTTGCGTCCCGCCTACTACATGGAATGGCTGATGGCCAACACCACCGGACAGCACTGGCAGGTGCTCGGATTGCAGGGCACATCTGGAGCTAAGCTGATCGCTCCCTTCCGCAGTCCGAGTGGAGACCAGACTCTGTTTGCCCTGAGTTCGGACCAGAGTGACGCCACCTTCACGATCGGGAATTTGCCGCGGGGGACGGAGTTCAACGTGCTGTTGTGGAATGGCGACGGCGCGGGCGATGTAAGCACTGCGGGCACGGTAAACAGCGAAGGCAACGGGGTTATAACCGTGCACGCGGCCGGCGGCAGCATGGTCGCGCTCACCACGCTGCCGAGTACAGGATGGCATCTGTGCCGATCCACGAGTGTTCCCTGCACCACCTTTGAACCGCACCAGCCGATTCACTGATGGCTGCGACACGGATGGTTCCGGCGGGCCGGCGCAAACCGAACTGAGCGCCGGCGGATCATGGATCGAAGACACTTTCTGAAGCTGGTGTCGATCCTGGCCGCGTGCCCTGTGCCGCGGATCGGCGCCATTGCAGCGGCCGCTGCCACAGACACAACCTCCTCGTCTGCCCAGGTCAGCGCCAGAAAAATCATTCCAATTACCGTGCAGGTCTCGCCTCTGCCCGGGCAGAGAGGATGGGAGTCTCTCGCCGGCCGCGCAGACGCCAAATCGGTCCTGCGCGCGGCGATCGACGAATACATTGCTCACGGGTTTACCGGACTCGAGTATCCGATGCACCTGCCGCCCGAACTGGAGCAATACTGCCTCGAATATGCGCGCTCGCGCGCCATGTTCCTGACCTACAACTACACCTTCGCCGCCGGGCACGGAGTCGAGATCTTTGGCCGGGAGGTTGCGCCTGCTGTGTCGGTGTATTCCAGCGACTACCCGGAAGCGGTGCGGCGAAATCTCACGCCCGTGCTCGAAACCCTCAAGCAGCTGCCCGGCGTCTATAACCTGTTCTGCTACCAGGACGAGCCCTTCCATGCTCGATCGCAATCGTTCGATACCAGCGAAGCGGCCAGAAGGCAGTTCCGCGCGCGCTACGGCTACGAGATGCCGCTTGATATTGATGCGGCGCGCCACTCACCACGCGAGTGGCTGGACCTCCTCAATTTCCAGTCGGATACGTTTCCCGATGGCTGGAGGCAGGTGTATCGGCTGATCAAGCAATACCATCCTGAGATCAAGGTGATCCTCACCCATGACAGTCACAGTGCGTTCGGCGCGGGCGTCGCTTCGAATGAGAAGATCGCTGTGGACGACGTCTTTCACTGGGGCGCGGATTTCGCCGACAGCTTCGTATTCGATATCTATCCCTACATGATGCACGACTTCCGCTACGGCGAATGCGGAAAGTTTCACCAGCCGCGCATGAGCCAGATGCACTTTGCTTTTGCGCAGATGCGCAACCTGACCTATTCCTACGGAAAAGAACTCGGATTCTGGTTCGGCACTTACAACCGCGAATGGTTCCAGGCCTTCATGGGCCCTGAGATCCAGAGCCAGGGGTGGGCCGAGGCGGAAACCACCTTCACCGCGCTGGCGCAAGGCGCCAACTTCCTTATCAGCGGATACAAGGTTCCCGAAGACAAGCAGCATTGGGATACGTTAGGAAATGGACTGCGCGCCCTGCAGGATGCGCCCGGCCTGCTTTCCTGTCCGAAAAAGAGAGCGCAAGCCTGCTTCCTTTTTCCGCGCACGCAATACCTCCAGCTGCAGCAGGAGTACTGGAACGTAGCCGCGGGCTACGAATTGTTTCTCGAGGCTTTGGGTGAACTGGATTGCCTGCACGAGGAGCAGATTCGCGACGGCGGGCTGGGGGATTACCGCATACTCGTTCTCTTTGACGTCGTGCTGCTGCCCGAAGCAGTCGCCGCACGCATTGCCGACTTTGTCGCGCGCGGCGGGACGATCATTGCCGATTGCGTGCCGCGCTGGAACCAATATCGCGCCCCGATGGCCAAACTGATGGATGTTTTCGGCGTCGAGGATACACACGAGGATCGCGTACCGCGATCCGGCGTGTGGATACCATCGCAGGCACATCCCCATTGGTTTATCACCCCGGAGGCCGGGCACGATGAGGATCTTATCGCGGGAGAGATCGTCGCCGGCACGGCCCTGGGCGGGCAATTCAACTTCCGGGCGATCAGTCCTCGGGGGTTTCACCCCGCAAGCGCCGCCGTCCTGCTGAAGAGCGGCCCGCAAGGCGCGGCCCTCGCCTCGAACGATTCCGGAAACGGGAAAGCATATCTGTTTGGATTCTGCATGCAGGACACAGCCTACGTCTCCTGGAAAGATGGAGACCGCGCCTCCCGCCGATCTTTGCAGCAGCTCTTGTGGAGCATCGCACAGCTCTCGCGTGCGCTTCCCAGCGTTCACAGCACGAACCCCGATATAGAAGTGTCGCTGCGTGCTAACGCCAGCGAGGCTTACGTTTTCGCCATCAATCACGAGGCCGAGGACGCCAGCACCCGTCTTTCGATAGCTGAACCCGAGTTTCCTGTCCATGCCATCCGGAACTTAACCGAGCGGCGTTCGCAGCAGTTTCAGCTCACGGGAGGAAGAATGATTGTGGATCTTGAAGTGCCCCGCCAGCGGCCGCAGCTGCTGCGGCTGCTGGATTAAGCCCAAATGAGGAATTTCATCATGCCTCTCAAGCGAGTCTCGATGCGAGTGTGTCCTGGTCAGGCGCTGGCAATGCTGACGGTTTGCCTCGTAAATTTCGCCATCCCACCTGCGCTGGCCGCGGCTGCGAAGAACCGTCACGCTATGGGCGATGTTCCCTGCTCATGGAATGTCCCCGTCGAAGGCGCCAATCATGAACTCGACGTGAATGCGACCATTCGCTTGCTTAAAGCAAACCACTTTACCTGTTATGTGCAGCCCATCGAGGAGCACTCGCCGATGGCATACGAGGATCTTCTCCATCTGCTGCCCGCAGCCCAGGCCGGCGGCATCGAGGTCTGGGCCGTCCTGATTCCGCATACGGAAGGTTTCAGCCTCCCCTACCGTGAAGATTTTGTGGAATGGATGCAAGAGCTGGCGAAGCTCTCGCTCAAGTACCCGGCATTGCGCGGCGTCAACATCGACGACATCGACGCGGGCGGCAATGATCGAACCTTCACGCGCACATATGTATGCAAGATCAACCGCGCCAAGCTGAGCATCAATCCCAAGCTCCTGTTTATTCCGACCCTTTACGATCTGGATCGCGAGGAAGCCGATCGCTACGCCGGCTGCGTAGACGGGGTGTGGCTCTGGTGGGTGAACCTCGAACAGAACAACGGGCTCCGGGCTTTCATCCGGAATGCGCGCGCGGTGACCGGAGGCCGCTTTCCGGTTTACGCCGGCGTGTACGCGCACTCGACGTCCTGGCACAAACAGGCTGGACCAAAGCCGGAAATCCTGCGGACCGCTCTTGAAATCGGCTGCAGGTATTCCGATGGAGTGATCGTATGGCAGCTGCCGCTCACGGAAGATGAGAACCCCTGGCTGAAGATAGTGCGCGAGTTTACTTCAGGAGGAAGCAGCGAGTTTGCGGGCAGCTGCGGCCGGGGTGTCAAGTAGAGAGCTCGGCGAAGCGACTGCCCCTGCTGCAGGCAACCGCATCACTGACCACCATGCTCCGCCGTAGAGCGCAGGCGCCGAAAAGATACATCGAGCTGGTCCAAGGCCGAGTTCATCAACATCTCCCCCGCCCCAGGCAACACCCGTGAGCTGATTACTTCGTAGCCGCCCTGGGGGTAAGCCTGTCGATTCGGAATGTAACCGATGCCGCCGTTTGCGAGTTCGACGGCGACGGTCACGGGAAAGGGCGAATCTTCTTTTAAGCTCAGGCCGAATTCGGTAAACATTTCTCCCGGAAAGCTGACAAATGCCAGTTGGTCGCCGAGCGCGATCACCTGCACCTCGGCGTCGAAGCCTTTCCCATGACGCGCTTCGACGTCGATGATTTTGGCCGCCCGCACCAGGTCGAGGAAAGGCGCCTGGCGATCGGTGTCAAACGTGGCCTGAGTACGGTGCGCCCAGGCAATCTCCTCGGCAGTGAGTTGCGGCAGCTCGAGGGTGACCATGCGCGAACTCACTTCGATACTGGAGGGGGCAACGATGGGCGCGCGTTGGATGATTTTCAGAACATCTCCGGCCAGAACAGCTCCGATGCGCGCGGCCTCAGCAAAGCTGGACTGCGGATCTTTGCGCGAGAAATCGAGATGATTCACGTTCCCCGCGCAGCCGATGGTGAACATGCTCAGCAGGTTTTCTCCCTTGGCCATCTGCAGAACTCTGCCGAGCGTGTAAGAGTAGTCAGCCGAGAACTGAAGGCCTCCGGTGGTGTCCTGGTGCATGGCGAAGTTGGTGTAGGCGGCGATTCCCGCGCCGTCGGGGGTTTCCAGGTAGACCACGGAGACCGACGGATCGGTCGGCCCGGCGGGACGCAAGATGTTGGGATTCAACTTGCCCGGATTCCAGCCGACGCTTCCATCCTTCATGAAATAGCGGCGGTTAAAAGCAAGCGTCTTCTCAGAGCCGACGGCGGCGCGCATCTGCGCCGGCTGAAGATGTGCATTCGCCTGTACCACTGCCTCGGCGATTCGCACAGGCAGACGTTCGGTGTACTCCTGCGCGATGCGTTTCATCTCGCCCTGCAGGTTGTAGCGCGACGGATAGCTCAGGATGACAGGTCCGGTGTGATCGTGGTTCGCGCTAATCATGACGTGATCGGCGGCAATGCCGGTTTTCTGCTGCACGATCTGACGAGCCTGCTCGGTGATCTCGCGCGGAAGTGAAATCACATCGCAGGCCACCAGCGCGACCTTGACATGGTCCGCTTCCAACACCAGTGCCTTGGCGTAGAGGTCGTCGTGCGTGCCCTCGGCCATCCTGCTGTTGTAGTAGCCGGCCATGGGCGCGCCTTTGGGGGGCGTGATCACCACCTGCGCGGCTCCGGCCCGCAGGCCATCAGCCAGCGCCGGAACGGTAAGCAACAAAACAACAACTATCGTTCGCATAGGGTTTCCGAACCGGCCTACTGCCGGGTGAGGGTTACAAAATAGACGTCGTTCTGACGCATAGGAAAAGTCTGCTCGAAGGTTCCGTTGCTTACCCGCATCTCGCGGCTCTCAATTGGGGCTCCGGAGGCCTTCGCCTGCAGCTCCGCCACCTGTGCGCGCGTCAGCTGCGAGGGCGCGCCCAGGCGCAGGTACGCGGTATAGGCATCGTTCACTTCATAACCGGTTTTGTAGACCTCGACGCGATAATCGCCGCGCGGCACGCTGGTGAGCCGCAGCCTGACCGGATCAGCCGGCGCAGCCGGGCGCTCGTCTTTATAAAAGCTCTGATCATCCTGTCCCTGCGGCGGCGCCAGAGGCGAGTAGTCCCAAAAAAGAACCTGAATCTGTTCGCTTCGAGTGCGCGTGATCCAGGATTGCGGTCCCCGAGCAGCCGTGTCGGTCTCATCGACGTCGGTGGTTCCAAGCCGGGAGAGAAATTCGTACGCCAGGTAAGAGGGCTTGCGGATGGCTTGGTAATTGAGCAGACCAAAGCCGCCATAAAAAGGCATGAATCGCGGCCCGCGCTCCTCAAAAATATCGGTAAAGGTCCAGTACGACATGGAGGTGGCGCAGGGCAAGGCCTTGCGCAGGCGATCGAGAATGAAGCTGGCCTGGTGATATTGATCGTGCAGGGGATCGGCGGAAGTCCAGGACGAGCCCCACTCGGTGTAATGCAGTTCCAGATTGGGAAAGGCAGACCGCTCGATGGTCTGGCGCGAAGCGCAGACGCGGCCGACGATGGCGTCGGGAGAAGCGTCAAAGAGCGTGCTTACGCGTCCGGTGGCGCGGTCCAGGAACCCGCTTCGGGTCGCATACACATGCGCGGAGAGGAAATCTGCAGGAAGGTGATCGGCGGCAATGGCGTCGAGGAAGGTCTTTTCCGTCGGCGCAGTCGCAGCCGCCGGGCCTCCCACCCGGCAGGCCGGGCAGACGCTTTTGATGGTCCTCGCGGTCACGCCATAGAGCTCCAGGTATTGCTGGAACGAGCCGGCGAAAAATGCGTTCAGATCGGGTTCATTCCACACCTCGTAGTACCACTTCGATATCTCCGGCTCCCCGTAGCGCTCGCGCCAGTGCGCGATCAGAGCATGGATCAGCGCTTGCCACTTGCGCATATCTTTGGGCGGAGTGACGTTGGCCTTGTACCAGAAGATGGTTTGCGCGCCGCCGGCAAGCTTTGCCGGCATGAACGACAATTCGACGAAAGGACGTATGTGGAGCGCCAGCAGCGCGTCGTAGAGCGTGTCGATGTACTGGAAGCTGTAACGTGGGTTGCCGCCGTCATCTTCGGTGTAGACGCCCATGTCGTCGTCGAGCAGACCGTGGAAGCGAATGTACTGGAACCCGATCTCCCGCTGGACCTGCGCGAGTTGCGCCTGCCAATCGGCGCGCAGTCCTTCGTTGGCGCGCCCAGCTCCCACCACCATCAACGCAGCGCGGCTGTGTGGACCAGTTTCACGGGAAACATCCGCGCTGATCAGGCGAATGCGACCGGCGCTGCTGGTGTTCTCGGCCGGCACTTCGGCGACGACCAAGCAGGCGATCACCGCCGCGGTGGCGACCACGTCTCGCAGTTTGCGCACCGTATAGCTATAGGTCATCCAGCGGCCGAGGTCAATAGAACACGCGTTGCCGTGCTGCTAATGAAACGAGGAGAATGCGCGCGCCAGGTCATGGATGTCGTGCGCGGCCGCCGGACAAAATCTCATCCTCTGCTGATTTTACGCGCCCCGCGCTGCATCATTCGCCGTTCGCGCATGGCGGCGCGGCTTTTCTCTGCGGGCGCACGCAGGTGTAATATCATGGCGTTGTTTCAATAGATGACCGCGCCTCTGGACAACAATGACACTCGATCCGCCTTGCTCCGCGTATTTGCAGCCCACGCCCTGCTCCGATGAACACCGCGAACGAAAAACGCGCAGGCTTGCCGTTCTCGCTTTCGTCCTGGCCTTCAGCAGCTCGGTATTTGCGCAGCTCCCGGCGCTGCTGCCGCAGCCGCAGCAGGTGCGGTACGAAGCAGGATCCATTCCCATTTCGGGTCTCGCGATCGGGTACGCATCGCCGCCGTCATCGGAAGATCGATTTGGCGCCGAGGAGCTCGCGCGAGGCCTCAAGGAGAAAACCGGACTCACGATCCCGATCCTCGACGCTCCGCCGGCAGCAGCCCGCCACATCGTCCTCGCCAGGACCGGCGCTCCCGATCCGCTCCCGGGAGCAAACGAGAAAGCCGGTCCCGACTCACGAGAGGCCTACCGCCTGGCTATCGACGGCAGCGGAGTTCGAATTTCGGGGCGCTCCTCTGCGGCCGTCTACTATGGCATTCAGACTCTGCTCGAACTTGTCGACGGGCGCGCAGGCGCAGCGAGTCTCCCGCGGATCGAGATCGAAGACTGGCCCTCGCTGCCCTACCGCGCAACCCTCGTGGACGTGGGAAGCGAAGGACCGATGTGTACCGTCGAGCAGATCAAGAAGCAGATCGATCTGCTCGCGCGCTTTAAGGCCAACCAGTATTTTTTTTATTCGGAAGCCAACATTGAGCTCGACGGTTATCCACTGCTGAATCCGGCCGCCCGCTTCAGCAAAGACCAGGTGCGCGAGATTATCCGCTATGCCCGCCAGAGGCATATCGACGTCGTGCCCGCAGTCGAACTCTACGGGCATCTGCACGATCTGTTCCGCATCGAGCGCTATTCGGACGTGGCGGACTTTCCTCACGGCGGAGAGTTCAATCCCGAGAATCCGCAGACGAGATCGCTGCTTGAGGATTGGATCGGACAAATCGCCGATCTGTTCCCCAGCCCTTTTGTCGACATCGGATTCGACGAAACATTCGCGATCGAGAAAGCCGCCGACCGGGCTGGGTCCGGAGTAACGCCGGTCAAACTGTTCGTCGGCCAACTGAACACGGTGGCCAATCTTTTCCGCAAGCGCGGCAAGCAAGTCATGGCCTACGGCGACATCATGGTGAAGTTTCCCGACATCATCGCGCAGCTTCCGCCCGGCTTGATCGCGCTGGCCTGGTACTACGATCCCCAGCCCGATCCCGGGTACAAGCGCTGGCTCGACCCCCTGGTTGCTCATCACCTGCCGCATATGGTCCTGCCGGGCGTGAGCAGTTGGTCTGAAATCGCCCCGGATTTCGATATGACCTTCGCCAATGTGGATACCTGGTTGGCTGCCGGGCGGAAATCCGGCGCGCTGGGAATGGTGAACACAGTTTGGACCGACGATGGCCAGGTGCTCCTCCAGATGTCATGGCCCGGATTCGCTTACGGCGCTGCGGCCGCGTGGCAGACGGCTCCCATGCAGCGCGCGAACTTTTTCCCTGCATATGCGCACCTGATCTATTCCGGTCCCGGCGCCGCCGACGTCGCCCGGGCGCTCGGCGAACTCGACGAGGCCGAACAGAAGCTGCAGGCGGTCTTCGGTCAGCAAACCATGGCGAATGTCTGGACCGATCCATTTGCCCCGGGGGTTGTCGATCAACTCAGCAAACATCGGGAAGATCTTCGCCAATGCAGGCTGCACGCCGAAGACGCCGAGGAGAGCCTTTACCGGGCGCGATCGCAGGGACTGTGGACCGAGGACCTGGCCAGCGTGCTGGTAGGCGCACGATTGCTGGATTACGCCGGCATGAAATATCTCTATGCGATCGAGATCGCCGGCGATTGGGCTACGCTGGGGCAGCAGCCGAGCAAACAGCAGCTGGCCGACGTGCTCAGCCAGGGCATCGCCTTTCAGACCCACAGTCGCACCTCCGATCTGATGGACACCATCTCGCTGTTGAAGGATTCATATCGCGAAGCCTGGCTCGGGCAATATACCGATTATCGTCTTGCTTCCGCTCTGGGCCGCTGGGACGCCGAATACCAGTACTGGCGGCGCGCGCAGAGTCGCTTCCGGCGGTTGCTGGCCGATTTTCACGATCACGACCGGCTGCCTTCATTGACCGAACTGGCGGCGGATACTCCGGTTCTGGGCGCTCCAGCCGCACATTGATGCGTTGCCGGAGGCATGGTTGAGGACAAAGACGAGGATAGTTGTTCAGGGTATTGAACACTGGTATTCTCTATTGTCCGCCCCGCGCGACCGCTTTTGTGCCGAGCCGGAGATATTTACTTCACCGGCGGGTAACACTTTAAGTCAGGAGCCCTGATCGTTTGTCTTCCCGGCAAATTCGATTGACCTTTACCGAGAGCGGTGAATCTGTCGTCGCCGACCTTCTCGAAGCTGAAGCCCCGCGGATTTGTGAAGCGGTGTGGAACATGCTTCCACTCGAAAAAAAATTGATTCACGGGATGTACTCCGGACCGGAGGTCTTCATGGTTCTCGACACCGCCCGGGAGATTGCGCGCGAGAACGATGTGCAGCTTCCGTTGCCCGGCGAGATCCTCTATTTTTACGACCCGGGCACCAGCGCCGGCGGTGGCAATCGGGCGGTGAGTGAGATCTGCATCGTCTATGCGCGCGGCGTCTCTCTCAAACAACACGACGGAGCGCCGACTTTTGCTTCCCTGTTCGCCCGCATTGCCGGCGACTGGAAGCGCGATTGGACGGGCTTTGCCGCCGCCTGCCGCCGCATCCGAACGGAACGATCCTCGCCGTTGAGAATTGAGAGAGCATAAGAGCTGCAATTGCTCCCCTCGCGACTGCGGCGGGGGAACTGCGACTGTAGCGCCGAGGGAGACAGGGCGATGCTGCTGGACAACCTAAGCTGGCCGGAAGTAAAAGAGCTGAACTTCGATGGTTTGGTGGTTCTCCTTCCGCTCGGATCTTTTGAGCAGCACGGAACCCACTTACCGTTCTCTACCGATACCCAGATCGTTACCGCCATTGCGCGCGGAATGGAAGCAGCTCGCCCGGACAGAATTCTGCTGCTGCCGAGCCTTTGGACGGGACATTCCACCCATCACCTGGCGTTCCCGGGCACACTGAGCGTGGGGCAGATGGACTACATCCGATTGATCGTCAACCTATGCCGCTCGATGGTTCACATGGGAGCGCGCAGGATCTTTCTGCTCAACGGGCATGGAGGCAACGATGTTCCGGTTCGTGCTGCCATGCGCGAAGTAAAAACCAGCTTTCGAAAGATCTCCGGTCTTCATGTCGTATACGCGGCGTACTGGAGTCTGGCGGCGCAGACCATCCGAGAGGTCCGGGAATCGGAAATGGGAGGCGTGAGCCACGCCTGCGAGATGGAGACTTCGCTCATGCTTCACCTGAGTCCGAAGCAGGTCCGCATGGCCCGCGCGCGCCGCGACGGTCCGCAACATCCGTCCCCATTCCGCAAAGCCGACATGCAACTGGCGAAACCGGTGTACTACGTGAGTGAATTCGACGAACTCTCAAACACCGGGACGATCGGCCATCCTGATCTCGCCACCGCCGAGAAAGGCAGACGCTTTCTGGAAGGAATCGTCGGAGAGGTGACCGCCTTTGTGGACGACTTCGTCACCTGGTGAGAGCGCACGACTGGCCACCGACCAGCCATGCTGGAATTTCTGCTGATCAGATTATGAATGTTCTCGAACTTTCTACACCCGCGTTGGTGGTAGATCTCAACGTTGTCGAGCGCAACCTGGACGCAATGGCGGAGCTGTGCCGACGGCAGGGCGTTCTTCTGCGCCCTCACACCAAGACGCACAAGACACCCGAAGTTGCACGCATGCAGGTCGAACATGGCGCGATCGGGGTTACCGTGGCAAAGGTCGGCGAGGCCGAGGTGATGGGGGCGGGCGGGCTCGATGAAATCCTCGTGGCCTACCCGGTCATCGGTGCGGAGAAGCTGCGCCGCCTGGCGACATTAGCGCGCGAGCGCAGCGTCCTGGTCTCCCTCGATGATGAAAGAACCGCCCAGGAGCTCTCGCGCGCAGCCGTGAACGCGGATTCGACCCTCGGAATTCTGGTGGAGTTCGATTCCGGCTATCGCCGCTGTGGATTGCAGCCCGGCCCGGCCTGCGCGCAGCTGGCGGCGAAAATCGAGAGGCTGTCGGGACTGCGGTTCCGCGGGCTGATGACTTACTTCGGCAGTGTTTGGGGAAACGCGGACGAAAGACGCGCGGAAGCGCAGCGCATGATCGAGCCGGTGGCTCGCGCTCTCGAGGCCATGGCTGCCGCGCGCGTGCCGGTCGAAATCGTCTCCGGAGGTTCAACACCGGCTGCTGAGTTCTGTGGAGAAATCCCGGGGCTGACCGAGATTCGCCCCGGAACCTACGTCTATAACGACCTGAACACGTTCTATCAGGGAGCTTGCTGCCTGGAGGATTGCGCGGTACGCATCCTCACCACCGTGGTGTCGACCGCGGTTCAAGGACACGCCATGATCGACGCCGGTTCCAAGACACTGTCCTCCGATCCGTTGAGTGCAGGTACGAAGGCAGGTTTCGGGCTCATCATGGAAGCGCCCGACGCGCCTTTGTTCAAGCTCAGTGAAGAGCACGGCCACGTCGACGCCGCGAAATCACAGCATCGCTTCTGCGTTGGAGAAGTTCTCTCCATCATTCCCAATCACATTTGCACGTGCGTCAACATGCACGACGAGGCTTTCCTGATTTGGAACAACCAGGTGGTCGGCTCGTGGCGGGTTGCGGGCCGCGGAAAGATACGCTAGAGAGGGTTTTAGCAAACCGCCGCCTTCAGCCACTCAGCCAATTTTCCGCGTTTGCTTACAACGGTTTAGCATTTGATGTGAGGCTCACCGCTGCACGATTGCTGCACGCTACAGAAATCGGCCTGGGACTTCCCGAATTTCCTGATCGCACAAATCCAGCAGAGTCAAAGGCATTGATCAGGCGGCGGTTTTCACGAAGTCCGGAAAACCGCTGCCAAACTGCTTGGGACTTCGATGGGTGGCGCGCGGCCGAAGGCAGTCATTGAGGACCATGACGCACTCTGGATCGCAAAATTCAATCGACCCGATGATCGTTGGAATACCACGAGAGTGGAGCATGCGATGCTGCGTCTGGCGCGTGAATGTGGAATCAGCGTTGCCGAAAGCCGCGTCGAGACGGTCGGAGGGAAAGATGTTCTGTTGATCAAACGCTTCGACCGCGAGAAAGCAGAGGCTGGATACCTGCGCGCGAGGATGATCAGCGGGCTCACGTTGTTGCGCGCCGACGAGGCGGCAGAACTTAGAAATCGCTGGTCCTATGTGCTTCTAGTCGAGGAGCTGCGTCGAGTTTCCGCCGAGCCAAAGAAGGACGCGAGAGAACTCTTCCGTCGCATGTGCTTCAATGCAATGATCTCCAATATCGACGATCACCCCCGCAACCACGCCGTGATAGCCAAAGACGAGCACTGGAAATTGTCGCCTGCATATGATCTGACCCCCGCTCCGGTGGTCGCTCAGGATCGAAGGGATCTGGCTATGGAAAGTGGAGACCTGGGCCGTTACGCTAACGCCAAAAATCTTCTATCACAGCATGCGCGCTTTCTCCTGGAGAAACCGGATGCGGAAGCTATTTTGCGCGACATGACGCTGAAGGTTGGAAAATGGTATGACGTTGTGCGGGCCGCCGGCGTCTCAGGGCGCGACGCAGAAACCATTCGCGGAGCATTTCTGTACCCGGGATTTTTTTCCAGATGGACGGACGCGTCACCGAGGCCGGCTTCCATGGAGCCGAGCACCTTCACGGTCTCTACTGACACATAGCTTCATTTTTCGATTCCTCAGCCTCGAAGAGCGGCCGGTTCCTCTATCTGCTGCACGTTTGCTGCACTCTGGTTCAGTGCCTCCAAAGTGGCTTCCAAGGTCTTCATCGCGGAGATCACCGCCGGATCAGACGCCTTGATGAACAATCTTTGGTTACGTGTGGCTTCGGATGACGCAGTACGCGATCTTCCGCAGGCAATATTGATGTAGCTACCGTATTTTGAAAATGTTAGTAGACATTGCAATTTGCGAATATCGAGACAATTGTCGAGTTTTTTGCAGTAAAAGTGACAAAAACTGCGCTTCCGCCCCAGCTCGAACGGAATCCGACGCCAGAAGGCTGAAGTGGCTTGCATCCAGTGCGGCTCGGAAATCAAAGTCGGACCTGCAGAGGGATCCCGGCGTCCGGCAGAGGATTATCAGTCGCAGGGACCACTACCCACCTGCACCCTTGCTGCACGCTCTGGTGCAAATGGAGTATTTCGGTGCGAGTGAGAAGACGCTGAGTCAAACAAATTATCTGAAGATCGATTCGCACCAATTCCGGCAAGTTGAATTAGATCCCCGCGGCGAAAGTTGATCCACCAGCCACAATCGTTTTGGTCGGGTGGAAAAGTTCGGCGACGTGAACTGTTCTTCCAACCTCGCTTACTGGTCGAACATCGTGTCCCATGCTGCGAAGTTCCTTTTCCAGGGGAAAGGGCGGCGACTGCTCGCATTCCACCGGCTCGTATCCCATGGTGTGGATGCGCGGAGACGTAGCTGCCTCCTGCGGATACATCCCCAAGTCAATCATCCGCTGAGTGACCTGCGGAATCACACTGATGATCCGCCTGCCACCCTGCATGCCGACGCCAAGGTCGCGATCACGCATTCGGATGATCATCGAGCCGAGATTATTGAGCGGCCTTTTGCCGGGCGCGATTGAATTTGGCCGCCCCGGCCGGGGATCGAAGCGGCACATACCGTGCGCCAGCGTGAAGCCTGTCCCGGGCACAGTCACGCAAGTGCCGAAGGGATTGCCCTGCGTAAGCGTTACCGCCACGACATTTCCTTCACCGTCGGCTACGGAAACATTGGCGGTGCCGTGCGGCGTGGCCTCGGGCTGGGGCGCACCGAGCGGGTCCACGTAGCTGGGGAAGTTGCGCAGGACTTCGACACGGCCGGCGGCGTAATCGCGACTGAGAAGCCGCACCACAGGAACCTCCACAAAATCGGGATCGGCCAGATACTCAAGCCGGTCGCGCCACGCCAGCTTGAGTATTTCCGCCAAACGATGCCAATAATGAACCTCACTCAAAGAAAGCGGCTCGAATTGATCGAGCATGTTGAGAATCTGCATGGCCGAGAGCGAGCCGTTCGGCAAGATGGGTCCGTACACCGCCGCGCCCCGGAAGCGCGATTCCAGCGGCGCGCCGACCCGCGGCTGGAAAGCGGCCATATCATCTCGGGTCATCGCGCCGCCGATGCTTTGAACATAGTCGCCGATGCGGCGGCCGATTTCGCCTTCGTAGCAATCGCGCCAACCGGCGGAAGACATCCGTTCCAAAGTCTTGTCCAAATCGGGGCGGCGCCAAATGTCGGCGGCATGCGGGAGCTTGCCGTCGGGCATGAGCAAACGGTGGGTAGGTTCGTACTGCCGGATAATAGGGAGACGTCTTTCGATCTCGGCGGCATTTTCCCCATATGGGAATCCGTCCTGCGCCAGAGCGATGGACGGTTCGACGATCTCGGACCACTTCAGCCGTCCCCACTTCTCCCATAGCATTCCGACTCCACCCATGAAACCCGGCGGCGCTGCGGCCAGCGGGCCGTAGACGTTGGCATCATTTTTGACCGAACAGTCATATTCGTTTTCGTTGACGCCAACTTTGCCGGGAATCTTTTCCGTCACTTCAAACATGGAGGCGCTGGCGGCGGCGGGAGCGGCGGAATTGGAATCGAGCGACCACACTCTGCCGGAGGCGCCTTCAAGAACAACTCCTGAGCAGGCGTATCCGCCGATGTCGACGTAATACGGGATCAGTACGCCGCAGGCAAGACAAGCAGCCGCGGCAGCATCCATCGCATTTCCACCGCGCTCCAGCATGCGCGCGCCGATGCGCGCCGCCGGCGCGGCTTCGGTAGCTACCGCGCCTTTGCCAACGCAGATTTGTTTTCCCTCGATCACGCGATAGAGTCAGTGACGTACAAACTGAAACCAGAGAAGCACGGCGTAAAAGCACCACACCACAGCCACCAGAGCAAAATACCAGACGCGATAATCCAGCCAGCCGCTGTACCGGGCCCGCTGATCGGCGGGCAGCGCGGCATATTGCGGGCGCCAGATAATTCCTTCGGTGCGTTCGCGCGGCGGAGGAGCGGTGGCAAAGGAGATGGAAATCATCAACACCATGCAGAACACCCACGAGAGTAATGCCCGGTGCAGGTAGCTGTCGTAAGGACGCAACCAGGCGACATGGGTAAAAATCCATCGCTGCAGAAAAATCGAAAATGGGAGTCCCAGCAAGATGGTGGCTAGGGCTCCCTTCCCGTTTGCGCGCCGCCACAGAATTCCCAGGGTAAAGATGACCGCGAACGGCGGGGCAATGTAGGCGAAGATGTTCTGCACCAGGACAAACAAGAACCACCCTTTGACGCGGCTGAAGTAAATGGCGATGAGCATGCCCGCGATCAGCGTAAGCGCGCCATTCCAACGTCCAAAGCGCACCTGTTCGGCCTCGGTGGCATCGGGATTCCACAACTTGCGGTAGAGATCCAGTGTGAGAACCGTGGCGGAAGAATTCAGGACGGTGGCGAGCGTGGACATCATCGCCGCCGCCATTGCCGCCAGCACCAGGCCTTTCAGACCGGTGGGAATGAGCTGATCGAGCAAGCCGAGGTAGGCCAGATCCGGCTTGGCCAGTGACGGCATCATGCGATACGCGATGATGCCCGGGATCACAAACAACAGCGGCATGAACACATGCAGAAACCCGGCGAAGACGATGCCGATGCGCGCATTCCATTCATCCTTGGCCGCCAGGCAGCGCTGCACCATGTGCTGGCTGGTGCAGTTGTACCAGATACCGATGGTGAGAAAGCCGGTGAAGACTCCGGTCACAGGAAACAGCGGGTCGGTGGGCGGCTGAAAGAAATAAAACTTGGCCGGAGTGGTCACCGCCAGGTGCACAAATCCGCCCACTCTGCCCAGTGCAAGAACGGGAACGACCAGCCCGCAAGCCAGCAGAATCGCCATCTGCAGAAAATCCGTCCAGGCGGCGGAACTGAGGCCGCCGTAGACCGTGTACAGGCCAGTGGCGATTCCCAGCAACAATACTCCGGTCACGATGTTGAAGCCGAAGATGCTCTGCAGGATTAAAGCTCCGGCATAGAGCGAGCCGCCGATCAGCGATGAGATATATCCGACCGCCAGAAAGACCGCGAACAGATTCCGGCAAGCGGAGTTGTAGCGGCGTTCGAGGAACTCCGGCATGGTGTAGAGGTTGGATCGCATGTAATAAGGAAGGAAGATCCAGATCAGCAGGGCGTACACGATCCAGGCGTTCCATCCAAAGGCGGCGATTACGATGCCGCGCGCATACGAAGCTCCCACCTGAGCAATGAAGTGTTGCGCGCCCAGATCGGCGGCCACCATGGAAGTCCCGATCACGTACCAGGGCAGCCGCCGGTCGGCCATGAAGTAGCCCTTCGAGGTCTTGTCGCGCTTGCTGCCGGCGTAGAATCCCACCGCCATGGTGACGGCGAGATAAACAATGACAATGACAATATCGATGGTGCCAAGGGGCATGCCGCTGGTGAACTCATGCATGGCAAGGGCAGCCTGACGCGGGACTCGCTACGTGATTTCCGGTGCCGGTTGGGAGGCGGTTCTGCATTTCGACCTGCTGTCTTTTACATCGGGCTCCACTGCTACATCGCACTCCATCCGCCGTCGACGGCCAGAACGGTTCCGGTGATATATGCGGCGTCGTCGGAGGCAAGGAAGACCGCCGCTCCCCCGATTTCGTGCGGCTGGCCGACGCGACCCAGGAAGGTCTTGGCAACCTGCCGGTTGTAAAGCTCCTCACCCGGTTTGGGGGAGATGCGCGTCTGAATCGCTCCCGGGCAAATCGCGTTCACGCGGATGTTGTAGGGTCCGTAATCGTATCCGACGCTGCGCGTGAACCCGAGCAACGCGGTCTTAACCGTGCTGTAGGCGACCGAATCGCGTGCTCCCGCCAGCGATTGCACCGAGGCTATGTTGATGATCGATCCCCGGCGCTGCGGAACCATCCAGCGAAGCGCCTCGCGCGAAAAATGCCGCGTGCCCATCAGCGAGACGGAAACGCACCTTTCCCATTCCTCGATGGGGGCGTCGGCCAGGTTATGAAATTGCGCTAGATAAGCGGCATTGTTGCAGAGAATATCCAGGCGATTGTGCTTCGCAGCCGCCTGCTGCGTTACGGCCACCGCGTGCGACTCAATGCTGACGTCGGCATGGCAGAAGGTTGCATCTCCGCCTCGTTCGCGAATGGAACTCGCCGTCGCCGCTCCCATGTCGTCGTCCAGGTCGGCGATGAACACCGATGCTCCGGCCCGAGCGAACGCCTCGCTGATGGCGCGCCCGATGCCCTGCGCCCCTCCGGTAACGATGGCAACTTTGTCCTTCAAGTCGATCATGATCGAGCCTGGTTTGCCAGCAGCTGCCCTCGCTTCCCGATATGAAACCGAGTGATGGTATAGCGCGAAAGGTTGGCGATGAAGGCTTCGTCGAAGTTCTTTCCGCCGAAAGCAAGATTGGTCGGTCCCCCGAGCAGGATGCCGTAACGATCGTGGGCCAGAAGCCGCTTTTCACCGCCGGAGCCGATGCGGAAAATCTCGTCGGACGCGTAGCAGGTGGCGTAGAGATTTTTCTCCGCATCCAGGGCCAGGCCGTCGGGGAGACGGCCCACATCGGTTGCATAAACTTCGGGGATGCCCACCGACCCGTCCGCGCTTAGGTCGAAGCGAAGGATGCGATCCTGATCGCTCTCGACCATGAACAACTGTTTCTCGTCGGCACTGAGAGCCAGCCCGTTGGCATAGCCGAAGGGACCGGCGGCGACGCGACCTTGGCCGTCGGGACTGAATCGGAGCAGGTATCCATTCTGCTTTTTCCAGTTTCCCGAATCGGTAACCCAGAGATTTCCCGCGCGGTCGAAGACAGCGAAGTTGGCGTACACGATTTTGTGCCCGGCGGCATGATCGGCAAAGACAGAGTGGGCGCCATCGCGGCCAATTTTCACCACGCCCAGGCGCGCGTGACAAACAAACAGCTCATCGGCCGGAGAGAATGCCAGGCCGCCGCAGAAACCTTCGACATGAGCGGCCACGACGACTTTGCCGTTGCCGTCGATGCGATAGATCTGCCCGGATTCGCTTCCCGCCCACAGATAACCTGCGCGATCGAATGCGAGGCCTTCGGGATGGTCGAGTCCACTGGCGAAAACGGTGACTTCTTCGACGGGAATTTCCGGCGTGGCTTCCATAGGTCGAGGTCTGGTAAGAGAGGCTGGCCTATGCACGAACCTCTCTGTCGAGCAGCCGGCGCCCGGCCAGTTCCAAATGTCGGCGGCAGCCTTCGGGTCTCGTCGCCCCCGCGCGTTGATTTCCCGCAGCGCGGTGATTACGATGCATTCAGGATATATAACAGGCGTTCTACAAATCGAACAACAAAATTCTTTCTTTTCGGATGCCATCCATTCAAGATCCGCACCTGACCCGCGCCGCGTTCGAACCGGTTGAAGGCCGAGACATTGTTTGCAGCCGCGGCGTTGTGGCCACCGGCCCTGCAGCAGCGGCCCGCATTGGCGCCGAGATTCTTTCCCGAGGCGGCAACGCCATGGATGCGGCGGCGGCAGCTTCTCTCGCCTGCTCAGTTCTCGAACCCGAATCGGTCGACCTCGGCGGCTACATTTTCTGCGCCGTGGTGCGCAAGGCCGGAGAATCCCATGCCTGGGTGGTCGATGCCAACGCGGTCGCACCGCAACGAGCAAGCGAGCGAATGTTCGAGGTGGGCGCGGTTGAGAGCGGCAATAGCGGAATCAACGAATCGGAATATGAATGCAGCGTGCGCGGCGACGAGAATATCTACGGTCCTCTCTCGGTTGCTGTCCCCGGTTTTATGGCGGGAGTCGGAACGCTCTGGGAGCGATGGGGCCGCCTGAGCTGGCCGGAGATCGTGGCGCCATGCGAGCGACTCGTAGCCGACGGCTTTAGGTACGGGCCCACGGCGGCGGCGATCGCCCGCCGCCTGCCCATCCTGCAAAGATTCGAAGCCAGCTGCCGGCATTTGATGCCGGAGGGGCGCGTACCAGAACGGGACGACGTATGGCACAGGCCCGGGCTCGAATCCACGCTCGCGCGCTTGCGTGCTGAAGGATGGCGCGATTTCTATTGCGGCGAACTGGGGAGGCGAATCGGTCGCTCCGTCAGCGAGCTCGGCGGAATTCTCAGCGTCGGCGACATGGCGAGCTACGCGCCGCGAGTCGAACCGGCGCTGCAGTCCGAGTACCGCGGGCACACCGTTTTTGCCTCCAACCTGTGCGCCGGCGGCCTCACCACTCTGCAAATCCTCAACTTTCTCGATTGTTTCGCTCCGTCTGTCGCGCTCGACTCGGCCGCCTACTGGCATCGCCTCGCTGAGGTCACCAAGCTCGCATGGCAAGACCGCTTGAACTATCTTGCCGATCCGGCCTTCGTCCAAATTCCGGCCGAGCGCCTGTTGTCCAGGGATTACGCCATGGGCAGGACGGAAACGCTGCGCCAGTTTCCCCAAAGCCTCGGTCCTCCGGCTCCGCTCGCCCATGCCGGCGCACCAGGGACCGTCCATGTTTCCTCCGCCGACTGCGAGGGGAATGTGGTCGCGGCCACCGTCTCCCAGGGAGCAGCCTTTGGATCGTGCGTCTCCGTTCCCGGAACGGGAATCATTCTCGGGCACGGGATGTCCCGGCTGGATCCGCGACCGGGGCGGCCGAACTCCATCGCTCCGGGAAAGCGGCCCCTCAGCAACGTGTCGCCGCTGATCCTGTCGCTCCCGGATCGGGAAATTGCCCTGGGTACACGGGGAGGTCGTCCCATCATCAACGTCTGCGCCCAGCTGGCGCACCGCATCATCGATGGCGGACTGCTGCCCTGCCAGGCATTGCCTGCTCCCCGCCTTTCCACCTGCGACCGCGAGCCGCTCGAGTTCTTAAAGTTTGACTTTACCGAGAGCGCGGCGCAGTCGATCCTCGATCAACTCACCGCCATGGGCCATCAGGTAGTGCGCAAGCAGGAACTGGTAGAGGGCGCCGGCGCCGCACACTGTGCGGAGATCCTCGCAGAAAGCAGAAAGGTTCGCGCTGCCGGAGATACGTGGGCTGCCGGGATAAATTGAAACGACCGGGCTCACATGCCTTCGGCGAAGCAGAACCAGACTCGCTCCGGAGGTGCAGGTTTAAGCGACTCGATAACGCTGGACTTTTTTCTCGTCCAGTTCCACACCGAGACCAGGGCGCTCGAGAGGACGTGCTTTTCCCTTCCCGACCGGCAGGGGCTCGAGCAGCAGATCGTCCTCGTAATAAAGAGGACCTATGATGTCACAGGGAAAGTCTTCGCTTCGCACGCCCGCCGTAGCCATCGCCAGGTGAATCATGGCGGCGCTGCCGACGCCCATTTCCAGATTGCTGCCGATGGTGCACGCGATACCCGCCGCTTCGGCGATGGCCACGATCTTGCGAGCCGGCCCAATGCCTCCGGCCTTGCCGACATAGACAGAGAAGACGTCGGCGGCTTCTGCGCGCACGAGTCGCAGTGCATCCTGCGGGGTATAGACACTTTCATCGGCAATGACCGGCAGCCCGGCGCGGCGCCGGACGTGTGCCATTCCGGGAATGTCGGAAGCCGCCAGGGGCTGCTCGACGAAGAAGATGTCGAACTCTTTCAAGCGCTCAATGGTTCCCAGCGCAGCCGCCAGCGACCAGCCGCCATTGGCGTCGACGCCGACGCGGATTCCGCCTCCCACGGCATTGCGAACGGCTTTAACTCTGGCCAGGTCGGCGCCGGGCTCGATTCCCACTTTGACCTTGACCGTCTGAAAACCTTCACTTGCCGCCCAGGATGCGATCTCCGCGGCGCGCGCCGGCTCAAGCCCGGAAACCGACCACTTGGTCGTAATCTCCTCCCGCACCGGACCGCCGAGCAACCGATAAACCGGAAGCCCCACGGATTTGCCGAAGATGTCCCACAGGGCCATTTCCAAGGCTGCCTTGGTGAAATAATTCCCCGCGACTCCACGATCGAGCTTTGCCGTCAGAGCTTCAATCTGGGAAGGCTCCTGTCCGATCAAAATGGGGGCGAGAATGGTCTTAATGAAGTGCTGCGCGGTGAAATGATCTTCTCCACTCCATCGTGGAGTGCAGGAGACCTCGCCGAGACCGACGACGCCCTCGTCGGTATGCACTTTGACGAGCAGAAATGGCGAGGCGGAGTGGGTTCCGCGTGAAGCCCGGATCATCAATCGCGGGCGCAGAGGAACGCTGACCGGAATGGTTTCAATGCCAGTGATCTTCACACGAGTGCTTCAGAACATCAGGCTTCTGATTTAAAAACAAACAGGCAATGGTGCCCTTGCGGCGCTTGCTAATTGGCACCTCATCGCACCTCGCTCGCCGACGCCGGTTGGACGCGGCAACGCACGCAAAGCTCAGAGCTGGGTGACAGCAACCCGCCGCCGCTCCGCCTTCTCCGCCTGAACAGGATTGCGCAACGGCCTTCCGAAACCGCTGTAGCGGATCTCCACCACGTCGCCATTCTCCAGCCTCACTCCGTCGCCAAAGCTGAAGGCATCCACGCCGAAGAAGTGCACGTGCAGGTCCCCAGGCTGGCGATGAGAGGCATGCTTGAAGTGGTGGTGCTCAAGATTGGCGAGGCTGTGACACATGGCCTCTTCACCACTGCTGATGTCACGATGCCACAAAAGCTTGCCGTTGCGCTGGATATTGACTTCGCCGGAAACGGAGCGAAAATCGGGATCGACGATCAATTCCGGGCCGATGGCGCAGGGCATGAGCTTGGAAGCGGCGATATACATGAAGTTCTTTTCTTCAAAAACATGATCGGAGAACTCGTTGCCCGCGGCCATGCCAATGCGCCGCGGCGCGCCTTTGGCGTCGATGATGTAAATGCCCGCAATCTCCGCTTCTTCGCCGCCGTCGTCGGCGTGCGGCGGAACCGCCAGTGGCTCTCCATGCGCTCGCAGGATGGTGCCGGTGCCCTTGTAGAACCATTCGGGAGAGACGCCGATCTCCCCGTCCGCAGGCTTGCCATGCTGCACGCCCCAGTCATAGATGCGCATGCTGTCGGTCGGCGCGGCAGATTTCCCGTGCATCGCCTGACGGTTCTCCGCGCTTTTCAGATGCGTGAGTCCGGTGCCGCTCACCAGGCAGCGCGCAGGTTCGGTGGGATGATCGATCGCCGGCAGAATGCGCCACTCGCCCCTGCCCTCATAGAGGTCGTCGTAGGACATCGACGGTTCGGCGGCAAGATGCCGGACCATGCCCGTCAGAGTTTCGCCCGCCGAAAGCGCCTGCTGCGCCAGGCTGTAAATGGAATTGACGTCCCGGAGAAACAGCACCCGTTCCTTGTCGACGACGCCTACGCGACGCTGTCCCGCGGGGTTAGAAAGCTGCACCAGTCTGATCATCGATCCCAATCTCCACGCCTCCCCTCGAGCCGCCGCAGCCTGCGCACACGCAAGCTGCAAGGGGCTCGTCGGGTCTGGTTTAAAGATGTGTTCTATTACGAGAACATAATTTCAATACAATATACAAAAGAAACGCGCGGATCAAAACCACCGTGGCGCGCGAACCTTGCGCGGTTCTTCACCACCCTTCGGACGGAACCGCAAGCCATCTGCCGTGACCTCCGTGCCGGCCATGGCGCGGCCAGGTTGACTCCATGCGCCCGACCGGCGCCCCGCCGCGAGCCGAGCCGGAGCGAGGCGAACGCAATTTAACTTGACAGCCTCCTTGCGCAGGAGAAGAATGCCCAGCACGCATGTTATAGAAAGGTCGTTCTCCTAATAGAACGACCGATTGTCCGCAACCCGGAGGACGCCGCGAGGCGCTCGCGAGGAGACAGCTCTATGAGATTTCTTGATTTTTCTGTGAGTCGCCCGTCTGTAATCTTCGCCGCCATGGTGTTGGTGGTGGCCGCGCAGATCGGGGCGGCGCAGGTGGTGCGCAGCTCCATCACCGGTCGCGTGACCGACCCCAGCGGAGCCGCGGTCCCGGGGGCAAAAATCACCATCACCAACCAGCAGACCCAGGTGGCCATGGAAACGACGACGGACAGTTCGGGAAACTACACGGCGCCGGAACTCGATCCCGGCGTTTACTCGATTGCTGCGGACAAAGCCGGGTTCAGCCAACTGGCGGTCACAGGAGTACAGCTGCTTGCGCAGCAGACCCTGCGTCAGGACCTGAAGATGCAGATCGGACAGGTGAGCCAGACGATCGAGGTTACGGGTCAGGCGCCTCTGCTGAATACCGAGAACGGAACCATTGCCACGCCCATCACTACCGAGCAGCTCAAACAATTGCCGACTGCGCTGCAGGACATCGACAGCCTCTTGATTTTGTCAGCCGGAGTCGGGCGCGCCACCTTCAATTCGGCGCCACAAATCGCCGGAAGCACGCACTGGGGCGCGGACAATTTCACCCTCAACGGCGTCAGCGTCAATGATGCCGGCAATGGCGGCGGTTCCTATTCGTTCGGACTGGGTGGGGTGAACCTGCCGGCGCTGAGCTCACTGCAGGAAGTACAGATCGGCGGCATCGGTATGGACGCCAGATACAGCCGCATCGTGAACGTGCAGATGGTCACCAAAGCGGGCAGTAATAAGTTTCACGGCGACGTTTACGAATATCTGGAAAATACCGCCCTGAATGCCAATACCTTTACCAATAACTCCGCCGGCCGGCAGCGCTCGCCGTTTCACCGCAATGAATTCGGCCTCGACGTCGGCGGACCCATCTGGCGCAACAAGGCCTTTTTCTTCTTCGACTACGATGGCGTGCGCCAGAACATTCCCATTACCGTCCAGGACAATTTCCCCAGCGCGGCGCAGCGGGGCGGCGACTTCAGCGCGTTGTGCGCAAGCTATGCCAACGGAGTATGCAGCGCCGCCGGGGGCGTACAACTGTACGATCCCAATACGGGACAACCGTTTGCCAACAACCAGATTCCCGCAAACATGATCGCCTCGCAGGCGAAGACCCTGCTCGGCTTCCTGCCCTCGCTGACCGATCCCAGTTCTCCGGGGCTGCCCCAGGGCACGAAAATGGCCAACGGCCTAGCCGAACAGTTCAACTACGTGACCACTCTCGGTCAAAAATTCAATGTGAACAAATGGGACATGCGCCTCGACGATCATCTTTCCAGCCGCGACTCCTTGTTTGGCGTCTATTCGCATTCGGTTGGATTCCCCTGGTTCGATCCACTGGGCACTCCGGCCACGTATGGCAACGGCGAGAACTACGGGTACAAGACCTACACCTTGAGCGCCACCGAAACCCACACCTTCGGTCCGAACACGGTCAACTCGCTGCGGGGAGCCTGGTTCGACCACGAAAGTATTCGCAGTGGGCAAAACACCGCCTTTAATCCCTACCAGCTCTTCCCTCAACTGATTTCCAGCGCGAACCGCGGATTGTCGACGATGACGATGACCGGCTACACCAGCATTGGAGATATCGGCGTCGCCGCCTACACCCCCGAGTATGACGTCGAGATCACCGATGATCTTACGCACGTGATGGGTCGACATACTCTCCAGGCCGGCATCGATGAAACCGGGTTCAAGGTCTATGCTCCGAACGACGGCAAGACGCCTCTGGGCACTTGGACGTTTAACGGCACCTGGACCGGCAACCAGGGCTGGCCGGGCCGTCCGCAATCAGTTGGCAATGCATTTGCCGACTTCCTTCTTGGAGACGCGACCAGCGCAGCGACAGGAAGTCCTTTGCAATCTCAGGTTCTCTACAGCCGGGATTGGGAATACTATGCGCAAGATATCTGGCAGGCTACGCCGAGCCTCACCATCAACTACGGTTTGCGCTATGTCTACCAGCAGCCTTGGGTAGCAAAGGGAGGCATCGCTACCTTCTTCAGCTTCGCTCAAAACAAGCTGGTTCTTCCCGAGGATTCGGCCACACCGACTCCACCGCCGGGTTCGGTCGCAAACTTGGTAGCGCAGTATCCCTTCACCACCACTCAAGCCTTGGGGCTGCCGAAAACGTTTTATCAGGGAGACAAGAACAATTTTGGACCGCGCGTAGGATTTGCATGGCGCGTCTTTGGTGACAACAACACAGTCCTTCGCGGAGGCTATGGCATTTACTACAATTACAACGCGGCTTACATCGGTTACAGCGCCAACAACAAGAATGCTCCCTGGGCGGCGACTTACACCTATAGTTCCGCCAAACCCTCCAAGCCGACATCTCCATTTCTGCCGGACATTACCTTCAATCAACCGTTTCCCACCGGTTCGCTGGCCGCGCCGGCAGCGCACCCTACGGTATTTGCGCAGCCCAGCGACTTTCAAAATGCAAGAATTCAGCAGTTCAACGCGACCTTGGAACACCAATTCGGGAAGAACTGGAAGGCACGGGCGAGCTATGTTGGAAACCGCAGCATCGATCTCCCCTTTAACGCCTACAACACCAATGTTCCGGTGGTGCAGCAACCCACGGTTCCACTTCAGAATGAGCGTCCCTACCAGCCTTGGGGTCCGATTCAAACCACCAATAACGACAACATCTCCAACACCGACCAGATGCAGCTGGAGGTGCAGCGTCAGTTCGCCGGCGGCTTGATGACACAGGCGCAGTATCAGTGGACAAACTGCCGCGACGAGGGCCCGCCCACCGGAGCCGGGCCTCAGATTGTCGACGATCCGCGCGCCGACTACGGCAATTGTCCTTATCTTGCGCGACACGCTTTGGTGGCCAATTACATCTACGATCTTCCCTTCGGCGCAGGGCGGCGATGGCTGCAGCAGGGAGTGCTGAGTCAGATCGCGGGCGGCTGGAGCTTTTCCGGCATCACCACCTATGAGACCGGGCCGCCGTTCTCGGTCACATTTGTTGCGCCCAGCGCTTATCCCGGCTGGATCGCAGGCCGCGCAAACATAGTGCCGGGCGTCGATCCTTATCTGCGAAGCCACGCTCACTCTCCCAACGCGACCTGGTTGAATCCGGCGGCGTTTGCTCCTCCAGCACCGGGCCAGTGGGGTGATTCCCCGCGCAATGGCTACTTCGGCCCGGGTTATTACAACTGGGACATGAGCCTCTTGAAGAGCTTTGCTACTACGGAAAGCCAGCGACTGCAATTCCGGGCAGACTTCTTTAACGTTCTCAATCACACCAACTGGGACGGCGGTGGAACTACCATCGGCGGCGTTGCCGCTCCCGTGGTTGCCAATGTCGGTACGCAGCAATACGGCGGGTCTGCAGTCAAGAACTTCGGTGTGGTTACTACCGGCGAAGGCAGTCGCGTGATCCAGCTTTCGCTTCGATACACCTTCTAATCAACAGGCTGGGCCGTGCTCGGGCGCGTCCCAGTCGACTTGCGCGCAAAGGCCGACATGAACAACCACCTTCGCTTAACCCCCTCCGACCTTATCGTGATCGGAGGATATCTGCTGCTGGTGCTGGGTGTGGGCTTCTATTACCGCAAGCGCATGCACTCCACCGAAGATTATTTTGCGGGAGGACACCAGGTCCCGTGGTGGCTGGCGGGCGTCTCGCATTACATTTCCGGCGCGAGCGCGCTCTCCTTCGTTGCCTATGCGCAGTTGGGCTACACCTACGGATTGGCCGCGATCACACTAGCATGGGTTTCAGTTCCCGGCTGCATTCTCGGCGGAGCGATATTTGCGCGGCGCTGGCGTCAGGCGCGCGTCGTAACTCCGGTAGAGTTTCTGGAACGCCGTTTCAATCCCTTCGTGCGCCAGCTCTTTGCCTGGGCCGGGATCCCGATGAAGGTGGCAGAAGACGGCCTGAAACTCTTTGCCACGAGCTTGTTTTTGGCGGTTGGACTGAATATCTCTGTAACCTGGGCGGTCCTGGTGTGTGGTGCGATCACGGTCGCGTATACCTTCCTCGGCGGGCTGTGGGCGCTCGTAGTTACCGACTACATCCAGTTTTTGATGAAGGTGATGGCGCTGCTGCTGCTGGTGCCGCTGGCATTCTGGCGAGCGGGTGGAGTTCGACACGCTCTTGAGGTCCTGCCGCCCAGCTTTTTTCACGCAACATCCGGTCAATACAACTTGATCTACCTGATTGGGTTTGGCGTGATGCTGACCATCACCTTGAACGGCTCCTGGGCGCTGGCGCAAAAGTTCTATTCGGTCACAGATTCACGCGAAGCCTCTAAGGCCGCTTACCTCTCGGCGATTTTGCACGTGTTTGGTCCGCCTTTGATGATCATTCCGGCGATTCTAAGTCGAAGCTTCCTGCCGGATCTGATCGCTCAGCATCGGACCGCCGATGTCTATGTATTGTTAGTTTTGAACCTGCTCCCGGCAGGCATGGTAGGCATCATCGTCGCGGCGATGCTCTCGGCCACCATGGCCACGGTGAGCGCCGACTTCAGCTCCATCGCCAGCGTGCTCACCAAAGACGTCTATCAGCGGTTGTTCCGCCCCCATGTCGGTCGGGAGAAGCTGGTCGCGGCGGGGAAGCTGATCACTCTGCTGACCGGTGGGCTCTCCATCGGCATAGGCCTCTACATCTCTCATCGCGGCGATGTCGGCGTTCTCCACCTCATGGTGGTCATCGCAAGCGCTTTTATTGCACCCTCCTTCCTGCCGGTCATGGGAGCGCTGGTATCCCGGCGCTTGAATTGGCAGGGAGTAGCCGTGGGATTCTTTCTTGGCCTGGCCAGCGGACTCACTCTTCTCGGTCTGAGGACCTGGTGGTTCCCGCGCGGCCACTGGCATTGGCTCCAGGCCAATTTCGACGGCGCTTCTATCCTTATTAATACTGCTGTCACGGTCGCAGGAATGGCTTTCGGTACGCTGCTGTTTGGCGCTGCTCAGACCCAGCAGGAGAAGTTCAACCAGGTATTCGGGCAAATTGAGCCTCTCGGCATCGGCGCCAGGGGAACATTCGATCAGGAGAAAATCATCGCCTTCTCCACGATTTCCGTGGGAGTCCTGTTGGGGATTGCCGCAATCGTCGCCGCCTCCAGCGGAGCACGCTTTACCGATTCGGGAATTGCAGTCGGCCTTGCTGGCTTCGGAGTCTATCGCTTGCGCAGAAGCTCACAGACGGCGAGGTCGTCCGATGTGCGCAAGGTCGTTGCAGAAGAGAGCTTTGCAAACAGCGAAATGCGATAAGGCTGTGCTGGATTCATTTGCCGCCACTTCAGCTCTGATTTTTATCTGAGTACCAGCTCTGAATGTCCGCAGGGGGCGGGCTCACAGCTACGTTCTCGCCGTCGCGCGCCAGAGACTGATGAATGGCCTCCAGCGCCGCCGTGACTTGCCGGCCGTCAAATCCAGTCACCCGGGTTTGCGCGTCGTTCAAGATGGCGTAGACGAAGTCCTCAAGGCAACTGGGAAAGGCGCCTCGCATGCGACCGAATATCTCGCTGCTTAGAAACCCGCGGGGGTAGGAAAACTGTTTCTCGGTGCTGATCTCCAGAGATTCGCGTTTGCGGTCGAGATGGACGTGACCGGCCGCGCCGATCACTTCGACGAAAGAGTCTACGTTGGTGGGAAATGTGTTGGGATATATCCAGCCCGATTCGAAGGTCGCAAAGAATCCTGACGCAAACTTAACTTGCGCCTGAATCATGTCGTAGGTGGGTATGCCGCGCGCCGCCAGAACTTCTTTGCGGCCCCAGGCCCGAGCCGCGACCGGCTCGCTCGCGATGAACCAGCGGACAAGATCGATATCGTGCGAGGACAAGAGCCAGGCGGAAGTGGTTTCTCCCGCCCAGCGAATATTCTGGGTAGAGACGCTAATCGTGTCGTTCTTGCGAGCGTAGCCGATCAGCGGATTGCCGATGTTGCCGGCGGCAATCGAAGTCCGGGTTTGATAGTAAGCGGAAAGCCAGCGGTGATTGAATGCCACCTGAATTTTCCGCTTCTTGTCATGCGCAAGCCGCAGCAGCGCGTCGGCTTCGTCGACCCTGGTGGTAAACGGTTTTTCCACGAACACATGCCGCCCCGATTCCAAGGCCGCGCGGGCGAACTCATAATGGGAATTATCCGGGGTTGACACGACCACGGCATCGATGTCTTTCCGCTCGAGCATCCTGCGATGATCGATGTAGCCCGGTACTTTGTATTGCGCGGCGACCTCATCGACCGGCTCCTGCCGCCGGGCACAGACGGCGGCAACTGCCGACAACGGATGCTCATGGAAGATGCGCGCACACATGCGGCCCATTTTTCCTAATCCAATAATTGCGATTCGAACTTTGTCCATCTTTGCTCCTGGCTTACGTTTCGAAACTCTTATGCTTCCCCGAGAAGGCGCAGGAAGTTATGACGCAAGATCGCTTCCTTTTCGGCGTCTCCGATCGCAGCCGTGAGCACATTGGCAAGTGTGCCGGCCGCCTCCAGGGCGGGCATGTCGGAACCAAACACAATGCGCTCGGCGCCGATGCGATCAACGCACCGCTCCAGCATGGAACGGTGGCGCTGCGATCCGGAGAGCTCCAGATACAGATTTGATGTTCCTGCGGCCGCCTCCAGCGCCTGCTCGTAGCCGCGCCAGGTCACGCCGGAATGCCCCAGCAAAATCGAAGCTTTCGGATGAGCACGTGCCAATTTGGGAAACAGCAGCGGCCCACAATATGGGTGCGATTCCCAGGTGTGTACCAGAACTACAGCTCCGGTCTGATTAGCGTAGTCCCAGACCGGGAGGTATTTCGGTCCATTCACCGCATATTGCTGAACGCTGGGGTGAAGCTTAATGAGAGGCGGCGTATGGAAATTCCGCCAGCGTTCAACTTCCGCGATGGCTTCGCCGGGCACATGAGGGTTGACGGTCACGTATCCGCGAAATCGCCTGCCATGCTGCCGCAGTACCTGATCCACCTGCTCGTTTCCCGAGCGCGCATCGTTCCAGCACGCCAGCGAGGCGGTTACAGCGACGAATTCGATGTTGAGAGAGTCCATCACCGCGATCATGTCCTGGGGTTCGGTTTTATAAGGAAAACGAACGTTGATTCGCAGGTGGCCATGAGCATCGACGGTGGGAATCGGCGAGCGCATTATGCGTTTGCACCCTGCTCGGCGGCGGCCAGCAGGCGGCGCAGATTACCGCCGGCGATGGCAAGACGGGCGGCATGGGAAACGCGCATGGAGGATAAGACGCCGAGAGATGCCGCCGGCGTGAAGAACGGCAGGCGACTGCCGAACAATACGCGGTCGGGGCCAAATCGATCGACGAACGCCTCCAGCTGGCGGTGAGCGAGGTAGGTTGCGCTGTCAAAGTACAAATTTGGGAAGCGCTGCAGGAGCGGGAATAGGTAACGATCTGCCCGGTAGCCTACATCCAGTAAAACCAGGGTGAGGCCGGGAAAGCTCTCCAGTACTTTGACCAGCGCCTCCCATTCGATGTCCTCGCGGGCGATCAGCGTTACTACCTTTTTGGCCTGCAGATACTCGAGCAGCTCTCCGGCTCCCCAGGCAGTTACCGGGAAGTTGTGATTTGCGTTGCGCGGCATGAGCCGCACCGCCCGCGGCCTCCGCCGGGCCAGCTGCTCGATCGACTCGCGATCAGGCAAGGGTGTCCAGGCTGGAATGAGTTGAGAAGCAGAGATCCGGGAGAGCGCCTCATTGCCCACGGCCGCGTCGTACTCCGCGGCGGTGCCGTGCATCGCGACCGCGGAGCGAATAAAATAGCGTTCCATTTCCTCGAGAAGAGCCGGGGCTTCAAGAGCGAGCTCGCCGTGAATGCCTGAGGGACCTACGCGGACATTCACGTCCCACAGGTTCCAACCGGCAGCCTCGGCGAAAATCGCTTCACTAGTGAATTGAGACATGGTGCTCTCCCGGGGACAGCGCGGGTAATTGAATCAGTGACTGTTCGTACCGAATCGGAACTGAATGACCGTCGATTTCGACCTGCGAAGCAGCTTCACTCCGGAAAACGCTCACCGTGGCGACCGCATCGCTGTATAGCGTCAGTTGAATTCCCGAGTCCAGCTCATCTTGGGAGACGTCCACCGGGGTGCTGGCGCGAAACAGGACTTGCTCGCCTTGTCGAACTACCGTCGCTCGAAATGCCGACCAACCCGATGGCCCCCGCGAGCGGGATGGCTGCGGTAAACTCCGGATCTTCAGTAGCGCCGAACCATCGCTAGAAAGGCCGGAATTTACCAACCATCCCGGCCTGGTCCGAAAGGCCGCACTGAAGCCCTGATCGCCTGTAGTCCGCAGTCCTTCTCCAACCGCGTCACTCCAGGATTCCATTTTTCCGGCCTCAGTTGCGGATGCCGAGAAGTTCATACCCACCACGAATTCGGTTTGCGGTGTTTTGGGCGAGCTCAGCAGCAGTTCGCGGCCGGGCTCGAGGCGCCCGCGATCGAGGTTATCGAACAGGGTGACCTGCAAAGGAGTGATGGCGCTCACCCATTGGGAGTTTTCACCCAGCGCAACGAGTCCGGCGCTGGCTTTTTGAGCGGCGATCACTGCGCGCGCATTGCCTGCCGTCAAGTTCGAGCCCGGCGGAGCATGCAACGGCCAGGAAAACACGTGCGCCTGCGGCGCATTCACCGTGTCCCGCACCACCAGGATATTGGGCTTCACGAAAAAGAATTCACGATGGTAGCTCTTCAGGCTGCCTGCGTATGCGCTGGTCAGATCGAGATTGAGATAGTCAAAGTCGCGGGTTAACAGCTCGGAGCTGAAGTGCGGATGGGAAAACGCCGCCCAGTAACCGCCGTTAAAGGCAGTCTGACTGAAGGGATCTCCATCGATGAGCAGCGCGTTGTGGCCGGCGGCCTGGGTGAAGTAATCGGGATAATGAGGATCGGTGTAGTAGCTGGCGTAACCAGCTTCATCGATCAGCTTCTGCCCGAAAGCGGCGACTTGAAAGCTGCCCTCATCGTGGTGTTCGTGATTAAACCAGGGGCCGGCGCGCAGCGAAATCACGGTCGCATCAGGCTGCCACCCGCTGCGCAGCACGGCGCTGCCCCGTTTTGGGAAGACGCGCGATGGCGGCGGCGGGGGGAAGGAAGGCGCCGGCTGGGAGCAGCAGGCGAGGTCGAGCGGACCGGGCATCTCTTCGAGCAGGTGTCCGTTTTCTCCTACCGAAGCCCCCCGAGAGAGATCGACCTGGGCTTCGCTGTCGTACAGCGCGCGCAACTCGGGAATTCCCGCATGCTCGGCCGTCCACGCAAATCCCGGAAGCTTGTTTTGATGGCCGTTGAAGTCGCCGGTGTCGAGCTGCAAGCCCGGACGGACGCTTGCGTAATAGGGCCACCAAAATCCTCGAATCATCCGGTCGGACCCGACCGGGGCGACGTGCAGGGCGTCGAGCGAGCTCATTGCCCACGATATTCCCTGCATGGCGAAGTTCTCATATCCCAGCGGCTCGGCCTCGCTTCCGTCCCCGGGAAATAATCCCTCGAGTAGTTGCTCGAAGGCATACTCCAGCTCTGCGAGCGCCGGACCCTCTCGCTGGTCCCATTCCGGGACATCGTCCGCGACTGCAATGGCCGCGGCCAGCGCTCCTCCGAGCGAATTCGCCATCCAATTGCTCGCGCCGATCGGATCCCGATTGAAGAGGAAGTACTCCGCGACCACGGGTGCGATCGCCTGCTTCCAGAAGGCCTGCTCCAGGCTGCGCTTCTCTTGGGCGGACAACTCGCTGGCAATCAGGTCATATCCGAACGCGAGCCTCTGAGTGACAACCCCAACCTCGTAGTAGGTGCTAAGGCCATGAGAGCGAAACCGGCGCGGTACCCAGGTCACCCATTGGGCCATGGTAAGCAGCGCCCGTCGAGCCGAGTTGAGGGCTTCAGCATTGCCGTTCAATCGATAATCGAGGGCGTTATAAGCGACGGCATTCGAATAGTTCTCGACCAGCTGGAAATAAGGCTTCAACTCGCCCTGAGTGGCCGGTTCGATGCCACGCCCCATCGGCATCAGCTCGATATTGTCACCCGCTGCCTGGTTGTAAGTGATGGTTGAAGCCAGATTTTGCGCGCGCAAATGAATCTCGCGGCGAAGTTCCGCGTACGCGTCGTCACTGCGTAAGCGATCCAGCCGAGCGCCCGAAAGCAGCAAACGCGGATGCTCCGGAACCGCGCCGAGGACAAAAAAACGAAATTCAGTTGCCGCACCGCGCTGCGTCAGCTTGCAGCGCCACAGACCCGGAGTCGCTGCGGCGGGGACGGGCACCGCGACCTGTCTCCCTCCCGACCGGGAACTGACAGTCGCAATCAACGTTCCAGCGCCATCGTAGACGGAAGCTTCGGCGGGAGAAGACTG
>Ga0070741_10001624_pt1 | contig 66497 bp, 53 predicted proteins | sample Coa_R1_4_FD_66440 | JGI IMG/M metagenome (GOLD analysis project Ga0070741, IMG submission 66440) | Surface soil microbial communities from Centralia Pennsylvania, which are recovering from an underground coalmine fire - Coalmine... | ecosystem: Environmental > Terrestrial > Soil > Unclassified ...
AGTGGGAAGCGTTCTCGGCTTTCCACTTTTCAATGCCCCTCCCACCGCCGGGCATTAACCGACTCGGTTATGGCCGAAGACTAACATTTCAATTGGTCCAGTTTCTCCGGGGCCGATCACATGGTTCTATCGGAGACTCGAGGCCTCCGATCGCGATCGCCTGGGCCGGCAACGGTCTACGCAGCAGCGTCGAGAGTTCTGGCGGAACTTCATCGGTTGTGCTCTGCAGAGGCGGATACATTTCGAGAATGCGCGACCCGAGTTCATTGGCCTGAGCTCTTAAGTACCCGTAGATGTCCAAGCACCTCTGGATTGAATTAGCTTTCGATTTCCCAAGCTGGACGCTGTTGCCCTCAAAGCCTTAGCCGGGGGAACTCGCGATTCTTGACATACTATGTTGAAAATAGTAGTTTGCAGATCATGAAGAAGAAGCCTCAATACCGCGATCTCTTTCCCGGCGCGATGGAATTGATGATTCTGAAAACACTCAACTGGAAACCGATGCACGGTTATGCTCTCGCTCAGCGTCTCAGGGAGATTTCCGAGGACTACCTCCAGATTGAAGAGGGCTCCTTCTATCCTGCTTTGCAGCGAATGCTGAAAGCAGGCTGGCTGAAGACCGAAATGGGGCTCTCCGAGCGGAATCGTCCGGTGCGGATCTTCAAGGTGACAGCAGCTGGCAGAAAACACCTGGAACACGAGCTTGCGAGCGTCGAGAAGATGTTTGCTGGATTCACTCGTGTGCTTGCACTGGCAGGAGAGTAGGAGGTTCCGTGGGTTGGCTTCGACAGTTGTTCACTCGGCGTTACCGCTACGATGAGCTATCCGAATCGATTCAGGAGCACGTCGAAGAAAAGATCTCTCACCTGATCGATCGCGGCATGATGCAGGAGGAAGCCGAGCGGACTGCTCGGCGCGAATTCGGCAACGTGACGCTCATCGAGGAGCGCAGCCGTGAGGTCTGGCAGTGGCCGAAAATCGAGAGCATCTGGGCAGATGTGAAATTCGCATCGAGGCAATTACGTAGATCGCCGGGATTCACTCTTGTTGCTCTTTTGACTCTATCTCTTGGTATCGGAGCCAATACGGCGATTTTCAGTGTCGTAAATGGCGTGCTCTTGCATCCCCTCCCATTTGGTGATCCGGCTCGGCTCATGATGCTTGATGAAAAATGGTTGCCACGTTTTTCCCATTTTGAGGCGACCCCGAAAGATTTTCTCGCATGGCGAGAGCAAAGTCAGGCCTTCGATCAACTTGGAGCCTTCGCAAGCATTGCATTCAATCTCTCCGGTAGCGGCAGGTCCGAGCGTGTAACCGGAGCACGTGTTACCGCCAATTTGCCCGAACTTCTCGGAGTGAAGCCTCTTCTGGGTAGAAGTTTCACCACGGCCGAAGATACACAAGGAAACGATCACGTAGTGCTGCTCGGTTACAGCCTCTGGAAAGAGCGCTTCGGAGGTGATGCCAATGCAATCGGCTCAGTAATCAGGCTCAACGATCTTGATTTCACAGTCATCGGTGTCATGCCGGCCGGCTTCTGTTTCCCCCACGATGCGGAAATCTGGAAGCCGATGGGTTTTGCGACAGAGGACTTCGATGGCGGCCACTTTCTCTGGGGGATCGGTCGCTTGAAGGCCAACATGACGCGCGATCAGGCGCAGGCTGAGATGGATTCGATCATGCCCCGGCTGCGCAGCCCGCAGATCTGGAGCGTCAATGTCTTTCCGTTGCTTGACTACTATACCGGAGAAGTCCGGACTCCGCTGTACGTGTTGATGGGTGCGGCAGGCCTCGTTCTGTTAATTGCCTGCGTGAATGTCGCGAGTCTGTTGCTGGCGCGAGGATCGACGCGTGAAGCAGAGATTTCGCTTCGGGCGTCTTTAGGCGCAAACCGCCGGCGCATCATCCAGCAACTTCTGACTGAGGGCTTTATGTTAGCCGCGATTGGAGGCTTGCTCGGTGTTTCATTGGCCTACTCAGGGATTACGGTCCTCAAGAAATTCCCCTTGACGAACATTCCACGATTCGAGGAAGTGACTCTTGACCCCACCGTGCTGCTATTCACGACGCTGGTTTCCGTACTTACAGGTTTAGTGTTTGCCTCTTTACCCGCGTTACGTCTATCCCGTGCTAACCTTCTCGATCCACTCAAGGCCGGTAATAGGGCATCGACAGGTGGCAAGCGAGCGCAGGTTCGGAGCATTCTTGTCATTTCGGAGGTGGCAGTCGCTCTCATCCTCCTCACCGGTTCGTGCCTGGTACTGAAGAGTTTTTGGCGTCTCCTTCAAGTAAACACCGGCTTCAATCCTGACAATGTCGTGACAGCTAAGATCGATCTGCCCGCTCTCAAATACAAAGAGCCATATCGGCAGGAGCAATTCGCACAGGCTCTGGTCGAACGCCTGGCGAGCGCGCCCGGCATAATTCATGCCGCTGTGTCGTCCGGGCTCCCATTTTCCGATGCACCCGACGCCGGAATCCGGATTGATGGGCGCGCGATCGGCGCCACTGACGCCGGAACGACTGCGAACTACTATCGTGTTACATCGCAGTATTTCCGGACGATGGAGATCCCTCTTGTCCGTGGGCGGTTGTTCACCGAGCAGGATACCGCAATCAGTCAACCCGTTGTGATCATCAACGAAACAATGGCGAGACGGTTTTTCCCGACGGAGAGTCCTATAGGAAAGCGAATCGACATATCAGGGCCAACGTATTTGCGAGAAATCGTCGGCGTCGTCGGCGATGTAAAACAGGCTGGAATGAAAATAGCGATTGCTCCACAGGTTTACGAGCCATTCGTTCAAAAACCATCGGATTCTCTGAGCGTAATTGTGCGCAGCTCAAGCGATGCCGCGTCACTAACTGCAATGATTCGCCAACAGGTGTACGCACTTGATAAGGATCAGCCGATCTCGAATGTCATGACAATGAAGGAGAACGTTGCAGCCTCCATGACGGGAGACAGATTCTCGACCATTTTGCTCGGTATCTTTGCCTTGCTCGCACTTGTCCTAGCAGCAGTCGGCATCTATGGGGTCATTGCTTATTCGGTCTTGCAGAGGACGCAGGAATTTAGCATTCGAATGGCTGTCGGAGCAAATCGAAGTGACATCATGGGCATCGTTTTTCGTCACGGCCTGGTCCTGACGTTGACTGGAATGCTAATCGGCATCGGTGGCGCTCTCTTACTCACCCGAATGCTGACACGTCTGCTCTACCAGATCAGCCCTCTGGATATGGCGAGTTTTATTTCATCCGTCGTCTTGCTCGGCCTAATCTCTATCGCCGCATTTGTTATCCCCTCTTATCGCGCTGGACGCCTTGACCCAGTGCGAGCGTTGCGAGGTGAATGAATTTGAGCACCCCGCAAGGATTGTCCTGAGTCTGATCTACGGAACCAGAGAGGGGGCCACATGAATTGGTTTAAGAATCTTTTCTCCCGCCGCCGCCACTATGCCGAATTGTCGGAGTCAATCCGTGAGCATTTGGAGGAGAAGATCACCGACCTAATGGATGAAGGCATGACGCGAGAGCAAGCACAGCGAGCGGCCCGCAGTGACTTCGGCAATGTGACTGTGATCGAAGAGCGCAGCCGTGAAGTCTGGCAATGGCCTACCCTCGAATCGATCCTTGCCGACCTCCGTTACACTTTCCGCCAGCTCCGAAGGGCTCCAGGTTTTGCGGTAACCGCGATCGTCGTTCTTGCACTTGGAATCGGCGCGAGTGTCGCCATCTTCGCCTTCGTCGATGCTGCACTACTCGAGCCGCTACCCTATCCCGATCCGAATCGGTTGATGGCTGTGAATGAGAGCATCGCGGAAGCCGCTTTTGCCGTTGGCGTATCCCGATTTCGTGGACTGGAGACACATGAACAAATCGCTGAGTTCGCTCGACGTGTTCGCGGGAGCGGGGTATCTTCTGCGGACACGCGATGGCACAGAGCCCGTGACAGCCGGGCGAGTGAGCGGCGGATTCTTCAGGACGCTGGGAGTGCGGCCGATTCTGGGGCGCGACTTTGCCGCGGGCCAAGATCGGCTGGGCGGACCGAACCTCACGCTCATCAGTTATGGCGCGTGGCTGCACCGTTTTGGCGGGCGTGAAGATATCGTCGGGCAGAACGTCTCTCTGGACAACACCGGATATACGATTCTCGGCGTGCTGCCGCGCAGTTTTTCCTTTGCGCTGGCGGGGAACGCGGAGTTCTGGGTGCCGATTAACACGTTGAGCCCTCACGAACAGACGCGCAATTTCTTCAACTTTTTCGGCATTGGCAGGCTTCGAGACGGAGTCAGCCGCCAGACGGCGCAGGCCGAGATGACGGCGATTGAGGGGCAGTTGCAAAAACAATATCCGAATCAGGGGAGGAATCTGGCAGCGCAGGTAGCTCCGCTCGCCGAAGTGTTTGTCGGTAATGTGCGGCCGATCTTGTTGACGCTGCTGGGCGGACCCCTACTGCTCCTCGTGATCGCGTGCGTGAACGTGGCGAGCCTGGTGCTGGTTAGGTCAGAGAGCCGAAGGCGCGAAGTGGCGGTGCGGGGCGCACTTGGCGCGACACGAGTAAGACTTGCCCGGCAATTTGCGCTTGAGGGATTTCTGATGGCCGCGGCCGGTGCACTCTCGGGACTTCTGGTTGCTGCTACATTGATGCGGCTGCTGAGTAAGCTGGTGCCGAAGGATATGGCTGCTCACATGCCATTTCTCGATGGCGTGAATCTGAACGTGCACACCATGGTCTTTGCCTGCGCCGTCGTGCTCGGGGCCGCCCTGCTTCTTGCCGGGACTTCGATGGCCCGGCTCTCATTCCAGAAAGTCCGCGACGGGTTGGCGGCGGGAGATCGGGGAGCCGCAAGCAGGTTATGGCAGAGGCTGGGAGCCAATCTGGTAGTGATCGAGCTGGCAGTCGTCGTGGTGCTCCTGGCCGGAGCTGGACTGCTGGGGAAGAGCTTCTATCGCTTGCTGCATGTGCCTCTTGGCTTCGATCCGAATCAAGTGGCGACGGTGCGGGTGATCGCTCCTGACCAGATATACAAAGGCGGCAAAGCTCGGATGGCGGAATTTTCCCGCGAGGTTGCGCAGCGAGTAAAGACCCTGCCCGGTGTGGAGAACGTTGGCATGACAAGCCTGGTTCCAGCGCAATGCGATTGTGCGACGGACAGGCCGCATTTTCCGCCGCGGCCGTATCACGGAGAACATTACGAAGTGGATGAGCGCCACGTGAGCCCGGGTTATCTGCCTGCGCTGAAGGTCGCGTTGGTACGCGGGCGTTTCTTCACCGAAGACGACGACGGAACCAAGCCCGGTGTGGCCGTCATCAACGAATCGCTAGCGCGGAAGTTTTTCCCCGGAGAAGATCCGGTGGGACAGAAGATCGCGAACGACGAGGGCGGGCGCGATACGGAGTGGCAGATTGTGGGCGTGGTGAGCGACGTGCACGAGGGAGCGCTGGATGCAACGGTCGCGCCGACGGAGTATTTTCCGCTGAACCAGACAGGAGATAGCTCGTTCACGCTCGTCGTACGGACGAGGCAAGATGCAACGGCGCTGCTGCCGGAACTCGTTGCGATGCTGCACCGGATCAACCCGAACCTGGGCGTGTCCGACGAAGGAACGTTGCTCGCGAAGATCGAGGGGACGCAGGCGGCGCTGCTGCATCGCTTCGCAGCGTGGCTGATCGGCGGATTTGCGGGAGTCGCTCTGGTGCTGGGTATCGTGGGGCTCTATGGCGTGATCGCTTGCTCGGTAAGCCAGCGGACGCGGGAGATTGGCGTGCGAATGGCGCTAGGTGCGCAGCGTAGTGCGGTGTATGGGCTGGTGATGCGACAAGCGGGATGGCTAACCTTGACCGGGCTGACGCTGGGACTCGTCGGCGCGGTAGGCGTGGCGACATTGATAAGAAAGATGCTCTTCGGCGTGGCGGCGTGGGATGCAGTCACGCTTATGTCCGTAGCCGCCGTACTGGGTGCGGCGGCGATGGCGGCGTGCTTTGTGCCCGCCCGGCGAGCCGCTTCTGTCGATCCGGTGCAAGCTCTGCGAAGCGAATGACATGATGCCGGCATCGCGGTCCGAATAGGAGTGTGTTGTGGATTGGTTCAGAGAGGTTTTCAAGCGCCATCGTCGCTACGATGAACTATCGGAACAGATCCGTGAGCACCTCGAAGAGAAGATCGCCGAGCTGATGGACAAGGGCCTGACGCGGACGGAAGCGGAACACACGGCTCGCCGCGAATTCGGCAATCTCACTTTGATTGAAGAGCGCAGCCGCGAAGTCTGGCAGTGGCAAACGCTGGAAAGTGCCGTCTCTGACATTCGTTTCGCTTTGCGTCAACTCATCAAATCGCCCGGATTCACGATCACCGCGCTGCTCACGCTTGCGCTCGGAATCGGGGTCAACATTGCCGTCTTCAGCGTAATAGATGCGGTGCTGTTGAAACCGCTGCCATATAAGAATGCCGATCGCTTGGTGATGATCGGAGAGCAGGCGCCGAAAGAGCGAGTCCCAGCTTTTGACACCTACCGAGAATATGAAGAGTGGAGTCGCAACAGCCACAGCTTCGAGAAACTGGCTGGTGCAACCTGGGCGCGCAACGCGGGTGCGATTCTCTCGTGGCGCGGAGAAAAGAAACAAATTATGGCCGTTCCGACGACTGCCGACTTTTTCTCCCTGCTCGGAGTTGACGCAGCTATGGGACGCACATTTGCGACTCAAGACCTAAATAGCCCGTGCACGGTGGTTCTCGCCCACTCATTCTGGGAGGAGCGTCTCGATAGTGCGTCCGGCTGGATCGGGAAGTCCCTGACACTTGATGGCAAGTCCTGCACCGTTGTTGGTGTGATGCCCAAGGACTTTTCCTTCTATCCCAAGCAAACAGAGCTTTGGACGCTGATCACTCCTAATAGCAAATTCTCAGAGAGGCCGTGGGACGCACCCATCTTGACGTTTGGACTTCTCAAGCCCGGGATCAGTCGCCCGGCGGCGCAGGCAGAGCTGGCCAGCATCCAGAATCGCATTATCGACGAAAATCCAGCCTGGGCAGCTATGAAGCTCGATCCGGTGCTTGAGGACCTGCAATCGGAGTTCACGTGGCTGACTAGCCGGAATCTTCATCAGGGCCTGCTCATCCTTTTTGCAGTTGTGGGCTTTGTCCTTCTCATCGCCTGCGTAAATGTGGCCAACCTTCTTCTCGGACGAGCTACCGTGCGTCAAAAGGAACTTGGCGTTCGCGCCGCGCTTGGAGCAGGACGGTCTCGGCTCATCCGGCAATTGCTGACCGAGAGCGTGGTGCTGTCGCTCTTCGGCGCGTGTCTCGGGGTCCTTTTTGCAGTCCTCTGCGTCCGCTACATCACTGCAAAAGAGGCAGTGGAACTCCCGCCAGGCAACCCGATTTCCCTGAACTGGGAGGTCCTGGCTTTTACATTCCTCCTGGCATTGCTGACTGGCGCCCTTTTTGGCGTTCTGCCGGCATGGAGGGCGTCGCGGCTCGATTTGAATGAGGTGCTGAAGCAGTCTAGTCGAACCACGTCAAACGCTACACGCAGCCATCGCATAAGCCGCAACCTCGTTATTGTTGAAGTGGCTCTTTCGCTGATCGTGCTTGTCGCAGCCGGTTTGCTCATACAAAGCATGTTCCGTCTGACGACTGCTTCACTTGGATACCAGCGCGACCGTCTGTTGACTGCGGATCTCCGCTTGCCAGCTAACTCCTATCCAAAACCCGAGGACGCGCTCAGGTTCTGGGGCCGCCTTCAGTCAAAACTCGAGACGCTTCCGGGAATCCAGGGTATTGCCTTCGCGCCGCCTTTGTTCTTTGAACGGGGTATGGGACCAGTGACGATTGAAAGCGCCGGTTCTCAGTCGCGCGTCGTTTCGGCATCGGACCCAGAGTCTGTAAGCGGCGGATATTTCCACGTTGCCGGAATACCTCTGCTTCAAGGAAGAGAGTTCTCCGATGATGATCGGGCAGAGTCAATGCCGGTAGCTATCGTGAATCAAGCATTTGCCAGCGAGTTTTTTCCAAACGGGACCGAACTTGGGCAACGAATCAAGCTCGGCAAACCGGACTCTAAAGATCCATGGCTCACGATTGTGGGCGTCGTGGGAAGCGTGTCGCGCCCAACACTCTTCGAGGGATACTCTCAACGGCCCAGCGTCTATCGACCATTGCAACAAGCGCCTGACGGTTCATTATCGATCTTTATTCGAATAGCCGGAAAGCCGCGCGCAATTGAACCCGAGGTCGGGCGTGCTGTGGAAGCGATCGACGGCAATCTTCCTGTTCCAACGGTTCAGACTGTCGATGAGGCGCTTTCCTGGTTCACCTCAGAGCCGCGATTTCGAGCGGAGCTATTTGGTTTGTTCTCTTTTCTTGCGTTGATCTTGGCGGCTGTCGGGATCTACGGTGTGCTTTCCCAACGGGTCGCCCAAAGAACCCAGGAGATCGGGATCCGCATCGCTCTTGGTGCGAACCGTCAGGATGTTTTGCTGTTGATTCTCGGCGAGGGCCTCAAGGTTATCCTTTCGGGCATTCTGATCGGGGTGATCGCCGCCCTGGCTCTTACGCGCCTTCTTTCAAGCATGCTTTATGGGATAGGGACGACTGATCCTCTTACTTTTGGTAGTGTATCGTTGCTACTCACGGGAGTCGCATTGGTTGCGTGCTATGTTCCAGCACGCCGGGCCATGCATCTGAATCCGCTGGCAGCTTTACGTTGCGAGTAGCAGTGGAGGGTCGGTCGTGTACTTTGATGTTGCCTTTCGTCCACTCGTCGGGCGAATTCCGCAAGACGTTCAGCTTTCCATCCCGTCCATAGCACAACGCGGGAGCATCAGATGAACTCGTGGGTCCAGGATCTTCGATATTCAGCGCGCCGCCTAGGCAACGCATCCGGCTTTTCGCTGACCGTGACCTTGATGCTGGCTCTGGGAATCGGCTCGATAACGGCAATCTTCTCCCTTATTGACGGAATCCTTCTGCGTCCGCTTCCGTTCCACGCTCCCGCGCGCCTGGTCCAACTGGGCGAGCATGTTGGGGGAAACTCGGGGATTGGAATTACTGCGCGCGATATCCAAGCATACTCCACCGAAGCCAATGCATTTTCTTCTCTAGGTGCGTTCACCGGAAAGACCTTTCTGCTCTCTGGCGGCCCCACTCCGGAAAATCTCGCCGCCGCGCGGCTGACACCTAGCGTTTTCTCAACCCTAGGAGTCGAGCCCTTACTCGGCCGCGTCTTCTCTCAGCAGGAGGATGAGTCGCGTGCGCAAGTTGCGGTCATCAGTTGCGGGCTTTGGACTGACCGGTACCGCCGTGACCCGCGTGTGATCGGGACGACCATCGAACTGGATCGCAAGCCTTACACCATTGTTGGGGTGATGCCGCAAACTTTTGAATTCCCCCTTCAGGTGGGGCGCTTAAATCAGGCTCAGCTCTGGGTCCCCATGAGCCTCACTGTGGACGAGTTGTCGGAAGCGTCCGCCGGGTTTTGGGGATACCAGATGGTTGCGCGCCTGAAAGACGGGGTTACTCTTTCCCAAGCTGCGCAAGATGCGGATCGCGTTTCTCGGGACATTATGCGCAGTTTCCCTCCGTCGATGTCCAAGATACAAATTCGCGGCGATGTCGCGTTGATCAGCGACGTTTTTACTGGAGATACGAAGCCGCTCCTTCGCGTTCTGCTGATTGCCGTCTCTGTCGTTCTATTGATCGTTTGCGCGAACATCGCCATTCTCATGCTCGTGCGAGCGGTCCGCAGCCATCGTGAACACGCGGTTCGTATCGCCCTCGGGGCTCGCCCTGGAGCAATCCTGCGCGGGAGCCTTTTGGAAGGATTCCTTCTGAGCCTTTGCGGTGGATCGGCAGGACTGCTTTTTGCCATGGTCGCCGTGCGGATTGCCGTACACTCCCTCGCCAGAACGTTGCCTCGCGCAGATTCGATTTCGATCAATGTTTCCGTAGCGCTTTTCGCGTTCGGAGTTGCAATGGCTACCGGAGTCATTTGTAGCCTTGTTCCAGCATTTGTCGCGCTGCGGATCAATCCGATTGCTAGTTTGAAAGAGTACGCAGTCACATCTACAAGCGCTGCCGGTCACGTCCGCCTCCGCTCTGTCCTCGTCATCACCCAGGTGGCCGTGGCTCTTTTTCTACTAATCGCCTCTCTTGCCTTCCTCCGCAGTTATCAGAAAATGCTCGCAATTGATCCGGGATTTCAGCCGCAGCATGTGCTCGTGGCTGGCTATCGCGTCCCCGCCGAGCAATATCCGACCGATGCTGCTGTGAATGGCTTCAATCGGGCGCTGATCGAGCGGTTATCTAATACGCCCGGTATTGTCGCTGTTGGGATGGGCAACACCCTTCCATCGGCCGGCAACTCCGGCATGGCTGCCTACACGATCGACGGCCAATCCATTGAAGGATGGAAATTGAAGTTCGCCGCTTTCGGGTCCATCTACGGAAACTACTTTCAGGCTCTCGGTATTCCCCTGATTGCCGGACGCACCTTCACGGAGGAGGACCGTGCGAGCAGTCCACTGGTGGTCATCGTCAGCCAGTCCATGGCTCAGCACTCATGGCCGGGACAGAATCCAATCGGCAAGCGCATGCATGTAGGCAATCCAAAGAAGAGTCTTCCTTGGGCGACCGTCGTCGGAGTCGTCGGAGACACGCGGATCGGCGCGCGCGATCAAAAGCCCAATGATGGCTGGTACGCGCCCGCACTGCAGCCGGAAATCCTCTATGGTTCATCATCGCCACAAGCCCGTTCCATCTCTTCGGGGGGCTCCATCGTAGTGCGTGCGGCCATACCGCCGGACGAGATCGTCGGAACGGTTCGCAAGGCGGTTGCTGAAATCGATCCCCAACTCGCGCTGGACGAGGTCCGTTCTATGGAAGACGTCGTGTCGACAACTGAAGCCCCGCGCCGGATTATGACGGAATTGGTTAGCACCTTTGCAGTCACTGCTTTGCTGCTCGCCCTCACCGGCATATACGCCGTCATGTCCTTCACGGTCACTCTACGCACACAGGAAATCGCCATCCGAATGGCTCTGGGCACGCACCGCAGCGGAATCATCAGGCTGGTCCTGCAATCCGGAGCGAAGTTAGGTTTGTGGGGCAGCGCATTTGGCATCCTCGGATCGCTCGCTGCGTCTCATCTCATTCGCTCATTTCTCTTCGAAGTCAGCCCAACCGACCCCTGGATCTTCGCAGGGAGCGTCCTCCTCATGGTCGCGATCGCCTATCTCGCCGCTCTTGTGCCTGCTCTTCGCGCAGCCTCTGCAGAGCCCGTCTTGGCGTTGCGCTCCGTAACCTAGCAAGCTGTCCAATGGCGCTGAACGGGTTTCAATAATTCTCTGAACGCCGATGCTTGGCCCCTGCGACGAGAGATAAAGCTTCGTCACACCACTGAACATAAGCTCTTGCGGCAAGGATACCGCGGTGCAAGGTCAGGAGTGGTCCCAGCCTCACTTGTTTAGGTCTGTTCTCGAGATGTCGTCGCAGCGAATCTTCATAATAAAAGAGCTTCGCGGCTTGATGTTCTCTGATCCTCTGAAGGTGCTTAGCGATTCGATCCCGGGATAGGAGATCGAAACATAAGACTTTGACCATCTGCTCGTCACGAACTTGGGCGTCGGCAGAGGGTTCATCAACCCATTTCCTGAGCCTTTCTCGGCCACTTGCCGTCAGGCGATAGATTTTTCGAGGCTGACCATTCTTCCCGAGCTGTTCACGGTGCGTAACGAATCTCGCAGTTTCAAGTTGTTGAAGAGCAGGATAGATGCTGCTGTGCTCGGCAGCCCAAAAATGCCGCCCGAGGCTGGCCAACCATCGTGTCAAGTCGTAGCCGCTACTCGGTGCTGCATCGATCCCGGCCATCAAGACATAGTGAAGTGGCTTAATCTTCATTATGTCGATATTGACATAATGCCCTCCGACTGTGAATATGTTCGGACGAGGAGAGGTGATGTCACGAGAGCAAACAATTACAACAGTTGAGGCATATTTGGACTGTTTCGCGACGAAAGACCTGTCCAAAGTGTCTTTTGCAGAGGACGCAACGTTTGAAGGTCCGCGCATGCCAAAGTTGACCGGTCGCCAAGTAATACTCGGATTCCTAACGAGCATCCTGCCGATGGTTAAGGGCATCAGGCTGAAGCAGCACATCGTCGAAGGAGATTACGTCGCAACTCTTTTCGACATGGAGACGGTGAACGGAGTGGATCACGTGATTGATTGGATCCACGTTATTGACGGAGAGATCAAAGGAATACACGCGTTCTATTACCCGCAGCAGCTCCCTGAAAGCTCAGGCTTAACCGCCAGTCGCGTCGTGTGAGAATTTTTCAGCTATCAGGATGGCTGCATCTGTACGCCGGTGGAGGACTCTACGATCCATCCCTTATCGCGTTAAGGCCTCGAGCGCCGATCTACGGATATTCATTCCTCCCTGAGGACCTGCATTGGATCAACGCCCGCGGCGCGCGCCGCGGGAATAGCGCTGGCGGCTATAGCGATAGTCGTCAGACTCCCCGCGGCAAGAGCCAGCGTCAACGGATCGAACGGCTTGAGTCCAAAAAGCATCGCACGCGCGGCGCTTCCCGCTGCCGCAGCCAGGCCACCTCCTATGACGAGACCGATGGCAAGCAGCAGCAAAGCCTCGCGCAAAATCATTCCCAGAATGTTGGTCTTTCCCGCTCCAAGCGCGATACGAACGCCAATCTCGTTTCTCCGCCTGACCACCATGTAGGAGATGATCCCGTAGATGCCGATCATGGCGAGGATCGCTGCAAGAACTCCGTAGAAACCGGACAGCATGGCCATCAGCCGCTCCCGCGTTAGCTTCTCCAAAACCGATGTCCTGAGCACGCTGAAGTTCAGCACAATGGCCGGGCTTGTTTGGGTCGCTCTTTGTTTCAACGCTGCAATTAGGGCCGATGGGGCCTCATTGGAGTGAACCAGAAAGGTGGAATCGGCACCTGGGTCGGCAAGCTGGTAATCGTCTACGAAGATGATCGGGACGGGATCGTCGTGCAAGTCGCGATACCTGGTGTCTCCGACAAGGCCAACGATGCGGTAGACCAGGTTTGGCTTTCCGCCATCTCGTCGCTGCTCGAAGGTTTTGCCGATGGGGTTGGAGCCGGGGAAAAAGCTGCGCGCGAACTGCTCGTTGGTAATCGCCACAAGCGGCGAAGCGGGCCTATCGTTTTCGTTGAAATCGCGACCGGCGATCATGGGGATCTCGAGCGTCTTAAAATATCCCGCGCTCGCCGCATCGAAATACACCAGCTTGCGCGAGATCGACGCGCTCGGTATATCGATGAACTCGTTCCATCCATCACCGTTCAATGGAACAATCGAAGTCTCCGCCGCAGCAATGACTCCCGGCGTATTCCTTATCTTCGAAAGAAGCTCGCGCTTGTATTCCAGGCGATTGGCGGCAGCAACCTTGAGAGGTGAAAAATCGAAATCGGCGACAAGAACATTGGCCTGTCGAAATCCAACATCGAGATTGAGCAGATTCCTGAAGGTGCGAACAAACAGCAGGGCGGCAACCAACAGCACAAGAGAGAGCGCAACCTGCGAGACAATGAGTCCTCTCCGGAGGAGAAAGCTTTCGCGTCCCGCAGTCAAGCCGCGTCCGCTTGCCTTCATCACCGTCCCGGGATCGGCATTGGCTGCCTGCAAAGCGGGTGTCACACCAAACAGCACGCAGGTGAACAGGGCCACAGCAAACGTGAAAGACAGAACCCTAATATCGGGGTAGGTGGGAAGAAAAGCAGGATCCTGTGCGCTGCCAAGGTACGCAATCAGAACTCTTCCGAGCCCCTGGGCCAACGCGATGCCAATAGCTGCGCCGCTCAACGCGAGCAGCAGGCTCTCCGCCAGCAGCTGCCGGATCAGCCGCAGGCGCGATGCGCCGAGCGTCAGCCGCAAAGCCATTTCACGCTGCCGCGCGCCTGCCCTGGCCAGCATCAGGTTGGCCAGGTTCGCGCACGCAATCAACAAGACCAGTCCGGAGATGGAGAGAAGCACCCATAGCGGAGCTGCATATTGTTTTCGCAGCGGTGAGGCGCCCGTGGCTGCGGGCTCGGCGTGCAAGGAAAAGCGCAGATAATCCTCCCTGGCCGCGGCATCGTACTCGGCGGGCAGCGTGGCAGCATAGATTCCGGGTGCCATTCCAGAGAGCTGAGCGGAAGCCTGCGTGAAGCTCCATCCGGCTTTCAACCGCCCGATCGCCGCCAGCCACCACGTCGTCGAGTCGGCAGTCCACGCGCCTTCCCCGTGAAGCACCGGTTCGCTGCAAAGGGGCAGGGCAACATCGAAGTTACGGCCTACCTCAAGGCCATAAAAACTCGGCGGTGTCACACCGAGGATTTCGAACGGATGTCCATCGAGCGACAGCCTGCTGCCAATGACGTCGGAACGGCCGCCGAATTCCCGCTGCCAAAACGCGTTGCTGATCACGGCTCCGCGGACGCCGCACCCACGATAGTCATCGCTATCGACGATGAGCCGGCCCAGAATTGGCTGCACCTGCAGAACCTGAAAGAAACTGCCGCTGACCCACATCCCTTCGGCGTAGCGGGCTTCGCCGCCCTGTCCAAGGTTGAACCGCTCCGTGCTCCATGCGGCAATGTCTGAGAAGGACTTCTGCTGCTGCCGCAACTGATCCCAGATGGCGAAGGAGAATTCCTTCTGCCGTGCAACCGTGTTGCCAATGCGCCCTTCGTGTACCTCCTGTACATCCGCTAGTTGCTGCGGCGAGGGTACGGGCAATGTGCGCATCAATACGGCGTCGAGCAGCTCGAAGATGGCCGTGTTGGCTCCGATACCGAGTGCGAGCGAAAAGATCGCCACCGCAGCAAATCCTGGATTGAAACGCAGTAACCTGAGAGCCTGGCGCACGTCATTTCCAACTCCGGCAAGCATTCGCTCGCTCTTGTCGATCCCAGGTGCTGCCGGCTCCGGCGACGGCGTGAGCAGCGGTCTCAACTCCGCAACCAGTGAGCCGTCATTGAGCTCTGCCTTCAGCAGCCGGCAGGCCTCTGCATCCTCAATGCCATTTCCGCGCAGCTCGTTGTAGCGGTCATTCAGGTGTTGCGACAGCTCCTCGACGAGCGAGGCTTCGCGAGCAGGGTCCATCTCCAGTCCGGCGGTCGCGGCGCGAATCTCGCTTTTCCAGTCAGGCATGTTCACCTCCCGTGATGCGATTGATCGCGTTCACGAACTCGCTCCACGAACTACGCTGCTCCTTGAGGACGGTCTTGCCCTGCACCGTGAGCTGGTAATATCGGCGTCTCCGCTGACCGGCCTTTTCCACCCATCGGCCCGAGATGAAGCCGCGCTTTTCAAGCCGGTAGAGCAGGGGATAAAACGAGGCGACATTGAACTTGAGAACGCCTTCTGATCGCTGCTCGATCAGCTTACTGATCTCGTACCCATGGCGCGGACGGTGCTCGATCAATGACAGGATAAGCAGTTCGGCGCTGCCCTTTTTCAACTCACGGTCGAACAGTTTCACTCGCATATGTTGCATAGCAATATATAGTGATCATATCGCTCAAGAATGTCAACAACGATGACGTACGTTGACGCTCTGGCCAAAGAATTGAGCGATCGGCCGTGAGATGACACTTCCGGGATCAGTCCTGATGGACGACCCAGGTGTTTGCGGCTTCCGCTGAAGTACTTTCCATTGGTCGAAAAGTCGCCGAATCGGGCACTTGCCGTTTGGAGTTGTGATTCGACAACAACGCGATTGTTGTTACCCGAGATCCCTATAATGTGGCATTGTGCGCGAATACCTTCCGGGAGATCCTATGCGCAAAATGCGGAGCTTTTATTTTCTCTTGCTTGCATCGCTCGTGGTTTCTCGCAATGTACCTGCGCAAACGGATTCCTCGCCACACAAGGTGCAGTTCGTCATCGTCGCGCCCAGTGTGCAGCTTGAGGTTTTGGATTGGGGAGGATCCGGCAGACCGCTTGTCTTCCTGGCTGGGGCCGGAGACACCGCTCACGCGTTCGATGATTTCGCTCCGAAGTTTATCGGCCAGAACCATGTCTACGCCATCACGCGCAGAGGGTTTGGCGCGTCCAGCAAACCGGCACCGGCGAATGGCAACTACTCGGCAGATCGTCTGGCAGACGATGTCCTCGCAGTTATGCAAGCCCTCCGGATCGAGCGCCCGGTTCTGGTGGGACACTCGCTTGCAGGGGAGGAGTTAAGCTCAATCGGCAGTCGCTTTCCGAATAAGGTATCCGGCCTCATCTATCTTGATGCCGTAGCGAGTTGGTCGTTCTACGACCCCGCGCACCCGCAGGTGGAGATCGAGATGAACGGAATTAAAAGCCGCATTGAGGAAATTGAAGCTGGTGGGGTCGATGAGCAGGAGAAGCTACGCGATTTGGAGACGGCGATTGCAAAGTTCGAGACTGTGCTTCACCAGAACAATGAAGACGTAAAGACGATGCCTCCGCTGCCACCGCGTTCACCAGTTGGAGCCGCGCTAAACTTTGGAGCGGAGAAGTACACGTCCATCCCCGTTCCGGCCCTCGCAATCATTGCGTGCCCTCACGATTGGAGCCACTTTTTTCCGAACGACCCGCAACGCAGAACAGCGCGCCTTGCTGCGGATACAGCGGCCTGCTCGGGACGAGCCGAAAACTTCGCACGCGGAGTTCCAACCGCCCGCGTCGTTCAAATTCCGAACGCAGACCATTACGTCTACCGTTCGAATGAGGCGCAGGTGATCGACGAGATGAAGAAGTTTCTTAGCACTCTTCCTTAGAGGATCAGTATCGGCAATTCCGTTAGCGGGCAGCATGAATCTCATGAACCTTCTGACCGGCCGTCACAACGGGCCAGGGACTAGAAAGCAGAGAACATCTCCGGGGTCAGCAGCGCTCGAGAAAGGCTTGTCGTGATGTTGCTCGTGAGTTTGAGCAGGAAATGCTGTATCTTCGGCTTCGCGGCTATTGTGCTGTTTTGTATGCCCGTTCTCTGCTCACCTCCCAAGGGCACTTCAAAAGTGAATCCCCAAGACGGTCTGACTTATCAATGGATACCGCCCGGCAGCTATTACACGGGCTGCCTGCCTGACGACGCGGAATGCTATGGCCTCGAACGACATCGAGAAAAGATCACCATCTCCAAGGGATTCTGGATCGGCCGCACCGAGGTGACCCAGGCAGCCTATATGCGCGTTATGGACACTGCCCCATCACGCTACACGGGCGCAAACCTTCCAGTGGACAGCGTCGGCTGGAACGATGCGACAACTTACTGCAGCCGGGTTGGCATGCGGCTCCCCACAGAGTCCGAGTGGGAGTGGGCAGCTTACGGTGGAACTGCAGAGTTGCCCAAAGAACCGCTCGAAGCCTATGCGTGGTACGACCCGAACAGCAACAACAGCACGCATCCCGTGGCTACGAAGCTGCCCAATGGATATGGATTGTGGGACATGTTGGGAAATGTGTGGGAATGGGTGCAGGACGCCGGTCGAGGGCCAGGCAATCACGTTCTAAAGGGCGGATCGTTCTATAACACTGCGCGCGATGTGAGAGTCTCCGGACGGATGAACGCGCCAGCCGACCTTCGCCATCGCGATCTGGGCTTCCGTTGTGCCTCATCTCCATCGCCCGACGAAACATCTCTAACTGGCGGCGCAAGGCACCAATGATGAAACGACTCGAAGACGCAAACGCATGGAGCGGCGCCTATCTGAATTGATGGTTTCAGGGCTTACCGCTGACCGAAAGGGAGGACAGCCGAGCGGCGGTCAGTTTACGAGGGCGATAATGCGCTCGTAGACTCAGAGATCGCGAGAACCAAAGTCCATTGGCCGCAACCGGTATCGCCTTCAGCGAACCGAGCCGACTTTGACGTTACACTCCCGTTCAAGCTTTTGCAGTGTTCCTTTCGGGAACACTTTGCCATCGGAAGGTGTCTAATTCTTTAGCTATGTAGCATTCTACAGCGAAGTCGTGTCTCTGCGTCCCACGATGGCATTGATCTTCGCGTTCCTAAGACTGCGCCTGCGCGTGTCCGATGCCAACCATCCAGCCACAGGGTCGATGACGAGAGGAATTGATGCATAAACATTTGTGGTTTTTGCTGATAGTCAGCTTAATGGTCCAAGGTGCGATCGGTCAGACTGACCGCTCAGCGGCGCGTCACGAAAAAGCAGTGGAAGACAATCTCCACTACTTAGCCGTGATCAAAGGTCGTCCTGACCCGGGGATGTCGTTGGCCGATCAGATGTCGCGTCTGCATGTGCCGGGTGTGAGCATCGCGGTAATTCACGACAAACGAATTGAGTGGAGTAAGGGCTACGGGGTGGCGCGCCTCGGTGGACCGCCTGTTTCTGCGTCGACCCTTTTTGGCGCTGCATCCATGAGCAAACCGGTGACCGCCATGGCCGTTCTCCGGCTTGTGCAGGAAGGCAAGATCGATCTGGACGCGGATGTGAACACCTATCTGAAGAGTTGGAAGATTCCGGCCAATGAATACACCAAAGACCATCCTGTCACGGTGCGGGAGTTGTTAAGCCATACTTCGGGAATTGGAACCCATAACGGCATGATCTACGATCCCGATAAGGGCGTGCCCTCCATCCTAGAAATCCTGGACGGAAAGCCTCCCGCAACAACGCCTCCAGTTCGCGTGGAATGGGAGCCGGGCAAAAAGTATGCGTACGCCAATGGCGGGTACCTGATCCTCGAACTCTTGATTACAGATCTCACAGGTAAATCCTTCGCAGAAGCGATGAGAGAGTTGGTATTGGCGCCTATCGGAATGGACCACAGCACCTTTCAAGCTCCGCTATCTCCCGCGAAAGCAGCAACAGCGGCAACGGCCTACGACGAGGGTGGGGCGAGCGGAACAGCACCTTCACATTTTGTCGAGCCAAATGCCGCTGCCGGCGGGTTGTGGACCACAGCGACCGACTATGCAAAGTTTGTGATCGAGCTCGAGAAGGAATACGCGGGAGAATCTCACCGTGTGCTCGATCAGAAGATGGCAATGATGATGGTGACGGCAGGCATGGGACCATCGGAGAGCATCCGGTGGGGTTTGGGCGTGCGCGTAGGACCGCCGCATATTTACTTCGAGCATGGCGGGTCTGCAGTCTATCAATCCGACATGGTCGGGTATCCCGCAGGTGATGGAGTGGTCGTGCTCACCAACGGGGGCGGGGGTGGCTCGCTTTCCGACCAGATTGTCCGCAGCGTTGCGCAAGCGTACGGATGGCCGGATTTTCAACCGGTTGAGCATACTGTAGTACCCGTGGATCTCTCGAAATTCCGGCGCTATGTTGGGACCTACGATTTCATCAAAGTCACCCAGGATGGGAGCCATCTGATGGCCGAGATCCCGCTCGGGTCAAAAGCGCAGGAGTTATTTCCAGAGTCCGACACGCAATATTTTCTTCGCGATGCTCCAACGCGTGTTGTCTTCGACGTGAATCCAGATGGAAGTGTGACCGGACTGGAGTTCATCACCTCCTATGTCCATTGGCACAGGGACAAGAACCGGTAGATGCTTGTGATCCACCGCCAGCGCTTCGCTCGCCCATGTAAGAAGGATGGATTCAGGCCCGTTGCTCTCATGACAAAGCACTTTCGGGCCAGCGATCCCGCTTGAGAACAGTTCAATTTGATACTCAGCGATTAAGCACAAAGTGATCCCACCTGGCTCACCTTGACATTCTACCTGAAGCGCGCTACTGTCACCTAGGATGTCTACCAAAGAGCAACGAGAGCGTATTGAACTGCTTCAGGGCACGCTGGATCTTCTGATTCTTCGCACTTTGCAACGTGGGCCCATGCACGGCCACGCCATCGCAAAAGCGATCGAATTCCGATCCGACGAGGTGCTTCAGGTCGAACAGGGATCGCTGTATCCGGCACTGCACCGGCTAATCAAGCGCCGATGGATCTCGGCCGAGGAAGGTACTTCGGAGAATAATCGCCGGGCGAAGTTCTACGCATTGACATCCAAAGGCAAACAACAATTGGCGGTTGAAACCGGCAAATGGGACAAACTCGCGCGAGCAATAGCGCAGATTCTTCGGCCGGGAGAGCAGGAGGAAGCATGACACGGCGCAAACGCATGCTTGCGAATCTTGAGCAGGACATTCGCGACCATCTCGAGAGGGAAACCCAGGACAATATCGACCGCGGCATGTCTCCAGACGATGCGCGCTCCGCTGCGCTGCGCAAGTTCGGGAACGTCGCGCGGGTCAAAGAGGAGACCTGGGAAGTGTGGAGCATCGTGTGGCTTGAGCAACTGCTTCAGGACGTCCGCTTCGGCGTTCGGACATTGTTGCGGAGTCCGGGCCTTACGGTCGCCGCCATCATGGCGATCGCGCTGGGCGTCGGAATCAACGTCGGGATTTTCTCGGTCTTGAACGGCCTGGCGCTGCGGTTGCTGCCTGTTCCGCGCGCGCAAGAGTTATTGAGCGTAAACCAAATCATCCATTTTCAGGGGCGCGGGGACCGGTATATTCACAACGGCGCCAACTGGTTCTCCTACTCTGAATATCAGGATTATCGCGATCATAATCATGTCTTCACCGGGCTGGTGGCCTATGAACCTTACATTGAGGCAAACCTTCGCGATACCGACGTGCGGCAGGTCCTGGGGACCGCGGCGTCCTGCAACTACTTCGATGTTTTGATCGAACATCCTTCGCAAGGGCGAGGCTTTGTCGATTCCGATTGTGAGAGTCGCAGGGCGGTTGTGGTCGTGAGCAACGATCTGTGGCGAGGGAAATTCGGGTCTGATCCTTCGCTGGTCGGCAAAAAGATCGTTCTCAACCAAACCGCCTATACCGTCATTGGCATAGCGCGTCCTGGATTCACCGGCACCGAGCCGATTCCGAGCGCCTTCTGGGCGCCGCTCACGATGCAACAGGCTCTGGAGCCCGGGATCGACCGGCTTTCAAACGACAATATGAGTTGGCTGGCTTTGCTTGGACGAACACGGCCTGGCGTAACGATGGAGGAGGTGCGAGCTGATCTGAGCGTGATTGCCGGACGCATTGACCAGCGCCACTCGGGGCCGCGACGCACCACTTCGCTTGCAATCCAAGCTGCTACCTTCTTCTCGAGTCCCGAGGAGCGCGGCCACCTGATTCCCGTCGCCTCCGTGGTTCTCGCGGCTTTCGCTCTGGTCCTCTTAATTGCCTGTGCGAACGTGGCCAATCTTCTGCTTGCGCGCGCTTCCGTCCGTCACAGAGAAATCGCGCTTCGGCTCTCAATGGGCGCGGGGCGAGGGCGCCTGGTGCGGCAGTTGTTGACCGAGAGTCTTTTGCTCTCCCTTGCCGGCGGCGCGCTTGGATCTCTCATCGCGTTCTGGTCCTTCATTCGGATCACGCAGCTCGTGACTTCTTACTTGCCGCATGATTTTCCCCCCTTGGCCGTTAATGTTGCGCCCAATCTCCACGTGCTCGCGTACGCACTTCTCCTTTCCCTTTTCACGGGAATTGCATTCGGCCTTGTTCCCGCATTGCGAACCTCGCGGCTCGACCTTAACAGCGCAATGAAAGGAGACAGCACGCAGTTCGGTACAGCCAAAAAGAGTGGGCACTTCTTGCTCAGCATCCTGGTTGGTTCTCAAGTCGCAGTGTGCATGGTGTTGTTGCTTGCTGCTGGATTGTTGCTTCGCGGGCTTTACACGGCGCAGACGATTGATCCGGGCTTCGAAATGAAGGGCGTGGCAACGATCTTTCTGGATTTAGGAAAACAGGGGTACGATCCAGTGCACGCCACAGCTTTTATGCAGCGCTTTCGGGAGCGAATCCAGAGTCTGCCTGGAGTCGTCGAGGTTGCGCAGGCGGAGTGCGCGCCCCTCAGTCACGACTTTAGCGGCTCGGAATTTGTCGTTCCAGGCCGCGCCGACACGGTTGGCGTCGAATATAACCACGTCACGCCGGACTATTTTTCGCTGCTTGGCATTCCGATTGTGCGAGGTCGAGACTTCAGCCCGGCTGAAACACATGCGTCTCCAGGGATTATCGTCACGGAGTCGACCGCACGTAGGCTCTGGCCGGGTCAAGACCCATTGGGCAAAACCTTGCGCGAAATTTCGGGGCGTGAATACTCAGTGATCGGCGTGGCCAAAGACGCTCAGGTAGCGCATCTCGGTCAACTGGACACAAACTATCTCTATTTCCCAGCCGACAAAGGGGACGACTCGCGAAGCTACATCCTGGTCCGCTACTCAACCGGTTTCGCGGATGTTGCAAAAGGTATTCGCGATGCGGGGCGCTCAATCGATCCTGGCGTGTCGATCGATGTGATACAACTGGAAGACTATCTCGAAGTCTGGCGCGCGCCGTCGCGCATCGTGGCCGCGCTTTCAGGAGCGCTTGGTTCACTGGCCCTTTTGCTCTGCTCGATTGGCGTATACGGGATGGTGTCTTATAGCGTGAGCCGATCGGTCCGCGACATCGGCATTCGCATGGCCCTGGGGGCCGATGGCGCTCAGGTGATGCGCCTTGTGGTTTGGCAGGCAATGCGCCCGGTCGTGATTGGTGCGACCATTGGTGCGGCTCTTTGTGCCGCTGTGTCAGGGGTACTCCGCAGCATGATGTTTGGTCTTGGTACGCACGACCCCATCGCGTTCATTGGCATGCCTGTTTTTCTATTAGCAGTTGCCCTGGTCGCTACGCTGCTTCCAGGCCGGCGGGCGATGCGGGTAGACCCGATGGTGGCGTTGAGATGTGAATGAAGATTACGGTTGATGTTTAACCATTCGTTCCAGCGTAGACAGTATCCCGCCACCTGGCCCCTTGCGGCAATACTTCCGATCGAATGTAGAGTTGGATTACAGAAGGCGCGGCGAGGACGGCGAAGTCAACATCTTCTATTTCACAAGCGTGGCGAGACGGGACTTGCTGATCTTCAAGACCATACCGGCATTCCTGTCAGCAACTTCACTGACATGGTATTCGGCGGCCGTTCCAAGCACCTGCGCAATCTCGGAAGGCGTAAGCTTGTAGTCCTCTTCGAGCCATGAAGCCATATCGCTTGTGGCTTCTTTGAAAGCATCATCGAGCGAGCCGTCGAGACCCATGGTGATGATGTCGGCGGCCGTCTCCACGCGAGGATCTCCGATGCGCTTGTTGGGGATGACGTCAACAGTCACTTCCACGTCCATGGAGGTTTCCAAAGCATTGCCATTCAGCTCGCCGTCGCCTTGCGCTGCATGTCCGTCGCCGAAGTAGAGCAGCGCGCCGGGGGTGGCCACGCGAAGGTAGACGGTCGCACCTTCCCCTATTTCGTTGAAATCCATGTTTCCGCCGTAGTATCCCGAGTCGCCCGTGCCTGGTGGGGCCTGCGCGGTGCCGGGAGCGGCAGAGATACAACCGAGCATCGGCTTCAGCGGGATTGTGTAGTGCTTAAGATGTTCTGCCGGAGCTTCGGGAGTTGCAGTTCCCGCCACTCGGTCGAGATGCCAACGAATGGATTTACCGTTCTCCTTGACCTTTACGGCGAGATCGCTGTTCAAGGCACGCTCATCGAGCCCATCATCGCTCTCGGCCCAATCGCGGTTCAAGGTGAGTTTCTTAATATGGACAACGAGCACGTCTCCAGGCATTGCTCCCTTTATGTAGAACGGACCGGTCTGAGGATTGCCGCCGAGGGACCGCTTGACCCCATTCATGTCCCTCCCGCCCGCATCCACCGTAGTGGTGTGAATGGTATCTCCAGGATTGATCGTGAGCAAAGGCTTGTTGAAGGCAGACACCTGACGATAGAAGACTGTCGGCGTGAACTCATGAGTTTGAGGCTGTGGATGTTCCAGAACAGGCGCTAAGACAGCCGTGAATTTGAGAATCACTGGGTGCGCCGTATCGTTGGCGTCGGTTTCTCTATCCGTTCCTTCCATCTTGCCGTCTGCGAGCGTAGCCCTGATTTCATCGGTATTGCCCTCCTTATCGGTAGCCGTGAGATGCAGAGCAGTCCCATCCAGAGTGCCGACATAGTTGTAGCCCCGGCCTGTGGCCGTCACCTTATCGCCGGTCTGTTCAAGACTGAGCACGGGAGTCAGACGAGTGCCGAAATAATCTGTCGAAACAATCCAACGACCAGTGTTCGAGGATGTCTGGGCGACAGCGGAAAGAAAGGGCAGACCAAGAAGGATGGGTAGGAGCTTGATGCGAGCCATGGACATCTCTCCTGGATTGGGACGTTAAGCCGCAATCAGAGTACATTGACTCTCAACGATTGTACGCACCGGAACGGCTGTAGTTCCGTGTAGTTGAAACAGCTTCCGCGTCACACACATCAAATTGCACATCGAACAATAGGAGAACGGAGGCGGGGTGCGTCAATTTGATACTCAGAGATTTATCGTAAATCCACCGCCGTCCCGGAATACAAGCAGCCGAAACGATCGTTTACAGGCTCCTCTAGATTCTGCTTACAACCGAGATATCGCTCGGTTGTACTGAATCTGCTCTAATTCCCCGCCATTTACATGACAGAATTTGGCGCAAGTGCGCCGGAGATCATGTGGCGCGAGATGGTCCATTTGTATCCGCTCAGCGCATCTTCGGACGACATACCAGATCACATTTTCGGATACTCCCTTACCCAAAGCAGTTCCATGGCGGCTCACGGCTCGGAAGACTCGGCCGGCAGTTACTTTTGCCGACTGCCTCCACCGATCGACTGCGTGCTTGACCCACGCAGGCATAGGAACTGTGCGGACATGACCACCCTTGCCCACCAGATCCACGATGGCCCAATGTCCTTGCCTGATCTGCAAGTCCTCAACTGTGAGTGCGGAGAGCTCGGCACGGCGCAATCCGCAACCGACAAGCACGGAAATCATTGCAATGTCCCGGAGACTGCGCAGATCCTCGCCAGCTGCCTTTTCCAGTAGAAATCGAACTTGGTCCCGGGTGAGCCAGTTTCCCGTGCGGGTTCCGAGCTGCTTTGCGCCTTTGACACGCCGAATACCTGCCGCGAGTTCTGGGCTGAGTACTGCAGCCTCGTACGCTAGCCGTCTGACTGCCGCAAGGCGCTGGTTGACGGTTCCCGCTGCCAAGCCCAGAGATTCCAAGTGAAGACGAAATCGCAGGACGACAACCCGATTCAAGGCAAGTCGCGGCTCAGAACAATACCAGGTGATGAACTGCTCCATTGCAAACTTGTAGTTTCTCCTCGAATGAGGAGAACTCAGGCTGTTGAGTATGGCGGATTTTGCGTGATCCAGATCTGGAAACTTCAGCACGAGCTTGCGGCAAGGTGGCCGTCCGTTACCTTTGTGCATATAAGCGGCCTCCACGCCGCTGGCATGCACAAAATAGACCTATTGGTGGAGTTCTGCCTCGAAAAGTGTCCAGGCGATTTTGAACTCACCAGCTATCTTTGAAGGAATTCCAGGAAATGGCGAGTCGTTCAATAAGGGCCGTTGGACATTTGCCCAATTCCGCTCATCCCGGCTTTGTCGCGGTTCTATTGCTCCCGAGCACTACGGCTCAAGAATATTGAATGGGGAAAGATTTTCCTGAATTGCGGACCGGCGTGAAAGGGATCTGCGAAAAATTCTCCATTTCTTGCCCAATCGATCGGATGCCATAAAGACCTGCCCGGCGGTGAGTCGGCCTGCCAAGCGGTAATGGCCGACCGCAGCCAATCCCATCGAGGCGATGCAGCCACATCGTTCGCAATCAGGGACTCCGCCAAACTGGCAGGGGGTGATTTGCGTTCTGAGATCCGCAGAAATAATTTCCGTGGTTCTTGCAAAGATGCATTCGCTCGGGCTCCTCGGAGGAGCCTGCATCTCCCTAATCACTGCCTCCGGTAAGTCAAGCTTGGGGTATCTCAGCCGTAAGTCATGCAGTTCAGCTATAGTGGACGCCCTTTGCGAATCCGTCAGGATTTCTGGGTCGGTGGCGCCGCGCTGAGGAGTGAAAATGCTGAACCACACCTTAGCAACTCGCAGTCGGCTGGTCCAGAAGCGAAGGAATTCGTCGAGATAACCGGGACGCTCCGCTATCTGCGACGTGATTGTGCAGTGAATGGTCACCCTGGCCTCTTCGATGTTCTGAAGGATGCGCTCGTAGGTCGCTGGCTTGCGTCGCGCGTCATGCTCCGGCTGAAGGCCATCGACCGATACCACGACATTTAGTTTCCTGAATTCCTTCCACGCGCCCGGAATCTTCCTGAAAGCGCTGGTAACGACCTGCGTATGCACACCACGGCTCTCGATCTGCGGTAACAGCGATTCAAGTTCGCGATGCCGCACCAGCGGGTCGCCGCCCACAAGAGAAACATGGAGCGGCCTGCGTTCATCGATCAACGCAAGCACTTTTGCGACAAGTTCTTCGCCCTTGTAGTCGGAGAGCTGACGTAGCTGCGTGACTCCTCCGAGATGCGCAGCATCGAAGGCATAGCACCCTGGGCACCGCAAAGGGCATTCTTTCGTGATTTCGATTGAAAGCGAAGGCGCACGGCCGGCCAATATCCTGGCCCAGGCGTGAAGGACTTCTGATTTTTTCATGACCTCTCCACATCAGACGTAACGAAGGTTGAGTCGATATCAATTGGTCGCAGACAACTCAGCGATGAACCGCCCTACAAAGTTGCCTGGAGAGGGATGGATCAGATTTGAAGGGGAAGACTGAATTTTTCTAAACCCGGACTGGCCTCGCATTCTGAATAGAAGTTCGAGGACGGTCCAACGAGCGCAACCCTAACCACCACCGGGGCACGGAAAAGAAATGAACATTGGCGCCAGGCTGCAACTAACAAATCCATGCTCTGCTTGCAATGCTGAGCCAGTACCAGCACCAGGCAGAGAAACGCCAGCACAAGGAGCGTGTTGGATTCATAGTCCTGACCGCCGCGCAGAAAATGATCCCAAGTCCAAATGTATTGTGTCAGCGGCGCGGTAACCAACAGAATGGCGGTTAGCATCAACAAAACACGGCCGATCCAAGCAAATGCTCGTCCCGCACATGTGAATGCAGTTGGGTTTGGATGGTTCGTGTTGGAAGTGCAATTCAATAGGCCCTCATCTGTTTTGATTCGACGCTCTTTCCTGGGTTTGCTTTTCTACTCGCTGAACGGCACGCCAAGCGATAGCAGCGCGGTATGCGCTGGACGATGCTGTGTTCCTACGATCTTCGGCTGCTTGCCCATGTCTTTCCAAATGCGAAGCGCCGTGGCATTCATATACAGCATCCGCACCTGCTCGCGGCTGTTGCCGCGCAGGCTATAGACGCTGAGAGTGGTCAGTAACCGCGTCTGTTCAGACGCTATCAGATACGGTCCCATACTTACGGATGGAGCATTTTGGATGTCCTGCACATCTGCAGCGCTTTGCGCAATTACGGTATAGTGCATAGCTTCTTGTGGGCGGTCTGATGCAAGGCGGAGCAAAAGATCGTTCGACGTAGGGTTAGACGGATATTCCATTCAACGTTCTCTCCATTAGATCAATCAGGCTTTTCCCGGTATAGACATGCGAAGGCATCAGGCCGGGTTCTCAGTATGGAAGGCGAACCAGTAATACCTCCTCCAGCAGAACATGCAACGAACGGGCCGGAATGCAAACATACTGAGCAGTCCATCGAGCGGGTGTAACTCGGCCGGTTTGAATTTGACCGAGTTGCAACTGGGACATTCGTGCCTGGTCCAGATCAGATGAGGTAACCACATAGGTCGCTGCCGGCTTGCTGCACGCATTTCTCCTCCATCCGATGCGCTACAATCGGCGCATGTTTTCTGAATCAGAGTGCAGGTTGAGCCATCCAAGCAGAGCACGTATGCTGCCCGTTGCCATCGCCATACACGAATCGGCAGCGCCATAATAGAGTCGAATCGTATCTCCGTCGGCGCCGATGATTTGCCCGCAGGGGAACACAACGTCTTTGACATCTCCGCTACGCTCATAGGGAGCTTCCGGCCCAAACATCCAGGAAGCTCCACGTTGCAGGCAGATCTCTGGATTTTCCAGGTCGAAGAGTGCAAGCCCGAGGCGATAAATGCTCCCTGCGGCGGTTTGCCGGACTCCGTGGTAGATTGTCAGCCATCCCTTCGATGTCTCAATTGGGGGTGAGCAGAGTCCAATCTTGTTCGCATCCCAGCATCCGCCGCGACGTGCTTCGAGCATGACTTTGTGGTTCCCCCAATGCCGCAGGTCGGGCGAATAAGAGATCCACATGTGTGCGCCTGTAGGCGTTACCGGGCGATGAACCATGGCCCAATAGCCATTGATCTTGCGCGGCAACAAAGCCGCATCTTTATCTTCAGGCGGCATGATGACGCCGAGTCGTTCAAAGCTGCTGAAATCCCTGGTCAGCGCGAGCGATACTCCGGGACCGCCGCGCGCGAACGAGGTGTAGGCAACCGCATATTGCTCGAGCTCAGGGACATAAGTAATACGCGGATCTTCGATACCCCAGATTTCCTCAGGGTATTCGCGCGGATTGGCCATCAGCGTGGGTTCGGTATCGATGCGCCATCCATCGATTCCGTTTGCAGAGCGGGCGGCGCACAGATGCGACAAGCCAGTCCGCTCCTCCACCCTGCACAGTAAAAGGGTGTCTCCATCGGGCAACTGTACAGCCCCAGCATTGAAGACGCTGTTCATCGCATAAGGCCAGTCTTGCCGGGTGAGGATCGGATTTCCAGCATAGCGGGTAAACAGCGGAAAATCTGCACTTGATCCGGGCTTCAGTGAGTCCGGAACAATGGGTTCTGACGATACTGCTGAAGAGGAATTCAGGCTCAAAGAGAAACGCTCATTTCCTGGTGAAGTTCGTTTACGTTGGTCACTTTCTCCTCTTGCAGTTCGAGGAGGGCCATCAGGCACGAGAGGGTCGATTCCGCGCCCTGGTTTTCATTTACGCGATCAGGATGAAGCCCGTCCTTGCATCCGCCAGTTGCAGCATCGTAAAGGGGGACGTGCAAATCATTCTTGCCGAGAAACCAGCGGAAAATCTGCTGCGCTCGTTCAAGCCAATGCCGTTCGTGCGTCAGCCTGTAGGTCTCCAGGCAGGCTGAGATGGTCGCACAGGCTTCGACGGGCTGTTGATCGAAGCGGGCCTTCTCCTTGCCCTCGGTAAAGAACCCATTTGAGCCGATAGGCACAAATATCTGTGCGTCGTCTTGATGCTGCGCGGCCAGAAGCCATTCGAGGGATTCGATACCGGTTGCGATCATTTTTCTGTTCTCACTTTTCCATCCGGCCAGAATGAGCGCCTGCGACAACCTGGCATTCGAATAAGCGAGACTCTTCTCAAACCATTGCCAGGTCCCGGTGCAACTCTGCTCGTAGATAGCTAACAGCCGGTTGGCAAGCGTGTTGCGCGCGCCCTGAACGGCCCTGTCGCCGGGAAACCAATCCAGATAAGCCTGCATTCCGAGAATGGTGAATGCCCATGCGCGCGGACTGGTGAAGGTCAGCGTGGCCGGTAAAGCAGCTTCGAACAGCCTGCCTGCCGCGCCGCGTAATCCGGCATCCTGCGAACGGCCGAGTACGGTTCCCAAACTCCACAGCGCCCTGCCGTGGCTGTCTTCCGAGCCTATGTCTTCCCGCCATCTCCGACCGTAGCCGAGGAAGTTTCTGAACCGCCCCGTATCCGAATGAAATGCCAGCCAGAGAAAAGCAAGATACCGCCGCGAGAGTTTGAGAGATTCATTGATGTGCGTGAATTCACCACCACTCTCGTCCAAAAGCGTAGACACGATGAGGGCACGTGCGTTGTCGTCGGTCGTGTAGCCCTCGCGCGTGTTCGGCACGGAGAAGATCGCGTGTTGCAACATGCCCGTGTCATCGGTCATGTTCAGCATGTGCGCAATATTCAGTTCCGGCAGATCCACTGGAGCACTTAACGCAAGTTCATCCAATTGAGCGGGCCTTGGCCGCAGACTGCGCTCGAAGCGCGCGCGCTGGAAAGTCGCCATATATGCACGCGCTGTCTTTGGCCATATCGTCTCACGAGAATGCAGATACGCTCGCTTACGCATCGCATGACGTTCCGCATCATCCTCCAATAAGCCGAGCACAGCTTTGGCAATGGATTCGGGATCATCGAAGGGGACAATCATGCCTCGTCTATTCGCGAGAAGTTCCCTGGCATGCCAGTATGGTGTCGAGATAATTGCTTTACCTGCGCCGAGCGCTATGGCGAGCGTTCCAGAGACGACCTGCGCCTCCTGCCGGTAGGGCGTGACATAGATGTCCGCCGCGCCGACGTGCTCCAGCAGTTCCTCGGTGCTCACAAAGCGGTTGTTGAAGATCAACTGCGAGGCAACACCCAGTTGTTCAGCCAGCACTGTCAGTTCTTCGCGATAGCGCTCGCCCTCCCGCCGCCGGATATGGGGATGCGTGACTCCGGAGACGAGGTACACCACATTCGGATACCTCGCCAATATCGCCGGTAGCGCCCGTATAGCGTACTCGATGCCCTTGTTGGGAGAGAGCAGGCCGAAGGTCAGCAAGACCGACTTTCCTTCTGTGCCGAATCTGTCCTTGAAATAGTTGGGGTCCACAAACGGCATTTCTGGCACTCCATGTGGAATGACATCGATGTTTTCACCGGGAACCGCATACACATCGCGCAGAAGCTCAGCCGCCAACTCGCTCATGACGACCAGCCGATCGGAAAGTCTTGCAATTTCTTCCAGCACGGACCGCTGATCCATATCCGGGTTGCGCAAAACCGTATGCAGCGTGGTAACCAACGGCATTTTCAGTCTGCGAAGCAACGTCAGGATGTGGCTGCCGGCGCTCCCACCATAGATGCCGTATTCATGTTGCAGACATACCAGATCGTTGCCGTTGAAGTTGAGAAAATCGGCTGCGCGCTGATATGAGGCCAAGTCGTCCTGCTCGATCTCCAAGCGCACTCGTTCCGGATAGTCGTAATTTGAGCCGGGATCATTGACGGGAATGGCAAACAGACGCTCCGAGCCATATTCTGAGGCGAGTGCTGTACAGAGGTCGGTGGTGAACGTCGCGATGCCGCACTCACGCGGAAGGTAATTTCCAATAAAAGCGATGCGCGTTGGCAATGGAGAATGTGGGGTCTTTAACTCATTGGGGCGCGGCGCTGTTGAAACACGTTTCCCGGCCGCTTTCGCCGGATGCATCATTTCATGGAAAGGCATTTTGTCCTGCTTTCGTGTATAAGCCCCGATTCGCGACAATCTACAGAGAAAGTGTCTACACCAAGCACAACCTGAAGTCTCTCCGGGACGTGTCGTGGCGGATTTGGCGGGGGCCGAACAATCACTGCCGCGATATGGAAGCCTGGATACTCTGCAACCTGCACAAAACTCAAGCTCAACGGCGCTGAATTGTTTCGAACCTTCGACGCACGCTCTAAAGCTCGACAGGTTGCATCTTCTTGCGTTTTGCGCAGGAAATCGAATAGGGGATCACGCCGGCGCGTTTTTCGACACTGCCGCCGCTTGCGGCCCGATGGAAGCTGTCACGAGACCAGTCGTTCCGGTTGTGCCAGTGGACGAATGTTCCGCAAGAAAATCCTCAGCGAAGCCCAATGGAACTGCCCTGATTGCGTCCGGCTCAGCAGCGGAGAGGCCGGTTGCCTCGGATACTGGCTCGCAAAGATGTATCTTGGTGCGATAGCGAGGAGATAGGTGATTCTTAACATCGCTTTGTTTATGGAGACTCATGACAACTCCAGTCGTACGGTTGCGTACTTGAAAAGTGCTCGTCTGAAGCCAAGCCTGGAATGCCTGAGGCGAGAAAGCGAATGCTGCTTCCTTGAGCATACGCCCAAATCCGTTTTCGTGCGGAGCATTTGCGAAGACTCGCTCAAAAGATGACTTAGGGCAGAATCCGAATAGAGTGCCTCTGCAATAGAGGCACAAGTCGGATCTTTGAATTACTTGATAGCAAGGTGATATCGACTGCTACAGTCCTGAATCGAAGTGTGTTTAGGCACACTCCGCAAAGTTTGCAATTGACTCTTCGTTGTCGAGTGGCCCCTTTACTTCGACACTGCTTCTCGTTTTGAAGATAGTTCTACCAATCCGTGCACTCGGCTTTTAATGGCTAAACCGAGCTATTTTGTGCCCAGAAGTAATTTGGGCGAGGTCGCTTCGCATAATGTGAACCCGAAGCTTCGGATCTTTCGCTCAAAAATGTGACATTCCAGCAATAACTCCAGGCTCTGTCCAGAAGGCAGTCTCGGTTACGCCAGAGTCTTACGACAAACCCTTGGCTGGAGTGGCGCGGAGTGTCCCGATTGTGCTGGGCGTAAATCTGCTCCCGAAATCAAACAGAGGGTGCTGACAACGGCTTCTGAAAGCATGAGCGGCACAACACACGTCTACCCTGAGTAGGTTTGAATGGGACAGTCGTTCCTATGCCGCACTCAGCGCACGTCGTCTGGGTTTCAGGCAGTATTTTGCGCGATCTACCTCTGCGCTTTGCGTTGCATCGCTTGCAGTGTCTCGGGATGTTCTTGAAATGTCGTTCGAAAAAGAACGCCTGCTCGTCTGCTGTAAATACGAACTCCAGCCCGCAACTGATGCATGTGATATTTCTGTCGAGACAATTCATGGCCTTCGTTCCGCCGTCGAAGTTACACCTGCCTTGCGTGTTAACTCCGCGCAAACGCGATCCGCATGAGTGTCCCACCAGGCCAGACTGTCGTCAGTGAAAATACGATTGTATTCAAGTCTAGCCGCGTTCACAATGGGCGAGCCAGAGTCCAGCGCTTGATCTGGCTCAAATCGAAACGGTGCGGGCTGCCCCACCGAGATCGCGTCCTGAACATTGGAAGAACTAAGGCGACTTTTCATTGTGACAATCCTCTTAGAGTGCGCGAATCCTCATTATTGCAGCGGCGGAGACTAAGTTCTGAGCAATCTGGAACATCCTTTTTTGAATTAGGTCTGCGTTCTCCAAGAGATTCCGCTTTCCTTACCATTGGACACCTGCGAGTTAGCGCTGGCCGGATTAGCTGGAGGCCTGGAGTGGCCCAATCGTTACCAGATATCATGCCGCCTTTGCACGCATTACTTTGATATTTTTCGCCAAGCCCACTATCGACGACCAGTGGATCGTGAACAGAGCGCTACGGCTCCCAAGTGAAATGTGATAACGACCATTAAGAATACCCAGTTTAAATTTGCCCGATTTTCCCTGTACCACTTCGATTGATTCAGAGGCGTCGTCCAGTTGTGACACTGCTCTAAGAGTTTGCATGGAATCTCCGTCTCGCCAGTCAAGGCAACGGCCAGCGCCGCGCTCGACACATCCTGCGAGGCGGCGTACTTCCATCTAGCTTTAGCAGGTCCCGTGCAGAAAGAGTGAGCAATATTGCTCACATTGTTAAACAGGGGCGGTCTGTGCCCTTACCGTGAAGGTCAACTACGATGGGCACTCTTGATCCATCTATTCTCTTTTGCTCATCTTCAAAGAATTTGCCGAATATCATTCTTGTTTTTCCATGGAATTCGACGGCATACCTTTTACAGAAAGCATGCATACAGATTGGATGGGGTGTATGCTTGAGAAGAGTAGTTGGAATTTCCTTTTCTCGCCTTCAGCTCTCCAGGATTTGCTCCAGACGAGTGCCGTTCAAGCAAGCAACCGAACAGACTGGAGCGACTGTGAGCCTCGTCAAAAAAATCGATGTTGAGAAGTATTTCGCGGCGAAACGGACTAAACGCCTCGACAGAACTGGGCCGTTGAGTCGAGTAGATATCCGAATGGAGCCCACCGCCACCGCGAGGAGCACACTCCGGCCTCTCGGAAAGATGACGCCGTGGAACACTCTTCTCCAAACATCTCCTCTGCCTCGATTCCGATCACATCCGATTCTAGTCGTAATCGATTGCTCATACCGCCACGAAGCCGGCAGACGTGAAGCTGCGTACGGTCTTCCTGCGCAACGGATGCGTCCTGCCAAATGGATTCGATCTACACCAGGAGCCGTTTTCCGAAGGCTGGGCCGAGGTGATCGACGTACTCGTGCCAGAACTGGACGCCAGGATCCGCGGAGTTGGTTGGCACTTCATGTGGATCACGAATTCCCATTTGTCTAGTGCCCTCGGTAGGGCACCAGAGGCTGCCATCCATCGGGCCTTGATCCGTGCCCTTAAGCGAGTGCAGGGTCGCTTCAACGCTGCCGAACTGGACTCATTCCAGATCACGAACTGCCTGGGCCTGCACATAGCAAAGGTGACGCTTCATGCTCGACACATTCAGAAGCAAGCTTCACTCGATAGTGACGCGGAGATCCGTCTTCGTTACCGCAGATGGCTGCTTAGTGTCCCGCGGAAAGACTTGCCCTCAGGCGGGTCGTCTATGTGTCCCACTGAAGTGGTCCGAAGATGCATCCATTCTCGCTTGGAATGGAATTCAAGAATCTGGTCCTATCGCGAGAGCTAGCGGCAAAGACAGGGCGCCCGAATACCGACGGATTCATCATAAATACAGAGGATGAAGGCAATTCGCAAATCTTCATCAGGACCTAGTCTCCGACATCTGAAATCCGAGCCTGCGTGCAAGAGGCTGATTAGCTCAGTTTTTCCTCGCATCAGTAAGCCGTTTTCTTTTCGCTTGAATGCGAGTTTTGGACCGATTGAAGCGCTGGTGCCGGAGCAGAATGCCTGCCCTGAAGTGGCAACAGGAGTGCAGCGAACAGCGGCTGATCGTCAGGCTGGATGACTGAGTAGCGAATAGAACCACCGCAATAGAGGCAATTGGTTTGGCTAGCCAGGGTAATCGCGCCTTTGAGAACCTTTGGAAAGCTTCCCCCGCACTCTGGACATTCGATCGCCACGTAGCTCCGTCCATCACTGTTTCGCAGATGCTTTGTGACCCAGATCGGCGGAGACGCGGCATGAGTCGCCTGCGCCAACCGCTCGGGACTAGGGAGAGATTGCACAATCCTCAAAAGAACGCCGAAGCCGCCTCGTTTATGGAAGTAACCATCGGCCATACAGCGGGAGAAATCATTTCCGGAAGGCCCGTTGCTCATGGCAATCACCCGAATTTCCGGAAACTCGCTCCGAATGATCGCTAGAAGCTCAAGGCCCGACGTACCAGACATATTGAGATCGGAGATGAGGAATTCGGGAACTCGGCGGCGAATCTCAGTTAGTGCCGAAACACTGTCCACAGAAGACCGCACAGGGTATCCCTCCTCGGTAAAGAGCTTCGATAACACTATTCGAGTGAAAGAATCATCATCTGCGATGAGAAGGCTCGCTTTTGTCTCGGGCATAACTCCGCTCCAATCTCGATCATGGCTGCTGCATGTTCCCAAGCAATTGTGCAGATATATTCAGTCCGGCGCTGAGCAATTTCGAACACAAATCAGCAACTTAGGGAATAGATGTTTCGGTCTGCTCGGGAATTCGCCTTAGACCGGCGCACATCCTGACAGTGAGCGGGACAGCGCCTTGGTTCTCGGAGCGTATCGGTGCTGATAGTCGGCCGTAGAAGCTCGCCAAATGACCAGCGATTCGCTCGCGGCCATTCGGGGCATTGTGTATCTTGTGCAAAGCACACTCTTCAATTTCAATCTCCGTCCTTCACAGCTCGAATGATTCAAGCAGGCTGGCGTCCAGGATTAAGTGAGGTCAGTCGTGAAGGATCACATTGAGTAGTGATTTGTGAATGCGGATGCGACCGTTGTATTCGATAAAGCCCAACTTGCGGAACCGATTCATGAAAAAGCTGACTCGGGAACGGGTAGTGCCGATCATCTCCGCCAGTGTCTCCTGCGAAATCTTGGGAATCAGTATCTCCTGCTTGCCGGGCCTGCCGAACTCTGCCATTAGCAGAAGGATGCGCGCCAGGCGTTTTTCACTGGAGTTGAAGAGTTGATCCACGAGATCGGCCTGAATGCGCATGCTGCGGTCCAGCACGAACTTTAGAAATAGGTCGGAGAAAGCATACTCTTCGTGCATCGCTCGGATCATTTCATCCCGCGTCATCTTGAGCGTGGTACAAGTGGAAAGCGCAGTGGCTGTAGTCAAACGCAGACCCGCGGGCGCCGCAAGGGATTCTTCTCCGACGAAATCGCCGGTGGAGAGAAGTGCAATGGTCGCTTCCTTGCCAGTCTTCGAAACCACCGTGACCTTAGCGCGGCCTTTTTGAAGATAGAAGATAGAATCAGCCGGATCTCCCTGTGAAAAGAAGGTCTGCTTTGGTGCCAATCGGGTAACTCTTCGTCCCAGACCGGCGCGCATGAGAAAGGCGGCGGCATCGAATGAGGGCTTCTCATGCACAACCACGAATAAACTCCCTTCCGCAGCGGCAGCGCGAGACTGTACGGAAACAATAGAGTCTCATTTAGCACACCCTGTATTGCAAATGCAGCGGAAAGATCAGAAAGGCAAGGAAGGAGGAGAACGCTTTTAGTCGCAACTTCTCACTTTACTGAACATTCGCGGCGCTCCTCTTCACGCCCCTCCCCGCACACTATCTTTAACGTGCGTGCTCGTGAATTTAAAGACTACTCAATTGTATCTCCCGCATCTGAGCAGCTATCAGATGATCCTGGGCACAGCGCTCTCTCGATGCGCGTAGACTCTTTGCAGTGCGCGCCAGAATAGCTTCTCGCGGCAGCAAACAAGGTGGATTTGGCTCATTTTGCGTCTTTAGTATGAAGCAGGTGGCGCAAAACCAATTCGGAACATACATGCGCATCTTCCGGCTTACGAAGATCGATTTCGTTGGGTTTGGTTACAATGAGAACTTGGCAGCGACGGCAGATTGAACTGATTGAACCATCTGCCCTGAACGCATGCAGAAAGGTGCGGCGGAAGGATTCAGCCACGAAGGGCCTCGATTCAGGCTCCCGCACGTCCGGGAGCGGTTCTCTCAGTCTACGCTCCAATGCGACCGAATGATAAATCGGATGCCGCTGATAATCGCCCGACCTGATCGGTCCCCATGATCCGCCTACTGATCCCGAAGAACCGACGATGCAGTTACTGGCGGCTCTTCTGGTCTCTTGGGTAGCTTCCTATCAGCGCACTGCCGACGGTCCCCTATCTTCCAGATCCGCCAGTTCTCTCTCTGCTTTGTGCAGTTTGTCTGTCACTGTGTGCAGGCTGCAGTCTGCATTTGCCTGCTGTTGCTCCGTAGCTTGCGCGGAGTTATGCACCCAATTCAGACGTTTTTCCTCTTGTTGGAGCAGAGTGATGTAGTGGAGTGCCCGGCTTGAATTGTGCCAGTGGGACTGAGAGAAACTGGACAAGGAGAGCGTATGGGACGAGGGAAGAAGTATCAGCCTGAGCAGGTTGTGAGCTTGCTCCGTCAGATCGAAGTGGCAGTCGCGAACGGGAAAGCGACAGCGCTGGCTTGTAAAGATGCCGGCATCACGGAACAGAGCTATTACCGTTGGCGCAAGGAGTATGGCGGGCTGCAGGTGGACCAGGCTCGTCGGCTGAAGGAGCTTGAGCAGGAGAACGGCAAGCTGAAGCGGCTGGTGAGTGAACTCAGCCTGGAGAAGCTGGTGTTGAAGGACATCGCCTCGGGAAACTTCTAAGCCCTGAACGACGGCGTCGGGCGGTATTCCATGCGCAGCAGAAGCATGGCATGACAGAGCGTTGGGCGTGCCGATTAGTGAACCAGCCACGCGGCACGCAACGCTACCGGCCGACGCAGCGAGAAGACGAAGATCGATTGACTCAGGCCATCATTGAGTTAGCCAAGCAGTACGGGCGCTACGGGTATCGCCGCATCACCGCGCTGCTGCAACATGCCGGCTGGCAAGTAGGCAAGGATCGGGTCGAGAGAATCTGGCGTCGTGAAGGGCTGAAGGTTCCGCAAAAGCAGAAGCCGCGTGGACGGCTATGGCTCAACGATGGATCGTGTGTACGCCTGCGGCCAGAGTATGCCAATCACGTGTGGTCGTACGACTTCATCAGCACGCGGACGCATGATGGCAGGAGCGTGCGCCTGCTGAACCTGATCGATGAATACACCAGGGAGTGTCTTCTGATCAGGGCTGAGCGGCGCTGGTCGAGCGCCAAAGTGATCGAGGCTTTGGCCGACGTGATGGTACGCAAAGGAATCCCGAAGCACATTCGATCAGACAACGGGCCGGAGTTCGTGGCCGTGGATCTGCGAAAATGGCTAGCTGCAACAGGTGCCAAGACACTCTACATCGAACCCGGCTCTCCGTGGGAGAACGGCTACTGCGAATCGTTCAACTCGAAACTCAGAGACGAGTTCCTGAATGGCGAGATCTTTTACTCGCTCAAGGAACTGCGCGTGCTGGTAGAACGCTGGCGCGTGCACTTCAACACGTTGCGGCCTCACTCCTCGCTGGGCTACAGACCACCAGCTCCGGAGACATGGTTGGCAAACCACAAGGGGCATGGAGAAGTGGAAAACGCTGCGCGTATCCCACTTCTCCACACCCCCGACGACGGCGGCTATCTGAACTCAGAGATATCTGCGTTACACTAACTCGTCCACCGGCACAAAACATCGGGCAGTCCAGGAAACTACATACGACGGTCAGGGGCGCATATACAGCGTAACGAACCCCCATTTAGGCACCCCAAGCTCCACTGATGGAACGACCTACTATGCGCATGATGAGTTGGGGCGCATCACATCGGTGACAATGCCCAACGGCTTCCCGACGACATATTCTTACGGAGGCAACATCGCCACAATCACAGATGCTCTTGGGCACAGTCGAGAAATCATATCTGACGCATTTGGTGATACCTCATCTGTGCGCGAGCCCAACAACTCTGGAACTTTATCTCTCTTGACTACCTACCAATATAACTGGAAAAGCCAGCTGACTGGTATGTCGCAACAGGGTGGGACATCTGATACAACGCAGTGGCGAAATCGTACATTTGTATACGATGGGATCGGAAGGCTAATGTCCCAAATCACGCCCGAAGCAGGAACGGTCGATTTCGCGTACGACAACAACGGCAATCTTACAAGTTCCTCTAATCAGAACCTGTCGAACAATACGACACAATACCAATATGATGCGCTGAACCGCTTGACTTCGATGATTGTTGGTGGCGGGCCCACTTATACCTATACCTATGATGCGCAGGACAGTTCCGGAGATCCGTATGGCAAGGGGCGCCTGACGAGCACGAGCAATGGTTCAAATGTGCAAACTGCATGGCAACATGATCCTTTAGGGCGGGTCACGTCGACTTCTTACTGCCTGCCGAGTAATTGCAGTGGGTACAATGTACAGTCCTCATATGATTTCCAAAACAATCTTACACACCTTACATATCCCGATGGCAGGCAGATTCAGTGGCAGTATAACAATCTGAATCTACCCACTAGCGAAACGTTTGCACAATGGGGTTCTACTCCGGTCAACACATCTTATGTAGCAAATCTGTCCTATTACCCCGCAGGTCAGATGCAGCAAGCAACGTTTGGGAATGGCGTGCAGGTCGGGACAACTTACGATCCAGATCAGAACATCTCATCGCTTGCATATGTGGCTAACGGATCACCGATAGTCGAAAAGACCTACACATGGGACAAGAATGCGATCAACTTATTAAGTATTAGTGACGTTGCATCGGGGCGCACACAGACGTATCAGTATGACCAACTTAATCGTATCACTTCCGTAGTAGATTCGGGAACTACTACAAAAGCCTGCAATACGACCCTTCCAGATATTCCGGCTGCCTCTCAGACGTACTCCATTGACTCCTGGGGCAATCTTCAGCAATCCGGAAGCTACTCGTTCTCGCAACTCATTGGGGCAAGCAACCAGATTACCAGCGGAGGCTATCAGTACGATTCGGCTGGAAATCAAACTCGAGATGGCCTCGGGAATACCTATCAATATCGCGCTGATGGCCTGATGAGCAGCAGCAACGGTTATACATACACCTACGATGCGCTCGGTCAACGTGTCCGCAAAGATGGTTCTCTGCCAAACGAATATTTTTATTTTGGCGGGCAGTTACTTGCGATACGAAATCCGAATACCAGTGCCTGGATGGATCGAATTTACGGGCCATCTGGCACCATGGCCACAGTCCCTGGGACTCAAAATTCAACACCCATTTATCGCGCGCTTGATCATTTAGGTTCACTGAATTACCTCATGGATTCAGCGGGAAATATCTCAGGAGTGGTGAGTACACTCCCCTACGGGCAGACAACTTCTAACACAGCAGGCGACAATTTCCTGTTCACAGATCATGAGCGCGACAGCGAAAATGGGAGCGACGCGACTCAATATCGACACTACAGCTCCGCCCAAGGACGCTGGCTTTCGCCAGACCCGTCGAATGGCAGCTACAACCTACTCGACCCGCAGAGCCTGAATCGATACGCCTATTTGACGGGTCGTCCGATGGGCAAGATCGATCGTTTAGGTCTTGATGATGACGATGACGACGATGATGATGGCGGCTGGTGGAGTGGCGATGACGATGACGATGACGGGGGTGGATGGGGCCCTCCTCCCTCCTATATCGGTGATCAATACGGAGGATCGGATCCAGCAGGTACAACTGGTCCTGGCGATGCGGATGGAACAATCAATGTCTATCTGTCTGTGAACGGTTCAACTGATGGTGTTGCAGATGGCGCATGGGGCATAGTCGAGTTTTCGACCGGGCTTGATCAGGATGGAATGGCAGAGATTCCAGATGGATTGGCCGATTTTCCAATGGCGCAGGCAATATTTCATGGTTCTCAAAGTAGTGACTTTGTCACGGCTAATACTATAGTCGATCGCGCAGCAAAGTGGTATGCGACGCAAATACTTTCGATCCCTTTGATGCCATTGACGTCACTTGCCTTCGAGACGGAGGTGGAGAGTTCGATAATTACAGTTAACAGCGGCGCAGGGGGAGGTTCTCTACCATGGTCCCTCGTGAGAACAGTGGGGCAAGATGGACTTACTCCGGAGATTGTCAACGAGTTAAAATCATTGGCATGGGAGACAGGAAACGAACACGCGCTAGTCACGCTCGGCACCGGGGAAAACGCGATCGTGTCAGGCGGTCCTGAAGGGATAGAATTTGAAGAGGGCGATATCACAAACATTATGGGGCACACACATCCCGAGTGGAATGTGAATGGTTTAAATCCGTCTGAGGGAGACATGAATGCGCTTCGGCAATTGAATCAGGAGAGCTCGTACATCTACTGGAAAGGCCTTGTTACCAAATTTGGACCAATGGGGATTATTGAATAGCCATGGCAATTGTTATCAGAGGTGCGACCTCATGTGCGATTTGTCGAAAGATTCTGCAGTCGAACGACGAGGTTATTGCCTTTCCAGCAGCCTTTCCGAATGAGGCTAGCCCATTATTCCTATTTCACGATACCGCAGTTCACGTAGCGTGCTTTTGTGACCATCCTTTGCGTCAAGCTGTGGAAGAGCGTTTGGCGGATTTTCGGCAAAGGACCGGACCTGGTAAGCGATTCTGCCGCGTGTGTGGTTTGGAAGTCTTGACTCCAGATGAGCACCTTGGACTGGGACACCTGACGGACGACCCTACTAGCTCTTTGCACCAGTACAATTACGCTCACTTTCATCGGACGTGCTTTAAGGAGTGGCCAGATAGTTATCAAATACTAACTCTTCTTGAGGCCATGGTTACGGCCGGAACTTGGCGTGGAGTTGGTTCTATGTTTATGATCAAAGACTTGAAGAATCTGCTGTTTAATAAAATAAAAATGGCAACGCCGGACAATAGTAAATAGAGGGCGATGCTTGATCCGCAGTAGGCACACTGTCACTCTCCATGATCACAACTTTAATCTTCATCTTCTGAGCAGGCTTAATCAATTACCCTCATTCCTTCGTTTTCGCCTTAAGCTCGAAGAAGTAATCACATGAAAAGGGTGCTCCAACAGCATTCGACCGAGAGAGGATGGATAAATATCTAATGTGGATGGTCACAAAAAATTTAGTTTTCGTGTTGATTTTAATTAGTTTCATTTTATCTGCACAATGGTCGCTTCACTCTCAAGCGGCTATCAGGGACGGTTTGCCGCACAATAGCATTTCCGAGAATAGACGAGCTGCAAATGCCGGTGAGATCGACAGCGCAATTGTCCTGGCCGAAGCCTATCTCATCCGAACGTGCGGTTCGAACGGAAGATTTGTGTATCGTGTCGAAACAGATGCAGGAGTGATCAACTCTTCGTACAACATTATCCGCCACGCTGGCGCCATGTACGCACTGGGCTCTCTCTATCGCGTGCGTCCGGATGCACAAACGGCCAGCGCACTTGTTCGATCGGCTACTTACTTGACCCAGAAATACATCGCCCCCGGACCCCGTCCGGGACAGCTTACGGTGTGGTCGAGGCCTGTTTCTCGGGTTTCCGATGCTGACCTTGGTGCAACCGGGCTGGCGCTGGCCGCCTTTGCGGAAGTGAATCAGGCCCGGCCCGGTACTGTGCCGACTTCGAGGATGCAGGCGCTTGGACGATTTTTGCTGTTTCTTCAAAAAGATGATGGCAGCTTCTACAGTAAATATCGCACCGCGGCTGGCCCAGATGGGGAATGGGAGAGCCTCTATTATCCCGGAGAAGCCGCTTTGGGATTGATTGCCCTGTACGAAACGGACCACTCCAAGGAATGGCTATTTGCCGCTGCAAAAGCGTTAGCATACTTGGCACATGTCCGACAGGGGCTTCCTGATGCGTCGATACCCCCCGACCATTGGGCACTGATCGCCACGGCGAGACTATTGCCGCACTGCACCGATTATACTTGCCCCGTTTCTCGTGCCGTATTGATTGCTCATGCTGAGAAGGTCTGCCGTTCACTCCTTCAGGGCCAACTAATTCATCCGGCAATGCCGAGTTTGGACGGCTCTTTTGACACGACCGGACGGACTGCTCCGACGGCCACACGCATGGAGGGCCTTCTGGCGGCTTTAGAATTCCTTCCAAACAAAGAGAACGCAGATTTAAGGGCGCGGGTCGAAGATGCCGCCGAGCACGGCGTCGCTTTTCTGTTACGAGCTCAAGTTCACTCAGGCCCATTCGCCGGCGGAGTGCCTGGCGCGGTTGGTATAGGTTCTAAGGCAAGCTCCGAGATCCGTATCGACTTTGTTCAGCACGCACTCTGTGCTTGGTTACGGTATCAAGGGATTCTGCGGTCATCGGTTTCAAAAATCAGTTCTGCAACTTAACCTACAAGCTTTGCGAAGAGGACGCGAATGTGAGACGTTCTGGAAGTCGCTTGCCACATTTGTTCAAAGTGCGAAGCTAGATCAAATGTCAAAAGTCGCCCCAGGAAGTCAGGTGGTTGAAAACGATTGAGCCCCCCTCTGAATAGAACTGTTCAGAGGGCGAATCGGCGCGCTGGCTGTAGGCAATTTTGCACCGGTCAAAGCACCGAGAAGCCACAAACTTCAATATCGCTCGATCGGGTGGCGCTGGAAGCCTCAATCAAAAGGAGTTAGTTTCGACAGATTTCTATAAATTTCAATAGTCGACCTGATCTGCTTTGGGAGCAGAGGGTCGGGGGTTCGAATTCCTCCGCCCCTGACCATTCGCAATCTAAAAAAGGATAAATTCGACTCCAGCCCATGTTACAAGTATCTCTCGCGGGAATTTTCTCCCGGCGCCAAATTGCAAATCCGGGAGCTGTGACGGTGAGGCGGTAAAACCCCACATCGAGATCTGAGATCAAGATGTTGCCATCAGATCCGGTGATCGCGTCGCGGGTCTTCTGCGAATTCGATGACAAGAGGTGCGCACCAGAGACAAGAGCGCCGGAAGGATCCTCCACCACGGCTCGAATGCTTCCCTTCTTCGACTGAGCGAGTATGCCTTGCGAAAAAGAGCATGCGAGCGTGGCAATACCCGCAAAAAGAGCAAGTGCGACAAGGATCCATTTCGCAGCAGCGCTCAATTCAACCGCTGCATGGTTTCGGATGCCCCGACAAAGCCTATCAGCGGTATCCGGCTGCCTGCAGTTCGAAGAGCTGCGCATATTCGCCTCCGGCCTTCACAAGCTCTGCATGGCTTCCCTGCTCCCGGATCCTCCCTTTTTCGAGCACGAGAATGCGGTCGGCAATGCGAACTGTCGAAAACCTGTGAGAGATCACAACCGCCATCTTTCCTCTGACCATTTCGGTAAAGTTACGGAAGAGCAGCGCCTCTGCGCGGGGATCGATTGCCGATGTGGGCTCATCGAGAATGACAACCTGCGCTTCTCGAATGGAGGCACGTGCCAGCGCCACTTTCTGCCATTGCCCCCCGGATAAGTCGATTCCGGTTTCGAAGCGCTTTCCGAGCACCTGTGCATATCCTTTGGGCAGATGTTCGATGAGAGAGGCTACCTGGGCTCGAGCGGCGGCATTCTCGACACGCTTCAAATCTCCAATGGCGCTCAGATCCCCAAAGGCGATGTTTTCTTCAGCGGTAAAGTCATAACGCACAAAATCCTGAAATACGGCCGTGATCGCACGCCTTAAATCTTCTGGGGTAAACTCTCGCAAATCGGTCCCGTCAATCAGGATCTGACCGGAACATGGATCGTAAAGCCGTGTGAGAAGCTTGATGATCGTTGTCTTTCCCGCTCCGTTCTCCCCAACGAGAGCGATTCGCTCCCGTGGCTCAATCGAGAAAGAGATATTGCTCAGGACAAGCTGGGATGATCCTCGATAGGCGAAGGAGACATTGCGGAACTCGACTCCTCTCCGGATCGGGGTCGGAACCCGAATGCAGGGCCTGCTATCGCGGGCAATGGGCTTCTGGTCGAAGAACTCAAAGACATCATTCAGGTACATCAATTGATCGGATGTTCTGGTGAATCCCCAAAATAGACTTCTCATCTGATCTTTCGAGGTTCTTAGAACGCCTGCGAGAAAGACCAGACGGCCGATCGAAAGCAAACCGTGCGCTGTTCGATAGATGAGGACGGCATAAGAGGCGTAGTAAATCGCCGATCCACAGGCGGTGAGAAAAGCTCCGAGCAGATTTTGCTTGGCGGAGAGACGGGCGTCCTGGCCGTTGTAGTCTTCCGAGAGTCTTTCAAAACGATCACGAATGTATTGCCCGAGATTGAAGAGCTTGGTCTCCTTGGCGCTCGCGGCCGATGTTCCGAGCAACAGAAGGTAATCAAGCATGCGGCGGATTCCAGTTCGCTCGCGATTGAGGTGATATCTCCGCCTGGCGAAATATCCTTCGGCCAGCACAACCGGGGTGACTCCGACGAGTTGGACCGCAACCAGAAATGGGGCAACTACAAAGGAGCTCGCAATCATCGCCGCGAGACCGATCACCTGTTGGCCCAAATCAAGCAGTGTCCTCAGTAACGCCACTTGTGAGCTTGCCTGGGTTCTGGCTCGCTCCAGCCGATCCTGGAACTCTGAGTCCTCGAAGTATTCAAAATCCAACTGATTGCAATTGCCGATCAAACGAAGGTTCATGCGCAGCGTGAATCGATTGTTCAGAATGAGATCGCAATGGGAGCTGAACCGCGATTGAGCATCGGTGAAGAGGACGATAGCCACCTCCGCGAAAAGAAGGAGCCATACCTGCCTCAGTCCCTGGCCTGTCTTCTGGGTGTGGTTAATGGCATCGACGAGTAGACCCGTAATCCCGAAGAGGGCAACGGGAAGGACGCTACCGATGAGGCGGCAAATCAACAGGACAACACAAAGCGGTGGTCCCGTAGCCCAAAGCTCTCGTGCGAGCTGACCAATTCTTCGCACCACCTGAAGACGCGGCCGCTTCAACGAGTCAGCTGGCATGATCCGCTTCCCTCGATTCCATACCTGCCCGGCAATCTAATGGGAAACGAGCTTCGTGGACTATGGCCATTTGGACAGGCCAAACGGACATTGTCAGGAGATCAATGGAATGGAAAGATCAACAACACTTTGAGACCGGACTTCAGATTCCCGGCTCGCGAGTAGAGAGATTCCGGATGCGTGCACTGCTCCTAGACCGGCTGCCCAACGACTCGGTTGCGAACAAGACCGAAGCCGAACGGCCGCTCAACGGGGTCAAGGTCACTGACTCTGGTCTTGTCCAGGCGCTGCTCAGGTACGGAAACTACGACGCGTATTACTACGTTCGCGAGTCGAGCGAAAACCATAAGGCCGATCAATATCAAAATGCGAACCGGTTGCGGGCTCTTGATCTGGGATCGATTGAGTCACTTCGGGAAAGCGCGCCGGACGATCTCGTGCTCTTCACCAGCAGCCATCATCTGGCCAAGTTTGTCCCTTTCCGGCAATGGATCGGTCATCCGGAATGGCCGATCTGCGGACGGACCCACGGATTGAGTGCGAATTCCCTCATTCCAAGCTACGCGTGGAATTACTTCGCAGCGCTTGGGTCTCACGACGCAATCGTCTGCACCTCGAAAGCCGGACAGCAAGCTCTCTCAAACCTTTTTGCCGGCATGAAGAATAGCCAATCTGTGGCCGGAAACCGCGACAGGCTTCCGATCCTCATGCCGTTGATCCACCTAGATGGCGTTGAAACAGAGATCGCGTCAACATCTTTCGAGCGTAACGATGAGGGATTCGTAGTTTTGTCGATCGGGCGCCTCTCGGCAAGCCACAAAGCAGACCTGCGGCCCCTGATCGCAGCCTTCCTCAGTTCCAATAGCTTGCCCGCCTCTGCCACCCTCATCCTCGCGGGGGATGACACGCAGGGCCATATCGCAGCGGAGCTTGAACGGTTCGGGCGTACGTTCTCAAGTTCTAGAAAACTGGTGATCATGCCCAACATCACCACGGCCGTCAAACAGGCATTGCTCCGCGTCGCCGATGTGGCGATCTCGATGAGCGATACCTACCAAGAGACTTTCGGCATCAGCGTGCTTGAGGCAATGGCCGCGGGTCTACCCGTTGTCGCGCCGAACTGGGACGGCTATCGCGACATCGTCGTTCATGGCGAAACCGGCTTTCTGGTCGACACCTGGGTGTATCCGGACACAGGCCTTCTCAATGCTATCTCCATGCTGATCGACCCGGCCTTCGCCTTAGGGCAACGAGTGATCGTAGATATCGAAGAGATGCTGCGGTGGATTGCGGTTCTTGCGGCCAACCGGCTTCTGGCCCGGCAGTTGGGCCAAGACGGACGCAAGCGTGCGCTGAAGAATTTCTCCTGGCAAGCAATTGTCCAAAAACTCGAGGAGTGTTGGGACGAACAGATTGCTCTCGGCAAACACGTCCAGAGCAAGAAGTCAGGCGGTCCGATCGGATTCATGGACTACGATCACGTCTTCGCAGGCCACCCTACTGGGCAGTTGTCGCCGGAGACTCAGATCTCTCTACGAGAGAACGGGAATGATCTGCTCGTGCGTGCGCTTGAAGGTGAGCTCTTCTCGCCGTCGCCGATTGCGGGCTTTTCTCCCGAGCTTGACCAACGCATTGTCGAGCTCTGCCAATCCTCCGGTCGGATCAGCTTTGCGGAATTGATTGAAAGAGCAAAGAACACGGAATGCGGGCAGTCTATGGTGACGACGCAGATCAGCCGACTCCTCAAGTATGGCCTGCTCGCTCATACCCCCAGCATCTCGACTGCATTCACAAACAAGGAGCACCTCGATGAATTCGATCCAGATTGCGCCCTCAGTCCGATCGGTATTTAGCCAGGATGGAGCTGTACTGATGGAAATCAAACAGGGATTGATGTACACCTCAAACCCAGTTGGCGGACGAATCCTTGAGCTGCTGTCGCAAGGCAACTCCTCCGAACAGGTGGTTGAGTCGATCAGCCGCGAGTGTGAGGTCGAGCCGGAGACAGTCCGTAGGGATCTTGAAACCTTTGTTGAGCAATTGCGTTCCTACGGAATCGTCAACACCGAGGCTGCCTGAGAAATCGTTCACTAGAGGAGGTAGGGTCATGCGGTATCAGCCTCCGCACCTCGAGGTTTTGGTCGACCGATATTTTGCAGTGATCCGTGACGGCGCCGGTTGCAAATGTGCCCTCTTATGTCGAGATGGAAACCTAGGCGAGTCGAGCTCGGCGGGCGCCTACGCGATCGACGAATAGAAGGATTCGCGATGAGTATTGTCCTTGAGAATTCGGCTTCAAACGCGCTCCGAATCGGAGAGCTTACCCTGCGTCTGATCGCTGAGGCCTCCGATCAGAAGCCAGCTATCCTTCCGCTCACGAGCCTCGCTGGTCGGATAGTCGTGTTGTTCGTCTTTGGAGCCGATTGCAGCACGTGCAAATACCTGGCAGGCTTGCTTTCTGAGTTCCACGACGAGTTTAAGCCTGACGTTGAATTTATCGGCGTCTGTGTTCAGTCAGGCTGCGAAGAAAGACTTGAGGAGTTTCGCGCCACATCCAACACAAGAATTACTTTGGCTTACTGCCCGAGCAGAGAGATCCGTCCGGCTCTTCACATTCCTCCAGGTACATGGCTCTTTTATCCGACGATCATTTTTATCGATGAAGAGCAACGGATGCGCGGATATTTTGTCGGTGGCAGCAGCTTCTTCGAAAACACCGCGGCAAATCTCCTCGGCGTTCTGGGCCAACTACTCTGCAAACGATGGCTAGAGGACGCGATCGAGACGCGTGAGAGAGTCGAGGTGCGCGGATGAACACAGTTGAAGAGATTCGCGCCGATGTTGCTCCGTCTATCCCGAACTTAAGTGCTTTGGACGCCTCGGCCCTAGATTCATCGAACGTACACTACTATGCCCGTTCTTTCGGCGATCCAATGGCGCGGCTCTTCTGGCGAGAAGATCGGCTCTGGCTGGGGATTGTGCCGCCTCATGGGCGGGCCTTCTCCGAAATTGCCGATCTACCGGTCGTGAATGAGCTTACCGAAGACAGGCTCCTTGTGGGGCTCCGTGGGCCAGCACAGTCACATCCGGGATTCGATGCAGCCTATCCGCTGGCTTCAACCCCTCGGATCATTTACTGGCATGAGTGGTCACCGAAGATGTTGCGCGCCGCTGCTCTGCGATTGATCACGCTCCTCGAAAGGCTCGCCCAATATGGGCTGACTCTGCGCAACCCTCATCCCTGGAACCTGCTCTATGACGGTTTGAACTTCGTCTATATGAATCCCGGCTCAATTGTTCCGATGGATGTCGAGACCTTCACGCGCAGCTATGAGAAGATCTCCCGATTTTTCATTCGCCCTCTTTTGCTGATCGAAAACGGCATGACGCATCTGGCGCAGAGGCTCGTGGCAGACCCGCGGGACGGCGTTCCGGCAGAAGACACGAAGCGCCTTCGAAGAGATTGGGCCACGTGGGATCCGAAATCCGAAGCGAAGCAGATCCCGCTCTTGCTCGATCGGCTGGCGATGAAGGTCTCTTGCCTGAATTTGAGCCCCGAAGGCGGGCGTTGGATCGACTATTTCGCAACCGATTGCGATTTTTCCTCCGGCTCCTCATGGAGCCGTAAGCAGGAAGTCCTTGAGCGTCTGCTCGAAGACAAGGAGATTCATAGCATTCTTGATCTCGGCGCCAATACCGGCCATTACGGACGAGTGGCGGCCGAGCGTGGATGCGAAGTGATCGCCGCCGATTTTGATCCAGTGTTGGTGGATGCCATCTTCGAGGAATCCCGCAATCGAGGCCTGTCGCTTTATCCGGCGACACTGGATTTTTCCCATCCCACACCGGCTCAAGGTGTGAACGGAGCATGGTTCCCTTCTGCGGGCCAGCGCTTCGAGTCGGACCTCGTCCTCTGCTTCGCGCTTTCTCATCACATGGTCTTCGGCAAGTACCGGCTCGACTTCGAGCAGGTCGCACGCGGCGTGCGTAGTTTCTCCCGGCGATGGGCTCTGGTCGAGTATGTCGAGCGCGGAAAGATCCGACCGAAGGAATGGCGACCGGATGCGGATCCTTGGTATACCGCCGATCATTTCGCTGACGCGTTGCGACGTCATTTTCCAGCCGTGACGGTTCTCGCACCTGCAAAGGACGGCCGACGCCTCTTGGTCTGCGGGCCGGAACGGAGGCTGGCATGACTTACACCACCTCACTTCTGATTCTCAACCAGGATAAGAAGGTCCTCGCTGTCAGACAAGACGCGCATCTCGCCCTACCCGAGGTCAATGTCGAGCAGGGACGTGTGGGTATCTCCGTTTCTCGCGCGGTGCAGGAACAACTTAATTTAAAAATCTTCTTCCTGGTGCTCTCAGAGGCCGAAGCGGAAGGATATCCTGTCCTGCGCCTGCAATCGCCTGACACACCTATGCCGAGGGGGTACGTGTGGGCTGATTCGGCTGAGCTTCCCTTGACCGAGAGGCTCCAGAAAGTAATCGAACACGTAGACCTGCAATCTGAAGCTGTCGGCAGCTTCGAGTGGTATGAGCGGGTTGAGGCGTGGCTCAAGGTTCGGTTGATCCCCCTCGGTTACTCCGTTCGCGCACTCGAACAGTGGAACGGGAGAGTTGGGGGAGTGTTGCTGCGCATCGTGACGGACGGGCCTGTCTTCTGGTTCAAGGCCGTCAGTGACTTCAATGTTCGCGAGATGGCCATTGCAGAACTACTGTCTGAAAGAAGCCCAGCGCATTTTCCCCGCATTCTGGCTCGAGAGCCAGGATGGAATGGCTTCCTGCTTGAACACATCGAAGGCCGCGAGCTCTATGAGTGCGACGATCTCGAGACCTGGGAACAAGCTGCGAAGCTTCTGGCTGACGTTCAGATGGATTGGACCGGACGTGGAGATTCGTTGCTTCGCGCTGGCGCGGCCGATCTGAGAGCGGGCGCCATGAATGCGAGAATGCCGGCATTTCTCGATCATATCGAAGAGGCGATGGGCCGGCAGCCGAAGACGCCTCCGGAGAGGCTCACGCGCGTAGATCTCGATGAACTCGGGATTGCCCTCAAGGCACTATGCGCCGACGTCGCAGCGTTCGAGTTCGCCGAGGGTCTGGCCAATGCCGACTTCAGTCCGCACAACACTCTGATCACCGCGACTGGACCTGTATTTATCGACTGGGCAGAGGCTTGCGTGAGCCTGCCACTGATCGCCGGCGAGTACCTGTGGAATCGTATGGTTGTCGAGTCGCCACAGCGCGTTCACTGGCAGGCCCCAATACGAGCCGCCTATCTGAGCCGCTGGAAAGAAAGATACGGCAGTCGACAGATAGAACAAGCTGCGCAGCGCCTGCCCGCCTTCTCACTTCTCGCCGTCGCAATGTTCTATCACGAACGCGAGTCTCACGGCCCGAGCCCCTATGACAGCTACCTGCGGTCGCTCGCCCGCAAGCTGCATCAGGCTGTGGCCAGGATCTATGGCGAGCGCTACGCGCTTCAAGCCTAAGGAAAGGATTTCGCACCATGGTGCAGGACAGAGGAATTCTATTGAAGCTCGTCATTTTAAACCAGGAGAAGTGCATCCTCGTTGAACGGTCCGCCCAGGTCACGCACTTGCCGGAGGTCACGATTCCGCCGTTCACCCGTATCGGGTACGCAGCCACAACGGCCGCCTGGGAGAAGTATGGCCTCGATCTGTTCGTAATTGCAGAAGCCACCGTGAAACATGTGGAGGATTCATCGGACATCCGGAATCTGACGCTCGTCTGCCGTTTGCAAGATCCCAGCGTTTCCCTTCCCGATAGCTTGGCGTGGCGCGCGCAAAATGAAGCCGGTCTACCAGAACCAGATCAGCTCATCCTCGAAACTGCGCTACAGGAATTTGGACCATACGAATCAGGCGAAAAGGCGAGCAGCTTCGGACGCTACAGAGCACTTGATGATCTGCGCGCATGGTACACACCCCATCTCGAACGGCTCGGCCTGCAGGAAACAGGAATCCGGCAGTGGAATGGCGATCCATGGTTTGCTCTGTTTCGCATCAAGACTGATCCGAAAGCGGTCCAAGCCACGACCGAACCGATTCCAGAAAGCGCTGCCGAATTACCCAGAGCTCTTTGGTTTAAAGCCGTCGGGGAACCCAATACGCGCGAGTATGCGGTCACGCTGGCGCTGGCTCAGGAATGCCCATATTGGTTCGCGAAAGTCATTGCCTCGAATCCGGAATGGCACGGCTGGCTCATGGAAGAGGTGAACGGCCATGAGTTGGACGAGGAGCCCGATGGCCGGCCATGGGCTCTCACGGCGCGGGTTTTGGCCAAGGTGCAGAAGCGCTTCGTCGGCAAGGAAGATGAGTTGCTTGCCCTCGGGTGCCGCGACTGGCGGATGCCGCGCGTGCTGGCCGCCCTCGATCCCTTCTTCGAGGATATGGAGGAGATCATGGCGCGGCAGCCGGGTGAGCCGCCGCGCAGACTCGATCGCAACGAACTGAGAACGCTCAAGGTTCAATGCCAGGATCTTTGCCGTCGCGTCGAAGATGTGGATATTCCCTACACGATCACACACGGAGATTTCAGCCCCCACAATGTAATGGTCTCGAACGGCTGGCCAGTCTTCATCGACTGGGCCGAAGCTTATGTGAGTTTCCCATTCATCTCCTGGGAATACTTCTGGAACCGGATGATCAAGGATCATCCCGAGCATGCGGACTGGCATGAACGGATGCACCGCAACTACGCCTACCGCGTTTGGGCGCCTTTTTTGACCAAGAATCGTGTTGACGAGGGTTTGCGCTTGTCTCCCGCCATGGCCGTGCTGATCTTGGCGCTCTATGGAATTGACGACCCAGAACAGAGACGAAATCGCCGTGCCGATAAAGGAAAGCGTAGCCTCGTACGGCGCCTTTCTCGCGAACTCGAAGTCTTGCAAAACGCTAAAACGCAACTCGTAGGTGCCTGATGAGTACACTCGAAGTCACTCCCGATCTTGCAGCCGACGACGTCGTAATCGACGTCTATCACGGCATTCCCGTCGCCGATCCATTCCGCTGGCTCGAAGACCATCAATCTCCGCGCACGCGAGCCTGGATCGAAGAGCAGGCGAGGGCGACTCGGAGCTATCTCGAGTCTCTACCCGGAAGAAAGCCCCTTGCATCGCGCGTAGCTACACTGCTCGACCAGGAAACCATCGGCGAGATCCTCAAATCCGGAGACACGATCTTCTACACCAAGCGTCAGAAAGGTGAAGAGCAGGCCAAACTTTACCGGCGCAACGGGCTCAACGGAGCGGATGAACTTTTGATCGATCCTGGCACGTTGGGCGAAGGCAGTTCCCTTTCGATCACGATCATTGACGTTTCACCGAACGAGAGGCTTCTTGCGTATGGATTGCGGTCTGGTGGCCAGGGGGCGCGGCGGGTGCGCATCCTCAATCTTGAAACGGGTGAAACGTTGCCGGATGAGCTGCCGAAAGGCGCTCTCCGTGGATTTAACTTCCTTCCCGAGAGCAACGGCTACTTTTATGTCTCGGAATTTGTCGATAAGCCCAACGAGCCTAAAGCAGCGAAGCGCCATTTCTTCGGACAGTCGTTGGCGCAGGATAAAACTGTCTTCTATGGCGGCCGGGCGGCGAACTTGCGCCTAGTCGCGGGCTTCGATGCGAAATCGTGTGCGGCGGTTCACACCGCTATCCGCGCGGTAGATGGCAAAAATCTCACAAGCATCCATCTGCAGCTACTCTGCAAATGTGGTAATCCGTTGATGACGCTCGTCGAAGATAGCCCGGATTCATGGGATGTAAGGATCCACGGTGATCAGCTTTATGCGTTCTATAGCGAAAGTCAAGAGATGGGCCGGAAGCTGGTGCGCGTCCCGCTGAGCACGCCCGATTTGAGCCAGGCGACAACTGTCTTAGTCGAAGGTGAAAGACGTATCCAGAGTTGGCGCGTTTTCGGTGATCGCATACTGACCACGGCTGTCGAGAACATCTCCACGATTTTGAGAATCTATTCGCTCGACGGCCAACCTCTCGAAACGATCGATCTACCAGAACCAGGAACAGCTTCGATCCTCGGCGGCGATCATGATGGCTGCTTTTACAGCTTCGAATCTTATACCCGTCCGCGAGAGGTCTATTTCTACGAGTTCTTAACCGGGAACAACATCCTGTTTAGTAGTCCGATTGCCAGGACGGAGGGGATCGCGATTCGTCGAGTCGCGTACACCGCTCAGGATGGTACATCGATTCCTCTCACGCTGCTGGGCAGGCCTGAGATCTTGGCGCACGGCAACGCACCGGCCTTATTGACCGCTTACGGCGCGGCTGGGGTCAGCCTCACACCTCAATACTCCTTCCTCGCCACGCACTTTGTCGAGCTTGGCGGAGTCTTCGCCATCGCGCATGTGCGCGGCGGAGGAGAATACGGTCTCGCCTGGGAAGAAGCCGGCAAGCGCCGCAATCGTCCCACAGTTCACAAAGATTTCATTGCAGCCGCCGAGTACCTGATCTCTTCAGGAACGGCCGATCGCAAGCGGATCGCGATCGCTGGTGGATCGAACTCCGGATTGCTTGTTGGCACCGCGATGACGCAGCGTCCAGACCTCTTCTGTGCGGTGATGTGTCTGGCGCCCATCATCGATATGCTGCGCTACCATCGCTTCGACAACACCCAGTTTTACATCCCGCAGTTCGGCTCGTCTGACAATCCGGAAGATTTCCCCATCCTGCTCAGTTACTCGCCTTATCACAATGTCCAAGATGGCGTCCGCTATCCGGCGTTGCTGATGATCTCGGGCGATGCCGATACTCGCTGCGATCCCATGCACGCCCGTAAACTCGTCGCGCGGCTCCAGGCAGCTACCAGCGCTCTGCCGGAACCGAGCCCGATCCTGCTCGACTGGAATCCGTTGCGCGGCCACTTTGCAACACTGCCCTTGGCAACCCGCATTGCCGCCATTGTTGACCGGCTTGCTTTCCTCTGCCATCACCTCGGAATGGAGGTCGCCTGATATGCGCGCGCTCGTCTGGTTAGCGCTTGTGGAGCTGATCCGTCACGATCTCTTTTTGCTGCGGCACGATTTTTCCGCTCTGCACTCAAAGGTGCACCTGCTCCCGGTCTCGTCCCGGCCGCCGAGGCCCGGCGACGTCGAGCGGATCTGCGAGGCCGTCGCCTACGCCTGCATCTGGTATCTCAGGCCGGTGCTCTGTTTGCAGCGCTCGGCGGTCGCGGTCACGCTGCTACGCCATTACGGCTTCGCTGCCGAGATGGTGATCGGAGCGCAAAGACTGCCTTTGAAGGCGCATGCCTGGGTCGAGGTCGAAGGCCGTGTCGTCAACGACAAGCCTGAAGTACAGACCGACTACTTGATTATGGAGCGCTGCTGAAAGCAGCGGTGTATCACCGGGTAAGGACCGCTGCTAGGAGATTCGAACATGAGCCAACAAGCCGGCATCTGGCATTTCGATCAGCGCCCTGTCTCGGCCGAGCAGTTCGCGGCCTTCGACCATCAGCTCACCATGCAAGGCCCCGATAATCGCGGCGAATATTCAGAGCCGGGCTTTGCCATGCTGCACCGCGCGTTCTATATCACTCAAGAGGACGCGCTCGAAACGCAGCCCATTCGCGACATCCATGGCGCCGTCCTCACCTGGGATGGCCGCCTCGACAACCGCGACGAACTTCTCGCTGACCTGGGCCGCACTGCTTACGATCTCCCCACCGACGCTGAGATCGTCGCCGCCGCCCTCGCCGCCTGGGACGCCAAAGCCCTCCCTCGCCTCATTGGCGACTGGGCGCTCGCCTGGTGGAACTCCCGTTGCCGGCGTCTCCTTCTTGCGCGCGACTACATCGGGATTCGCAAGCTCTACTACCTCGCGTCGCGCGACAGCCTCCTTTGGTCTACGGATCTCGCGGCGCTCGTCCTTCACAGCGGCCACCAGTACACGCTCTGCGACACATACTTCGCCGGCTACTTCACCACCTATCCCGAGCCGCAGCTCACGCCCTATCGGGAGATACAGCTCGTTCCGCCCGGCGGCTATCTTGACGTAACGCCGGACAAACTCCGCGTCAAACGCTATTGGAGCTTCAACCGACTCACCTATATCAAATACAAAACCGACGCCGAGTACGAAGAACACTTCCGCCAAGTCTTCCGCCAGTCTGTCCGCCGACGTTTGCGCACCGCCTATCCCATCCTTGCCGACCTGAGCGGCGGACTCGACTCGAGTTCCATTGTGTGCATGGCCTACGACATCCTCAAGGCAGGCGAGGCCCGCGCCACCATCAACACCATCTCCCACTACTCCACCGAGGAGCCGGGCGGCGACGAGCGCCCCTACTTCACCGCGGTCGAAGAGTTCATCGGCAAGACCGGCACGCATATCGAGAGCTGTTACGAAGTGGGCAAGCTGTTGCGGCCTGTGCCTGAGCCCTACTTCGCTTCACTGCCGGGCTACTTCGACCGAATGCTGGAAGGCGAGCGACGTCTGCTCGTCGAAACCGGTCATCAGGGCAATCGGATGCACTTCTCTGGACTAGGCGGTGACGAGCTCCTCGGTGGAGTCCAGAACCCTGTGCCCGATCTCGCCGGTCTCCTCTGGCATCTGCGCCTGCCTAGCTATTTTGATCAGCTTACCGCCTGGGCCCTGCAGCGCAAAACGACTGTCTGGTCATTGGCCGGCCGCTCGATCGTCTATCTCCTGCCTGTCGGTCTGCGCGCGCAGCTCGATCGAAGCGAGAACGCTAAGCTCGCTGGCTGGCTGCGTCCGGAGTTCGTAAGGGAGCAGAACATTGCCCGCCGCAGACTGCAGACGGTAGCAACCGAATGGAGTTGGCTGCCCGGCCCGCCCTCGCCGGACTCGGGCTACCTCTCGCTTGCCGCATCCACCGCCGGCTATCTGCCGCGCTTCACCTTCGCCGAGCAATCCGAACTGCCTTACTATGACCGTGACCTGGTTCAGTTTCTCTTCGCTATTCCCGGCGAGCAAGTCCTGCGGCCACGCCAGCGCCGTTCGCTCATGCGCCGAGGTTTGAAGAGCATTGTGCCCGACGTAGTTCTCAGCAGGAAGACCAAAGCTCTGGGTCGCCGGGTGCCCGCGCTGGAGATGTTGGAGAACGCGGCGGCAGTGGCCGCCCTTCTGCCGGGGACGCCGATTGCGGATCGCTACGTGGATCCCGCAAAAATGCGGGAAGACCTTGAGCGGTTGCGGGAGGGCAAAGAAGTCTCAACACTCTTGCTGGAGCGAGTCTTGGCAACCTGCTTTTTATACTGCGATGCCTTGTTTGCCCAGCCCCGCCGACGCGCAGACCGGCTCGAGGTAAAAACAGGCCTCGAGGTTCAGCAATAAGCTCGGCTGGCGACTCCCAGCCAGAAATAAAAAACGAAAGGAGGTGAGAATCATGACCTACAGCTCTCCACAGCTACGGATAGTTGAAACTTCCACAGCCTCTGTACGCGGCAATGGCTCGAAGGCAAGCTCGACTTGCAATGATGCAGGTTCGGGCTTTGCAAGCTCGCAAGGTGCCTATGAGGTCGATGAATAATCGACTCAGGCAGTACAACTGACTAGCCACTACTCTCACACAGAAAGGAGGTGAATAACATGCGATATACACATCCACAAGTGATGATTCTCGACCCGAGCATTACCACAATTGCATCGACTAACAAAGAGGGGCTTTGCCGGGAAGCAAGTGCACCCACCCAAAAATCATCATCTGCATATGAGGTAGATGAGTAGCAGATGAAAATGTCAATGGGTAGGGGCGAGGTCATTCGCTTCCTACCCATTACAAGATTTATTACATTGCATACGCGCCTGCGATACACACACTTAGAACTGAAGCTTGAGACTCAATTGTAGTGACCTCGAAGCACCCATTGCATAAAGCTGATCGCTTGAGCCTATCGTGGTGATATTGCCATTCACCAGCTTTCCAAATGTTGAATCTCCCAAACTCGTGTCCGGACCAGATTGGTTCGGATGGTTCAAGATATTGAATGCTTCTGCTCGGAATTCGAGATGCAGTTGCTCATATATCGGAAATCTGCGCTGAACGGCCGTATTCAACGCCCAGAATGCTGGGTTCCGGACGTAGTTACGACCGAGAGTACCCTGTCGGATCGGAATTCCGTTCGAACCTGTTGGCACTGCAGTGAATGTGTTTGGATTCAGACCCCAGCCCCCGGGAACCGCGCTGCCGTGCAAATAGATGGGAGTATTGGGGACAAGATCCGGATGGTACTCCGTATACGTGCCATCCGGCAAAAAAACATCCGTCTGATAAACATCTAGCGGATACCCGCTTTGAGCGGAAAATCGATTCGCAAGCAGCCAGCCATGTGTCACGCTGCGTGTCCATGAATTTGAGCTGAGTTCTGGCGTCTCGTAGTTCAGAGCGACATTTAGAACTCGGCGCAGATCAAAACTTGAATTGCCCCAAACTGGCGCAAAACTAGCAGCCTCGTTAGAGGCGTTGTCAAGAGCGTGCGCGAGCGTGAACGATGCCACTAGATCGAGACCATTAGTGACCCTTCCCCGATCCTGCACCTGCAATGCGTTGTAGCTCGACTGTCCCACATTTGTTGTGTAGGCCAAGCCTTGCGGAAAGGCTTGGTTCCCTTTGGGAGCGGCACCGTAATACTGTTGTGAAAGCAGCTTCCTTCCGTTATTCCCAACGTATGAGACAGTGACAATGTTCTTCGCGCTCAGTGCCTCATCGATGGAAAGGTTCCATTGCTCGGTGTAGGGGAGAGTCAGATCTGGGTCCGAAATATACACCTGCGGATATGGTGGTGTAGGCGGCGGTAAATTCAACGACGGTGGAGTTAGCGCAGCGCCAGATAAAGGCAACGGTACTTCATGTGAAATCGATCCACTAGCTCCAAAGGGGTAAACGCCATTGTATGCATTTCCAATCACGTTCTGGTTGCTGTCGAAAAAGATGCCAAATCCGCCGCGCACGGTAATTGGGTGTTTAACAGATGGGGTTGCACTCCAAGCAAAGCCGATCCGGGGCGCGAAGCTGTGAAGATTATCCTCGAAAGGCGCAGTACCAATTGGTGCGAGCGTAGCGGTCGAAAGGTTGTCCGAGCTGAGCGCGACAGGATAGTGACCGTTCGAAGAGCCCGGAGGCGGGTTAAATTCCCAGCGTAACCCGTAGTCGAAGCTAAGTCGCGTGCCGATCTTCCAATCGTCCTGCGCGTAGAGCGACACGTTATCAAAAACCGGTTGGCCGGGAGCAGAGGCGGTGATTTGCACCGTCGTCGCGTTCCCGTCCTGGATATCGGACGGGGCCGTGACGTTTATATGAGACTCGTAGGTATAGGCCGTAATTCTGGGTGTAAGCCTGCGCCAGTCCCAGCCGACTTTGAAGCTGTGTTTACGTACGCTCCAAATCAGACCATCGACAATCTGGTATTGGTGCTGTGATGTTCCCAAATTTCCTAGACTAGTACCGACTCTTAAGCGCGTCCCTGATATAGCGGCAGAAATGATGGTGCCGGCAAATGGGCTATCGTACTCGGCAGGAATTACAAGGTTCCGCTGGAGCGGAATTGATCCGTTTGAGGGACTTAGGCTTAGGACCCTACTTTCCCCATCGCGACTGTAATTGAAATGTAAATCATTAAGCAGTCCGCTTGAAATATTCGCCGTCAGGCCTGCTGTCCAAGAATGAGAGTTAATTGTTTGTTCAACAACTGACTCTACTCCATTTGTTACAGCGCTAGGGGTGTCGGCATATCGGACAAATGCATGTAGGCGCTTACTGAAAGTTCTATCGACACGAACACTAATGTTGTCCAGTTGATTCGGATACGAATAGCTAAGAAAGAAAAGCTCATCGCAAGGCGATGCTCCTGGCCCAGCGCTTCCCGTGGTTTTGATTGTAGAACCTAAGACAGTACAATTGTCCGCCGTGGTGGAAGTATTTGGCAAAGGCTTAACATTTAAGAACGGCAGCACATTTGTGGAGGCCCAACTCCGAAATGCCTGCGTTGGTACATACTCAGATTCTGAGCTAGGAAGGATCAGTCTTAGCCCTTCATAAGAGAAAAAGTAGAACGTTTTATCTTTACCGTCATAAAGCCGCGGGACAATGAGCGGGCCGCCAACAGTGCCACCGAAGTCATTCTGATGTTCGGCAGTCTGAGGAACTTTATAATAGTCGTTGATAAAACTGTTCGCGTCGAAATCAGTGTTGCGAACATAATCAAAGAGTGTTCCATGAAGGTTGTTCGTGCCGGACCGGGTTGTAAATTGAACCTGCCCACCTGGATTGCGGCCATATTCGGCCGAATAGCCTGAAGTTTGAATAGTAAATTCTTGAAGTGAGTCTATGGATGCTAGACTCTGCGTTGTGCCGAGTATGGTTTGCAACGGCGAAGACCCGCTAAGATTTGTTATATAGCCGGTGCCGGGTGTTGAGTTGTTAAAGCCGCCAAGATTTGCAGAGACACCGTCCACCGTGTAGTTGTTCGAATCGGTGTGCTGACCGTCAACACTGTAATAGCCGTTCTGGCTTACAGTGCCTGGTGCTAGTTGGATCAAATCCTGAAAGCTCCTGCCATTCAGTGGCATATTCTCGACAAACTCGCGGTCCACGGTCATGCTCACTGCAGGAGATTCATTCGTGGTACCTGCAGTGACCGTCACCGACTCCGATGCGGAGCCGACGCTGAGCGCGAAGTTTCTTTCGAGCCGGTCCTGCGTGTAGAGCGTGAGGTCAACGAGATCGACGGACTGAAATCCCTCCTTGCGGATCGTCAAGACATACTCTCCCGGCGGCAAGCTGGGGAAGGTATAGATGCCCGCCTCATTGGTCGGGGTCACTGCCTTAACATTGGTGGCGACATTCTTGATAGTTACCTCAGCTTGCCGCACAATGCGGCCTGCGGGATCACTGACGCGTCCGGAGATTGACGCGTCTCCGGCTTGGCCAAAAGTGCTTATGGGAAATATCAGAAGGACAAGGACTGGGAGAAAAAGGAAAGGAAGAAATGATGTTCGTCGGGCACACGAATCGTGAGTGCACATACTGAGTATGCCTCCATAGAGAATGGTTTCCTCAGTATTTGCCGCATGAAAATGATCGTTGTGCCACCGCGTCTCGCCAGCTCTGTGAAGAAATCATGAACGACGGCAACTTAGGGATGATTGGCGTCGCCGCGCAAATACGCATACATCAGCTTCGGGCCGCGTGGGTGATCGGAGGCCTTCGCTGCCGGTTCGAAGGTCACGAAGACGGAGTCGATCTCCGCCAATACCTTCGCATCGTCGTACTGAAAGACCCAACGCCTCTGCGCTGAGTCGTCCGCATAGAAGGCTCCGAGCGCCTTTGCCGATTGCCCTGGCCCAAGCTTCTCGCCCCAGACGCGGTACGCATACTTTGAGTTTTGCAAGCGCGACTCGTTGAGATCGTAGGCATAAAAGAGCAGCTGTTTGTTGCCGACCAGGAAAATCCGGCCAAAGATCGGCTTCGTTTTACCCTGCGCGTCGGTGTCGAAGACATCGACGATATGCAGGTTGCGTTCCGCCATCAGGCTTCCCACTTCGCGATCGGCTCCGAGTGTTTCCCGCGACTGCGATAACTGATCATTCAGGCCTTTGATCTTGAGCTCATCGAGAAGCAAAGCTGCCTGGTTGGAGCTAGCCTGCGTTCGCGCCCGATCGAGCTGCGTTTTGAGATCGGCTTCTTCCTGCTCTGCGGTTTGTGCCCGCTCCTCCGCCAAAGCCAGTTGTTGTTGTTGCTTATCGATCTGGCCCTGCAGCGATGTACCGTCTGATTGAAGAGCGGCGATCTGCACTTGATCCGCCATCAATTGAGAAGCGCTCTCGCTGAGTTGTTGCTCCAGCATTAAGACGTGTCTTGCATCGTCAAGATTGCGGCTTAGACTCGCGCCAGCGCTGGTTTGGCTCTGCGTCGCGGATGAACGATCCTCACCGGCAATTCTTCGCACTGCGTCGGCATTGCGATTGGGAGGTTCTGCCACCTGAGCCAGCTTGAGATGGGCTCGCACCCACCCGATCTGATACCCACCGATGCCAGCAGCCAAGACGAACGACGTAGCTACTGCGCTCCACACAAACCACCTTGGCGCAGCATTCGAGGGCCTTGCGACCTTGGGTACCACTAACTGGGGCAGCGTAGGATTGAGCGCCTCTGGGCTAAAAGAGATGTCGGCGGCCTGGGCTCGCTTCAGAAACCGTGCGCGAATGGATTGTCGATCGGTATCGGAATTGAGGTGTGCAACATTCGGGACCGGATCATTCGGAAACGCCAACTGCGGAAAGACTACATCCGCGAATTGCTCATAATCTTTCTGGCAATCGCGGCATTCATCTACGTGCTCTTGGAGGTCGGATAGATCTACTGAGGCGGCGCCAATCTCGACCAATTTCGAGAGTTCTTCGTATCGTTCACGCCTCGGCATTCTTCACTCCTAGATCCTGAACGTGCGACGGCTCACCACCTGTATCGCGACGTATGGATCTCAGATAGCCCTTCAGCTTGGCCAAACCGCGGTAATAGTGATGGCGCACGCTCGCGTAGGACTCATCCGTTATCTCCGCGATCTCTGGGAATGTCAGTCCTTCAAAGTGAAACATCTCAATGGTGCGCTTCTGAGCTTCGTTCAACATTGCAAGCGCCTGATGCACAAATCGCTTGCATTCTTGCGTGGGGTTCTCGTATAGCTTAAGCACACCCTGATCCAATGGAGTCAGGCCTTCTACGGGCAGGTTCCTCCCGTAGAACTGCCGAACGATGAGATAATTCTTTCTCCGGATGCTGCGGTGATACGCGTATTGCATCAGCCACGTATAGAATTTGCCCTTGCCTGAGTCAAATTGTGCCGCCTTTTGGTAGATTTCTAGGAAAATTGCCTGTAGGATATCTTCCGCCTCGCCGCGGTCGCGCAGGATCTTCAGGGCGACATCGAGGACCCGGTTGTAGTATCGGTCAAACAGCACAGCAAACGCATCGCCATTCTCTGCCCGAACTTCTTCCATGAGCGTTGTATCGTCTAGCGGCAACAGTTCCGCGTAGCACCGCCGACTGCCATTGGACCACTTGGCGATTCGGGGAGACTCGCGATTAGAGCCCAGCGACACAACGCGGTCAGGCAACTGACACTCTCCAAAGTTGAGATTTGGGGGCAACGAAGTTTCCAACGCGACAAGCCAAAACAAAGCCAGAGCTCGGGAGGCGCCCGTCTGGCGAGTTTAAGGCCGCATGTGAAGTGCTCGTCGCACGTAGAAGAGAACGATTTAGGCATTTCCTAGGCGAAAATTGGTTTCGGTCCCGATTTTCAACTCAGGCACACACCCACTATTTCGGAATAGAAATTCATGCTTAGTAATTGATTTAAGAAGCCTTAGGTTCGGGAACGGACAACCCCAAAAAGCTGCCTCTACGATGCGGGCGCGAAACGGACGAAATCTGGGCAGATTGTCCCAAATTTTTGTCGAGATTTTAAAGGAGAATCTGTAACTTTGACGCCTCGATCCATCGATCGCTTCTCACGAGGTCAGACGCGCGGGGCTTCTGCTATGGCAGATGTCTTTCCTGAAAAACGATAGCCCATCCCACGAGCATTCACGATGTATTGAGCGCTTCCCGAACCTGGCTCGATCTTTTTCCGAATCCGCTTCACTGCTGCTTCTACGGCTTGTTCGCTTACGTCAGCATTGGCGCCGAATGCCTTGCGGATCAGTTCTCGCTTACTGAACACCTTTTCAGGGGATTTAGCGAGCACGGCGAGAATGCGGATCTCCCTGTCCGACAAATTACAGTACGGGCCGTCTCCCTTACGGACGAGCCGTTGCCGCGTGTCGATGAGCAGGTCATTCGCGTGTAAGATGGATGGCTGCTCGACCGGAGGGGAGTGTTGTTCAGACGCTGAAAATCTGGCTTGCAAGGCTGCCCGAATATGCGTGCCGCTGCGCAGTTGACTGCGCACGTATGCCGCGAGCAAGCTGATGTTCACCGGTTTGCGCAGGAAGATGTTCGCGCCTCCTTGAATACTCGCGATCTCGTCGGTCGCACGATCCAAGACCGTCAGGACAATGACCGGAGCATAGAAAGGCCGCGCACGAATGATTTCCAGAAGATCGAGTCCATCAGAGCCGGGAGGAACAGAAACGCCGTTCGCTGACTTAATCGAAGAATGCGCTCCCAATGCGATCTCGAGCAAAACAAGATCAACCTCGTGTCGCTGCAGACACGCCAAGGCCGCATCGCTCGTTGCGGCCTCCAACACACCATAGTTGAGGAACCGCAAATGGCGGACGATCACCTCACGATATTCAAGGTCGTCATCGACGACGAGGATCACTGACATCGAATCATTCCGCAGATCTGGTTCAAAACAGGGAAATTGTGTCACGTTACAAACGGCACAGATGCGCTTGAAATCTCTTAGGTGATCACATTCTACGGAAAATCACCTGCAATCGTGTAAAGTCCCATCATCGAACACGGTTCAAATGGTAACGCCAGTTGATTACTTAGTAATGGAAGAGATTACCGACACGGTTGGTTACTCTGCAAGACAGTAGCCCAAGCCCCGGACCGCGATCAGATATCGAGGGTGATGAAGAGCGGGCTCGATCTTCTTTCGAATCCGCTTAATGGCCGCGTCGACAGCGCTGTAGTCTTCACTTGCAGCCGCTCCCCAGACGTTTTCGAACAGCTCCCGGCGGCCGAAAACCGTGCCTGGATTCTGCGCCAGTAAGGTTAGCAGCTTCACTTCCTTCGTTGAAAGCCCCCGATAAGGGGCATTGCCAACCCGGATCAGCCGCTGCCTGGTGTCAATCAACAATTCTCCGGCAACCAGGATCGACCTTCCGTCTCCATGGACGCGATGACCATTCGAGCTCCGGTCAGGATGGGAACAAAGCTGCCGTCCGAGGTCGAGTTTACCGCGAACGTAGGCGCTCAACAGGTTCAGATCGACCGGTTTTCGAAGATAGGCATCGGCGCCGGTCCGAATTGCCATCAATTCGTAGAACGGCTTGGCAAAGTGGGTTGCGACGATCACTGGCACGTATCGCTGCCGAGAACGGACGATCTCCAGAATCTCCAAAGCCGGCAAGTTGGCCGAATCACGGACCAACTCGACGTCCGGATCGATCTCGGTACCCAGGCCCAGCTCAAGCAGCATCAATTCAATGTCATGTCGCTCAAAGGCGCGAACGGCATCATCTTTCGTATGAGCCTGGAGTACGGCCATCTTCAGCAGGCGAAGATGAGGTACCAGCCGATCGAGATGGGCTGCGTCATCATCGACCACCAGGATCGCCGGAGCCGTCATTGCTCATTCCCTGCCCTTTTCAGGCCATTGTGTTGGATTTCGTAGTGCAGCACCATCCGGCGGAGGCATTCGGCCAGCGGCGCTGCAAGCGCCTGCGCGTCCAGATCGGCCGGTAAAAGGAGGCCCAGGCTCCACCCGCAGTTGCAGCTGATCCGGCCCGTGTTTCGCGACGAATACGAAATCGAGAATGCCTCCGTATCGAAAAAGGCATTCGCCGAAATCACGCTGCGCTCAAATTGTTCGGCCGTAGTCTCGGGAACTGGCGTCCGGTACTCGAACAGATACCAGAGCAGCGCATCGAGATGGCGTTCCGCGCGGAGCTCGACGGATTCACTCATGGATGCCTCTCGCTTGGCTCCTGTTAGGAAATACGCTTTACCCGTAGTATTACTCGGTTTAATGCGGTTAACTTTCTAGACAGACTAGGTTTGTGCCTAGTTTGAGAGAACAATTTGGCGATCACATCAGACTGCTCAGAATGGAGAAGGGCCTGACACAGCAAGAATTTGCCGAAATGCTCCAAATATCGGTCGATTTTCTTAGCCTAATCGAGCGTGGCATTAACGCTCCATCCTTTGAAACTCTCGAAGTTTTCGCCGATGTCCTCGGCATTTCCTATGCAGATCTCTTTCACTTCAGAAAACATTAACACGTAATATCATTCCGTTCAATATAAGGAAAATTCCCAACATGCTGGTCATATGGCTGACCTGCATACCAGATTTCGCGTGCGATTGAAGCTACTGCGGGTCGGCAAAAATCTTCGCCAAGAAGATCTAGCTCGTCTATGCAATTGTTCGGTGAATACCATTCAAAAAATTGAGGGAGGCAAGGTACTCGTTAATCTCGACCACATCGAGCGATTTGCCGCAGCCATGAAAATTCCAGAACGTGACTTCTTTGATTTTGGCGACGTCAGTCCAAATCTCATCGCCGAGGGCGTGAAAGTGCGAGCACGAATAAGAAAGCGCCATACCAGATAATTCAAATGATCGCTGGCACAAAGATCTCTGTTGTGCGGCATATACTGGTGAGGGCGCTGCAAAGGCGCAACGCGAACGAAAAGCCCGGACGGTGGCTCGCTGCAGCAACGAGTGCATTGAACAAATGCAACGCCGCGCATATGACTGCTTTCCGGGCCCGTTTTGTGCGCGGCAGAAGTGCATTGGATAGGTAAGAGATCGCCCGGTACTCATGATCCTGCTCTACCCCTAGACCCAAGCCACCCTAGTGCTCTATCCCTTCATCCATCAAGCATTCCAGCCGTTATACGGCTAACCGAATTGCTGAATGTTGCCGCAGCGCCAGCAGACAAGGGTAACGCGATATTGGCAGACCTCGCTCATCTGCATTGGCCGATACTCGCCTTCGACGCACAATAAGCGTAAGCGTACGTCCAGCCCCAGTTGACAGCGGTAGAGTGTGCCATGAAGTGTCCACTTGTTTTTTTCGTGGGCACTTGATGAGTGTGTTTTAAGCAGCCTGAGATGAGTGGGTCTGAAGT
>Ga0070741_10001625_pt1 | contig 66472 bp, 57 predicted proteins | sample Coa_R1_4_FD_66440 | JGI IMG/M metagenome (GOLD analysis project Ga0070741, IMG submission 66440) | Surface soil microbial communities from Centralia Pennsylvania, which are recovering from an underground coalmine fire - Coalmine... | ecosystem: Environmental > Terrestrial > Soil > Unclassified ...
CGGGCTGCGTCAAAAACGCGAGCGCCGGAAAGTGGGCCTGCAGCGCACGTGGATATGCCAGGACCGACGCCGCATGGTCGATCAGGACCACGCTGCCAGTGGGAACTGAATATAAGAGCGAGTCCACGGCGGCCATGGCGTTATCGCTTTGCTCCAGGAATGCGAGCGTCGGCGAAAAGAACGAAAGTCCGCGGTACGCGGCATCCTGCAATCGTTCCATGGGCGATCGTTCCGCATGGCTGAGCGCGGAGCGGTCCGAAGGCGGAACGAATGGAACGGCAAAGACGACAAGCAGATTCGCCGCGAGGGCGGCCGCGATCCAGGGCTTACTCCACGCGGTCGTACGGAGGAGCGATGCGGAAAGAAGTGCGAACGGCGCGATATAGAGCAACGCATAGCCCTTGGAATAGCAGAACAATGCAAAGAACAGCGCCGGGACGACGATGAGGAGCGAAAGGATCACGATCGTTTCATCCTTCTGCCGGAGGCGCCGCCACATCGTTCTCGAGTGAACGAGCGCAAGGATAAGGAGCACATTCGCCATCCAGATCGAGTACGGAACGAAAATTGCGAGGTTCTGCGTAAAGCTGCCGGCAAACGACGTGGCATCGCGAAGCACATGGAACCACGCGCCGAGACCGCCCACGGCGTACGCGCACGGCACGAGCCATACAAGCGTTCCTAACGCGATCATCCCGGTTTGTACGATAAGCGGCTTCCACGTTTTCTCTCGAAGCGCGAGGAAAAGCAGTACGCCGGCGACCACCGGGAAGGTGAGGATCACGGACGATAGACGAAACGCCCCGAAGAGCCCATAGAAAAAGAACAGGGCTGCGCTCTTCCGCGAGCCAGTATCCAGGAGGAGGAGAACGACGAACGCCGAAAATGCGGCATCGTATGAATAGATCTCGCCGGTCGCGCTATAGAAGAGCACGAGCGGATTTGTGGCAACGAGGACCGATGCAAGCAGTCCGAAGGATCGTCCCCGAAGCCGCGTTGCGATCCAATAGACAAGCGCAATGGCAAGAAGGGTAAAAAATATATTTCCAGCAAGGATCGCATGGAATTCACTCATTCCCGTGAGTACGCGGAAAACGTTCCAGAAGACATAGAAGCCCGGATATCCCGGCGCGTGCGGCCGCATCTGCCAGGGATCGAATCCATAGCGGAGCATCAGCACGAAATTCGCCGGGTCGTGCCCGGATAATTCGTGCTGGTGAAAAAGAAAGAAAAACAGGGCCGATCCCGCGAGGACCAGAGGCAGTTCAAAACGCGAAAGTTTGGAACGGTTCATGGAATGAGGGACAGCCGGGAGCGCCGCGTTCAATCGAACGCGGCGTGGACCGGTCTCGAGATCCGGAGCATGGGCTTACGCTTTCGGGCCGGCTTTTCGGACCGCTTCACTCGTGCCTTCTTCGAATTTTTTGAAGTTTTCGTGGAAGCGGCGGGCGAGGTCGGCGGCCTGCTTATCGTAGGCCGCTTTATCGGCCCAGGTATCGCGAGGATTCAGGACTTCACTGGGAACGCCGGGCACCTCCTGCGGGATCTCGACGCCAAAGATCGGGTCCTTCACCGTGGGAACGTTATCGAGCTCGCCCGTCAGGAGCCGCTCGACCATCGCTCGCGTGTACGGAAGGTGCATGCGCTTGCCCACGCCGTACGGCCCGCCCGTCCAACCCGTATTCACGAGCCAGCAGCGGACGTTATGCTCCTCGATCTTCTTGCCGAGCAGATCGGCATAGACGTGCGGATGGTGTACCATGAACGGGGCCCCGAAGCACGTGGAAAAATTCGGCTCGGGCTCGGTGACGCCACGTTCCGTTCCCGCGACTTTGGCCGTGTAGCCCGAAATAAAATGATACATCGCCTGCTCTTTCGTCAGCTTCGAGATCGGCGGAAGCACGCCAAAGGCGTCCGCGGTGAGAAACACAATATTGGAGGGGTGCCCGCCCAGCGACGGCTCGACCGAATTCTCGATGAAATCGAGCGGATACGCAACGCGCGTATTTTCCGTCTTCGTCGTATTGTTATAATCGGGAACTCCGTTCTCGTCGATCACGACGTTCTCGAGCACGGCACCGCGCTTGATCGCATTCCAGATCTGCGGTTCGGCCTCCTTCGAGAGCTTGATACACTTGGCATAGCATCCACCTTCGAAGTTGAAGACGCCGCGGTCGGACCATCCGTGCTCGTCATCGCCGATCAAGCGGCGCTCGGGGTTCGCGGAAAGCGTTGTTTTTCCGGTCCCCGAAAGCCCGAAGAACAGCGCGACATCGCCCTTCTTTCCGATATTCGCCGAGCAGTGCATCGGCATCACGCCTTTGAGCGGCAGAAAATAATTCAGCGTCGTGAAGATCGACTTCTTCATCTCGCCCGCATATTCCGTTCCGCCGATCAGCAGGAGACCGCGCTCGAGATTCAGCAGGATGAACGTCTCGGAATTCGTTCCGTCCGTTTTGGGGTCGGCTTTGACACTCGGTAGGTCGATGATCGTGAATTGCGGACGGTGTTCCGCCAGTTCGGCCTGCGTCGGACGAATAAAAAGATCGTGACAAAAGAGATTGTGCCAGGCGTATTCGTTGATGACACGAAGCGGGAGCTGGTATTCTTTTTCGGCGCCGGCATAGAGATCGGCAACGAACAGTTCTTTCTCGTTCATGGCCGCGACCATTTTTTGATAGAGCCGTTCGAAGTTTTCCGCGCTGATCCCGCGATTCACGGTGCCCCACCAGACATTCCCTTTGCTCTCCGAATTTTCGACAATAAACTTATCTTTGGGCGAGCGGCCGGTGAATTTTCCCGTGGAAACGACGAGTGCTTCGTTCGATGCTAATTTCCCTTCTCCTCGCGAAAGTGCTTCGGCATACAGTTCTTCGGGTGTCAGATTGAAATAGATCTGTCCGTGAGAAATGCCATGGTCGGCTAAAGTGTGTTCGAGAACGTTCGCTTCGGGGGAATGGGGAGTATTCATCAATAAAAATTTTTAGGCCTGAAAGCACAATCGGCTTCATGTCAGGCGAATGATTACGGCGGATGGCCTGCCGCACCGAAAATGGCGGCGACGGCATCCGATGAGACCTCTTTTATCGCAATTTTAGCCGTTTTGATTCCGATGAACCGCTCGATTCCCGTTCGTGGGCCGATTTCCCGAACTCCTTAAATCATGGGGCCGTTTGTGGCTCCGATCGCATGGATTTGCGCGAATAGAACCAAATTCCTGCGAAAATCGGAAGGCTGGCACAATGGTACTGCAGCAGTCTTGAAAACTGCCGCCCGCAAGGGCTTGGGGGTTCGAGTCCCTCGCCTTCCGCAACTAACGCTCGATGGCAAACGGCTGAATGGCCGAGCGTCCGTCCATCGTCCGAAGCTCGCAGAAATACGTTCCCGAAGTCAGGCCGTTCCGGTCAAGCGCGAAGGAATGGCTTCCCACGCCCGCCACATATTCATTCGAACTTCGTACGCGGCCGAGCGCATCGTAGATCTCAAACGCGATCGCCTGCGGACGATCGACCGTCACGATCGCTGAAATGCCGCCGGACTCCTCTGCGATCGAAAAGGAAATGGCTGCAGGTGTGGCACTCGTGACCGCACTCTGGCCGCCATCGGAAAGCTCCGGATATTTTAAGGCCCGATACGAATAGTTATAATCGCCCAGCGTCAGTTCGAAGAGGGGCCGATTGTGCGGGTCGACTTCCGTCATCGAAACATCGGGGTCGAGTCCCCAGCCGATGAACGTATTCCCGTTCGGAAGCCGCTCGGCGTTGCCCATCGCCATGGAAAACGTCTCGGGACTATGATGATACTGCCAGACGAGCGTGAGCGTTTTTTGGGCCGTGTCGATCGCGTATTCCACGGCACGGCTCGCATAGAGATAATATCCCGGCTGCCCTTCGACCGAGTCGAAGTTCCCATTGTCGAACAGGATCAGGTGCCCGTTCGGAAGCCACCGGACCGAATGCTGGTACGAGAACCAGATCGAGTCGCCCAGGAGGCGAAACTGGTTATGCGCGCCCCCCAGCCGCCAGATCATGTCTCCGGTCTCGCTGCTGATCAGCGTAATTTCTGAAAGGTTCCGATTCGAAAGAAGGATGTTGCGGTCCGAGTCGAAATCGAGCGAGTTCGAATGCTGGAAATCGATCTGCCCGAGCTCGAGGTCCTCATGGACCGCATCGGCTACCTGGTAATGCTGATCTCCTCTCCACTCGAACGTTTCATGATGGTGCGCGTCGAAGAGTTGAATCACGCTTCCCTGAATGGTCGCGTCGGTATCGATCCCGGGCGCGTACTGGTCCTCCGCGATGAGGTCCTTCGAAAGCGCGAAAAGCGCATAACTGCCGTCGGCGAACACATGAAGATCGTGATCGTCCGCAAAATATCCGCCGACCGTCTCGAAGCTATCGATCACATTCCAGGCGGAGTCCAACCCGTAATATTTAAGCGCGTTGTAATCGAAATAGGTCGTCATCCCATTGGGCTGCTTCTGAAAATCGAACGCGTACGAGGGCGTCAGGTCTTTTTGGCGGACGGTCGTCCCGCTTTCGTTTAAATTCAAAAGAAGATTACTGTTGATACCGGGATTACCGCCTTCGTTCGCAATATAAATAATTCCCGGCGTGGGCGTACGGTCGACGGAAACGGTCATGATGGGCAGCGTATCGGGCGTCGAAAGCCCGAGCACACTCGATTTTGCGCGACGGCTCGAATGGGCATTCGAAGTGCCTCCCAATTCCGCGCGCAGGTCCGGCTGGACCATCGGTCCGGACATCGTGTGGAAGGAAAACGTATCGGTCAGCGGTTCGCCATCCGATAAAAATTCCCGGAGCAGGACCGAGACCGATTCGTTGTACAAAAAAGGATCGTCCGGCGTAAGCAGGAGCGTTCGGCCATCGTCCGAGAGTGTCGCCTGGGCGGTATGCGGACCGGACTTCGTTCCCACGATCGTCATCGATCCGGTCTCCGCAAACGAGGTCGAAAACGGCAGCGCCGCACGAATACCGATATTCGTACGCAGAGGCACGTGGCGAGCGCCGGCGGTTGGAAACTGGCTGCGGACGAGCGGTGGACCGGATCGGGCACGAGAGACGCCCGAAAGGAACACGAACCCTAACACACGGACAAGCACAAACACCGCACGGCCCATCTTACCACGGGCCGAGCGTGCGCGTAAACGGCGATAGCGCATCATACAATTGTAATTGACGGCGTGACCTTGTAAGGCACAAGGAAGCAAAGGATGTGGACCGATGACCGGACCGGAAACAGACCTTAGAGTGGGTTCCTGCCTTATGGGTTTAACGCTCGAGCCCGGGAAACATCACAAAAGATTTTTAGCCGCGTTTACCTCCCGTTACCTTTTCTCTGCTCGTGGGTCTTCCTAAAAAGAAGGTCGCCATCCTGTAACAATTTCGATCTTCGGAAGTTATTTCCGGAAAGGTCTTTATGCGTCACGCGCTCCATTGCTTTTTCCTTGTCGTTCCGCTTTTAGCGAGCGCCGCGGTCGAGCCGCTGCTGGCGCAGCCGTCTGCCGCATCGCTTCCGCCCACACAGGCGGTGCTGCTCGGCATGGAGGGTGGCATCACCTATGCCCGGCTCTCGGGAGGCCAGAATTTTGGTTTTCGGTATGTTTATCCGCTCGGCAATATGGTCGAACTGTTGAAATTCAATTCCCTCGGCAGTGGCATGAGCGGCATGGGCGGGCTCCGAATACAACTTCCTCTCTCCGAACGGTTTGGGCTGATCGTCGGACTCCAGGACGTCGGTCTTGCCACGGGCGCGACGCAAACGATCGTCCGCAACCCGGCACCGGAGATCAGTGGCACGCAACCGGCGACCGTCTGGCAGCAATACGAAGACGACTGGCGGTTCACGAATGCGGAACTTTTACTGCGGTACCGGCTGGTGCCGTCGTGGCTTTACGGATTTGCAGGCGGCTCGCTCGCCGTGCTCACCTCGGACGGGTTCAATGCGACCCAGCAGATCCTTTCCGGCGGCAGTTTCGAACAATTCCCTTCCGGCACGCCAACGGGTTCGACGTTCATTCAGTTGAAGAACTATTTTAGCGTCCAATATTACGAACTCCTGCGCGGCGCGTTCACGGCGGGGCTGGGCTCGATGTTCGAGTGGGAAGCACCGATCTTCGGTCCGGTCGTCATCGCTCCGGAAGTCGCTCTCAATGTTCCGCTCACGCGGCTCTTCAACGCACAGAGCCGCGCCATCTACGCGAGCGATGGGATCACCGCGCCCAATTTATGGTATGGAACGTTCTCGATCACGTTCAGCACGCCGCTTTCGAGCGCCGAGCCGCAACGGGCGCGTCCCGGAGTTCCCACCGTGTCGTATATCGTCACGGACGATCGCGAGCGCGGGCCCCAGCAGCCGCCCTCCGAACGAGCGATCGCAGTCCAGGGCGTGGTACGGGACGAAAACACCGGAACTCCGCTCCGGGCTACGCTCACGGCGATCGACCTGACGCACGGCGCTCGCGTAGCCACGAGTACCGCCGATTCCAGCGGACACTATGTGCTCCGCCTTCCGGCCGCCGGACATTATTCGATCACCGCCGAAGCGCCCGCATATTTATTTCATTCGCTGGAAATTGCGCCCGCACAGGACACCGGACGGATCGATCTTGCGCCACTCACGCTCGCAGCCAGTTCTTCCGGCCGGACGGAACTGCTTATCTTTTTCGGTTACAATAATGCCACGCTCATCCCGGAATCGTATCCGGAACTCTTCAGGGTCGTGGACCTTCTTGCGAACGCTCCGGAAATGAAGATCGAGATCGCCGGACACACGTCGAGCGAAGGCTCGGACGATTACAATCAACGGCTCTCGGAAGAACGGGCCGGCGCCGTCCGCAATTTTCTGGTGCTGCATGGGATCGCGGGCGCGCGAATTACCGCCGTCGGATTCGGGAAATCGCAGCCCGTCGCTTCGAACGAAAGCGAAGAAGGCCGCGCCAAAAACCGCCGCGTCGAACTTCGCGTCCTGCCGGCGCCATGATCTGTTGCCGAGCGTAAATCTTACTTCTGAACCTTACGGTACGCTAAATCCGCACGACCCGAGGCGGCCCTCGTCCGTCCGGAGAACGGCATAATACGTTCCCGGAGTAAGGTGCTGGACCGGAAGCGGCAAGACCTGCCTGCCCGATGGCTCGAACCGGGCGATGGGAATGGTTACCGAACGGCCCAGCGCGTCGAAACACGAAAGCGTGACGCGTTCGGCACGATCGAGCGAAACATCGACCGCGATCGCCGATCCGCGCCGTTCGAGCTGAACGGCGATCGGCGTGAGCGCCGGGGAGACACTCGCCGGCGCTGCCACCGGGGTAAGGTACTTGAACGCCCGGTATGAATAATTCCCTTTGCCGAGCGCCACCTCGAACGCCGTGCTTCCGTCCGGACGCACTTCCGTCATCGAGACTTTCCGGTTCATCCCCCACGCGATAAACGTGTTCCCGTTGGGCAACCGCTCGGCGTCTCCCATCGCATAGGTGTACGTCTCGGGCGTATGATGATATTGCCAGACGAGCGTCGCGACCTTCTGTACGGTATCGATCGCATATTCGATGGCCCGGCTGTGGTTGAGATACTGGTTCCCGCTCAATGCCGGGGACGCTTCGCCGGAGACGGAATCGAAATTCGCATTGTCGAAAAGAATGAGATGTCCGTTCGGCAGCCAGCGCGGCGCATGCTGGTAGGAGAACCAGATCGAATCGCCCGCAAGCTGGAACTCATTATGTACGCCGCCGAGCCGCCATAGCATCCGCCCGGTCGAGCGGTCGATCTGCGTCAGCTCGCAGAGATACCGGTTGGAAATGAGGACATTGCCGGCCGAATCGAAATCGAGCGCGTTGGCATGCTCGAAATCGAGCGCGGACTGCGTCAGGTCCTGATGAACGGCATCGGCGACGTGGTAATGGTCGATCCCCCGCCATTCGAATGTCTCGTTGCCGTGGGCATCGAAGATCTGGATGACGTCCCCGAAGACGGTCGCGTTCGGGTTCATGCCGAGGACGTATTCGCTTGAGTCGAGCGTCGTCATAGACGTCGCGAGGAGTGCATAGCCTCCATCGGAGAAAACGCGCAGCTCGTGCCAGTCGAGTGCGTATCCATTCGCCGATGGAAAACTATCGGCGACGTTCCAGTTGCTGTCCAGCCCATAATACATGCATGCCGCCGAGTTGAAGTAGGTGATAAGGCCGTTCGGCTGGCGCTTGAAATCGAGCGCCATCGTTTCGCCTAAGTCCTGCTCCCGAACGACGCTCCCGTTCTGGTCGAGATTGAGAAGGAACGTATTGTTGCTGGTCGGGCTGACCTGAAAATTGGTAAAATAAATGATTCCCGGCGTCGCATTGCTATCGGCCATCACGGTGATCGGCGGCAGCGTATCCGCCGAAGCGGTATCGGCAGCGGGGCACCCCAGCCATTCCGAAGGGGGCCGAGTCCCACTCGGGATGACGCGTCGCATCGTCCGGAACTGAAACGAATCTGTCACCCACTTGCCCGTCATCAGCCGGGCGCGAAGCACGACGGTCACCGCTTCGTTGTAGGCGAACGCGTTCGACGGGCTTACAATAAGCGTCGCGCGGTCGTCGCTTAATTTCCATTCCACGGTATGCACGCCGGAACGACTACCGATAACGCGCAGGCCGGCATCCGAAAGCGAGGTTCGGTCGTACGGCGCAGGCGCCGTCAGGCCGATCGTTGTCACCGGCGGTACTTCGAAGGCGTTCGCGACCGGGTACTGCCGCACAAGCTGCACGGACCCGGGGTTCGCATACGAAAGAATGGGAACGGAAAACAGCGCGTACCAGAACGCGCCCCGAACAAAGGTGTGTTTCATAGCCTACGAAAAAATGTTTTCGAGACCTTCGGGAGCAGCAGAAGCAGGAATAAGGTTTTACGACAAGGAGTGCATTCCAGGAACACGGGACGCAATCCTAACTCCCCAAGGATTTGTTCATTTGGAAACCGTACTCCAGCCAAATAGTTGCTGCTAAATTTTTATGACCGCCTTCGAAGTCGCCAAGAACCGTAATGCCGAGCTGGGCGCCTTCCTCGAGATCTTCGAGGAAGGCCGATTTCCCGGCCACGACGGCCCACTTTCGGATATGACCGTTGCCGTCAAGGACGTGCTTGCACTCCAGGGTGCGCGGCTTACGTGCGGATCGAAATTTCTCGAGAATTTCGAATCGCTCTATACGGCCACCTGCGTCCAACGATTGATCGATCGTGGCGCGCGCATCGTCGGAAAAACGAATATGGACGAGTTCGCGATGGGGTCCTCGAACGAGAACTCGGCCTACGGCCCTGTAAAAAATCCGTGGGACGTTTCCCGCGTCCCGGGCGGTTCGAGCGGGGGGAGCGCGGTCGCTGCGACCATTGGCGCATGCGATGTTGCGCTCGGGACCGATACGGGCGGTTCCATTCGCCAGCCAGCGGCGTTTTGCGGCGTCGTCGGATTAAAACCGACCTATGGACGCATTTCGCGTTATGGGCTTACCGCCTTTGCGTCTTCGTTCGATACCGTGGGAACGTTCTCGCGGACCCTCGAAGCGGCCGCGCGCGCGCTCGAGGCCATGGCCGGGTTCGATCCCATGGACTCGACCAGTGCCAATATCGAAGTTCCCAACTATACCGCCGCCCTCACGAAAGAGGTCACGAGCATGACGATCGGCATTCCGAAAGAATATTTTGGGGAAGGGATCGAGCCGGAGGTCCGCCGACACGTGGACGATGCCAGGGCAAAATTAATGAAGGCGGGCTGCAACACCGTCGAGGTCTCGCTGCCCCACACGAAATATTGCGTCGCCGACTATTATATCCTCACGACGGCAGAGGCTTCGAGCAATCTCGCGCGTTTCGATGGGATCCGATACGGACGCCGCGCGAGTTCCGGGAACGGATCGCTGGAAGACACCTATCGGCGTTCGCGGACCGAGGGCTTCGGCCGCGAGGTCAAACGCCGTATCATGCTGGGAACGCACGTCTTATCGTCCGGCTATTACGACGCCTATTATACACGCGCGCAGCAAGTACGCCGGCTCATCGTCCAGGACTTTACGAATGCATTCCGCACCTGCGATGCCCTGCTCACCCCCACGACGCCAACGACCGCCTTTAAACTCGGAGAAAAAGTGAGCGATCCGCTCGCCATGTATTTAAACGATATTTTCACCGTGAGCGCGAACATCGCCGGAGTTCCTGCGATCAGCGTTCCCATTGGCCGAGACGCCGATGGGATGCCGATCGGCGCACAACTCATTACCAAATCCTTCGACGAAGCGACGCTCTTCGCGCTTGGGAAGGAAATTATCGCTCCCCTGCCGTACGAACGCCTCGCCTGACTATTTCTTCTTCTGCACCGGCTGGCGGAGGATCGTCTTTAATTTGTCGGGCGCCGAACGGCGGGGATCGCCAAGATAAATTTCGTGGTGCTTGCCCGAAAGCTCATATCCTGCTTCGCGGGCGAAGGCATGCAGGCGTTCGATCGCCGGACCCTCCTTCGAATAGGGGCCGACATACATCATTTGTACGGCCGGTCCTTCGGCAAATTTCTCGAACCGCACGGAGGGCAGCGCCGGTAACTTTTTCCGTTCGCCCGCTTCTTTGGCGGCCTCGGAAACCTCTTTTTTCGTGACAAAATCGGGCTCCGCAAGCATCAACCGCCATTGCCATTGGGAGCGGTCGCCGCCTTCCATGAAGTTGTTCATGTCTTCACTCCACCAGAGTCCTTCGAGCGGCGGAATTTTATAGTTCCAGTCCTCTCCCCGTTTTTTACGGCCAAATTTGATCCCATAGGCCAGCGAATAGAGTGCCTGCACGCCCTCCTGAAATGCTTTCGAGATATTTGGATCGCCCGTGCCATCGATCATCAGGAATTTTTGCGCTGGAATACGGACGAGTTCGGCCTTCTTTGCAGAGGCTTTGTATAAATTCAGGGGGATGCTTTGCGTCTTTGCCATTATCGTGTTTTTTTAGCAGAACACGACCAAAGACTTCACCAACCGCTGAACATGGGCAAAATCGAACAGGCTGGAACTCATGCGTCATGAAAGCAGCAGAATGTTTAACGTCGCAATAAAAATTTTTATGACGATCCTATTCTTTGCGACCGGTGAGAGGGCCAGCGGAATAAGCACAGGCGGGGCCGGACACTGCATTGCAATTAGGGCCGACGCCGAAATCGGTTCAACCCAAGAAGTGCACTTTCACGATGTTCGTATGGCTCACCTGGAAGATCGGGTGGCCGGCAGTAATGACGATCCAGCCGTCGTTGCCGATCAGGCCTTTTTTCTGGACGTCGCGAACCATGAATTCGAGCGTTTCATCGAAACTCATGACCGATTCTAATTTCATGGGGACGACGCCATGATAAAATGCCATTCGGCGAAGCGCTGCGTCCTCGGTGGACATTCCAACGACAAGTTTCGAAAACCGATATTTGGCAACAAACCGGGCGCTCCTGCCTGAGAGCGTAGCGCAAATGATCGCATGGGCATCGACCTCTTCGGCCAAAACGCAGGCGGCCCGGGCGACGGAATCGGTGGCATATTCGGCCTCCTCATGCGGCAGGACGAAGTCCCGTTCTACACGGACGTAGCCGCTCCGCTCGGCGGAAAGTATAATTTCGCGCATCGTCGCAACGGCTTCGACGGGATACGCTCCGGCACCGGTTTCCGCGGAGAGCATTACACAGTCGGAGCCGTCGAAAACGGCGTTCGCGACATCGCTCGCTTCGGCGCGAGTCGGCCTCGGATGCGCAATCATCGATTCAAGCATCTGCGTCGCCGTAATGACCGGAATTCCCCGTGCATTCGCGAGATCCACGATCCGTTTCTGGATCGGTGGAACCCTTTCGAGCGGCATTTCGACTCCAAGATCGCCACGGGCGACCATGATCATATCCGTTTCGGCCAGGATATCTTTAATGTTCTCGACCGCCTCGGGTTTTTCGATCTTGGCGATGATCGGCGTCACCGTATCGCCTAATTCTTCGGCCAAAAATTTGCGCAGGTCGCGAATGTCTTCGGCCTTGCGGACAAAACTAATTGCCAGCGCATCGACGCCTACTTTTTCGATTGCAAATCGGACGATCTCTTTATCGTGGTCCGTCAGCGTCGGAATTCGAAGAATAGTCGCCGGAAAATTTATTCCTTTGTGGCTTTTTAAAATGCCGCCGGTCTTAACGGTGGCGACAATTTCCGTTTCGGAAACGATGGCTTTTACGACAAGTTCGATCGCGCCGTCGTCGAGCAGCACCGGATGGCCGGGCCGAACATCTGCGCCGAGATACGGATAGCCGGTCGTAATGCGCTGCGGAGTCGATGCCGTTTCAGGATCGTAGGCAAGTACAACGTCTGCCCCGGCAATGAGGAGGACACCATTGGGATCGTGGACGTCGCCCGTTCGGATCTTTGGGCCGGGCAGATCGGCAAAAATCGCAATTTGTTCGCCCAAACGTTCGGCCACCGCACGAACTTTCATCGCGATGTCCAAATGCGTTTCGAATGTCGCGTGGGAGAAATTGAGGCGGGCAATGTCCATTCCCGCGAGCACGAGTTTCTCGATGATTTCTTCTGTCGCGCTCGCCGGACCGAGCGTGGCGACGATCTTCGTCTTCGGCTGCAGCATCGGATTGTGCTCAGTGCGGAGTGCTGAGCAGAGAGTGAAAGTGTGATGCCAGTTCTAAGGACTGAGCACGTAGCACTCAGCACTACTTCGCGTGGGCAATACGGGATTCGAACCTGTGACCTCTTCCATGTCAAGGAAGCGCGCTAACCAACTGCGCCAATTGCCCTTTTTGTCGTTTGCTCACCTTTTTTGAGCGCGGAAGCAACAGACTCCGCGCCCACGCCGGTTCCATACGAGCGCCGATTTAACTTTATAAGTGAAAAACTACTTCGATCGTGTGGGGAAGGTCCGCGACTTCTTCGCGCTGAGCTTCAAAATATTTATTTCCGAGTGCTGAACGAATACGCGAGAGTAATTCATCCTGCTTTTGTCCTGGATTTCGAGGCTCACGAATGGTCAGGGTGGCGCCCGAGTCCGCAAGCGATTTCATCCGGCTGATAAGCAGCGAAAGGGCCTCCGAGCCGCCGGGATATTCCGTAAAACGGTCCGAAAGGATGAAACGGTATTCGTTGTTTTCAATCGAAGCATGCCCTAAGACGGTATCTCCGGGCGGTAAAACAAGCGTATCGCGTGCTGCCACCGGTTCGCGGCTCGAAACGCGGAGTTCTGCGATAAGACGGTTGCTCTCGTCGGTCGTCATATGCGCCAGCACCGTTCGCCAGGCCGGATCGTCGTCCAGATCGAGCACCGTATCGTTGGAAGTAAAACGGTTCGAGAACGTTTTTTCGATGATCCGAAGGCTGTCCTTCAGCACCATTAAATATCCACCCGCGGCGCGATCGAACGTGCAGGAAATCGCGATATGGGGCAAGTGGTACGACTCCTCCACCCACTGCGTAACGTTTGGCGGCGTATTCGCGCGATCGACCATCCGGTACTCTTTTATCCGCGTTTCGACCCGTTCGAGGGGCGGGTTTCCATTCGGCCTGCGTCCATTGACCAAAAAGGTAACGCTCGGAATGACATTGGAAGCCGATGGACTATTCTGCGCCGGGACCGCCGCCTCCTGCCCGGTCGTTTCGGGTGGGAATTTTTCTGGCGCGTTCGCACCGAACGGATACGCGACCGAAAGACCAAAACTCCACGCGCTCGAGCCGGCCTGGGGATCGCTGAGATCGAGCCGCGCTGTTAGTTCCGGCTGTAACGGGAACCCGTGAATCCGCCATGCAACTCCGGCCAACACGCCCGCATGGGTTGCCTTCGAAGCGATGGTGTCTCCTGCGGCGATCGTTCGGGAACCCGTGCTGTCGTTCTCATACACATTCGAAGAAATCCGGGCCGAGAGCCATGGACCGGCACGGAGGACGAACGGGCCGGACCGGACGGAAGCGTCCAGATCGAGCAGAATCGAGCGGTCGATCCCGGAGACCGAAAACTGCGAAGCATTGAAATAGCCGGAAGTATAGACGTATTCAAGGTCGCCCGAAATTCCAAACCGGTGAGAAATCGTCGCCAGGACCTCTGCTCCTATGCCATACGATGTACTTACGCTCGAAGTCGCCGCTACGTCCGGAGTGAACTGGTTTAACTTGCCCGTCGTGCGATCGATAAAAAGCGGGCGGCCGGCCTGGAACGAAATAATGGGAGCGATTTCAACTTGCGCGCGAGCCGTGCTCGCCATTCCGAGTACCACGAGCATTAAACAGCAGGCAAAGGAACGCATCCATTGCAAAAATACGAATTTCAAAAACAAAGCCCGCGCGTTCGAGAGCGACGCGCGGGCCTGTTCTGAAAAACGCAGGGACTTAGTTATCCCGCACGTCGATCGCTCCATTCGCACCGAAAAGGACGGCATGGTGCGGGTTTACATAGATAATATCGTTCCAATTGCCGGGACCGACGGTGGTCGGAGTCCAGGTCGTGCCACCGTCGGTCGATTCGATGACGGTTCCGTTCTGCCCCACCGCCGTGACCGTCCCCGCGCCATTGGTGGCGATGTGAAACAGACCGCTTGCGATCGTTTTGATGGTCGCCCAGGTATGGCCACCGTCCAAGGTCGAAAGAATATATCCGGTCGTCGCCGTGCCGGTAATCGGTGCGACCGCGACCGCGAAGCCGGTGGTCGCGCTGGTGAAGGTCGTGCTATAGATCAGCGAGTTGGGCTGGTCCGAAGAGCCGGGATGCCACGTTGTGCCGCCGTCCGTCGTCCAGTAATCGACGCCATAGCGACCGGTCGCAACACCATGCATTCCATTCGAGCCCGGAATATTGAAGTCCATATTGTAAATACCGCCGTGCGTTGTGAAGACCGGATACCAGGTTTGTCCTCCATCGGTCGTCTGGCAGATCGAGCCGGAGGGACCGGCATAAACATCGGATGTACCGATGAATCCGGTATTGCGGTTGGTGAAGTACATCGATCGGATAAGATCCGATTGCGGCACGTAGCTGGCGTCCATGGGTTGCCAGGTATAGCCGCCATCGGTCGTTTTCGAAATGTCCCGCTGGTCCCCGGCGACGATGCCGTTTTGTGCATCGAAGAAGGAGATCCCATAAAGATTGCCGTCCAGTGACCCGCTATAGCACGGAGCCGGGGAACCTGTGCTCCAGGTCTTTCCCGCATCGTTCGTAACTAAAACGGTCCCGTGCTGTCCGGTCACGAAGCCCGCCGTCGCATTCACGAATTGCCCGACGATCAGCGATTCCGGGCTCCCCGAATTGACGGACGTCCACGACCCGCTCGAGGTGGGCGGTGTTCCCGGAGAAGTGACATTCCGGCAGCTTGCGAACGCCAGTAGGGCGATCGCACAAGAAAAAAGACGAAGTTTCATGGGTTGGTTGTTAAAAAGTTAAGATGCAAAAGTTAAAATGCAAGTGAATCGAACGACAGCGTTTCGGAACGAAAGAACTATTATTTCTCGCGTACCGCAACGTGATGAAGGTTATCTCTCGCGGACATCGATCGCTCCGTTCGCACCAAAGAGAAGGGCCCGGTGCGGTGTCAGATAGAGGACGCAGCGCCAGTCATTGCTTCCGGCTATGCTCTGGGACCACGTCGTGCCGCCATCGGTCGATTCGACGATAGTTCCGCCGGAGCCGACCGCTGTAATCGTTCCAGCACCGTTAGCCGCGATGCCGATTAGCCCTCCCGCAATCGTTTTTATCGTCGTCCAGGAGTGGCCGCCATCCGAGGTCGAAAGAAGATATCCGGTCATAGGGGTCCCGGTCAGCGGAGCAGAAGCGACGGCGAAGCCGGTCGTCGCACTCGTAAAGGTGGTTTTATAGATGACGGAATTCGGCTCGTCAGAAGAACCCGTGTGCCAACTCGTGCCACTGTCCGTCGTCCAATAAACGACTCCATCGCGGCCGGTCGCCACGCCGGACCTGTTATTCGTGAAGGAATTAAATCCGATATTATAAATACCGCCGTTCGTGTAAAAGATCGGGTTCCATGTCTGCCCGCCATCGTTGGTCTGGCAGATCGAGCCGGAGGGCCCCGCCAAATAGTCGGAAGTTCCGATAAAACCGGTCGTGCCGCTGGTGAAGCACATGGAACGAATGAGGTCGCTCTGCGGGAGGCTGCTGGCATCGATCGTCTGCCAGGTAAAGCCGCCATCCGCCGTTACGGAAATATCGTGCTGATCGCCGGCGACGATCCCATTCTGCGCATCGAAGAATGTGAGGCCGTAGATATTGCCGGTGAGCGATCCGGTGAAGATCGGAGCCGAACCTCGCACGGACCACGTCGCTCCGGAATCGTTCGTTGCCAAAACGACTCCGTACTCGCCACCGACAAAGCCGATCTTTGAACCGACGAATTGTCCGATCACGAGATTATCGCTTGTGACGGCGCTGACCGGGGTCCAGCTCGAATCCGTACCGGGCGGCGGCGTTACGACCGTATCGGTGCGCTCGTACCAGCCGCTTTCGTGGAAGCGCGACCCAACATCGACAGGATCGATAGCTTTGTTGAGAATTAAAACATCGCTGAGGTCGCAATCATGTCCTTCGATCGTGACAGGGCCGTCATTATTAAGTTCCGGCGTCATGGTCGGCTCGGGCTGATATTGATCGAGTGCTGAATCGATATACAGATAGACCCCTTGATGAGCGACAACGACAGCGGTGATGAGATGCCATGAATTGGCGGGTATGGAACGTCCACCTCGCATCTCAAAATGACCGCGGGTATCGTCTGTGGCTTGAAAATCGGCAACGCTAAGCGTATTGCCTGATGAGTCGGAAGTTTGAGTAATTCCCAGACGGTAGCCGATTCGGCTCTTGTCTACAGGTTGTTTGCGAACGATGTCAAAATCCCATGCTTGTTCAATATCCACCCATGCCGAAATCGTGTAAGAATCGTTACCCGTAAAATTCAGTCCTGAAGTATTGGAAACGACCAAACCGGAAATATCCGATAGCGTATCTGGAAAATGCAGCGCGTGACCGGCTGTCCCAAAACGATTTTTTGCATATCCATACCCAGGGCCGAAGTTAAGCGAACCGTCATGCCCATTCCCACTGACGTCTTTGAGGTTCCCATCGAAGGTCCAATAGGCGACCGTATCCGAAACGGCGGGCGTCGGATTCGGCGGCCCGGTGAGATGATCCCGGCAGCTTGCGAGTCCGAGCAAAGCCGCGGCGGAGAAGAAAAGAGCAATGTATCGTTTCATAACGTTTATGTTTGGTAGCATGAAGACGTTCGGCCGAAACGAAGCCTGACACGGGAGACCCATTTTGAGGAAAGAACCGCGTTTCTTTCTACCCGGCAGGGTTATACAGCCTTTGCTGGAGTTCGATCGCTACGTAGTGAAAAATAACGGAATGGACGCTCTCGGAAGTACACATATCGTCCAACGGGACATGGACGCTGGTCGCGACGATTTGCTTTAATTTTCCACCTGCAAAACCGGTGACCCCGACCGTGTGAAGTCCATTGGCATTGGCCCATTCGATCGCTCCCACCACGTTCGGGCTGTTGCCGGAGCCCGAAATTGCCACGACGATATCCCCTGGCCGGGCATACGTGCGTAACTGCTGTTCGAAGATCGAAGCATATCCTTCATCGTTGCCGTAGGCCGTCATGAGAGCGACATTATCGGTAAGGGAAAGCGCCCGGAGCCGTTTTTTTTGCTCCAGAGACTGCAGCGTTCCCTTCGCCAGGTCGTTGGCAAAATGCGATGCATTGGCGGCACTGCCGCCATTGCCAATGACGAAAACAGTTCGGTCATTTTCATAGGCATCGATTAAAATTTCGAGCAGACGCGAAATTTCCGCATGATCGAGGCTGGCCAGGGACTGATTAAAATACGATGTATATTCTTCGAAATTCACGGCAAATAGGCAGGGTTCTTTAGAAATGGGTCGGAAGACGGCTAACTACGATGAATACGCTTTCAGTTCGCGCTGGTTAGCAGCTATTCATGTTAATTTTTGCAATTTTGGCCTTTCGTTTGAGAGAGGTTTTAGGTAGAGGCAAGAAGAATTTATTAATCCTCTGGTCATAATATGGAAATGATATGAAACGATCTACTACCTCGAACGACGCGGAATCGATGAACCGCGTCGACCGTATACTTAAGCTTCAAAATGCAGCGACTCATCTGGAAATCCTTATGAAACGGGTTTCCGATATCGAAGAAGCCGAACAAAAACAGGAAGAAGAAAAACGTCCGGGTCGAAAACTCAGCCATAACGGGTGATCGGTCATCACGGATCTTTTGGTCACGTTCCCGACAGTGTTTTAAGTCGATCGTTCAAATGGTCGCGTCCGCCGACAACTTCAATCAGCGGCCCGTGATCGCCGGACCGGACGACACTCACCGATCCGACGGGGCACCCGAGTCGATACCGAAACCGGCCGACATCGATCCCAAGTAGAGAACAGAGAATAATTCGGATCGTCGCTTTGTGCGAAACGATCAGGACCTTTCCGTCCCCGCATTTCCCCCGAATTTCTTGGATTACTCCCAGAGCCCGCACGGCAACGTCAATGGCCGTTTCACCGCCCGTCGGCGGATACCATGCCGGATCGGCCGTCCAGCTTAAATGCTCGTCGTGGTATTCACGCTCCACCTCTTCGACCGTTTTAGATTCCCATTTGCCATAGGCAATTTCCGTTAAACCGTTTGCAAGGATGGGAACGATGTTCTGCTGTTTCGCGATGAGATCGGCGGTAACCTTTGTGCGCGCGAGCGGACTCGAATATATTTCCGTCCAGCGCGTTCCTTTATAATATTCGGCAAACGCCTGCGCCATTTCGAGACCTTCGGGCGTCAGCGGCGCGTCCGTTCCGGAACCGCAGAACCGGTTTTGTCGGCTGAACGGGGTCTGACCGTGACGAAGAAAATAAAGCTCGAGCATTCACCAACGGTAACGGCGCTGGTTGAAAATGATCGTGGCGCCGAAATTATCGAGCATGACGGGCATCTGGCGATATTCCGATAGTGCGTCACGCACTTTGGCCTGGAACTCCGGCTTGACATAGAGCAATAAGAATCCCCCACCCCCCGCGCCGGCCACTTTTCCGCCGATCGCTCCGGCAGCTCGTGCACGAGCATACATTTCGTCGATTTTAGAATTGGTAATACCGGAAGCGAGACGTTTTTTGAAGGCCCAGTTCTCGTCGAGCACTTCGCCGATTTCATCGAACCGCCGGCCGCGGATCGCCGCCTCTATTTTCTTTCCGAGACCGTGGATGGCTTGCAAATGGCTCCGGTTCTGTCCGGTTTTGTCCTGCTGTTCTTTAAGGATCGAAGCGGCCTGACGCGTAACGTTCGTAAAAAACAGCATGAACCGGCCGCCGAGATCGTGCCGCTCGCGCTCGGTAAGTTCCAGGCGCTCCGTTGTTACCCGCTCCGAGCCATGGAAGGTGATCGAACAGAGGCCACCATGCGCGGCGATATATTGGTCCTGTTTCCCGATCGGTTTTTTGAGGACTTCGATCTCGATCATGCACGCTTCTTCAGCGAGCTGATCGTGCGTGACCTGGCGGCCACGAAAGGTGTACATCGCGTTCAGGAGGCCGACGGTCAGGCTGCTCGAAGAGCCTAATCCGGAACCCTCGGAAGGAATATCGGCAAAGGTCGCAAGCTCAAAACCGTTTCGAAGTCCCGCCACAATTCCGGCTTCCCGCACCAGTTCGTGCTGGATCTCGGAAATGTCATCGACGATTTCTTTTCGGGCGGCATAGTTCAAATAGATCTTCGAGTCGAAGCGCTCTTTGATAAGGACGTACATGTACTTATCGATCGCCGTGGAGACGACAAAGCCGTCGGAATCTTTATAATATGCGCGCAGGTCCGTCCCGCCACCCGCGAGCGAAATCCGTAAGGGAGTTTGGCTGATCAGCAAGTTCTAAAGGCGATAATCGATTTTTTTATCCAGGCGCTCGTTCGAGCTCGGCCCGTATTTTTCGCGCGATTTCTACCATTTCGCTTTCCGGAATCTCGCGAAGGATTTTCGGATCGGGAAGTTCCCCATGCCCATCGTCCTCGAAACGAGGGACCAAATGGACGTGCGCGTGCGGCACACCGATGCCACCCGTATCGGCGATAATCCAGTCGGTCTCGAACACGTTCTGGAGTGCTTTCGCAATCCGCTGGACCTTCATAAAAAGAAAGCCCAGGTCGGCTTTATCCATATCCCACACCCATCGATAATGGTGCTTCGGAATAAGCTGGGTATGTCCGGCATTGAGCGGATATTTATCGAGAAATCCCAGAAACTCGGAGTCTTCATAGATGATCTCGTGCGGATTCTCTCCGCGAACGATATCGCAAAAGACGCAGGGGAGCGGCGAGGAAGCTGGCATATTTTGATAACAGCCCGGAACAACAATTCCTTCCTGTTAAAATACGTACCCTGCTCCGAGCGCCCATTCGCGATGTTCGAGCGGCGAATCGGTATTCGTCCATTGATAATCCGCCTTCAGGATGAGCTCGTTCATCGGTTTGAACGCAACGCCACTAACGAGTGCCCGATGGATCGTGGACACGGTGGGGCCATCGCCCAAAATATCTTCGCTGCTATCCGAGGTATATTCGCGGAACGCATACTCTTCAAACCGGCTAAAGGCCCACAGTTGGGAACGCATTTTCGTAAAGGAAAACAGGTTGAAGGCCAGTTCGCCGTAGCCTCCGACGACCTGCGCAGGAACGTCTGGCAAGACCATTCCCGTGTTCACGTACGCTCCTTCCGCACGGAACCGCCAGGCATTCGTCTCATATTGCACATCGAGGTCCCCGAGCTCGAACAGGTTCGAAAAAATCGTCGTGGGTCCCCGCTCGAGGTATCCCGACGCACCGATTTCCAGGCCTTCCGCCGGGGTGAAGGTCAACTTGCCGGAAAGTGCGGGCCGCGACACATTGCTGCCGGCCAACGTATCGCTGGTCTCGGCCGCAGCCCACCCTTCCTGTTTTGCGCCATCGAGCGTTTGCATGGTACTGTTTTGAGTCTGGAGGCCTTCCGAAAGGTAGAGTTGATAGGCCAGGGCTTTCGAAAGATTCCCATAGACTCCGGTCCCGATTTCCGCCCACGTCGTGGGAACGACCGTTTGGTCGAAGAGCGGACGCAGGACACTAAAGTAGGAATTGGGTTCGTGCGTCTGGTTCATGATACCGATCGGCAGGACGAGAAGTCCGCCGCGCCAGCCGATGCGTTCGTTCGCGCGATATTCCAAATACGCTTGTTCAATTCCGATCTCTCCGCCGGCGCCGCCCTCGATCTTGACGTGCTCGATCTCGGTCTCGGAACGAAACGTCCAGCGCGAATCGAAGGTGTGGTCCAGATAGATCACAAAGCGAGAAATATCGAGGCGCGGCGGATTACCGTTCGAGAAATTTTGGTAATTCATCTCGCCATAACCGCCGACATACGTCGACGACTGCGCTCGCGTGCGAGCGGCGAGGAAGGTAAAGAAAACGAAAAGAATGCTATTAAGACTTAGTCTTAATAAGTATCGAAAGCGAACAGGATGAAGCATGGATACGATTATAAATGAAAGTTAGAAAAGGAAGTAGAAAAAATCAGGGTCGCCAGTCGGCGATGAAAAGGTTCATATTCTGCGAATGAGAACCGTTCCGGCACGAAACGAAGACGAGTTTCGAGCCATCGTGGGTGAACATCGGGAAACCGTTAAAGCCACCGCCGTCCGTGATCCGATCGATGCCGCTCCCATCTTTATCGACCATAAAAAGATCGAAGTTCTGCCCGTTCGGATCGAGTTCGTTGGACGAAAAAACGATATGCTCTCCGTCTGGCGCCCATGCGGCCTGACCGCTCATCGCATGGAAATGCGTCACCGGGTGCACGTGGGACCCATCGGAGTCCATCACATAAATTTCAAGTTCCGTCGGATGAACGGACCCCTGAGCGAGGAGTTTTCGATATTCCGGCAGGTCTTTGGCCTCGATCCGAGCGGCACAAAAGAGAATTTGCTTCCCATCGGGCGAATATCGAGCGCCGCCGTGATAGCCGGGTTCGTGCGTGAGTTGCTGAACGTCCGATCCGTCCGTGTTCATCGTAAAGAGTTCCGGATCTCCCGACCGGGTGCTCGTAAAAACGATACGATCGCCCAGGGGCGAAACGGCCGGTTCGCCGTCATACATCGTATCGTTCGTGAGGCGGCCCCGGAGCGTCCCGCTCGTATCCGCAACATATAGATCGTATCCTTTAAAGAGCGGCCACCCGTGAGCATAATCGAGCCGTGGACATCCGGGCCCGACCGCCATGGTCGATGAAAAAAGGAGGTGGGCGCCATCGGGAAGGAAATACGGACTCGAGCATCCCCCTTCCCCATTCGAAATACGCTTCACATAATTCCCTGCGAGCGGCATCATGTAGATCTGGTCGCAGGACGCAACGTTCGTTCCACGGGCCTCGAACGCAAGGAATTTATCGTCCGCGCTAAGGGCCGCGCCCGTATTCACCCCTTCGGACGTGAGTTGGCGGATGTTCTTAAGATGTGTTTCGCCGCGATAGTAGCACGAGTCGGGAAGCAGCACCGCTCCGCGGAACTGTTTCGAGCTGTCGATCGCGGCGTTATCGTGGATCGAAAATTGGTATACCGGAGCAATATTCAGGGTCTTGAGCGTGAAAACCGGCTTTGAGGTATCGGCTGGTTTTGCCCTCGACGTATCGGTAACCGGCGAGGTGCGTTGCGCGAACGACCTCCCCACAAGGGCCGTGAGAAGAAAAAGGATCGAGAGAAGCGAGCGAAAAAGGGTGCGGTTCATAGATAAAACAATGAAATGCTTCCAGCGGATGAACGGTCCGCCGAACGAACGACCGTAAACATCAGGCGCATCACGATCCGTGCTGTTCTTTGATCGTTTTTAATGGAAGGACACCGCTGGAACCCGGGGAACCGGTGACGGCGGAGAGCTGCGGTTGTGCCGAATGAAGAGCGTGCCGCCCATTGGACGAAACCGACGTGCGGCATTCCAGGCATATCCCGAAGATCTGGAACGAATGATACATAGGCGAAAAGCCGACCTTTGCACAGGCATCCTCCTGCAATCGTTCCACACGCGAGTTCTCGAACTCGACGATTTTCCCGCATTTCGTGCAGACCATGTGGTCGTGGTGCGGACGGTCGGTCGTTTTCTCATACTGGGCATGACCCTGTGAGAACCGGTAGCGCGAAACCAGGCCGCATTCGTGAAGCAAGGCCAGCGTTTTGTAAACCGTCGCGCGCGATACCTTCGAGCCGTTGTTCTTTAAATAGATAAACAAGTTATCGGCATCGAAATGGTCGTTCCACGCAAGCACGGCATCGAGGACATCGAACCGTTCCGGTGTGATACGGTACTGCCCTTCCTGCAGGAACTTGCGGAAGTGCTCGTGCGGACGGTTCGAAATCGCCGTCCCCAGCGAAGAGATCCCTTTTTTCTTTACAGCGGATGCCATGCTTATTAAGACTTAGTCTTAATACAAAGCCGGCTCTTCTTACGTTCCGAGATCCAACTTACAGGAAATGGGCTTGCCCGTTCGAAACGACACCGAGTACTTTGCCAGTGAATTCTGTGCCCAGAAAGGGGGTATTATGCGATTTGGAGCGAATATCCGATTCCTCGAACCGCCATTGTTTGGCCGGATCGAACATCGTAAGGTTTGCCGGTTCACCGATGCTGATCGAGGCCGGGCGGAGCCCCAACAACCGGCGAGGAGCAATGGAACTGCGTTCGATAAACTGGGAAAGCGTAAGTTTTCCCGCTCCGACAAGATGGGTCAGACCGAGCGGAATCGCGGTTTCAAGACCGATAATTCCCATTGCCGCACTCGCAAGGTCGGTTTCTTTTTCGTGTAGCGCGTGCGGTGCATGGTCCGTTGCGATCGCATCGATCGTTCCATCGCGCAGACCCTCGATGATCGCATCGACATCGTCGGAGGTTCGAAGTGGCGGGCACATTTTGGCGTTCGTCCCGAGCTCTTCAACCGCCCGATCGGTCAGGGTGAAATGGTGTGGAGTCACTTCACAGGAAACGACCAGGCCGCGCGCTTTCGCCTCGCGAACGAGCCGAACACCGCCCCTCGTGCTGACGTGAGCGACGTGATATCGAACGTTCCCAATGTATTCGGCAAGCAGGATATCGCGCGCGATAATGATATCTTCTGCCACCGCGGGCCAGCCCGGCAGCCCCAGGCGCGTGGAAACCATTCCCTCGTTCATGACGGCTCCATGGGTCAGGGCATGTTCTTCACAGTGCTGGGTCACCAGGAGATCGTACATCTTCGCATACTCGAAGACGCGCCGCATCACTTCCGCGCTGCGCACCGCGGCACCGTCGTCAGAGACCATACGAACGCCGGCCTTGGCCAGCGCCGCCATCGGAGAAAGTTCTTCACCGCCGCGGCCGTTCGTCATCGTCCCGCATATCTCGAGGGCTACCAGATGCCCGGCAGCACGTTCTCGAATGTAGCTTACAACGAACGGGTCGCTGATGGCAGGCTGCGTGTTCGGCATGCAGCAGACCCCGGTAAAACCTCCGGCCATCGCGGCATCGAGCCCGGACTCGATCGTCTCTTTGTATTCGAACCCCGGTTCGCGGAAATGGACGTGCATGTCGAAAAATCCCGGGGCGATCACGGCGCCATTCAAGTCCCGGCGTTCGAATGTCGAGGTAAGTGCTGTGCCGATGCGGGAAATCTTCCCATCTGAAATTTCGAGATCGGAAATTTCATCGAGCTTGCGGACCGGGTCGATTACGCGTGCGTTTTGGAGAACGAGATTCATATCTTAGACTTCATTGGAAAACAGCCATTCCATAACGGCCATGCGCACCGCTACTCCGCGCCGCACCTGCCGTAAAACGAGCGATCGCTCGCCATACGCCGCTTCGGTTTCGATTTCGACGCCGTGATTGATGGGCCCCGGATGCAGGATCAGGGCGGTCGAGCGCGACATTCGTTCCGGGGTCATGCCGTATTCCTCACGGTATTCCTCGATACTCGGAAAAAATCCGCGCGCTTGCCGCTCCATTTGAATGCGCAGCATCATGACGGCATCGGCTGTGTCCAGAATGGAATCGAGATTGTTCGTTGTATCCACGCCAAACACGGCAGCGACATTTCGAGGCATCAGCGTATCGGGTCCGACGAACGTGACCTTCGCTCCGAGTTTTGCGAGCAGCCATGCATTCGAACGCGCGACGCGCGAGTGTAGAATATCGCCGACAATGGCGACATGCTTTCCCGATAAACTGCCGAGTGCGGCTCTCATCTCTGCCGCATCGAGGAGCGCCTGTGTGGGATGCTCGTGGACACCGTCGCCCGCGTTGACAACGTGAAGGTTGTGCGGTAACCGGCTCGCCAAAAATCCCGGAACGCCGGAAACATTGTGTCGAATGACAAAGGCATCGATCTTCATTGCCTCGAGCACACGGATCGTATCGAGGATCGACTCGCCTTTCGCGAGACTGCTCACCGCCGGTGTCAGCGAAATCACATCGGCGCCTAACCGCCGTTCCGCGAGTTCGAATGAGGTCCTCGTCCGAGTAGAGGCTTCGAAGAAGAGATTCGCGATCGTGCGGCCCTCGAGTATCTTCAATTTTTGAAACGGCCCGGGGGCTTCGAGAAATTTTACGTAATGATCGCTGCGATCGAGGAGATGAAGGACGGTCTCTAAGGGAAGATGCTCGACCGTAAGAAGGTCTTTTCGTTTGGGACTGGAAAAAGCTTTCCCGTTGGGCGAAAAAGCCGCCGTTTTAGGTTGTATACTGGCCGCTCGTGTCGACGCCATTAAAAGAATCGCGCCTAAAAGAATTCTTTTTCATCGTTAGTTCCTGCTTCGGGGCAACCAACCGATTTTCGATGCTGTTTTTCTCGATTGGCCATTTTTTTAAAGCCGATTTTAGCATTGCCAACCGCCCAACCATCGAAACGGAAGACTTCCTCACGCGCGCTCAAGGAGGAACGCACGCCGAGAGTCGCGGATACACCAACTCGATCGCCAGAGGATTCGGACACGCTGATTCGATCGCGAGAGGATTCGATCATCGTCCGCGGCGCTCGCGTGCATAACCTAAAAGGGATCGACGTCGATATTCCTCGTGAGAAGCTCGTCGTCATCACAGGAATTTCGGGTTCCGGGAAATCATCCCTCGCATTCGACACGATCTATGCGGAAGGCCAGCGGCGATACGTCGAATCGCTTTCGGCCTACGCGCGCCAATTCCTCGATATGATGGAGCGGCCCGAAGTCGATTATATAGAAGGACTTTCGCCCGCTATTTCCATTGAGCAAAAGACGATCGGTACGACACCGCGCTCGACCGTCGGCACCGTAACGGAAATTTATGATTTTATTCGCCTGCTCTTCGCTCGGACCGGTACGCAATATTGTGTGGAATGCGACCTGCCCGTCACGAAACAGACGGTCGACCAGATCATCGACGCCTTGCTCGGATACCCGCAAGGGACGAAACTGACGATCTTTGCTCCGGTCGTTCGGGGACGCAAAGGGCAGTTCAAGGAACTGTTCCGAGATGTGTTACGGCAAGGTTTTACAAAAGCCCGTATCAATAATCTTCCGAAAGAGATCACGGAAGGGCTCGAACTCGACCGATACCGGTCTCATACGATCGAGGTCATGATCGACCGGCTCGCGCTGCAACCGGAAGTGCGCGAGCGGCTCGCGTCCTCGGTCCAGGCGGCGCTGAAAATGAGCAAGGGAACGATCTCCGCGGATATTACGGAGCCCGGCTCCGAGCGGACGGAACACACGCTCTTCAGCGAAAAATATAGCTGCCCTCAATGCGGACGTTCGTATGAAGAACCGCAGCCGAACACCTTCTCTTTCAACTCTCCGGCGAATGCCTGTCCGGAGTGCCATGGCCTGGGCGAAAAGCGGGACTTTGCATTCGAACTGATCGTACCGGACCGGGCCGTTTCCGTTGCCGAGGGCGGCATGGTCCCCTTCGGGAAACAGCGTGATAACTGGCTATGGGCCCAGGTGCTCGCCGTCTTTGAACGATTCGAAGTTCCCATTTCTGCGCCCATCGCCGATCTTCCAAATGCCCTGTTCGAAATGCTGATGGAAGGTTCCAAAAAGCAGAAGCTCACGGTCACGTGGACCTCGGAGAAAGGCCGCACCTCGAAATACCAAACAACGTGGCCCGGCGTCTATGAAACGCTCCGGTATTGGTACAGCGATTCCGGCTCTGAATCGCAGCGTACCTGGGCCGAACAATTCATGGCCGCGAGCGTCTGCCCGGTATGCCACGGCGGCCGGCTACGACCGGAACACCTGGCCATTCGCGTTGCCAATAAGAACGTCCACGACATCGTCACGCTCTCTTTGCAGGACACGGTCCAATTTTTCCGTTCACTTTCGTTCCAGGGCCTGAAACAAACGATTGCCGAGCCGATCCTTCGAGAGATCGTTCCAAGGACCGATTTTCTGCTGCAAGTGGGGCTTGGGTATCTGTCGCTCGATCGCTCCGCACGGACGCTTTCCGGCGGAGAATCGCAACGCATTCGTCTGGCCACCCAGATCGGGACGCAACTTGTCGGCGTCCTTTATATTCTCGATGAACCGAGCATCGGACTGCACCAGCGCGATAACCGCCGGCTCATCCACTCCCTGGAACAACTTCGAGATCTTGGGAATACCGTCATTGTCGTCGAACATGACCGTGAGATGATGGAGTCTGCCGATCTCCTGATCGATATCGGGCCACGGGCCGGAGAATATGGCGGCGAACTCGTCGCTTACGGCCCGCCATCGTTTTTTCAAACGAGATCGGCTCACCCGGCATCCGAGACCTATTTTGTCGAGGTCGATTCGCCGACAGCCAAGTATCTTTCCGGTGTTGAAACGCTCGAAATTCCGAAGGACCGAGTTTCGCCATCCAAAAACAAGTTCCTATCCCTGGAAGGCGCGACCGGAAATAATTTGCGGAACGTCGACCTCCGGATTCCACTCGGTACGTTCACGTGCATTACCGGCGTTTCGGGTTCCGGAAAATCGACGCTGATCAATGAAACGCTCGCGCCGATCCTGAACCGGCATTTTTATAGCTCGCATGTCGTCCCACTGCCCTATAAAAAGATCGAAGGTCTCGACCGGATCGACAAAGTGATCGAGATCGACCAATCTCCGATCGGTCGCACCCCTCGTTCCAATCCCGCGACCTACACCGGCCTGTTCACCTACATCCGCGATTTTTTTGCTTCGCTGCCGGAATCGAATATTCGCGGTTATAAAGTCGGACGGTTTTCTTTCAATGTCAAGAGCGGCCGATGCGAAGCGTGCGAAGGCGATGGCGTGAAAAAGATCGAAATGAATTTTCTGCCGGACGTCTACGTCACCTGCGATGTATGCCGCGGCAAACGCTATAACCGCGAAACGCTCGAGGTGCACTATAAAGGCAAGTCCATCGCCGATGTGCTCGCGATGAGTGTGACCGAAGCCGAAGCATTCTTTTCAGAAATCCCGAGGATCAAACGCAAACTTTCCGCGCTTTCCTCGGTGGGGCTGGGCTACATCCGGCTCGGGCAGCAGGCGCCGACGCTTTCGGGCGGCGAAGCGCAGCGCGTAAAACTCGCAACGGAACTTTCTAAAGTCGCGACCGGAAAAACACTCTATATCCTGGACGAGCCGACGACCGGACTTCATTTCGAAGACATTAAACAATTAATGCATGTGCTGCTCGAACTTCGTGCGCGCGGCAATACCGTGGTCGTGATCGAACATAACCTCGATGTGGTAAAAATGGCCGATTGGGTCGTCGATCTCGGACCGGAAGGTGGTTCCGGGGGTGGCGGCATCGTCGATGAAGGGACTCCCGAAAATATCGCTCGTCGATTTAGCACGACTGGGAGCCATACGGCGTTCTTTCTACGAAAGGAACTCGGCCTGCCTGTGGACTAACTCCTGCAATGCAACGCTTTCTTCGTTTTCTTCTTGTCGTTCTTCCAGCGCTCGCGATGGCTTCCTGCGGCGGCATTCCCAAAACGTCGATCGTCTCCGTGCCGGATGGAACCCCGATTGCCTCCGTGGACGATTCCCTTTTGGCCCGTGTGCTCGAACGCGCGATCGCGCCCAACGGCGCCGTGAGTTATACGGAACTACGCAGCGACAGCGAACTCACTGAATATTTGCGCGAGATCGCTCTCGTACGGACCGATGCCTTTGTTTCCCGAGCCGAACTGCTCGCCTTTTGGATGAATGCACACAATGCGTACGTACTGGACCTGATACGCTCGAATGGACCGGCTCATTCCCTGGACGATATTCCCGGGTTCCAATATGCGAAAGTCGTCATCGCCGGAGGAAAATCATATTCCCTCGACGACATCGAGCATGCTGTGATCGAAAAGCAATTTAGGGAACCCAGGGCATTTTTTGGCCTCTTCGAAGGCTCACGATCTTCACCGGAACTGGCTCGAACGCCATTTTCCGAATCGGAACTCAGCGATGAGCTCGATTTCCAGCTCAGGAATTTCCTTGCCGATTCGACAAAGAATTATCTCGATCGAAGAACGAATACGTTATATCTCTCGCCGCTCTTTAAAGAATATGAGTCCAGTTTAGAAGCGGCGACCGGCGGGTCCATGCTGGCGTTCATTCGCGATTTTGCCCCGCCCCAGATGGCCGAATGGATTGCCGGGCATCCGCATATAACGATTTCGTATCTTCGCAGCGATAACACGATCTTTACAAGCGATATCGAACCTCATCACGAACCGAGCCATGAACGAACGTATGCTCCAGCCCCCCGACGAACTCCTGGCGGCATTAGATAAAAGTTTTCAGATCTTTTTGGAGACGGCACACCGATACCCGCGCGAGAGCGTCCGCGAAAAGCCTTCCCTTACCGCGTTCAGTGCGACCGAGATTGTCTATCACATGCTCGATGTCGAGCGTTTGTGGCAGGCACGTATCCGCGGGCTCATCGATGGATCGATGCGTCATTTTCAGCAGATGGACCCCGACGCAGTAGCGGCCGAACGCCGCTACAATGAGAAAGACTATGAGGCCGGTATTGCCGACCTTCGCACCGCTCGTACGGAGACCGAGGAACTCGTCCGTTCCATGAAACCGAGCGACTGGCGGCTCGTGGGAACCCATTCGAAGTATGGCGATATGGATGCGGTGGCCATCCTCACAACGATGGAAAACCATGACCGCACCCATGCGGCACAACTCGAGCGAACGCTTCGGCAAATCGAACAGCGAGTACATATTTAACTTTCGATTCGTGATCGTTGCTTTTCTTATCGGAGCTATTACCGGGTGGCTAATGTCGATGCCGATCGGCCCGGTGAACGCTGCGGCCATTTCGCGGACGCTCAAATACAATTTTAAGTTCGGCGTTGCCGTCGGCGTAGGCGCTGCCGTGATGGACGTCATCTATTGCGGCGGAGCGGCTCAGATCAACGAATTCCTCGTAGCATCCCCTATCATCAATCTTTGCTTTGAAGCAGCCGGCTTTGGTGCACTGCTATTTCTGGGAATTCGCCAACTTCGTTCAAAGCTTCCGTCCAGGAACGAAGACGAGGAAGATGGCGGCATGGCAAAACGAATCGCGATGAAAAACAAGACGATCGTTGAGCCGTTCGTGATTGGAATTTTGCTCTATGCGACGAACGTGATGGCGGTGCCCGAATGGATCATTATTTCGGGCCTGTGGCGTAGCTGGGGAGTTCTGCACACCGGCGTTCTGACGAATGCGGTATTCGCCCTTGGCGCTGGAGTGGGGACCGTCGGCTGGTTTATCGTCCTCATCGGCTGGATCGCACGGCATCATCGAGGCTTTCAGCCATCGACTCTTGCAAAGATCAATGTCGGGACCGGGATCGCAATGCTCATCTTCAGCGGATATTTTGCTTATGCGATCCTCTTCGAGACGCATTGGGACCAGGTACGGTCCCATGCACAGCAAAATACGAATCGTATTATCGACTCGTTGAACCGCTGAATTCGCTTCGTGCCTGTAGCGCACGCGCTATGTTCCGCTTAATGCTGCAGCATCACGCGTTGCGTGCATACGGTGCCGCCAGATGCGAGTCGCAGGAAATAGGTCCCTTCCGGAAGATCGCTCGTTTCCATCGCGACCTCATAATTTCCCTGGTCCTGCACTTCATTCACGAGCGTGCGCACCTTTTGCCCTAACGCGTTATACAGTTCCAGCACGACCGGTGCCTGGAGCGGGACGGCATACTTCACCGTGGCAGCACTTGCACTCGGGTTCGGTTTCGCCGGTGCCAGCCAGAGAATGGTCGGCTTGGCGGGATTGCCGACGATCGTGGCACACGAATCTTTCAGGACCACCGTACCGCCGTTCATCCGCCCGGAGGGTGCCGGCAGTATGACGTTGAAGTTCGGTCCCACAATGGCCGTATCGTTTCCGCCGTTATAGATCACGTCCTCGCCACATGGATCGGGATCGATTAGGATATGGGCCTCCTCGACGTCCGTAACGGAAGCGGTGTTAAAGAGCAGGTAGATCAGCGTATCGTTTGCCGGAGGATCCATGAGGGGTGTGCCGCTGCCCGTAATCGTATACGTGCGTGGATTCGGCGGAGGAACCGTTCCGGGTGCCGGGGTGACGGTCCATCCGGCCGAAAGCGTATTGGCGGTCTGCGTTCCGGCAAACGTCAGCGCGGGACTTCCCGTGAGATGGAACGTGAATTGGAACTGCGAAAGGTGTTTTTGCGCGACCGGGATCGCATCCGTGGTCTTGAGGAATATCGGAACTTTAAACTGCTTCGACTCCGCAATTCCGGTCGCATTCATGCCCAAGTCCTGCTTGTAGATCCACACATCGGTCGACGTGGTATGCGCCGCGCGGGAGGAAGAAAAGAGATGCCCATACAGATCGAGCGTCGTGACGGTGGCCAGGGCCGACGCCGTATCGTGGAGCACCGCCAGCGTTTCTGTGACGCTCGGCGCGCCGGGGTGCGCCGTATCGTCCAATGGAACGAAATTGACGATACTGTCGAGGCGGACCTCATAGACGCCTCGATCGCGCGGCTGTGAATCGGTCACTGCGATCGTGAGTGCCGGGCACGGCGCCGTCGTCACTGAAATTTTCGGCGCATTGAGATCGTGCGTCAAAGGATAACACCATTCTTCGGGCGCATTGCACAGCGAGTTGTCTGCACCGTCGATCGCATTGAAGTAAAGACACGCGGCCGAATCGGGAACGAGCGAGTCGATCACCATCAGCGTGAACGTATCGAGTTTTTGATAGAGCGGATGGTCGTGGCCGGTCAACGTACCATGGATCCCGGCATTCTGCGGCTGGGAATTCCATGGGGAGGGTGAGGAAACGCCACCGTGCTTGAGTTCTACATTCGTATTCGAGAAGAACCAAATGGAATCGATCCCCTCGTCGTATGTGATGGTATCGCTGGGGAAGTTGGTGAACAATGGGTTCCCGTTCCCGTCGTGGTAATCCGACACTTCGAAGGTCACCCATCCCGGTCCGGAGGCCAGGATGGTATCGCAGGGACGAAAGCTATCGACGCGCTGCGTCGTACAACTGTTGAGCAAAACACTTTTATTGCCGGCGCAATCGGTCGCCTGTGCCGTGAAGCAGGCCCGCGCAAACGTATCGAGGATCTGCACCGAGTAATCGAGCGACGCTGGACCGGGGCAACCCTGGAGCGGAAACACCTTCCAATCGGCGGAATCGATCTTTGTGGTTCCAAGAACCGCGGGGTTGACCACCGGTATGCAGTTCTGGACAAAGGTCATGTAGACCGTGTCCACGCCTCGGTCCCATGCCTGCGAATCGGTGACATGGACATTCCAGCCTCCCGTAACGGAAACATCCGAAATTCGAGGCGATACAACGTCCGCGACGGTGCAATACTGGATCGTATCCCACGAGGTGTTGGGGGGCGAGGCTGCATCGGTCGCCTGGACAATAATGGTTCCATCCTGCATCGAGTCGTCCACGCAGACCGAGAACGAATCGACACCCATCCCCGGCGTGACGGGATGGAACAGCGTGAAGGTCATATTCGTAGCGCTGCCGCCCAGCACACTGATGGAACTAAGTCCTTTATCGTTCTGAAGGGCGGGCAGGGTGCTCTTTACCGTATCCGTCACGACCCAATGGCTGCACTTGTTTCCGCAGGACGTATCGGTTGGAACGTTCCAATTCAAGCGTTGCGTCAGGTGGAACTTTGGCGGGAGCGTATCGAAGGGAACCGGCGGAAGGCATTTTTCAAAGCAAACCGTTTTCGTGCTTACGTTCCCAGCGCAGTCCGTTGCGGTCAACGTGACGCAGGGCGTATGAAGCGTGTCTTTTTGAATGAGAAAAATGGGGCCAACGACTGGCGGGCATCCGGCGATCGGTATGGGAATGCCGTTGACGGTAATGGCACCAGGCGATGGCGAAATGCTGTCCGTGATACTTCGAATGCCCTGGTCCGTCGAAAGATTATCGTAGATCGAGTCGATCTTATATTCTTTAGCATAGCCGCAGTTCGTCCTCGCGACGACAATCGTGTCCGAAAATCGCGGCGCGATCAGGTCCTTTTGCAGGCAATCGACCACAACCGGGCAGGCGCACGGTGGATTTATGAAAATCGGCTGCCCTACCCCGTTTGCCGAAACGGAAACTGCGATATCGTAGGTGGAATCGGTCGAGCAATTGATGAGTCCATTGGGAAGGTCCTGCACGACCGTATCGATCCACGTCGCATAGGACGCGCCATACGGCTGAACGGCAGAACCGGAAAGTTTATGCGTTTGCGAATAGCCACCGTTCGACGCGGGCAGCGGCGAAACGATTTGGACCGGGCCGTTCGCAACGCCAGTATTGGAATTGGTGATCGATTCTGTTGCAGAGGCATTCGTCGCTTCGGAGTTCGCATTCGGATTCCACACGATCACATCGACCGGGAAGTGATCTAAATCGAACGTCGATTTGCCATCCGAATAAAATTTGCTCAACGGGTTCCACACCATGTGGTCGGGGTGAATCACCAGAGCATCGAGGTTCCCAAAACAAATCGGATTTCCGCAGGCCGGCGTGCCATAGCTTCCTCGTCCGAGCTCAACAACAGAGTCCGGGCCGCTACTGACGGAGGTTTGAGGCCACTGGATGAGCATCGCTTCGTCAGTAGAATGATTGAAGAACGGGAACGGAGCGCCCCAGGTATAGCCCGTCACGATCGTCGGCCAGTCCACAAATTCAAGCTTGGTCGGCTGCATCAAACCCATCGGGCCCGGCGCCAGAGAATCGTTATTGAAACCGATCCCAATATTCGATAAAATATTGTTATTGCCTGGGAATAGCGACGATGACAGGGGATGCAGTGTCGCAATAAAATAGGGAGGAATCGGAGAATAATCCTGCCAGTCCTGCGTATATCCGGCGCGGGTCGTGATCGGTGCGTTGTCATTGGTCGTATCGTTGTTTCCCGATCCGGTCCCAGACATCTCTACGTCAAGTAAAAACTGGAGCTGGACGTTAAATGAACCATTCGCATGATCGACGGCATAAAAACGATAGACAATTTGTCCCGAATTCGAAAATGGAAAGAAAACAGGATACACATCCTGTACGATATCGATATTATTCGGCCCTTGCGGCTGCCAAATCGTTCGGACCGTATCCTGTATTTTAGATATCTTGGCATTTTGCAAATAACCAGTAGGGTTTGCCGGGACCGCACCGGTCGTTGGTAACAGAGCAATATTCGTATTATTCGTATAATACTTCCCATTAATAGAGACCGTCACATAAGAATGCTCTTGGTAGGAAAGCCAATTTTTGGGTGAACTTGGCTGCGCGAGATAAATTCCAATGAGCCCAGCTCCGTCCTTCGATACGTCTGCCATCACTGCGCTATTGCCAGTCGTCAGGAATTGCCCTCTCACCGGAATGCTAAGGCCTAAAATTAAAAAGCAGAAAACCGGAACGAGATACCGGTTCCTAAACGCCGTTCGGCAAAGAATCGAAGAGAACGTTAAAAGCATCAGGATAAAAAAAGCAGCGCTGGGCGCAAGCGCGCCATTAGCGTAAAAACGTGAAAAATCGCACTAAATCCATGAAAGCGAAGACCAACGCCATCAACGCCGGTTCATCCATAATGGTGTCGAAAAAAAGAGCCGCTTAGCGATGAAAAGCCTTGAAAAAAGCCTCGCAAAATCCAAGTTTGAACGCTAATCGAGCTTGAATTTCAGTTCTACCGAGCCATACAGGGACCCGATCTTCCATGCGGAGCCGCCGGTATTGCCGCTCGTCGTGATCGGAAAATCGTACGTCAGAAGCGGTGCGAAGACCGACCGCTCCGAGACCTGGATATTATACCCCGCAGAAAGCAAGACCCCAAGGCGAAGTCCTGTAAAGCCGGTACTCGTTTGGGGGACGTCCTCCGAAAGGGTTCCGTTGGTAAACGTGAGATTATCGACCGTCGTCCCGTTGGATAAGGTGGCGGAAGTCGTTATTAACTGCCGGCTTTGCGTAAGACTGCTCGCAAGCAAGAACCCGACATCGATTCCCGCCTGTAAAAAAGGACCCATCCGAAAAAATTGGTATTGTGCGTAGGGGGCAAGATTCAGGTACGTTGCTTTTACTTTCCCATTGCGCGTCACATACATCGGGAACGTATCGGTCTGAGATTGGTCGGGCGGTAATACCACCACATTCTCATAGACGGTCGCACTCGTACTCAGATTCTTGAAATCGATCCCACCCTTCAGGCCGATGGCCCATTCGTAATCGAGTGGAAGCTCGAAGAAGATCGATCCCAGCAATCCGGTCCCCGTGCCGCCGGTGAAGTTGGCGCCACAATTGCAGTCGATCTGTCCCTGCTCGGTGTGATTCCCAAATCCGACTTCGACGCCGGCCATGGGCGGCGGAGCGCCGGGGCCGAACAGGTCGCCACGGCTAAGGATCTGCGCATTCGCGGTTCCCGAAAGAACGAGCGTTATGGCTACGGCAAACGAACAGGCAAGCCCGCGCGACCAGCGATTTCTACGTTCATGCTTCATCATATCCTTGCGTTAGTCCTTTCTTCCCACAATTTGCACTTCGACGCGGCGGTTCTTGGCAAGATTGTTCGGATCGAGCGGCTGCGATTTGCCGAATCCCTGCACGAGTGCAATCTGCTCTTTGGGTACCCCCTGACTCAGCAAGTAATCGGCGACCGCCTTCGCGCGGTTCTGTGAAAGTTCCATGTTGTGCGCCTCGGATCCCGTGGAGTCGGTATGCCCGTTAATTTCGAAGCGCACTTCGGGATTTTCCTTTACCTGGCGAATGAAGTCCGGGAACTTCGCCCGTTCTTCCGGCGTGATGTCATATTTATCGACATCGAAAAAGACCATAAATCCTTTCACCGCTTCCGGCGTAAGCCGAATTTCTTTCTCGATCGAGATCAATTTTTCGCGTGCGGCAGGAACGTCGATCTTGTCCTCATACGGCTGGTAATCGGGGACCGTCGTCGAAATACGATAAGAAATAAGCGGATTGACATTGAACGAATAGGCGCCCGTCTGCGGGTCGGTTTGGACGGTCACCGGTGCGGCGCCGCCGGCAAGTTGTTCCAGCGTTACGGTAGCTTTCAGCGGCTGTTTATTATAGGAATTGATCACATGCCCATAGATGCGCGCGTGTGAAGGCGTCAGCGAAATATCCTGCGTAAGGACGGGCTGCGCATCGCTGCCCGGCGCCTGGATTTCGAGCGCATTCGAAACGTAGTTCTGCGCGCCGACGGTGATATGCACTAAGCTTCCGGCGAGTACCTTTACGCTATATTCTTTTCCCGACGATTCATTCGGGATCGATTCTCCGCCGTTTGAAAAGGCGATCGCGATCTCCGGCGTGCTCGTGATCGGCTGGCTCGTTTCTGCATCCAGGATTCGACCCGTCAGAGTAACGTATTTCGGTTTTGGCGGAGCCGGCTGCACGTATTCCCGATACAGATCGAAGGACCCCTCTCCACCGGGCCGATCGCTGGAAAAATAGACGGCATCTTCACTGGGCGGTACGTAAAAGAACAGCTCGTCGTACTTCGAATTGACTGCCGCGCCTAAGTTTTTCGGTTCCGTCCATTCGTTTTCGCCGGTCCGCCGCGTAACGTAAATGTCGTACCCTCCCTGCGCGCCGGGTCCGCGGTTCGACGCAAAATAGAGCGTTTGATTGTCTCGTGCGATGTAGGGCGACATTTCATCGCCACCGGTATTGAAACTTACATTCACGGGATCGCTCCACGTCCCTTCAGCGGTCCTGGTACACATATAGATATCGATGCCGCCATGGCCGCCCTTGCGGTCGCTCGCAAAAAAGAGGAGCTGCCCGTCCTGGCTAATGCACGGCTGCCCCTCCCACCATTCGGTATTGATCGGTTTGCCGAGCGGGACCAGATGGCTCAGCGTACCATCGATCAGTTCCCCCTGATAGATATCGCACGATTGCAGGATCGCATCCGGCCGGTTACAGACACCGACCACCGCCGTTACGCCATCGCCCGCGACCGACAAGGAACTGATATTTTCTTTTGCGGGAAGTTCAGCAAAGACCTGCGGCTCGCTCCAGTGGGATGCATGATCGCTCGCACTCTCGGCCGGCAAGCGCTTCGAAACGTACAGTACCTGCTTGCCGGAACGGGAACTCGTAAAATAGATCGAACCGTCCGCAGGCGAGATAAAAGCCGTCGCATCGTCACCTTTGGAATTGATCGTTTTCAACTCTTCGGTGCGAAGATCGTCTTTCGCGGCGGTCAGGACCTTGCTCGTGCTGGTATCCGATGCGGATTGCGCATACAACGGTGCCCAGGCAGCCACCGCTGCGAGCAGGAACGCAATGAATTTAAAAATCCGAAAGGGGCGGACAGACAGCACTTTAGAAGCGCGGCGTCCTAAGAACAGCTTAACTGACATCGATAGCGATCGCGGTAGTCCATGAAGAACAACACTCAGCGCCAGGCGGGGCGAAGCACATCATGGATGATGACTGGAGCTGAATGCAGCACTCTGATACACTTCGAACATTCCGGCGCGGAATGCTCAAAACATGCGCAGTATAACAACGAGCGAATAAAAGCGTTTCGATTATCCTCCGGACGTCCGCTTCCGTTTTATGACCTTTCCCGGCTGAGAAGGCTTTCCGCGGGAGACAAATTCATTGCCTTCGATAAAAAATCGCCATGGATATTCCTGCGCCACATTGATCCCAATACGCGTGGTCACGGCGATCTGTGAAATGGGAACCGACTTCCCCATTGTGATAAAAAGCGTGTCGCTCTCGATAAGATCGATCGCATTCTGCTCCCGCGTCAGGCCGAACGCCTGACACACACGGCCCGGCCCACTCGTAAGTTCACGGTCTGTTCTCGCTTTTGGGCGCAGCCTCCGCATGGTCTCGATGCCCTTGACGGGCTCCACGGCGCGGACGAGCACGGCTTCGGCAGCACCTTCAACATTCGTTGAAATATTGAAGCAATAGTGCATTCCGTAGGTAAAATAAACGTAGGAAAAGCCCCCTTCGCGAAACAGGATCGCATTGCGCGGCGTCTTGCCGCGAAACGCATGGCACGCCGCGTCGCCAACGCCATAGGCTTCCGTCTCGACGATTTTTCCGATCCGTTCATCACCGTCCACCACATAGTGCAGGTACGAACCGAGAATTTTTTTTGCTACTACGGGACTCGGCTGAAGAAAAAAGGACCGAGGATAACGCTTTCCGGAAACACTCACGTCAATTTCTCCAGGCCTTGACAAAACGGTTTTTCTTCGGGTCCCAGATGAGGCCGTACCAATAATCGCGGCTGTGAAAGACGCTGTACATGACGCGCGGCTCCCGAAAAAGTTCTGCCGCTTCGTTCGAATGTGGTGGGATGTCGGCCGGGATGACTCGCTTCATCATATCCGAAAAATCGTTCGAATCGACCACCTCGAAATTCTCATTTGCGAAGAACACGGTGACGATCATACGAAGGCGCTTCAGCTTCACACTATCCGTCAAATGGTCCATGGTGTCGAAATAGCCCCCGGCAAGCCACGAATCCTCGAACAATGTTTTCTTTCCGCTTTTGATCGTAAACGTGAGCCGTGTGTCGTCCACGCGTTTGGGAACATATCCTGAAAGCCGCAGGACTTCCGGTTTGCCATCGTTCGTCAAGTCGATTTCACGCTGAGTGGCAAGCTGGTGAGTCCGCTCGAACCGGCGCTCTTCTTCCAGGCGCAAAACACGTTCGAGTGAATCGGCTTTGAGCAACGAGTCCATATACTGTTCGGCAACATGCAGGGAATCCACCGCGGCAGACGGGCCGGCGGAAACATGAGTCTGCTGCGCGCGCACCGTAAGGGGAAAATATATACTCGGAAGTATGAAATACGAAAGAAGAACGATGAACGTGGTTCGGACCAAAATTTTAGGAGTAAATCGAGAATTTAATTTCACATCAGCAAAATCAGCGTAATCGAGGTTTAGCTTTTCCATACAATGACAAAACCTTTTTTCGATGGAAGCCAGGCGATGCCTTTCGAGCCGCGATCGCCGACATAATAATTGAACATCAATTCGCCGGAGCGCATCAGTTCCACCATTGCTGAAGATTTAGGCTGTACGTCCTGCCAATGGGACCAGTCCTGATAGGCCAGCGAGTCCGTATGCACAAACGCGCTGGGAAGGAAAAACCGATTGAGCTCCGTCCGGACGATCTCGTGACGCTCATCGTCCGTCAGTTCCGGGCGGCTTTTGAAGTAGACCGAAAGCGGCCACGCATCGCGATAGCGGATCGTGTCACGACGGGTGATTTCGAAGATTAGCGAGTCCCGGTAAATATCGGGACCCGTACGGATCAGACGCAGGCGGTCGGGATCGTTTTGGTTCTGCATATCGGCTGTACGCTGGCGCTCGAAGTGCCGTGCGGTGTCCGCCGCCTGCCAGGCGTCGATGTCATCGCCTTCGCCTTCTTCATCGACGCCATTCGGGCCGACCCAATAGAGCGTGTAATCTCCAATGCCGATCGTCGGCGGATATCGATAGACGATCTTTTCCGCCCGCGTCCCGATCGCAATGAAATAGCCTTTTCCATTATCGTTACGGAAGAGATCGATGGGGTCGATCTGCGTCGGGAAATAATTTCGGATAGAATCGTAGAGATGCGCTTCGTTCGTTTCGGGATAGTGGTGTTTCGCTTCATAAAAATTATGAAGCCCCTGCTGGATTTGCGCCATGACGTCCCGCGCCGTGAGCACCGACTCCCGGCTTTTGGCGGAAACGTCGATCTCGCGAAAGCCGACATCCCGGCAGCCGATGGCACAGACAGAAAAAAGGAAAAGAGCGGCCGCGGGCCACAGAAAACGGAATCGCATTACGGGTTCAAACGCTTTTGATGCAGCGAATCATTTCGGGCCAACGATGAACGGGCACAGGGCCGACTCCCTTCCGGAATTCACACGCGCGAAAAAGAGCCCGCTCGAAAAAATGGGTAACGGTATTTTCGTTTCTCCGGTAACAAGTGACCTTCGATAGACAACACTTCCGACTTCATTCCATATTTCGAGGATGGAGGGTCCCTGACTTGTAACGTCGGCTTCGTTCGAAAAGCCGTCGTTCACCACACGAACCGTTAGCTGCGGAAGGCTGGGAATGGAATGAACGGCATCGGTACAAAGGCCAAAATAATCGCATAGGACGCGGGTGAGGAAAAGGTCGTAATAGGAATCGATGATCTGTTCGTCTGCATGATGCACGACCGCACGAAGCGAACGGTCGGATGGTATCCACGCAAAAATATAATTTTCATCCGCGGTTGCAAACAGAACTGGAGAAATATTGCCATTCGGGAAATAATCGCCGTCCAATCCAAAGGGATCTTGTTGCCACGAAGTATCAATCCCTTTAGTAAACTCGGAATCAACGCCATGAACTGCATAATAAGAAACTGCCACAGCATCTTGTGCTTCAAACTGTAATCCCAGGAACCGCCATAACGTATCGGACACAAGTGTGTCGGGGTATTCAAAGCCACTTAAGAAAAATCCGCCTTGGGCATAGAGTTTTCCGCCATTTTTTAGATAGTCGATAAGCCTGAACTTGTCTTCAATTGAAATACTATCGGTGGGTACTTCATTTCTACCATCGACAAAAAAAAGTATTGCATCGTATTGCGACAGGTGCGCAGGGAATGAAGACATCGAATCGATAGTACCCGCGTAAATATGCGGCAATAGTGCTTCAACTCTATCTTCGTTTCTCCAGACAGAATCTCGCACAATCAATATCTTCCCTTTGAACCCCTGGCTTCGCGCGACGGTGAGTGAAACGAAGAGCGTTAGGAGGACCGGAAAAATCCGCTTCATACAAAACTCCATACGCCATGGGCTGAAGCCCACAGCAATAAAAGCGCGCCAACGAGTAACGAGCCTTGCGCTCGTTACTCACTCACTTCGGTAGTCAGACCGGGATCTACCCGTTACCAGCGTTTTCCGCCGCGGTCGCCACGATCGCCTCCGCGGTCACCCCCGCGTCCGCCACCACCGCCGCCGCCGCGATATCCGCCACGACCGCCGCCTCCGCCACGATTTTCGCGCTGCTCCATCGGGCGCGCTTCATTGACGGTGAGCGTGCGCCCGCCAAGCTCGGCCTGGTTCAGCTCCTCGATGGCTTTCTTCGCGGCTTCGTTGTCGTTCATCTCGACAAATCCGAAACCCTTGCTTCGCCCGGAATCGCGATCGGTAATGACCTTCGCGCTGGCGACTTCGCCATAGGTCGAAAAAATCTGAGCGAGCTGACTGTCATCCGTTTGATACGGAAGACCTCCTACATAAATCCTCATGAATTGACCAAAAAGATATGAAACAAAACGTTACGCTTCGAGCTTAGGAAACGGGGAACGAAATCGAGTGTCCGCACAGTCCCGCCCGGAAGAACGCGTTCGCGTCCCCGATGGCCGGCCCAATCCGATACAAAAACTTCTGATATCCACGAAACACACAACCTCAAAGGTAGCATGAATTCATGATTTCAAATGCCAGAAAAGCATAAAAGGTTCTATGAGGTCGCCTCCGGGAGGGCATTGCAACCCGCTCCGGGAGCGACCCGAAGAAGGGCAAAAGCACGCCGAAGAATGCGAAAGGGCCGAGCGATCGTGGAAAATCGTCCGGCCCTTCCCTTTGCTTCCTGCTTTTGGGGGACTATCTTTGGAGCATTAATCGCTTCGAACTTGTACCCAACGGCGTACTGATCCGAACGATATACGCACCGTTTGCCACGGGTGCTCCACCCGAGCGCCCATCCCAGGTCAGACTGCCCTGAGCGGCCTCGCGGAACACACGGTTTCCAAGTACATCGTAGATCTCGATCGTAGAAGGACCTTCGGGTACGCCGATCGTGACTTCATCGCGCGCCGGATTCGGCGACAGCGTGAAATCGATGACGGGAGTGGTTTTGGGTTCCGAAACACCTTCGGTAACCGGCGGCAGGCGATGAGCAATCACGTTATACGTCAGGGTCGAACTCGAGGTGTGCTCTTCCTTCGGGTGCGATTGCTGGACCGTGTACGTGAGCGTCATCGTCAGGTCATACGTTCCGGTGTCCGGCGCTTCGAGCGTCATCAGGAGCTCTTGCGAAGTTGCCCCGGCCGCGAGCGAGTCGTAGATATAAATCCCATCGTCGTACGGGGGGAATGAAACTCGCACGTTCGTATCCGCCGCGGTCGCCCCGAGATGCTCGAGCAGGAGGGCATTACTGCCCGCGTTATGAATAAAAATGGCATGGCGCGTTTTTTCGGCGTGTGCCGTGATGCTCAGGGAATTCGTTCCCGGTGGAACATCCAGGGTGATGGAATCGACGACCGGAATGCTGACGCTACCCGAAAGCGCGACTCGGACCGGATCGCAGGAGACGCCGTCCACGCTCGTGCCGTACACTTCGGCCTCGAACGTACCATAATAATTATCGCTTGCCGCCGGGCTGGGAACCGAATAGGAAACATACACGACCACGCTCGAATCGCGCTCCAGCACGAGTGGGAATTGCGGCGATGTGATCGCAAATTCGTCCGTATCACCTACGATCTGCGCACCGTCAAGGTAGATCGACGAATCGGTCGTGTTCGTGAGCAGGAACGAGGAAGAAACAGTTTGCCCTTCGGACGCAGAGACATCAACCGTCCCAGCTACGGTCACGCACCGTGAGTCGAGCGGACTCCGTCGGCCATAAAGATCCGCCATAATGGAATCGGTGGTATTACCAAGGCGATAATAGATCCAGAGCTGGCCGGAAAGGCTGGAGTCCGAAGCGGTCGCAAGCGCACAGAGTTCACCTAAGCTCCAGGCCGAATTTCCGGGAACAAACGTTGGAAGCGACGCAACGTTTTTGAGCGACCACTGCGTCCCGGGTGCCGGATCGTCGATCAAAACGATATTCGTGATCCAGATCGTATCGATATCTTTGTTGTACAGCCCGAAATTCTGGCATTCTTCAACGCCGGAACGAAGGCTGTCATAGTTCGACGTGTTAATTTCAGGTCCATAATGGCTGATCGGAACCCCAATGAGTTGAACATGAACCGTATTGCTATCGCCCACAACGGTCAGCTCACCGAAGGCATCCGTCCCACTGCTCGCATTATATCGAACGCGGATGGTCGTAACACCGAGAAATTGTACGACGGAGTCCGACACGAGCGAAAATTCGGAATTCCCGGAAAGCGAAATGTGGATCGTTCCCGCCGGAAGTTTCGCGTTAGAATCGAGTCCGTCCGAGATCCAGACATAACCATCGCTCGAGGTTCCGACTCGGGCGCTCATCCCAAGGCTGTCCGGTCCGGAAATCACATACCCGTAGCCTTGCGACGTCAGTCCCACGCAGAGTGCCGCAGTAAGAACGAAAGCGAAGACGAAGGGCTTCATAGCAAGTCTCATAAATGTTCCTTTCGAAGTAATGTAAAAGACGCGAATGGAAGGAGTTTCCCATTTGGTCACTCCGAAAACCCGTACGCAAAGCGAAAGTTACCGATCGGTACTACTCAATTTTTACTCAGAAGCAGACTCAATGCACGAATGAGCCCTCAATAAAATAATTAGAAAATCTTCCAAAACTAAGGAAGTACCCAAATGCTGTGCGCATTTTTTTCGACCCTGAAAGAAGCCAGATCGTGTATTTTGCGTCATAAACGCCGGTTCTTGAATCCTTGCTACGCGGCGAGCGTATGAAAGGTCTATTTTGCCTCCATGTTCGTCCAGTTCGGTAATAGTATTGCGATGGCTTTTCACTCGCTCGCGAGCAATAAAACGCGTGCGCTGCTTACGATGCTGGGCATTATTATCGGGGTCGCTTCGGTGATCACAATGACGGCGATCGGCGAAGGCGCGGCACAGGCTGTTTCCGCGCAGATCAATTCGATGGGCAGTAACCTGTTGCAGATCGATCCCGGCCCGACGCTATCTGGCGGGATCTCTTCCGGGGCCGGCGGCAGCATTCGGCTGACGGAAAGCGATGCCGAGGCAATTAAGCAATCGAGTTTCCTCACTGCCATAGCGCCTTCCGTCGACACCCGCGCCCAGGTGGTGGCAGGCAATGCAAATTGGCAGACCCGGATCACCGGATCGACACCGGCAATCATGAGCATTCGAAATTACGTCGTCGATCGCGGAAGCATGTTTACGGAGACCGATGCGCGGTTGGGAACAAGAGTATGTCTTCTGGGAAAGACCGTCGCCGATAATCTTTTCGATCCCGTTACGGATCCGATCGGTCAGCAAATTCGGATTAAGGGGATCCCCTTTACCGTCATCGGTCTGCTCAAGCCGAAAGGTTCCAATGCGTTCGGCCAGGACCAGGACGATAATATTCTTGCTCCGCTGGTGACCGTCCAGCGCCGTGTAATGGGCATTACCTGGCTCGAAGATATCTTCGCCAGCACCGCTTCGACGGCCGTTACCGAGCAGGCCATTGAGGATGTCACGCAAATACTCCGGATTCAACACAGGACCCAACTCGGCGCGAACCAGGACTTTCGTGTCCGCTCGCAAGTCGAAATGGCACAAGCTTCGGAGGCCGCGAGCACGGCAATGACGGACTTGCTGAGCATGGCGGCGGTCGTCTCGCTGATCGTGGGGGGAATCGGAATTATGAATATCATGCTCGTGACCGTCACGGAGCGAACCCGTGAGATCGGAATTCGAAAATCGATCGGGGCGAAGCCACTCAACATCCTCCTTCAGTTCCTGACCGAAGCAATAACGTTAAGCCTGATGGGCGGTATTATCGGCGTCCTCGTCGGTTATCTGGCAAGCATGGTGGTGTCGATGCAGAACGGCTGGTCCCTCATCATTTCGGCGCAGGCCGTTGGCCTTTCGTTCTGTGCGGCGACGGCGGTCGGAATGTTTTTCGGCTGGTATCCGGCCCGAAAAGCTGCCCGGCTGAATCCGATCGAGGCCTTACGATACGAATGATCAGCGTTCCAGAAGTCTTGTTTTTAGGAACTGCTTTTTAGCAACGTCGATGACTTTGCGGTCACTTATCTTGGGGTATGTGTGTTCCACCCGCACAATTTGCCCCGACCGAGGGGTTATAATTTCCCTATTTTGAGGGAATTGGACTAAAAGAAGCAATTTTGATGAAACCAAGTAAGATCACGATCGATACGAAAGAAGCGCTCAACCGCTTAGCTCACCCGACTTTTTTCGACCACCTCGAGCGCCAGGCCGCCTTTGAAATCGTTATGCGCAGCGGAAATCAAAGCCAGAAAGCCAGCGCCCAACAGGCCGTCTCCATGTGGCCCATCGAAGGCCTCAAGAAAACAGCGGCCTAACCCGATTAGCGGCCTAAAGCCGATTAGGGCCTAAACCGGCGCTGTGAGCCGATCGGAGTCACGCCGCCTCCATCGCGTTTATCGGCATTGCAATAAAAATTCGTGAACGGTATCGCCGAAGAGCTGCGTCGCCTTGAAAGGAATTTCGAGATGGTCGCAGTTCGGGAATTCGACGTACTTTTTGTTCTCGATCGGAACGGCACGAACGAGGTCCAGTAATTCATCGCGTAAAATAAACTTTTCGTCCGCTCCGTGAAGGACGACCAGATGTTTTGCGCCAAATTTTGCGATGTGCTTCATCGGCTCGAGGCTGTCGGTCGCAACGATGGCGATGTTCGTTCCCGGCACTTTCGCTTCTATATTTTTCTTTAGTTCCATCTGGGTCGCATAGGGACTTTCGGCAATGATGCCGGTAAGGTCCCTTCGTTTTTCGGCCTCGACCAACGCGAGCGATGCGCCCAGGGAACGGCCATAGACAATAATCTTATTTCCCGGGTACGACGCGTGCGCGAAGGAGACGGCGGCGTCGAGATCGGAGAGATACTGTGGTTCGGCGATCGCATTGGAGTCGAAAGAAAAGGGCTGGCTCGTCCCGAACCCCCGATAATCGAACAGCAGGACGGGAACTTTAAAATTCTCGATGAGGAACTGGGCAAGCGCCAGATCGTAGCTCATGTTGCCCGCGTCGCCGCCGGCAAGCACGATCAGCGTCTTCGAGGAAGGTTCCGAGACCTTGCAGTACCACGCCGTGAGCCGATAGTGATCCGGAGTGACAATATTCAGGCTGTCATACGCCAGTCCGTTTTGGTCCGGGGAGGAGACGTAATGCGTGTCCGGCCGAATGGCGATAGCCCGGGTGGCCACGAATACCAGAAGACAGAGAGCAAGGAAATATCGGTTCATCGTTCTTGTATCGTATTTTTGTTCAATGTCATTCCTCGAATCGCTATTTTCTTTGGAGGGCAACGCGGCGATCGTGACCGGCGCTTCGCGCGGCATTGGGCGCGCGGCGGCGATCGCTCTCGCCTCGGCCGGCGCGAGCGTCGTTCTGACCGGACGAGATGAATCGGCACTCAGGGAAACGCAGTCGATGATCGGTCCGAATGAGCGAACGCACTGCATATCCGGTGATGTGAAAGATCCTTCGCACGCCATGGAAACGATTTCGACGACCGTCCGGACCTTTGGGCAGCTCGATATTTTAGTCAACAATGCAGGGATCATTCGTCGGTCCGCGGCGGTCGATTACAGCGCACACGATTGGTACGACGTGATCGATACGGACTTAAATGCGGTGTTTAGCTGGTCTCAGGCGGCCGGCAAACTCATGATCGAACAAGGCAGCGGGAAGATCGTTAATATTGCATCGCTGCTTTCATTTCAGGGCGGACTGAACGTTGTAGCGTATTCCGCGGCCAAAGGCGGCGTGGCACAATTAACCAAAGCGCTCGCGAACGAATGGGCGAAATATGGCGTCAACGTCAATGCGATCGCGCCGGGATACATGGAAACGAATGCGACCGCCGCACTTCGGGCCGACACGAAGCGAAAAGAACAAATTCTTTCCCGCATCCCCGCCGGCCGATGGGGCGAACCGGAGGACCTGGCCGGCGCCATCGTTTATTTAAGTTCCTCCGCGTCCGATTACGTGAATGGGCACATTCTCGCGGTCGATGGAGGCTGGCTGGCATACTAACTTAGTACCGATGAATACACCATGGCTCTTTAGAAATACGGCTTCCAGAAAAGGACGCGCGATCTCCATTACTCCCGAAACATCGGAGTTCCAGGCCATCCACGCCGGCCGGATCATCCTCGATCCTTCCGTCCCAACGGCTTCCGGCGAGAACGATGGCCGCGAAACGACGCTCCTCTGCCTCCACGGTACCGGAGAAGTAACGACCGGCGGTACCACCTATTCCCTTTCGCGTTTGGACGGCCTCTACATTTCTCGCGGCGAGCCGTTCGAAGTTTCTACGACCGGAACCGTCGATATCGTCGAAGGCTCGGCCCCGACCGAAAAAATCCATCCCACGAAATATGTCAATTTTGAACGCGAAGTAAAAAACAGCGACACGCTTTCGCTTCATGTCGGAGCGGAACCCTATTACCGGGATATTCATAAGGTCCTTGCCGAGAACGTCGAGGGTTCCCGAATCTTAATGGGGGTGACGATGTCAAAGCCGGGGAACTGGACGAGCTGGCCGCCGCACGAACATGCGGCCACGCGAGAAGAGCTCTATCTCTTTTTCGACATGCCGCGTCCCGGGTTTGGAACGCAATTTATTTACTCCGATCTTACGCACCCCGAATTCGTTCAGCCCGTGTATGAGGACGATGCAGTGGCGATCGTGAAGGGGTATCATCCGAACGTTGCGGCACCCGGATATCCGATTAACTTTTGCTGGATCCTTTGTTCGCTCGAAGACGACACGTGGCGAACGCTGGGAGGGGTCAACGTCCAGCCCGGTTTCGAGCAAATGCCGACGGGACTACGATGATACCATCCGATCGTCTGCGTTCGTTCAATAGCTTTTTTACCCCGCTGGTCAGCGATGTCATGGACCGGCTTGGGATCCGTTCCCACACGCTCCCGCGTGAAATTCAGGCCATTCCATTCGATCCTTCTCTCAAAGCAGCGGGACGTGCCTTTCCCTGCCGTGTCGTTCCGACCGAGGAATACGTCGAAATCGATACGCTGCTTGAAATGGTCGATTCGATCCCGCAGGATGCCTTCGTCGTTGTTGCGGCGGATGCGGACATCGACGCCGCGCTCTGGGGAGGCCTCATGTCCACGCGAGCGAAAGCACGAGGGGCGGTCGCGGCGGTGGTCAACGGCGGTATTCGGGATTTCGAACAAATCGCAACGCTGGAGTTCCCCGTGTTCGGGGCGTATCGGTGCATTAAGGATATTCGTCGTCGAGGGTACATGGCAGAGTACAATACCACGGTCACGATCGGCGGCATCCCCATTCGCCCGAACGATGTCGTCTTCGGCGATGCGAACGGCGTACTCACCATCCCCCAGGAGCACTTCGAGACCGTGTATGCGGAACTTTTAAAGTCGATAGAAGGCGAGCAGAAGACCGCCGTGGGACTCCAGGAAGGCCGCGCCGCACGCGAGCTCTTTTCCCAATTCGAAACGTTTTAAGCGCATGGCAAAAGAACCGGTGATTCAACGGATCCTCTCCGAACGCGTGTTTGCCGTGCTTCGGCTTCGACAGACGGAACGTATCGAATCGATCGTGGAAGCGTTAATGGTCGGAGGCCTTACCACGATCGAGATCACGATGAATTCGCACCGGGCGGAGGAATCGCTCTATCGAATCGCAAAAGAATTCCCAGCGGTATTACTCGGGGCGGGAACGGTGATGGGAGTGGATTCGGCAACGCGCGCGATCGAGTGCGGGGCAAAATTTCTCGTAAGCCCGGTAACGGACCTCGACATGCTGGCCGTGGCCCAGGAAGTCGGAGTCGCTTCCATGGCCGGCGCCCTTACTCCTACCGAAGCGTGGCAAGCCACTCAGGCCGGTTCCGATTTTGTAAAGTTGTTTCCACTCGCCCCGCTCGGGCCACGGTATATTCGTGCTCTTCGCGGTCCGTTCCCAGAGATGCGCTTCGTCCCCACGAACGGCGTGACCGTCGAGAATGTCGCCGAATGGTTTGCGGCCGGCGCTTCTGCCGTCGGCGTGGGAACGCCGCTGGTCTCCGACGGCGACATCGAAGCGGGAGATCTTACGGTCCTGACCGCTCGCGCAAAGCAAATCGTCGAATCGGCGAAGCCATAAAAAAACAGATGCCAAAAAAAATAACAACCGATCTGCTGGACCCTCGCCTTTTGATTAAGAAAGTCAGCGAATCCTTTATCGCTCGTCACCGCCCGGAATCGCAATCGACGGATTGGGGCCAATCGCTCGCCATGTACGGGCTTCTTCGGGGACTTCGAGTCGATGAAAATCCCAACGTGCGCGAGTACCTTCGGCGCTGGCTTTCGTTTCACCTTGCGGAACGTGTGCCGGTGAACTATTTTTGCGGTTCCTGGAGTTTCGCGCTGCTCTACCCCGAGGTCCTCGAAGAATTCGAAGAACTGCAGATTCCGCTCCAGGACACAGCGGAACGAATTTATACCTTTATTCGCCGTAACGCGATTCGCAATGGCGAAGGCATCCTGCTTCACAATGTCGACCTGCCCAATATTTATATCGATACCGTCTATTATTCGGCCGTGTTGCTCGCAAAACTGGGAACCGCGCTCGATGTTCCCTGGGAGGACGAAGCGATTCGCCAGATCGCCCTGCACCTGGAACGGTTGCAGGACGGCGATAATGCGTTCTTCATTCATTGTGAAGAGAATAATGGAGGGACTCGATCTCAGGGAAGCTGGGCACGCGGTAATGGATGGGTGATGATGACGCTTGCGGAAATCCTTGCGGTCCTCGACAAAAAAACTGCTCGCTACCGGGACGTACTTTCGATCTTCCAACATCTCACAAACGCCCTCCTGGAACATCAAACAAAGAATGGTTTGTGGCGGACCATTCTGGACGACCGTAGTGCCTATGAAGAAACTTCCGCTTCCGCAATGTTTTGTTTTGCACTGGCAAAAGCACAGAACGAGCATATTGCCTTGAACCGCTCTTCCCTTTCCGCTCTGAATAAAGCAGCGCTCGGGCTCGCGAATGCTGTCGACAAAAAGGGTCGCGTTGTGGGTGTTTCCGAAGGGACGTGGCCGGGAACGATCGAGTATTACAAATCGCTCGCGACGGGCGAGTGGTGGTGGGGAACCGGCGCGTTTTTACTGGCTATGGCTGAGTTGGCGGAAGCGCGCTGAACCAATAAGGGGGGCGGCGGACCTGAACTCTTTTGCTTAGTTTTACGCTAAGTTTCCACCTTATCGCACTTTCAACCTTTCCCCGTTCGACGACTATCGGAAATGCAAAAAATGCCTCGTTCAATCTATTATAAATCCTGGTGGCTGGCCGCGCTAATCGTAACCTTTTCAACGATCGCTCGCGCACAGGAAACGGCCGACAATGATGTTGTCATCCAGACGATGAAGTCCGAGCTTGCGCGCGAACACGATGCGCTTGCCTCACAGACAGTGCCACCCTATTATATGAGTTATAACGTTGGCGATGAACAAACGGTCAGCATCGTCACCAGTTATGGATCGATTATGAAGTCGGACTCGACGCGGCGGCGAACCCTGCTCGTCGATATTCGCGTGGGCGATTACTCGCTCGATAATACACACGAGATTCGTGCTTCGAACGACATGTTCGCTCGCGGCGGTGCGCGTTCGATCCCTTACGAGGACAACTCGGAATCGCTCCGGCTCGCCCTATGGCGCGAAACAAATGCGAGTTACAATGCGGCGACCGAACGCCTGCAGCAAGTCCGCACCAATAAAACGATCAAAGTGGCCGAAGAAGATACTTCCGGCGACTTCAGCAAAGCCGACGCTGCCAACCATTATTATGAGCCGGAGATCGATATGGCCAGTTACTTCCATGACCGAAAGGAATGGGAGAAACGGCTCGCTCGATATTCCGCGCTCTTTGTAGGCCAGCAGGATATTTTCGAAGCGAAAGCAACGCTCGACGCAAGCATTGTACGAAAGTATTTCGTATCGACCGAAGGAGGCGAGATCGCTTCCAATCAACTCTATACACGCGTCATGATCATGGCGACCGCAAAAGCGGACGACGGCATGGAATTGCCGCTTTATAAGAGTTATTTCGCCTACGTTCCAAGCGACCTGCCCTCCGACGATTCTATTATGCACGATGTGTATAATATGATCGCCACGCTCGAGCAAATGCGCAATGCACCCGTGATCAGTCCGTTCGCAGGCCCGGCGATTCTTTCCGGAGGACCAGCCGGCGTATTTTTTCACGAGATTTTCGGTCACCGGGTCGAAGCACGGCGCGAAAAAGACGTGAATGAAGGACAGACCTTCAAGAAAAAAATTGGACAGGAAGTATTGCCGACGTTCATGGATGTTTTCGACGACCCGAACCTCCAGCGATACGACAGCACCGATCTGCTCGGACATTATACGTATGACGACGAGGGCGTTCGCGGGCAACGGGTCGATATTGTCCAGAATGGAGTCCTGAAGAACTTTCTTATGGGACGTTCCCCCATCGAAGGGTTCCCACATTCGAACGGCCATGGACGCGCCCAGCCGGGGAAGCTTCCCGAGGCGCGGCAATCGAACCTGGTCGTCGTCGCAAAACAGACGGTTCCCTTCGATACGCTTCGGGCGATGCTCATTGAAGAGTGTAAGCGCCAGGGAAAACCGTACGGACTGTGGTTCAAAGAAGTCGAAGGGGGGTTTACGCTCACCGGGCGTACGATCCCGAATGCATTCAATGTCCTGCCGATCCTGGTCTATCGGATTTATGCCGATGGCCGCCCGGACGAACTCGTCCGCGGCGTCGATTTGATCGGTACTCCGCTCGCGACATTCGAGCGCATCATGGCCGCCGGCAACGATGGGGAAACCTTCAATGGGATGTGCGGCGCCGAGTCCGGATGGGTTCCCGTTTCTGCGTCCAGCCCCAGTTTGCTGGTGCGCGAAATCGAAGTCCAGAAGAAACAGAAGTCGCAGGAACGGTTACCGATCCTGCCGGCGCCCGATGCCGCCGCTTCCTCGAAGTCCGTCGATCCAGGCAAAGGATGAGACCATGCAAAAAAGAAGGACATTTACATTCTCACTCGATCTTTTGAAATTCGGTATGCCTCAGGTACGATTATTTCCGTTCGCAATACTTTTATTGACTGTTCCCGTATCGTTTCCATCCGTCCTGCACGCGCAGGTCTCCGATAAGACGATCGCGGTGGTGGAACGTGCCATGACGGACGAACTCGCTCGCGCCAAATCGGACTTGCATCTTCCGGGACTCGTCGATCCGTTCTTCATCGCGTATACCGTCGCCGATCAGGAACGACTGGACCTCGCCGCATCGAATGGTTCCCTCACGCGTTCGGACCTGCACCACGAACGGCGCGAATCCGTTCGGCTTCTTCTCAATAATTACCAGTTCAACGACGAAAATTTCACGGACAACACGGGATTTTTCATGTTCTCGAGCGCACCGGACAATGCCCTGCCACTCGACGACGACTATACCGGCATTCGCCGCGTGCTCTGGCTTTCGACCGACGATCTCTTCAAGAGCGCCAACGAGAACTTTTCAAAAAAGAAAGCGGCGCTCGAGCACAAGGAAGTTGCCGCAGAATTAAAGGACCTTCCGGATTTCGCTCCGGCTCCGGCCATTGCCATCGCGGAACCACCGATCGCTTTACACTACGATCGCACGGCGCTTGAAACGATGGTCAAAGATGTCAGTGAGGAATTTACCGCGCACCCGGAAATTCAGAACTCGAGTGTATCGCTCACGATCACGAATTCGTATGAATGGATCATAAATACGGAAGGCACCCGGGTTCGGAAACCGGTCACCCTGTGCCAGATCGAAATCGAAGCCTACACGCAAGCCACTTCGGACGGGCAGCCGATCCATCTTTCTCGCACGTTCGTCGCAAAGATTCCCGAACAACTTCCCACGAAGCTCGAACTCCTGAACCGGGTGGACGAAATGGCCCGCGATCTCATCGCGCTCCGCTCCGCACCGCTCTTCGATCAGGACTATACCGGTCCGGTCCTCTTCGAGAACGACGCCGCGGCTGATTTCTTGTCCGAGAACCTCATTTCGCGCCTGTTTGCGCAACGTGAGGACCTGTTCGGAAACGATGTTTCCGCTATTTTCTCGTCCGGGAAACGTTCCTCCCTCAAGGAAAAATTGAATACCCGGATTCTCCCGACCACGGTTTCCGTGCACGATCTATCGCTTACGAAAATGCGAAATGGGATCGAACTCCTCGGGTATTACCCCTTCGATGACGAAGGCGTCGTTCCACCGGCAGACCTGACGCTCGTCGATAAAGGAATTCTTAAAACGCTTTATATGAGTCGCACGCCGACCAAAGAAGTACGGGAACCGAATGGCCACGCGCGGTCGCTGGCCGGTGGCTTACCGGGAATGACCGAAGCTTCACCGGCGCCCGGGATCGTGGAATATAAAGATTCGAAGCCGGTTCCGCTTTCGGGAATGAAAAAAGATCTGCTCGCTCGCGCCAAAGACGATGGGTATAACTACGGCATAATTGTCCGTGCGATCGACGGGGGCATCCCGAGCGACGAATCGGGCGAAAGTATTCAGGACATGCTTGCAAACGGCAAAGCAATCATTCCTATTCTTATTTATAAATTATTGCCTGACGGAACGGAGCAGTTAGTGCGGGGTGCCGAGATCGGCTTACCCAGCATACGGGACCTGCGGGAGATCGTCTCGTCCAAAGAGATGATCACTCGGAATATGCTGATTTCAGCCGGTTCCGGCGGGCTTTTTAGCTTCAGTCCAAAAGTGGCGGCCACCCTGATCGCTCCGGCTGACATTCTTTCGCCAGAACTCGAAGTTCAGAGAAAGAAAGGGGAAGCATATCCGGCACCTCCTGTCGTGGCACGCCCTAATTAACGATAAAAATTTTTGCGCCCCGTCCCATGAGAGAATTCTTCCGAAAATCGCGCTCCTCGGAAAACTCTGATGGGCGACCAAGTCAGTACCCGGGAAATTCTTCAAAGCGAACATTGTCTTCGTCGACGCCGTCGGCTTTAAGCATATCCCGCATGGCATGGACAAACCCGGCCGGTCCGGCAAGATAGTAAATCGCATTCGAGCGATTTGGGATATGGCGTTCGAGCATCGCGGCATCGATCGTCCCTCGCTCGCCGGCCCACGAGTCCTCCGGTGTAAGATCGGTCATCGTAGGAACGAAATGAAAGTTCGAATTTTGCTTCTGGAACTCCGCCAGGTCTTTCTGAAACGGAGCGTCCTGCGGAGTATGGTTGGAGTGCAGCAGATACATCGCGTGCGGTAACTTTTGATGCGTTGCCGACTTGACCATACTCATAAACGGGGTAATTCCGATCCCGCCGGCGAGGAAGACGGCCGGCTTTCCGGCGTTTTTATGCAGCGTGAACGAGCCATACGGCCCATCCCACGCCAATTCCATCTGCGGCTCTGCCGATTGGATAAGACGTTTGAATGCCGTATCGCGCATTCGGGTGGCGAACATAAGTTCCGGCTCATGCGGCGCGCTCACCAGGGAGAAGGTCCGTACCGGTCCTTCCGCGTCCATCTCTTTGGGATCGATAAGATAGAGGTCGATCGTCTGCCCTGCCTCGTACTGAAATCCTTCCGGTCGGGATAAATGGAACGCGCGCGTTCCTTTGGCAATCTCTTCGCTGCGAAGAAGGTGCAATCGTTTTTCTGACATAATGTAAATACGGGTTTTAAACGAGTAAAATACGCGGCGCTCCGATTGTTGTATTTTTGCGAACGATACAAAAGTACGAACCATGTCGCCCGTTATCTTAAAACAGCCCTTGTTGGCAGAATCGCTTATTCGCGATGTTCCCGATTTTCCCCGCCCAGGAATTTTATTTAAAGACATTACCCCGGTCCTGGCCGATCCGGCGGCGATGAAGGAGGTGATCGATCGGTTTATCGAGTTTGCAGCTCCAAAATCGCCAACGGCGATCGTCGGGATCGAATCGCGAGGCTTTGTCTTCGGAATGCCGCTCGCTCTGGAAATGAATTTGCCGTTCGTTCCAGTCAGGAAATTAGGGAAACTTCCTTACCGGACGATCCACGAGGAATACGATCTCGAATATGGCACAAATACCGTCGAGATCCACGAGGACGCTTTGAAACCCGGCGATCGAGTCATTATCGTGGACGATCTGCTGGCGACCGGAGGTACGGCCGCAGCCTCCAAACGGCTCGTAAACCGCCTGGGCGGCAGGGTCGAAGGCTTTGCCTTCCTGATCGAGCTTGAATTCCTCCACGGCCGGCTGGCGCTTGCCAATGACGATATACTGGCACTGATTGCCTGCTAAAACGTACTTCGCTCAAAAAAGCGGATTTTTAGTACGATGGGAGCGTTCTGAAAAAGACCTAAAACTTCGGACTAATTTTTGTTAACCCAGCAATATACTATGAAGCATATTCTGACCGCAATCTCTATTTCGATCCTTCTTCTTGCCGGCTGCAAAGCCTCGACATCGCCGACCGGAACCACCACCACTCCGGGCAGCATGATCGCCACGGTCAACGGCAAAGCGTGGTCCTCGACGGTGCTCCCTGGAACCGGCGGCGCCACCGGTAAAATGAACAGCAACGTTCTCAGCATCATTGGTTTATCGGTCACCGATAACACCGAAATCTCTCTGATCCTGCCAAAGCCGGCAGTTGGAACCGATTCGCTCGGCGCGACGGGGTATGAAGGCGATTACTCGATTCTCCTTGGCGCTACCGATACGACGATCTACGGCTCCATCCCCGAAGTTCTGCAAGGTCAGATTTACGATGGCGCTGTGAGCATTACCTCCTACGATTCCGTGAGCAAATCGATCTCGGGTACCTTCCATTTTATCGGCCGGCGGAGCGGTAACCTTTCGGATTCGGTCACGATCACGAACGGTTCTTTTTATCAGGTCACCTGGTAATGGGCCGGGAAAAGCGTTCCGTCACTTTTTTTCAAAATCGAGCGAAACGCTGTTAATGCAATAGCGAAGGCCGGTCGGGTCGGGACCGTCGTCAAAAACATGGCCTAAGTGCGCACCGCAAGTAGCGCAAGTTACCTCGGTTCGGACCATACCGAACGACCGGTCCGCATGCTCCTCGATTTGCGCGTTCGCTTTCGGGGCAGAGAAACTCGGCCAGCCACACCCGGCATCGAATTTCGTATCGCTATCGAACAGTGGTGCGCCACACGCGCCGCATTTATAAACTCCGTTTTCCCAGAATGCCTCATATTCTCCGGTGAACGGTCGCTCCGTCCCTTTTTCACGCATCACGCGATATTGCTCGGGAGTTAACTCTCGTTTCCACTCGTCTTCGGTTTTTTCCATCGGTTTTTTCTCGTTCATTGCTCTACCTACGAAGAAAAAGGAAGCGGGATTCGAAGTCCTCAAGCTCCTCATTAGCATTTTTTCTCGTTGAAGGGCAGTAATGTCCTGAAGCAGGATATTTACTGCCTCACTTAAAAAATCTTACGATAAACTCAAAAACGCAAACTGAATTTTTTGTCATGTGGAGAAAGGGGGCGGTTGGAGTTCCATTTGATAGAGACGTATGTGTCTCTAAGATAAATCGAATATCTTTAAGGTTAGTATGGAATCCACTCAGGTCTTTTCTCTGAATACGGCGGTCGGTCGCCGTGAATTTTTGAAACGGACGGGGCTCGTCCTTACCGCAGCAACGCTTTCAGGTACGCTGGCCGAAATCCTGGCAAGCTGTAATTCGCCAACAGCGGCGAACATCACGCATGGGACGACAACGGTGAGCATTGCCTCGCTGAACTCCGACGGGCAGTTCCTCGTCGATACGAGTGTCACGCCAGACGGCACGCCGATCCTTGTTATTCGGCAAAATGCGACGACCTACACCGCGCTTTCCATGATGTGTACGCATCAGGGCTGTCAAGTGAACCCCCCGAGTGGCGGAACGATCTATTGCTCATGCCATGGCTCTCGTTTCGACTTACATGGAAACGTTTTGAGCGGGCCTGCGCCCTCGCCACTGACGAATTATGGCGTTTCGCTCAATGCGGCAGCGAAAACAATTACCGTTACCTATTAAAAGATTTTCCGAACAACCGCAGGCTGCCCACTTCCCGTGATGGCAGCCTTTGCTGTTGCTACAATTTATCGTTCCCGCACTCCGCCGGCGATATTATGCTCTTCTTTCTTGATGTTCTGAATTTGGCCGGCATACGTCGGGCTGAAGTAATGCGTCCGGCTGCCATCGCGGCGAGCGACGAAGAAAAGATAGTTCGTTTCGGCAGGATAGACGGCAGCATAGATCGTTTGGATGCTCGGATTATTAATCGGCCCCGGCGGCAAGCCGGTCTTTAAATACGTGTTATATGGCGTGGACCGCAGAATATCGGAATGGGAGATCGGCCGGTCCAGTTGGAGACCGTATTGCACCGTCGGGTCAGCCTGAAGCTTCATCCCGATGTGGTAACGATTTTCATAGACTCCGGCGATCAGGTATTTTTCGGAATCGTTCTTCGTCTCGCCTTCGACGATTGAGGCGAAGATCATGACCTGGTACGGTGAAAGTCCTCGCGCGCGCGCTGCATCGAGCAACGAATCGGGGACCTCCTGATGGAACCGGGTCACCAATGCCTGAAGAAGCGTACGTCCATTAAATGGATAGAGCCACTTATAATGATCGGGATACAGATAGCCTTCGGCGGTCTGGGCTTCTTCGGGAAGGCCCAGCCAATGCAGGTACGCCGTATCGCCGGCAGCCTGAATAAAATCGTATTTATTGACACCGAGGCTGGCATCGGCCGCATCGGCAACGTCCTTCAGGCGAAAACCTTCGGGGATCGAGAGTTCGAAGACGATCTGGTATTTCGTTCCGACAAGGTCCTCGAGCAATTGCAGATTGCTGAGGCCGCGATGAATTTGGAACGTTCCGCCATGAATGCGGTGGCCGGCACGGATCAGTTTGGCCGCGGCGCGGAACGTAATTTCATTCCGAATAAAACCGCCCTGTTTGAGGGAATCGGCGATCTCGGCCATCGTCACATTCGGCCGTACCACGAGCATGGTCTCGCGCGTCAGTTGAGGATCCTCTTTTGTCAGATCCGGATTATGCAGAAAGAAAAGGCTGTATACGGCAGCCAGCAAAACGGCAACCGGAATCGTGATCCACCAGAAAAACCGTTTTCTGGATTCACGCCGAATACGATAATAGATCCTTTTCATGCTATCGTCGTTCGGTTCAACTTGCGCGCCTGTGGCCCCGGTAAACGCATGACACTTGGATGAGTATTTCGACAGCGTGGAACAATTTAAAATAGAAAAGCCCGCAACGGGTATTTAAAATAGAAAAGGCCGCCATCCGGCGGCCTCATCTACACACGATGTTTTCCTTCGATGCCTCAGAGAACCCTATTATCAGAAAAAGTTATTTGCTTTAAAAGCCCTGAATCGCAATCGCAACGCGGCTTCGTCGCATCGGACGAAGCGGGGCCGCGAGTGTGTAGATTCCATTTTTTCAAAGTGGGTCTCGAACCATCCGAGGATGACTCGTATGCCTCCAATACGTTCTAATCGTGTGCCAGCGTGGCCATCCGTTCGAAAGATTATGCGCCACAAGAAATCGCTGTCATAAAGTAAATATTTTCATCTAAAAAAATTTCCGTATATTTAAGAAATGAACTCCTCGACGATTTTAAGTCTCAAAGAAATACCCTTACAGGCCGACCTTTTCGAACGTTATCGTATCGTCCGTGAAACGACACGCTGGATCTGCGAGCCGCTTACGATCGAGGACTGCGTCGTGCAGACGGCCATCGAATGCTCGCCGGTGAAGTGGCAGCTAGCCCATACGACCTGGTTTTTTGAAACATTCGTCCTTATCGCGCACGACACATCCTACAAGCCGTTTCATTCAAAATTTAACTACCTCTTTAATTCATATTATAATGCGGTCGGAGCGCGTACACCGCGCGATCTGCGTGGACAGATGTCCCGGCCGACGATGGAGGAAGTCTGGCACTATCGCGAACATGTCGACCGAGCAATGGAACGGTTTTGCAGACACGAACTTCCGGAGGATATCTTCCGCACGATCGAACTCGGACTGAACCACGAGCAGCAGCACCAGGAACTGATCGTCACCGATGTAAAGACCGTTCTCGCGATGAATCCCCTGCGGCCCGTCTATCGGGAACGGGAAATTCGTTCGGCCGCCGTCCCGGCGCATGCCTGGGTCTCCTTCGACGAGGGATTGTACGAGTTCGGCGCCCGAGGGAATGACTTTTATTTTGACAACGAGGGTCCCCGGCACCGCCAGTACCTCGATTCGTTCGCAATTGGGAACCGTTTAATCACGTGCGGAGAATACCTGGCGTTCATCCGGGACGGTGGATATCGGACCCCGTCGCTGTGGCTTTCGGATGGCTGGGCCCGAGTGGCGGAAGAAGCCTGGAACGCACCGAAATATTGGGAACCGATAGAGGACGAATGGTGGCAGATGACGCTTCAGGGCCTCCGGCGCATTGAAGATTCGGAACCCGTGGTGCACGTAAGTCACTATGAGGCCGATGCTTTTGCCACATGGTATGGGGCGCGGCTGCCGACCGAATTGGAATGGGAACTGGTGGCGACGAATCATCCGCCGAAAGGAAATTTCCTCGAAAACGGCAATTTTCATCCCGTCCCTCTTGATGTGAATTCCGAGCCGATCGGCCAGCTCTTTGGAGACGTCTGGGAATGGACGCGCAGTGCCTATCTACCGTACCCCGGCTTTACCGTGGCTCCCGGTGCATTGGGAGAATACAATGGGAAGTTCATGTCCAATCAAATGGTCCTTCGCGGCGGTTCGTGTGTGACGCCTCGTCACCATATTCGGCCGACCTATAGGAACTTCTTCCCGTCGGAGTCCCGCTGGCAGTTCAGTGGCATTCGCCTGGCTACAACCGCTTAAGCAAAACATCGAAGGCGTCCGTCCGCCGTCACAAGATAAATCTCGGAGCTACCATCGCCATCGAAATCGGCGGCGATCGGCGATCCGACGGACGCTCCCATCTCCTGCTCCCCGATAACGGCAAAGGTTTTGCCATCGAATCCGATCGCTAAGAGCCGGCCATCGTTCGTTCCAAAAATAAATTCCGGATTTGTATCGCCATCGATATCGAGCGTCAGGACATCGGTCGTGATCGCCTTGAGATCGAGCGATGCACGCAAAGCACCGGAATCATAATCGTAGATGCGAAACGTTCCATCGGCATGGCCCTGTCCCCATTCGATTTTTCCATCTCCGTCCACGTCGCCGATCCCTGGCAATCGATAGAGAACGTCACCGGCCGAGGCAATATGCCACCACCGCGCGATTCCACTCGGGAGGATAGACCCGAAACCGCCGAGGCATCCAGCGATAATAAGATCGTCATTCAAAATAAGAGGAGTGCCATATGCGGTGAAGGGGTCGTCCGCAGATACGGCCGTCGAAAGGGACTGCTCTTTCCACTGGTTCCGGCGTTTCATCTCATCGGACGTCCAACTCGTCAATAATTCCGGTTCCCAGACGAACGTCCCGGTTTCCAAGTCGATACGGCAAAGGGTATCTTTCGCGCAAAATACTGCAGAAGCTCGGCCATCGCGCTCGAATATCGACGATGTTCCCCACGGCCCGACTCCCCGGCCGAATTCTTTTTCACCGATGCGATCGATCCGCCAAAGGATTTCGCCATTCTCGATCAACATCCCAAGCGAGCATTCGCTATTCATCGAGTGTGAACGATAAAAACTAAGGGCCATCGCCGGACCCCGCGAGTGCTGAAACCAAAGCCAGTCATAACAGCCAATTCGATTCCCAGGCTCGCTCGCTGGAAGATCGGGAAAATCGTAAAATCGCTCGCGCACTCCCTGAAGCGTATAAAGCGAAAGGCGCGAGTGTAAAAGCCCTTCATCGTCCACGACGACAATTCGTGGACCGCGCTCGGTCAAAATAATGGACGGTACGTGAAAAACGTTGTCATACCCGATCCGGCTGCGTCCGCAGATCGTCGTCCGTTTTGCGTCCCGCGATTCCGCGCCTTGGAATTCCGCACTTCGATTGTGAATCCGATCCGCACTCAGAATGTGAATGCGATTTGAAAAATCCGGTATGATAAGATAGCGGGATTCCTCCCAACGGACGACGCACGGCACCGGACCGGGCCTTGCCGCAATATGTGCTTCCGTAGTAAGATGATAACCGCAGCTTAAAAAATGTTCGGTGCCACGCGCGGCCGAAATCTTTTTAATAGCTCCATCGCGTTCGCTGACATACAGAGCATGTTCCGTTGCTAAAGCCAAACGAGCATCCGGGGAGACTTCGTCCGTGCCGACGCGGGAAGTATTCAACGACCGGTCTAACAGATGAAGCCCTTCGGGATTGAAGAAAAAGATTCCGTTTTTGCCGTCGAACCGGCCGTCCCAAATTTCGTGCGCAGCAAAGACATCCGGCTTGAATTCAGAAGACCTTCCATGCGTCGGAACGGCTCGGACCGCGAAGCGGCCGGTCCCCAAGGTTGCGATCGTTCGCTCGTTCCGTACCGAATAGATCGAAAGCTCACTGCTGGGCCGGGTCGCACGACCGAGTTCATGGCTTAGGCATAGTTCTGGCCTTCCATCGCCATCGGTGTCCTGCACGCCGCACAGGTATTGGTCCGGGAGGTCCAGGATCTTTTCCCCGGTTTCCGCGCGAATAAGTTCCGTATACCAACGGCCATCTTTTCGGTCGTTAAAGATACTGACAGCGATCTCGAAACGACCGTCCCCGTCGAAATCGCGAATCGAATTCGAGGTATAACGGAGTTCGGTCGTATCGCTCGGGTAGATATGTTCAATAAAGCGGTCCCATAACGGAGAGAAGGTTCCCTGGCCGTTGTTCCCAAGGACCGCCATATGACGCGAAACTTTATCGCTCAGGATCACGGCTTCGAGACGGCCGTCACGATTGATATCGACCAACTCGAAATGACCGTAATTTCTTCGACGTTCTTCATCCGAAGTCCATACGGTCTGAGAGATCATGGTCCCGTTGTTCGGTTCAAACACATACACGCCGCCGATACGCGCAATGACGATCTCATCGGTGCCGTCGGTATTGACGTCGCCGATTGCGATCGAAGGATGGTATCCATCGTCCATCCACAGTCGATGCCGCACGTGCCCACCCCGTACATCGTTTCCAAAGTCGTACATCCATACTTCCTTGCTTGAAAAACAAGGCACCAGCACCTGCATACCGGCGCCAAAAAACGCGTGGACGTTGAACATTCCGGCATAGGTGCCATAGGAGTGCGGAGGGCCGACGGTATCGCGGAATAAAAATTCTCCTGATTCGGCCGAAATGACGATAATTTCCGCTCCATTGCTGGTCAGCACTTCGAGGCGCCCATCGCCGTCCAAATCGAACACGCCGGCAATGCCATGGGCACCGAACGGCCGTGTGCGCCACCGGAATATCCCGTCGGAACTGATCCGTTGAAGTCCGCCCGCATCGGCCATGAGAAGGTCATGGGAACCATCGCCTACGGCGACTATTTCCTGGTACCCACCACCGATCGCGATCGACCATCGTTCTTCCAGCTTCGATTTTGCATTTCGGGCCAGCGGCTGCACTCCGAGTCGCGAATCATCGCGTCGGTAATCGTGCCATTCGCCCGGTGGAACCCTATTCACGGAAGATCGAGGAGCGATTGTGGCATGTGGGTGCGAATGGATTCGATCCCACGCAGGAGGATCATCTCCGCGCGCAGCCCATGTACTTCATTCGTTTCCGGCTGGCGGCGTTCGGCGAGCGACCGAAGGAACTCTCGGTCCTCGTTCAAAAATCCGTCTTCTTCACCCTCGAACGTATGGTGCTCGTGCCCGTCATAATAGCTCAGCTTCTTCAGGCGATCGTACAGGTGCACCGTCTCGATGCCATTCATGGCCTGGATCGAAAACTTCCCATCGTGCGGCATTTCCCCCGCATCTGCGATCCGGAGCGAAGCAACTGCCTCATTCTCGAACGCGATCGTCGCGCACATCGTATCTCGAAACTCAGGTCCGAGCGAAGGATGCCGAAGGTTCCCTCCTTCGGCAAAGATGCGCACGGGCCGGGCTTGTGCAAGGTCGAGCAGGAGTTCCACCGCATGACACCCCTGTGAAAGGACATTTCCACCACCTTTAAGCGGATCGTTCGCCCAGGAATCGTCCGGCCAGCGCCGCTCGATCACTTCCGCAGAAAGCACCTGGGGAGATTTTAAAAGTTCTTTGGCCTTGCGCGTTAAGGACATGTAATGAAATTTGAAACCGGTCATACACTGGACCCCGTTTGCCCGAACAGCATTCGAAATCTCTCGGCCGTCGTGCTCCGTGATCGCCATTGGCTTTTCGATAAAAAGATGCTTACCCGCGCTCGCCGCGAGCGACGCCAGTGGCGCATGCGTATCGTGATAGGTGCAGATATAAACCGCTTCGATCTCATCCGAATGAATGGCATCCTCTGCACGATCTGTCGCGCGCCCGGAATAACGCGCGGCGAGCCGTTCTGCGCGCCTTCGATCTTTATCGGCAAACAGCATCGGCGGATTTCCGAGTTGAGCAAGCATGTGGGCATGTGTTTCACCGATCAGCCCACAGCCCAGGATCGCGATTTTGAACATTTTCGCTTCAAAAATACAGAGAAAACATTACCGTAGCTCGGATCGAGAGATCGACCGAATATCCATGGAACGATTCTGGGTACTAACGAAGGACTCGGATCGCTCCCGGATGAATACGGACCGAAATTTCATACACGCGATCGGCCGGCGTGGCAAAAATTTCTCCATCGGTATGAATGGGAAGCGGGTCGCGCGAGGTAACGTGGAGCGTCGAAAACTGCCTCAAGAGCATTGCTCGCGATCGTAGGTGCTGACCGCTACGAGTGCCGGGCAGGAGACGGAGAATAGAAAGACGCGAAAGTGCGCTGGCCATCAGCATATCGAGCCTGCCATCGTCGATGCGAGCGGCTGGCGCCATGAGAAAGGCGCCGCCCTCTCGAGGGCCGTTTGCTAATGTCAGGAGCGTAATCTTTTCTGAAAACCGGTGATGATCGACCGTCAGGTCGACTTCGGTCATACTGTTTCCCTCAAGGAGTGTTGCGAGGGTCCCGGCCACATATTTTGCGCTCCCTTTTATGGCATGAAATCGCCGGGCTCGGATCGCTACTAATGCATTAAGCCCAATGCCAACGGTATTCAGCCAATAGACAAGTGTTCCGCGTTTATTCTGCATGGAACCGACATCGACCGGCGAACTCCGACCGTGAAAGATACGCTGAAGGGCTGCTTCGGGCTCGTGAGGAATCTTTGCTGCAAACGCAAAATCGTTCGCGCTGCCCATCGGTAAAATTCCCAGGGCCGGACGCACGTGAGGTTCGAGCTCCATTATACCGTTCAGGATGCCGTGAACCGTTCCGTCGCCCCCTACCGCAACGATCGCGGAAGCGCCTTCGGAAGCCGCCTGAAGGGCCAGGTACTTCGCGTCCGTCGGAGTGTAGGTCTCCCACCACGGGAATTTATTGCCCAGGATTTCACACACGCGCGACACCCGTTTTGCCTGCGACGCTCCGCCAGAAATCGGATTGTAAATAAAATATGGCGTGGAACCTGACAATGGAACAATCACAAAAGAACAGTGGCAATATCACAAGAAAGAACTCCGAAGCCGCTTATGGCGTGCCCCGGGAGTGCCGGCGTAGTTCGGCGTCCAGGGTTTCTCCCAGTAATTCAGCGAGCTCTTCGAACAGCAAAAGATCGTCACTCATCAATAAGCGGTTTTTACCGGTCGTCAAAACGGTTAGCGCTCCCAGGACGCGCCCGCGAGCGACAAGCGGGACACAGATAAAAGAGCGTACGCTTATACCATCTACGACAAGTTGCGCTTCAAATTCGGATCCTGCCGGAGAAAACAATCGGCTGCCGATACGATCGTTCACGCCCGGGATAAACTGGGCCTTACCGGTTTTGATGACGCGTGGATAACCATACGATGCCGTTAGCGGTAAGGGATGTTCCGAGCGATATTTCGCAAGGACTTCTTCCATGCGTGAGTCGGTATGTCGCGTAATGGCTCGCGCGATCGTACCGTCGTCTTCCACGAGATCGATCGACGCAGAGTCGGCAAGATGCTCTAAAATACTCTCGAGCGCCCGGGCGAACACATCGGCGATCCGGCTCTCCGTTTTACACGCAGCAGCGACTTCCTGCCGAACGATCTCACGTTCTGCGGCACGATGATTTCGATCCGTTTTACTATTGGCCATAGTGCCTGAAAAAATCGTAAAAGTTCGTATGGGCCCGGAATGACGAGGGTCATTCCGAATGCGTTCTGCAGGCGTTCCCACGGACACCTGCAGAGGACCAGAGTGACGACGAAAACGATTGCAAAGACGATGGGCAGGTCAGGCGAGTCCCACGGCAATGGATTCAGCGAAAGAATTTTCGCATATGAAGCTCTTTGAGCTATTACTGATCTCCGGCTATTCGTGCGAATTCGCAGAAATCCGGATATTGGATCCGATAAGACACTACGAGAACGAAGGCGATGGGAAAATTCCGCATGCCTTGAAGATGCTGAGAATTTCAGCGCTGCGGTTCAGGCGATACCCGCAATAGGCGAGATTGGACTTTTAATCAAATACAATCTAATAAAGACTACTCTTTATCATGAACGTTGGTTCCAAATGAAATTAATTTTTCGTGTATAAAAATAAATTATTTGAAAAATAGTGCTGAAAGAAAATGGATTTAGAATGCAGTTTCTTTCTTTACTTTGAATTCCTGGAGTCGCTCGATACAGCGTTCGAGCGAGGTCACTTGCATGAGTTCGGACCGAACGCGTCCGCCCCCGTGGACTTCCCGAAGGTAACCCGCATAATGTTTACGAAATGCAAATACCCCCCGCTGTTCGCCTCGGATCTCACAGGAATGCACTAAGTGCCGCACGCAAAGCTCGATGCGCTCTTCGAGGGTCGGCTGGTGGTAACTTCCCTTTTCCCGGA
>Ga0070741_10001626_pt1 | contig 66439 bp, 70 predicted proteins | sample Coa_R1_4_FD_66440 | JGI IMG/M metagenome (GOLD analysis project Ga0070741, IMG submission 66440) | Surface soil microbial communities from Centralia Pennsylvania, which are recovering from an underground coalmine fire - Coalmine... | ecosystem: Environmental > Terrestrial > Soil > Unclassified ...
CCCAGCCGCCGAAGCGGTAGTTAAAGCGTACGGTGACCATGTCCACGTCCTGGCTGATCCGGTCGTTGAGTACGGCCACAAGGCGCGGATCTTGGTTTGTTCGGCATGCTCTCGGCCCGCACAAGACGGAGAACTTGCCTCTATACAGCCTGGCATCGGAGCGAGGATGCGCCTGAAGGAACGATGAATAACTGACCGGCCTTCTGCGGCCGCGACTGCACCCGATCATTGAGATGAGCATCCGCTGGTGAAACTGGCGCAGACGATCGACTGATCGTCCCTCAAGAAGAAGTTGAATGATAAAATGTGGAGGCCGGAACCGGATCATATAATTCCGGCCTCTCTTCTCAAGGCAAAGCGGCCTTGTTTGGCGTTGCGGTCTTTTACGTCCGCGCCTAGCTTAATAGCAGGTAACGCCAACAGCGCAGCGTCGCACTGCGCGCCGTGTCGTTCTGCGCGCGACACCCGCGACGCTGCCGGGCGTTGCCGGCCGCCCGACCCGGGCATCGGCCGTGTCGAGCGCCACCGAAACGCTCCTCTCCTGCGATACATGCAGGGACAATGGGACCGCGCAAACCATCATGCTGCCAATGAGCGTCAAACCGACGATAGCCAACTTTTTCATGGGATCGATCCTCCCTGCGCGTCTGTCGCCGTGAAGCCGAGAAGATTTGCGAGCGCAGAAATGTTTCATACGGCGACACTCACAACTCATGCTTGATTTGCATCAACGCGAGAGCACATTAAACGCCAGCAAGAGCACCGCCGGCGCGAAAGGATGGGCATCAATCGAAGCAGCAGCAATGCACTGAATGCCAGCAATTGCCGACGGACAATAATCGTTCAGCTTCTACGCCGGTCCATATCACTCGCTTCCGAACCACTTGTCGTAGATACGCTCGTAGGTGCCGTCCTCTCGGATTGCGACCAACGCACTGTTGATTTGCCTGCGCAAGGGACTTCCTTCTGGAAACACGATACCGGCCTCCCGCTTCTCGAACTCGGTGCCGACCAGCTTCACCAGGGCCTTGCCCTCATGCGCCGCATAATAGCGGAGCACTGGGGCAGGAAACAGCAATGCGTCCTTCTATCGAGCAGGGCCTGAAACATATCGCCGACCTGTGAGAATTCCCGCACGTTGGTGTTATGCGCGCGTAGATAGTTGATTGGGATACTGGCTCCTTTGATCGTCCCGACTTGCTTTCTCGGCAAATCCTCAGGGCCATTAATGGCTCCGCGTATCTGATGGACGGTCAGGTTGGCGGTGAGCTGGGCGGTATAGAGCGCAACGAAAACGATGCCTGTAAACATCCAGACGAATGAGACCACGCGCGCCAATGGCTGCCGAGGCGCTTGCTCCGCTTGTGTCAGCAAAGTCGTTGCCGACCAGTGTATCGCATGAGATATGCCGGGGATGTATTTCTCCGTCGGAATGATGCCGTCCTTGTACCTGCGCTCGAGGAGCCAGATGAGATGGGCCGGGATGAGCATGAACAGCACAGCGATCCCAAGCCACAGGAGGGTTGTCTTCGTTAACAGCAGACCGAGCAACTCCAACAACGGGTTTGGCACAACGGCGTCCCCGGTATTCCGAACCATGACCTGCTGACCCGCTTCCAAGATCGCGTAGGAAAAATCAAACTCCTTGTCGCGTTCCGGCGTTATAAGGACGGCCGAGACTATGAGATCTGCCTTCTTGGACCGCAGGGCATCGAAGCCAGCAGCTACTTCAGGTGCGACCTGATAGTCCGACTTCGTCTTCAGACGCACAGCAACTTCTTCCCAGAGATCGATGCTAAATCCTGTCAATTTGCCGTCTTGCTCAAAGACAAACGGCGGAGCAACGAACGTCTCCACGCGGAGCGTTGCCGGTACGGTCTGCGTCAGTGCCGGAGAAACGGAGATAACCGTCGCCAAGAGCACAGCCGCGAGTGATCGAATAGCGGGGATCATAGTGACCCAGCGCGAATTCTTCGCTGGCGGCAGAGTCAAAATGGAGCCTCCTCCTATATGATCAGCGGGCCCGCTACCCTCCCTGACGATTTTCGCAAGTGCCTTATAATCAAGGACCAAACTACCCAGCGGGTATTGTATTGAAGGCCGGTACCCGGGACGAGCGACATCGTTTTGGCTCACGCGGCGCGAAGCACACCGTCGAGTGTAGCGGCGCGGTCGAGATCGCCGACTTTTTCCTCGACACCATCCGCTCGCAGTAAGTCGCGCGCCGCTCCATGGGCCCCGATGATGCGCATAGTGATGCGGCGACTGGCGAGTTCGGCATGCAGCTCGCGCAGCATGCGCGAGCCGGCAAGATCGAGATAAGGCGAGGCGGAAAGGTCGCAGATGGCCAGGCGGATGGTGCCGGGTTCAGTTTCGCCAAGATGCCGCAAGACCGCTTCCATGACAGCGTCGGCATTGACATAGATCACAGACGCCTCGGGACGAAAGGCGATCGCGCCGGACAGAGGCTCGTTCTCGGGATGGCGGGCCATATCAGAATAGCTGTTGGTACCGGGAACGCGGCCGAGAAACGCGACGTTCGGGCGAGACGCGCGGATGAGCAGCAGCACAACGGAAGCTAGTGCGGCGAGCAGAATGCCCTGAAGGATGCCGAGAAACAGGACGCCTATAAGCGCGATCGCCGCGGCAAGGAAATCCAGCCGACTCACGCGCCACATGCGGAGCAGCGCCGGAAAATCCAGCAAGCCATACACCGCGGTCAAGACCACGGCGGCCAGCACAGCCTTCGGCAGGTTTTCGAGCAGGCCGGTCAGAAACAGCAGGCAAAGCGCAAGCGTGATCGAAGCAAAGACGAGCGCCAGCGAGGTGCGTGCGCCTGCCTTGTCGTTCACCGCCGATTGCGACAGCCCGCCGGCAACCGGGAAGCCGTGTCCTAGCGCCGCCGCAAGATTCGCCGCGCCGATCCCAAGGAGCTCCTGCCTGGGGTCCAGAGCATATCCGTGCTTCGCAGCGAAGGTACGAGCCGCCGATACGCCCTCGATATAGGCCAGCAGCAGGCAGCCGGCCGCAAGAGGGATTATTCCCTCGACGTCAATGATCCTGAGAGCAGGGCCTGCCAGGCTCGGCAACCCAGCCGGAATTTCTCCTGTTATCGGCACGCCACGCCCCGGAAGCCCCAAAACGGTGGCAGCAACGATCGCCAGCACGACGACCCCGAGCGCGACCGGCTTTCCGGGTAGCAGACGTTCGCCAAACACGATCAGCCCAATCGCGACGACCCCGACCGCGAGAACGAGGTACTGCATCTGACCGAGTTGCCCGGCCAGCAGAAAAGCGCGTTCGAAAAAATCGTGACCCCCGCCTTTGACGCCAAAAAGGCTCGGCAGTTGCGTCATGGCGATCGTCAGGCCGGCGCCGGCCTTGAAACCCACGAGGATACTGTCGCTGATCAGCTTCACCAGCACGCTCAGCCGCAACAGCCAGGCGAACAGGCTGAGTGCCGCCACGGTGAAGGCAGCGAGACTGGCAATCTGCGCGTAACGTTGCACGTCCCCTTCAGCCATCGCCCCTACCGTGCCCGCAATCATCAACGAGATCGCGGACGTCGGCCCGACGGCAAGCTGACGCGAGGATCCAAGCAGCGCATAGCCGAGACCGCCCAGCATGTAGCCGTAGATGCCGACCTGCGGCGGCAAGCCTGCAAGTCCGGCATAGGCAAGGGAAACCGGGATGGCGTAGGCCGCCAAGGTTATCCCGGCGACGATATCGCCGGGCAGCCACGCAGCGCGATATTCGGTGAGCCAACGGGCTGGCGGAAACCACCAGAGCCGGTTTGTCTCTTTGTCGTGTAGCTTCTGGTGTAGCGTCGAATCTGCCATCGGGTTACCCGCCATCGATCGCTGTTGTTCAAATATCCCTGTTAAGGCCGTCGCCTTTGATGCAGATCAACGCATTCAGCGTTCTTTGATCGAGGCTTTTATACTGGTCGAACGGGCCAAGCGCTCTATGTGCGACAGCTCCGTGATGCCAAGATCAAGCCGTTGGTCGAGACCTTCGACGCGGAAGTACTGGATCTCTACGGCATGATCTGCGGGTGGATGCTTGCTCGCGCGCATGCGAAAGTCAGCGAGCTGTCTTCAACGATCAGCGGCTATCTCGGCTCGTCGAGTGACGAGTTCGACAAGGCGATGGGCAGATTTGCCTTGGCGTACGCGGATCAGGCAGAACGCGACCATGCCGCCCTCAAGGCGGCCGTAAGGAGAGGTAAAGTCAAAGCCGATCAAGAAACAGCGTCCTAGACGCTGTTTGCAACTGCCGTCAGCTAAGAAGCCTATCGACGACCACCCGTTCCAGGTCCTTTGGACCGATAGCGCCCGTCTTGTGCGCCACCGACAGACTTTCCTGGATCAGCGCGACGAGCTGTTCCTCGCCGAGCCGCTGGCGCCAGCGTGTCATCGACGATCGATCGAACGGCAGACGGTGGCAAAAGCTCAATTCGCCGCAGAAGTATTGGTAGTAGGGATTCTCGATCCAGCGAGCGCACAGCACCTCATCTGACAGGTTGTGCATGTGCTTCAAAATGAACAGGCCAGCGACAAGCCGCGTCGGCAAGCCCGGCTGCCCCGATCCTGCCTGGCACACCGAACTGAAGCGCTCATTCAGGATGTTCCAGTCGATCAACCCCGCCAACCGCACCAGCGGGTGACCCATGTCGATGATCTGATCAAGAGCCGGAAGCAACAGGTCTTTCTGGCGATCATCCCGCGGCTTGCTCATCGCATTCCCCAATGTCGACGACACCGTCAGGGAATCACGAATCGCCCAAAAGCAAAATCCTAAAACGCAAGAAAGCGAGGTCCAACACCCCACTTTCCTGCAAAATCAAATACTATATCGAGACCAATTCTGCTTGTTTCTTAGGTCAATCCGCATTCTTCACGGAAGACGAGAAACGCAGGTTTGGCAAAAATGCCTGAAGATCAGTATGATGGATGGCGCGCTCGGAGAGATTCGAACTCCCGACCCTCGGAATCGAAATCCGATGCTCTATCCAGCTGAGCTACGAGCGCAAGGGCTGTTCCGATAGCAGACTTGCCACAAAACTTCCACCCGGCCGGCATCCTCAAAGCACGGACGGCGGCCCTTTCACATCAGCCGCGTTGTCCGAAGCTACGCGAAAACAGCCCGATAAGCAGGAATCCGAACACGAGCAAGGCCGAGAGCAGCGCGTCGGCACGGATGGTGCGGGGGGCGATGCCGAAATCGCTATGGGCGAGATGGGCCAGCCAGAGCGCGGCAAGTGCCGCAAAGGCAAGGGAAACCAGCAGGGACGTAATTTTTGTGACGGGCATGGCCCGACTATGCGTCGGTCCGGACCAGGACGCAACCCTTGCGCCGCTCTTTCGATCATCTCCATTGGTTGCTCTTTGGCCGCCTTGCTCGCGCCGCTTTCATCCGGGGCTGCCGATCCCCAGGGTCAGCCGCAGCGCGCTACTCGCCGACACAGGTCTGCACAAAATCCCTGCGCTGCGGGCCCACCACCTTCTGGTCGATCGCCTGCCTCAGGCAATCGAGGCGCGCCTGCTCGACGCACAGCTGCATCTGATCGGCGCGATCCTGGCCCTGATATTTCTGCGAGGCGGCGCGGCAGACGAAGCGTCTGGAAGGATTGACGGGGGCTGCCGGCGCCGTGACAGTCTGCACCACCGGCGCGGAAGACGGGGCTGGTGCAGGGGACACCTCTGTCGAGGGTGGATTCGGCGAGGGGCTTGCGGACTGGGCCAGCGCTTCGATCGCGACCACAATCGAGCCCGCCACCAGCAAGCCGCCCACCAGATATTTCATCGCTTCCCCCTCAATCGCCGATGATGGCCAAAGATTAAGAATCCACGGCCTGAATGCAATGTGAATGGCCGCTTCAGCGCCGGTTAAGTGCAGGGGCGCTAGCAGCGGGCTCCGGCCTCGCAGACGAATGCGAATTGCCGGAGCCCCTGCTCGTTCAGTGATGCGCAGAAACGCTTCTGACACATTCCGTCACAAGCTCGGCGCCGGCGAACTGGCCGACATCGCCAAGGCTGATCATGCCGACCATGCGCCTGCTCTTGTTGATGACCGGGAGCCGCCTGATGTGCAGCTGTTCCATGTGATGCACCGCCTTGGCGAGGTCGTCGTCCTCGCGGCAGCAATGGATGCCGGTCGTCATCACGTCCCGCGCCCTCGCCCGCGAAGCATCGAAATTCCGCATCGCAAGCCCTTTGCAGACAATGTCGCGATCGGTCACCATCCCGACAAGCCGGTCGTCCTCGCCGACCGGGATGCAGCCGATGTCATGGGCTCTCATCAATTTCGCAAGTTCGGTGACAGGCGTATCCGGCGCGACCCAGTCGACGCCCTTATGCATTACGTCCTTCACTTTCATGGCCGACCTCCGTTGCTCGAGTTTCGATCGAACAATGCAACGCAGCACAGCCCCCACCTGACGACTATACAGCCGTTCGACCGCACGGTCGCGCGATCAAAACCAGGCGGGCGAAAGTTTTACAGATTCTCAAAATCCTCCGCCGAAAGGCCGAATGCTTCCATCGCCTCGTCGAGATAATCCGCCAGCATCGGTGTTCCGATCAAATACGCCGCGGTGCGGTTGTTGTGGGCTTGCGCGGCCTGCGCCCGCAGGTCGCGGAAGCTGTCGACATCGCCGTCGCCGCGACCGAGCCACATCAGGGCGACCAGATCGACCTGCTCGTCGACATTGAGCCCGCGGATGAAGCTTGCAAGTTCGGAGCGATCGGTTCCCCCGCCGCGTGAGCTGGGACCAAAGCCGGCATCGTCATCGGCGAAATCGGCCATCAGCTCCGGCTCATCGGCCTCGATCTCGGCCTGCCGCGCCTTGGATATGACGAAAAACACCTTTTCCGGTGAGATCGACAGGTTCGGAATGGTCGCCATGGCATCTCCTTCGAACCGCCTCTCAAATCGTTGGCGGCGCTTTCGAAAAAGCTAGGCGCGACCGGCCCTGCTCACGTTGCGCAAGATCAAAACAGAGCGGCACCTGGCGACGCGCGAAATTGTGAAGGGCGCCCGCCCCGATTTCGCCCTCTGCCGTTACCATCGTAACCAGACAAGGGGTTGAAACCGTTGAGGATTGCTTTGCGATGCGGCTGGGAATGAGAATCGGGACGCTGGTGCTTCTGGGGCTGGTCGCCAGCCTGCCGACGGCGGATGCGCGCAGCCATCAGCGCGGACTTCACGGCCATCACGGTATGGGCGGCGGCTCAGGCGAGGCTTCGCGCAGCCCCTTTGCCAGCGACCAGCGGCACGCCAATGACGACTATGTGAAGGCGGCGGCGCAAGAAGAGGACAAGCTCCTGGACAGCAAGATCAGGAGCATCTGCCGGGGCTGCTGATGCCGGCGGCCGGGTCAGACCCCCCAAGACCGACCAGAGCCAGGAATTACCGGAGCCAGGAACTACCAGAGGAAGCCGAAACGGGGCTGCTGGGCCACCTGCATCCGCTGTTGCGGATAGCCGTAATAGCCCTGCTGATACCCATAGCCCTGCTGGGGATAGTAGCCGCGCGGCGGGTAGGCGTCCGGCGCCGCATGGACCCTGGCAACCCGGCGCTTGACGACCGGCTTCGGCTCCGGCTTCTTCACCTCGGCCACGGCCTGCTCCTTCGGCTGCTCGGCGGGCAGCTGGGCAAATGCCTCGCGCACCCTCGCCTTGGCCGAAGCCGCATCGGATCCCGTCGGCAGAGTCGCCTGCGCAACGTTGGCGGGCGCAGCGGGCATCTGCGCATTGGTGTCGAACACAACGCGCTCCGGCCATTTCTGCTGGGAGTGGATGCGAATGGACGGGACGTCGGAGGCCGAGGCGACCGTGCTGTCATCGGCCGGGGGCTTGGGCAGCACCGCGGCGCACAGTAACAGCAATGCGAGCAACGCCCCGCCGACAAACATGAAGTACCGCAACACCAGCATTTCGAATACCGCTCCAACCGCGCCGATGCGCGAAACCACCACGGTAACAGGTGGTATATTGATTTGTTCCTGGGCAGGGGTAGCGGTTCAACCGCGGCGATAACATTTTCGCCATCGGGCGCGGCCCTGCCCCGACGTCCGGCTTATGCCCGGTCTTATGCTAAGGCCTGCTTGCCGATACCAGCGCGCATTTTGCTTTGCTGGCGTTAACGTTACGAAGCCGATATGCAGCGGCTCCAACCGGCTGCACATTCTTGCGCGTCCGGGGAACCGAGCTGCGCCGCCTCAAGAACCGCGGGATGGAAAGAACGGGACGCCGCCGGTAAGATCGCGCCGGTCGCGGCCCACAGCCAAGCTGACCACAAGCCAACCGCGCGCCACGAGCCTGATGGGGAAAGCCAATGCCGATCGTCACCTGGGATCACGTTCACCTGCGCACCCCCGATCCCGAGGCGATGGCGACCTGGCTCGAGAACGTGCTCGGCGGGGCCATCATCCGCGGGCCGGGGCGCATCGATGTCAAGCTCGGCGGCGCCAACATCTTCCTCGCCAAGGTCGAGCCCGGCGACGGCGTCAACGCGCCTCCCGTGACGCCCTATCAGGGCCTCGATCATTTCGGGCTGACGGTGAAGGACATCGATGCCGTCGCCGCCGAGATCAAGGCCAAGGGCGTCGAATTCACGAAAGAGCCGACCACCATCCGCCCCGGCGTGCGCATCTGCTTCATCCGCGGACCGCAGGGCATCTCGATCGAGCTTCTCGAGCGCGACGCGAAATATGCGTGACCGAGGCCGTAGCCCGCATGAGCGAGAGCGACATCCGGGACTGCCTTTGTTGCCGCATGTCGCCGACGCTCAAGCCGGCGACAGACCGTCGCGTTTGCGATCAGGTCATTGATCCCGGCATGAAGCAGCGAATCGAGATGCCGAGATAGCCATGGATCGGCCAGACCATGGTGCGCCCGATCCGGTTCGGCTCAGTGATCACCGCCTCATCCGGCACGTCGACCCATTCGCCGTCGAGCCGCACCCGGTAATGACCGTTGGCCGTTTCCCAATCGACATCCGACACGGCAGTTCCGTCGGCGTCCGAGCAGCACGGCCCCTTGCCGCTTCGCAGGCTCTCGAACCATTTGTGCAACTCGGGATTTTGCGCCGCATAGCGCCCATCGGGATCGCGCGCGTGCGAGGCCTGCGCGGCAAGCATTGCCAGAAGCACGGCACACGCCAGGCGAAGCGGCATTTTCCAGCGGTTATTGCGAGGGTGGTCTTCGTCTCCATACGCGTCACTGAACTGACGCGGCTCATGGCCGCCGGAATTAATCCAGTTGCTCATCTCATCATGCTCCAGCACCTACCCCAGGGTGCGCTGCTAGCTATGCATTAAGCGGGCCAACTGCAGATTCGCTCAATACGGAAGACTACGGGACGCGGAAAGAATTACGGTCATATTCCCAAGCGAATGCGGGAAGCCGTCGCCGCATTGGGCTTTCGGCAAAGCGCGCCGGCAGGGCACCGCGCAAGGCAATGTGAAAGCTCCCCAGCTGATTCCGGCATGCACTGTCCTGATCCCGCCCGAGAGGGAATCGCTCGACCGCGCCCAACCAAGAAAAGGTATTTGCGCAAGCGCGAAGTTTGCGCAGATGCTGCCTGTCAACCTGCCGCGTTGACGCCTCAGCCCGCGCCCGCCACAATGTGCTCCAAGCTTACTGGAACCGGTCTCTGGGGACATGAAGAACGGTCTGTATTCCATCCATGTGAGCCTGTTGGATGGGCGCGTCGGCAAGGGCAGCGGGGTAGTCGTGTTCCGCGACGGCAAAATCGTTGGCGGCGACGCCTACCTTTATTACACCGGCACCTACACGGTGAAGGACAACACCTTCAAGGGCGAGGTGCTGATCCGTCGCCACACATCGAGCAAGGACGACAATCCCCTGTTCGGCGGCCCGAACCCGGTCGGCGTCGGCGTGTCCGGCACCTTCACCGACAAGGACGCGGTGATGAACGGCACAGCGCTGGTCGGAAGCTCAAGCCAGCTGTTCGGCGCTACCCTGCGCAAGCTTGCGGAGATCGATTAGCATTTTTGCGAGGTGGAGCGGACAGAGCTCAGTCGACATATCGCCGATCGTCATCACCCGCGAAAGCGGGTGATCCAGTATTCAAGAGACGGTTGTGCTCAAGCAGAGAAGCCGCGGTGTACTGGATCGCCCGGCACAAGCCGGGCGATGACGGCGGTGTGATTGGCCGTTTGAAATTCAAGTCCGAAAAGTCCTACTCCGCCGCCTGCTCCAGCGGCGCGGTGCGCGGCAGGATCATCTGGATGCGGGTGCCGCCGCCGGGTTCGGAGTCGAGGTCGAGCCGGCCGCCGAGCCGGCTGGTGACGATGCTGTAGACGATATGCAGACCCAATCCCGTGCCGCCCTGGTCGCGGCGGGTGGTGAAGAATGGGTCGAACGCGCGGCGGCGCACGTCGAGGCTCATGCCGATGCCGTTGTCGGCGAAGATGATCTCGACATTGTCCTTGCCGGACTCGCGCGCGGAAATCTCGATCACGCCGGGCCGGCCATCCGGGAAGGCGTGCGCCACCGCGTTGAGGAACAGGTTCGTCAACACCTGGCCGTAGGGACCCGGATAGCTGTTCATCATCAGGTTCGGCTGGCAATCGACCTGCAGTGTCAGATTATGCTTGCGCATGCCCGGCCGCAGGCTCAGCACCACCTGCTCGGTCAGATCGGCCAGATCGAAACTGCGCTGGTCGGAATAGTTGCGGTCGGCCGCGACCTGCTTGAACGACTGGATCAGCTCCGCCGCGCGATTGAGGTTGCCGACGAGCTGCGAGGCGGCATCGCGGCTGGTGGCGAGAAAATCGTTGAGGCTGGAGCGGCGGAGTTCACCGCGCGCCACTTCGTCGGCAAAGTTGGCGGCCTTGCGCTCGAGTGCCGAGGCCACCGTCAGGCTGATGCCGACGGGATTGTTGACCTCATGCGCAACGCCGGCGACCAGCCGGCCGAGCGCGGCGAGCTTCTCCGCCTCGATCAGCGAAGCCTGGGTCTCCCGCAGGTTTCGCAGCGCGGTCTCGGCGGCGTCCCGGGCCTTGCGCATCTCCTGCTCGCCGCGCTTGCGCTCGCCGATATCGAGCGCGACGGTGACGATGCGCTCGATCTCGCCTTCGGCATCGAGCAGCGGCAGCTTGTTGACCAGCCAGTGGCGCATGTTGCCCTTGGAATCCAGGTACTCCTCCTCATAGAAACCGAGGCCTTGCCTGGTCCTGAGCACCTCCTTATCGTTCTCGTCCGTCTTCGCAGCGCCATAGCGCGACATCAATTCAGAAGTGGTGCGGCCGATCGCCTCCGACGGGTCGACGCTGAAAATGCCGGCCATGTAGCGGTTCATCAGCACATAGCGCAGGTCGCGATCCTTGACGTTGATCACCGCGGGCACGGTGTCGATGACCTGCTGCAGCAGCCTGCGACCTTCGGCAATCGCGTCCTCGGCGCGTTTCTGGTCGGTGATATCGCGCACCGTGCCTTCGTAGCGCACCACCTCGCCATGCTCGTCGCGCACCACGGTTGCGCTGTCGGACAGCCAGAGAATGCCGCCGGAGCGCTGGCGCACCTGGTATTCGAAATCGCGCACCACGCCGTCGCGCTGCATCAGCCGCTGGAACTCCTCGCGCGCTTCGGGATGCACATAGACATTCGTCGTGACATCACCGATGCCGTTGATCAGTTGCTCGGGGCTCTCGTAGCCCATCATCCGCGCCAGCGCCGGGTTGGCATTGAGCAGCGCGCCGCCGGGCGTGGTCACATAGATGCCGTCGACGGAGGTTTCGAACAGCTTGCGATAGCTTTCCTCGGCGAGCCGTTGCTCGGTCAAGGCGCGCACTGCCGCTTCCCTCGCGGCATCGGCATCGACCAGGGTGCGCCGGAACACCTCGGCGGCGCGGGCGATGTCGCCGATCTCGTTGGCAACGTCGGTTGCCGGGATCGAGGCGTCCTTCTCGCCGGCAGCGAGCGCGCGGATGGAGCCCGCGATCGCGGCCAGCGGGCGCACGGTGCGGCGGACCACGAAGGAGGCCGCAAAGGTGCCGATCAGGACGCCGATGGTGGAGAGGATGATGCTCTGCCATTTGGCCTCGGCAAGGGTGCGGGCGAAGTCGTGGCTGAGCACCCGCCCCTGCCGCGCGCTGAGCTCGCGGAGCAGTTCGGTCACCCGGCCGATCAGCCGGCCCTCGGTGCCGAGCACGTCCTTGTCGAGGGCGGCGATCTCGCTCTCGGTCCCGGCGATAGCGATAATCGCCTGGGCATAGGCGTCGGCCGCCTCATGCAAGGGCGCATCGGCGATGGTCAGCGCCTTCATTCGCTCGGCGGCCTGCTCGGCGCCGGCGTGGTCGCTCGCAAGCAGCGCGGCTGCGATCTCGTTCTGAGTCCGGAACAGGGTTCGCGCGATCATCCGATCCGGCTGATCGGCGACCGCCTGCTCGAAGCGGGCGCGCACCGGCGGCAAGGCAGCCAACAGATCGACGCGGCGCGAGATCAAGGCCGAGACCCGCTCGATGCCCTCGCGATAATTGGCCAACCGCTGGCTGACGCCGTCGATCATGGCCTGCTGCTCGGGCGCGAGCTGCAGCCTGGTCTTCTTCAGGAGCGCGCTCAACTCGGATGCCGCCTCGGCAACGCGGTCGGACGGCGCGGAGGGATCGGTGACGAAATCGCGCGCGGCGAGCCGCAGCTCGTTCATCTGGCGATCGATGCCCTCGGCAAGGTCACTGACGTCCTGCAGTCGCCGCAGGTCGCTGAAGGTGGTGTCGATGTGGCGGATGGCGATCACGCTCGCCATCGAGGTCGCGGCAATGATGACGAGCAGCAACAGGAAGCTGCCAAAGGTCAATTGCCCGATCGAGAGCGAGAACGATCGGACACGATGCAAAAACGCCGCGAAGGCAGATAGCATGACGGTACGGGCTCGGGGACTAACGGCCCATTATAAGATGGATTTCCGCCATGCGAACAAGTCGGAAACACGAGGCAACGCCCGCAATCCGCCGGATTCGGGGCGTTCAGGACGATTCGAAGACAGAGCCGCGCGGGCCTGCCCGCCGTTAACCAAGCGCTCCGACCTCGAACACCTCGCCGTCATAGCCGGCCTCGCGCGGGATGACGAGCTGCTGGCCGCCATTGTGGCGGGTCATCACCGGCATCACGGTGACGATGGGCTTGCCGCGGGCATCCTCAAGCGCGGCGGTCACGCTGCCCTGCTTGCCGAGCTTGATGAGGTTGCGGGTGGTCGGAAACGGCAGTTTGAAGCGGCCGCTCTCGCCGCCCGCGAGCGCCTCGCGCGGCGAGACCCAGATTGAATCGGTGGATTCCCTGCCATCGTGCCCCCCGAGTTGATCCGGCGGCGCGGCGGCGAGGAAGAACCAGGTGTCGAAGCGCTTGGGCATGCCCTCCGGGGTAATCCAGTGCGCGTAGGGGACGAGCTCGTCCAGCGCCAACCAGAGCTTGTTCTCGGTGAGCACGTCGAGGAAGGTCGTCTTGCCCTCGCAGAGCGGCACACGATAGGCCGCCTCGATCTCGCTGGCCCGCTTGGCATCGATCAAGACACGCGAGCCCTGCTGGCGGGCCAGGAGGATGCCGCTCTCCTCAAACGTCTCGCGGATCGCGGCCACGCGGAAGCCGAGCGCGCTTGGGTCGCGGCCCTCCCCGCCGCCATGGAGCTCACCCCGCGCCACGATCTCCTTGTCGCCTTGATCGACGCTGCCGCCGGGAAACACCAAAGCGCCCGAGTTGAACTCGATCTGATGATGGCGGACCATCATGAAAACCTCGATCTCGCGGCCTGCTGCACTCTCGCGTAGCAGCAGCGTGGTCGAAGCAGGACGCGGGGCGATAATCTCGGCCATAGGTCAGCCCGCCGCGCTTGATTGCGGTTGCAGATTGGCGCGGGCGTCGACCCGCGCCACCCGCGACAACAGGTAGTCGACCTCTGCCCTCGCCGTCGGCGTGATGACGGCACCGGGTTTGCGCTGGGCGCTGGAGGCAATGATGCCGCGCTTCTGCAGCACATATTTGCGCACGGCGAGTCCTGCGCCTGGCTGCTGCTCGTAGCGGATCAGCGGCAGATGCGCATCGAACAGGTCATGCGCGGCATCGCGCTGGCCCGATTTCGAGAGCTTGACCACGTCGATCAGAAGCTCAGGGAAGGCATAGCCCGTCATCGCGCCATCGGCGCCGCGCTCCATCTCGAAATCGAGGAACAGCCCGCCATTGCCGCAGAGGATCGATAGCGGCCGCAGCGATCCGTCCTTCTGGAAGTTGCGCAACGCCGTGATCTTCTCCAGCCCCGGCCAGTCCTCATGCTTGAGCATCACGCAGGACGCATTGTCCATGACGATCTTGCGGATCACCGCGGGCGTGAACACGACCGAGAGCGTCAGCGGATAGTCCTGCAGCACCCAGGGCACGTCCTCGCCGATCGCCTCCTGCGCCTGCTTGAAATAGCCGATGATCTGGTCGTCAGTGCGCAGGTTCGGTGGCGGGGCGATCATGACGCCGGCGGCACCCGCATCCATTGAGGCGCGCGAGAGAGAGCGCATGGTGGCAAAGCCCGGCGCCGAGACGCCGACGATCACTTGCATGGATTTTGCGCGCTTGACGAAGCGCACGGCGACCTGCTCCGCCTCGGCAGCATCGAGCTTCGGCGCTTCTCCCAAAATGCCGAGCACGGTGACGCCCTCGCAGCCGACCTCGGCGTAGAAATCGGTCAGCCGGTCGATCGAGCGCTCGTCGATGCGGCCGTCGTCATGAAACGGCGTCGGCGCGATCGCGAAGGTGCCGGCGGCTTCTGGGGTCAGTTTTGTCACATGCGTCTCCAGTCTTCTCCGTCATTCCGGGGCACGCGAAGCGTGAACCCGGAATCTCGAGATTCCGGGTTCGGTGCTGCGCACCGCCCCGGAATGACGAGGGTCAAAATCTCCGCGCCGACTTCTTGATCTCCTCCTCCGAGAAAAAGATCTCGCGCGCGTGCTCGACGATGTCCTGCGCATTCCAGCCGGTGTGCGGCGGCTTCCACCCGTCCATCTCCATCATGCGCATTTCACGCACGCCACGGGGGCCGGAGACGCCGAGCACCTTGCCGGTTTGGTCGCCGGACAAATCGCTGACCATGTATAGCACGGCCGGCGCGATCCCGTCCGGCCCCAATGCCAATCCCGGGTTCTCCTTATATCGGGGCAGGTCTGCAGTCATGCGGGTCAGCGCGCCCGGCGCAAGCGTCCAGACCCGGATGTTGTACTTGCGGCCCTCGATGGCAAGCACATTGGAGAAGCCCCAGATGCCGCCCTTGGCGGCCCCGTAATTGGACTGGCCGAAATTGCCGATCAGGCCCGAGGTCGACGAGGTATTGACGATGACGCCGCCGCCATTGTCGCGCATCCAGCGGAATACCGGAAGCGTGGCGCAGAACGTGCCTTTCAGATGCACCTTGATGACCTTGTCCCAGTCGGCCTCGTTCGCCTTGGCAAAGGTCTGGTCGCGCAGGATGCCCGCATTGTTGACCAGGATGTCGGCGCGGCCGAAATGCCTGATGGCGTCGTCGAACACCGCCTGGCCGCCGTCGAGCGTCGAGATGTCGGCGCCGTTGGCGACTGCCCGGCCGCCCTCAGCCTTGATCACATCCACCACCTTCTGCGCCATCGACTTGTCGGCGCCGGAGCCGTCGCGCGGGCCACCGAGGTCGTTGACCACGACCGCAGCCCCCTCGCGAGCGAACAGCTTCGCATAGGCCTCACCGAGGCCGCCGCCGCCACCCGTGATCAGCGCCACCTTGCCGTCGAGTAGTCCCATGCTGCCCTCCCGGATTTTGTTATCGTCATCCGGGGCGGTGCTGCAGCACCGAACCCGGAATCTCGAGGTTCTCAGGTGCGCAATTGCGCACCATAGTTCTCGCTTCGCGTGCCCCGGAACGCCACAGCTAGCCCAGCACCGTCATCCCGTTCCTGATCACGGTAACGCCGCGCGACTTCACCTTGGCCTCGAACGAGATCACGTCGCCGTCCTTCCACATCTCCAACGTCACCGTCTCTCCGGGATAGACCGGCGAGGAGAACCGCGCGACGTGGCGCCTGAAGGTTGTGGGATCGTAGTCGGCGTAGGTCTGCAGGATTCCGCGACAGGTGATGCCGTAAGTGCACATGCCGTGCAGGATCGGCCGCGGAAAGCCGGCGCGCTTGGCAAATTCAGGATCGGAGTGCAGCGGGTTGCGATCGCCGCAAAGCCGGTAGATCAGCGCCTGGTCAGGCCGTGTCGAAATGTCGACCGTCCGATCCGGCGCACGGGTCGGCACCTGATGCGGCTCGGGTTGGCCTTCCGACGGCCCGCCAAAGCCGCCGTCCCCGCGGGCGAAGCGCGAGGCAACCAATGTCGCGAGCGGCTCGCCGTCACTGTTCTTCAAGACAGTCTGGTGCCGGATCACGGCCCCCTTGTCCTTGCCCTTGTCGAACACCGCGAGCACCGAGGAGTCCGCCGTGATATGCGCAGCCGTCGCCAGCGGCTTGTGGAAGGTGATGTCGCGCTCGCCGTCGACGACCATCACGCGGTTGAGATTCATCTCACCGGGCCCTGCGCCCCAGGCGGCAACGGATGCGAATGTCGGCACCACCTTCAAGGGCCGGGGCGTCGCCGCAGCCTCGTTGACGAAGGCGAGCTCCTTCTCGTCCAGGGGATCGGCGCCGAGGCCAATGCCGTAGGCATAGAGCATCACCTCGCGATCCCCGTAGCTGTATTTCTGGCCGAGATTCTTCATGGCCATCAGCTCTTCGTATTTGATCGGCATTTTTTCTGCGGCTCCTCCCGGATTGCTTGGCGGCGCAGCTTCCCTACGCCGGCGTAAAGAACGGCAGCGGTGCGCCGTCGGTCGGCTTGAATACCACCTTCACCTTCTGGCCGATCTTCAACTTGTCGATGTCGCAATCGACGAAATTGGTTTGCAGCGACGGGCCTTCCTTCAGCGTCACATAACCGATCGCATAAGGCCCGCTCGGGGATTTGCGCATCAGGCTGAAGGTGTAGATCGTGCCCTCGCCCGACGATTCCTCCCACACCGTCTTATCGGAGAAGCAGAACGGGCAGATCGAGCGCGGGAAATAATGCGCTTCGCCGCAAGCGGTGCAGCGCTTGATCAGGAACTTGCCCTGCTTGGCGGCGTCCCAGAACTGCGCGGTCTCGGGATTGGTGACGGGCGCCGGATATTTTTTCGCTTCGGTCATTTACACGCGCTCCAGAATGGCAGTCGAGGCGGCATGGCGGACGCCGAGCAGTCCGCCGGTGCCATGGGCAATCGCAAGATCGCAGTTCGGCACTTGCACCTTGGGATGGGCTTCGCCGCGCAGCTGCCGCACCGCTTCGATGATTTTGGTCATGCCGCCGCGGTTGACGGGATGATTGCTGCAGAGGCCCCCACCGTCAGTGTTGAACGGCAGCTTGCCGACGCCGGAGATCAGGTTGCCGTCGGCAACGAACTTGCCGCCCTCGCCCTTCCTGCAGAAGCCGAGGTCCTCGAGCTGCATCAACACGGTGATCGTGAAGCTGTCATAGATGGAGGCGTATTTGATGTCCTTCGGCGTGATGCCCGCTTCCTCGAACGCACGCGGGCCGGACCAGACGCCGGCGGAATAAGTGAGATCGAGATCCTTGCCGCCGCGCGGCCCCTTCATCGCCTCGCCGTGGCCGATCAGCCGCACCAGCGGCTTCTTCAGGCTCTTGGCAATCTCCGGCGTGGTCACGATCAGCGCCCCGCCACCGTCGGTGACGACGCAGCAATCGAGGCGGTGCAAGGGATCGGAGATCATCGGCGAGTTGATCACGTCCTCGACGGTCACGACCTCCTTCAGGAGCGCATGTGGATTATATTGCGCATGATGTGAGGCCGCGACCTTGATCCAGGCGAGCTGTTCGCTCGTGGTGCCGTAGTCGTGCATATGGCGCATGGCACACATGCCGTAGGCATTGTGCGTGGTCGCGCCATAGGCGGCCTCGAAGTCGGCTTCGGCTCCGGCCGCGCGCGGCGCCATCGGGCCGGTGCGCGGTTTGCCCGCAAGCGTCACCAGTGCGATCGAGCATTTGCCCGCGGCGATCGCCTCTGCAGCGTGGCCGAGGTGGATGATGTAGGAGCAGCCGCCAGTCTCCGTGGAATCGACATGGCGAACCTTCAGGCCGAGGTAATCGACCATGGGCCAGGCGCCGCCGGGGGCGTCGCCGGCGCAGAAATAGCCGTCGATGTCCTGTTTCGTGAGACCTGCATCCTCGATCGCGCCCTTGGCCACCTCGGCATGGAGCTGCGCGGTGGATTTGTCCGGCGCATGCCGGGTCGGATGCTCATAGATCCCGGCAATGTAGGCCTTGCCCTTGATGGTCAACTCGATCTCCGCTGGCGTTTTCTGATCCAGCGGATTTCTTGGCCTGTTGGGGCCTGCTTGGCAAGCGGCGAAATATTCCGCCGTGCGAGATGGCTCCTCACGATAAAGGTCAGCACGCTACTCCGCTGCGAGTTGCCGCGGCGCCGGCGGCGGGCTGGCGAGATCGGCGACGAGCTGCTCATGCCGCGCCTTCGCCTCGTTCGCCGCCTTCTCCTTCACCGGACCATAGCCGCGGATGCGATCCGGCAAGGACAGCAATTCGAGCGCGGTATCGACCGTCACCGGCGACAGGAAATCGAGCACGGTGGCTACGTCCTTCTCGTATTCGGCAATGAGCTCGCGCTCGAGCTTGCGGTCCGCGCTGCGGGCGAAGATGTCGAGCGGCGTGCCGCGCAGGAAGCGCAGCTTCGCGAGCACGCGGAAGGCGGACAGCATCCACGGACCGAAGGCACGCTTCTTCGGCCGTCCTAGCCCATCCTTCTCGCCACCGAGAATGGGTGGGGCGAGATTGAAGTTGAACTTGAACTCGCCCTCGAACTGATCGCGCAGCTGCTGCTCGAAGCGGCCGTCGGTGTAGAGCCGCGCGACCTCATATTCGTCCTTGTAGGCAAGCAGCTTGGCGTAGTTGATCGCAACCGCCCGCGGCAGTGCCTCGCCATACCCTCCCTTGTCCGCCGCAAGGCGCACCTTCTCCAGAAGGTTACGATATCGCTTGGCAAGCCGCTTGTTCTGATATTCGGTCAGCAGTTGGCTCCGATGCGCGATGATCTCGTCGAGCGACATCGCCTCCAGCGACTTCGGCGCCGCCACGACGTCCTGGCCCTTCATCATCGTCTCAAGCCGCGCCGGATCGACCACCGCGAGCCGGCCGAGCCGGAAGGCTTCGGTGTTCATCTTGATGGAGACGCCATTGACCTCGATCGCCTTTTCGATCGCCTCGGCCGACAGCGGCAGCAGGCCCTTTTGATAGGCGTAGCCGAGCATCATGATGTTGGTGGCGATGGAATCGCCGAGCAAGAGCTCAGCAGGCTTGGTGAAATCGAAGAAGACCGACTCCTTGCGCAGCGCGCTTTCGAGAACGGAATTGATCGTACCGGTCTGGAAGTTGAAATCGCGGTTGAGGATGAAGTCGGCGGTCGGGATCACGTGGCTGTTGATGATGCCGATGGTGCGACCTGACTCGCACAGCGTGATGGTGTCCTTCGATCCCGCGACCACCTCATCCGCCGCAAGCACGAGGTCCGCGGTGCCGGTGACGATGCGCGAACAGGTCACGTCGGCGGTGTGCTCGGACAGCCGGACATGGCTCAACACCGCGCCACCTTTTTGCGCAAGGCCCGACATGTCCAGGATCATGCTGGCCTTGCCTTCGATATGGGCGGCCATGCCGAGCAGCGCACCGATGGTCAGCACACCCGTGCCGCCGACACCTGCGACGCCGATATTGTAGGGCCGATCGAGCGGCGGGAACGCTGGAGGCTCCGGCAGCGCACCGATCTCGCCGAGATCAGCCGGCGCGCGGCTGCGCAGCTTTGCGCCATCGACGGTGACAAAGGACGGGCAGAAGCCCTTCAGGCAGGAATAATCCTTGTTGCAGCTCGACTGGTTGATGGTGCGCTTGCGCCCAAGCTCGGTCTCCAGCGGCTCGACCGAGATGCAGTTCGACTGCACCGAGCAATCGCCGCAGCCCTCGCACACCGCCGGATTGATGATCACGCGCCGTGCCGGATCCTCCATCAGGCCGCGCTTGCGGCGACGGCGCTTCTCGGCGGCGCAGGTCTGGACGAAAACGATTGCCGAGGTGCCGGGCGTTTCCCGGCAGGTCTTCATCACGGAATCGAGGTCGTCGCGATGTGCGAGCTTGACGCCGGGTGCGATCTCGGACGCTGGATAGAGCTGCGGATTCTCCGAGACCAGCCAGATCTCGCGGATGCCCTCGGCATGAAGCTGGAATGTGATCTGCTGCGGCGAGAGGTCACCGTCGTGACGCTGGCCGCCGGTCATGGCGACCGCGTCGTTATAGAGGATCTTGTAGGTGATGTTCGCCTTGGAGGCGACCGCCTGGCGGATGGCAAGAAGGCCGGAGTGGAAATAGGTGCCGTCGCCGAGATTGGCGAAGATGTGCTTCTCGCCGGTGAACGGCGCGATGCCGACCCACGGCACGCCCTCGCCGCCCATATGGGTGAAGGTCTCGGTGCTGCGGTTCATCCACAGTGCCATGAAATGGCAGCCGATCCCGGCCATGGCGCGGCTGCCTTCCGGTACCTTGGTCGAGGTATTGTGCGGACAGCCCGAGCAGAAGTACGGCGTGCGGGAGACCGGTGCGAGCTTCTGTACCTGGGTCGCCTCGCGGCCGTTGAACCAGTCGGCCTTCGCCCGCAGCATCTCCGCAATTTCAGGGTTGAGGTTGAGCCGCAGCAACCGCTCGGTCAGCGAGGAGGCTAACGAGGCGACGGACAGCTCGGCGGCGAAGGTCAAGAATCGCTTGTCGTGCTCATCCATCTTGCCGACGATGCGCGGCCGCACATCGTCGCGCCAGTTGAACAGCTCCTGCTTGACCTGGTTCTCGACGATCTCGCGCCGCTCCTCGATGATGAGGATTTCTTCCAGCCCGACCGCGAAGTTGCGCACGCCCTCGGGCTCGAGCGGCCAGGGCATGCCGATCTTGTAGAGCCTAAGGCCGATCTTGGCGGCGACCTCCTCGGTGATGCCGAGCTCGCGCAAGGCCTGGCGCACGTCCTCATAGCTCTTGCCGGACGCCATGATGCCGAAGCGGGCATTCGGGCTGTCCATGGTGATGCGGTTGACCTTGTTGGCACGGGCAAACGCGATCGCCGCATAGCCCTTGTAATCCTGCAGCCGCAAATCCTGCTGGAAGCGATCATCGGGCCAGCGCAGGTTCAAGCCGCCCGGCGGCAGCTCGAAATCGGCCGGGATGACGAAGGGCTTCATCTCGTCGGTCAGATCGATCTCGGCCGTGGTTTCCACCACCTCGGTGATCACCTTCATGCCGACCCAGCAGCCCGAGTAGCGCGACATCGCGATACCCAAAAGGCCCATCTCGATCATTTCATGCACGCTGGACGGATAAAGATAAGGCATCAGCGCCGAGATGAAGGCATGGTCCGACTGATGCGGCACTGTGGAAGATTTGGCACCGTGATCGTCGCCGGCGAGACAAAGCACGCCGCCGTTCTTGGCCGAGCCTGCTGCATTGCCATGCCGGAACACGTCGCCACAGCGGTCGACGCCGGGACCCTTGCCGTACCAGATGCCGACCACGCCATCATGCTTGGCACCGGGCGAGAGATTGAGCTGCTGCGAGCCCCAGATCGCGGTGGCCGCGAGATCCTCGTTCACGCCGGGCTGGAACTTGATGTTGAGCTGTTCAAGATGCTTGCGGGCGGCGAACAGCTGCTGGTCATAGCCGCCGAGGGGCGAGCCGCGATAGCCCGAAATGAAACCTGCCGTCTTGAGGCCCGCGGCGCGATCCCTGCGGATTTGCGCCATCGGCAAGCGGACGAGCGCCTGGATACCGGTCAGGAAGACGTGGCCGGAGCTTGCGGTATATTTTTGCTCGAGGCTGATCGCACCCTGGTTGATTCCCATTCCACCCTCGCTGAAGCCTTTGGCCGTCTATGGTCGTCCTGGCTCTTTTCTCGCTACTCACTTAGCTAATAAGTGCCGGGCGCAGTTGCCACTTTAGGTCTGAATTTCGCACCCGCGCATCACAAATCTGGAGCGTGGGAAGTCTGCTCCTCAATTCGCAATTTCATGGCTCGGTGGGTGGCCTGTATTTTCAGCTTCTGTCGCCCGCAACCGGGCTCGCGAAACGACGTGACACTCCTATAATGCCGGAACGGCTGACGGTGCAGGGAAGGCGTCGAGGCATGCGGGCGATTCTGGCTTGTCTGTTTTTGTGCGGTGCATTCGTGGCGCGCGCATTTGCCGCCGACGCCTCCGAGGAAACCATCGAACACGGCAAGGCGCTGGTCGAAGCCGGCGACTGCGCAAGCTGCCATACGGCCGACCCGGCCAAGCCTTTCGCAGGCGGCAAGCGCATCGAGACGCCGTTCGGCGCCGTCTACTCGCCCAACCTGACGCCGGACCGCGAGACCGGCATCGGCGCCTGGAGCGACCAGGATTTCTATGGCGCCTTGCGCTTCGGCGTTGCGCCCGACGGCTCGCGCTATTACCCGGCTTTCCCCTACCCCAACTTCACCAAGCTTACCCGCCCCGACATCCTGGCGATCCGCGCCTATCTCGCGACGCTAACGCCGTTCGCCAACGAGGTGCCGCCGCCGACGCTGCGATTTCCCCTGAACTATCGTGTGGTGATGAGGCTGTGGAACTACCTGTTCTTCCGCCCCGGGATTCTCGAGCCGGACCAGCAGAAGGGCACGGCCTGGAATCGCGGCCGCTACCTGGTCGAGGGGCTCGGTCATTGTGGCGCATGTCATACGCCGAAGAACCTGTTCGGCGCCGACAAGCGCGGCCGCGCCTTCGCCGGCAACATGGTCGGCAGCTGGTTCGCGCCGAGGCTTGACGCGGCCGCGCGCAGCGGCTTGAAATCCTGGAGCGTCGACGACATCGCCGAATATCTCGCCAGCGGCCGCAACGCCAGGAGCCACGCCGACGGGCCGATGGCCGAAGTCGTCGTCAACTCTACCTCCAAGATGAGCGACGCTGATCTTCACGCCATCGCCGTTTATCTCAAGAGCCTGCCACCAGGTCCGCCGGAAGAGGCGGTCTTGCCACCGCCAGACACCAGCATGAAGGCAGGGCAAGCGATCTATGCTCATGCCTGCATCTCCTGCCACGAGGCCGATGGCTCCGGCGCGCCGCGCATCTATCCACCGTTACCCGGCAATCCGCTGCTGCAATCGACCGATCCCGCCTCGACGCTGCGCATCATCCTGGACGGCGCGCAGAGCGTGACCACGCCGCGCGCACCCAACAAGGGCTCAATGCCGGGCTACGCCAAGGATCTCTCCGACCAGCAGGTCGCCGACGTCACCAACTACATCCGCAACTCCTGGGGCAATGCCGGCTCGGCCGTGACTGCCGAGCAGGTCGCGCAAGCCCGCGCAGCGAAGTAAAGCCCGCGCAGCGAAGTGAAGCCCGCGCAGCGAAATAGAGGTCGCGCAGCGCAATTCGAGCCGCTGAGGACCGGCCAAGCCCGTCAGCGCTCGTCCGCGGTGAAGACGAATTTCGGCATCTCCCATTTGTAGCGAATGGCGAGCAGCCGCAGCGCCAGGCCGAGCACGAAGGTCAGCGCGGTCCAGAGTTCGTTGTTCAGCTTCAGGCCAAAGGCTGTGGCATAGAACAGGCCGGTGATGACGGAGACGCTGGCATAGAGCTCGGCGCGGAACAACAGCGGCACATCGTTGCAGAGGATGTCGCGCAGCACGCCGCCGGCGCAGCCTGTGATCATGCCCGAGACGATCACGATCGGCAGCGACGCGTCCATCTGCCAGGCGACGTCGCAGCCGGTCATGGTGAAGACGACGAGCCCGATCGCATCCAGCACCAGGAATGCAACATAGAGCCGGTGAACGAGGCGCGCGACCAGGATGGTGATGAAGGCCGCGATGACCGTAAGTTCGAGGTAGGACGGGTTCTGCACCCACACCAGCGGATAATGCCCGAGCAGGAGATCACGGATGGTGCCACCGCCGAGTGCGGTGATGCAGCGGAGCATGCAGACCCCGACCCAATCCATGCTGCGCCGTCCCGCTGCCAGCGCTGCGGTCATGGCCTGGGCTGCAAGCGCAATAAACGACAGGACATGGAGGACGGAATCGCTGGGCGGCAGGTTCCACATGGCGTGCTCCAGGAACGAGTTTGCTCGCAACCTAGAGGGCGGGTTCCGTGCTGAACAGTGCCAAGGAACCGGGTTCCGCCCGGAACGGCGGGACGCATTCGACGATTGTCTAACGGCGCAGGAGACCAACGGAGGAGCCTACATGGCACGCATTCCGACTGATCCTTATGATCCCTATCGCCCGGCCGGCGGCGGCTACGACGCCGATCCGGAAGCCCGCCTCGAACGAGAGGCGCAAGTTGACCCGGAACTCGCCGAGGGGCCGGCCAGCGCCGGCAAGATCGCATTGTTTGCCCTTGCCGTCGCGGTGATCCTGGGCGCGATGTTCTATGGCCTTAACAATTCGAGCGTCCACGAGGCATCGACCGCGCCGCCGGCCCAGACCGCCCAGACCAAGCCAGCGAACCTGAACAGCCAGCCCGGCGTAACCACAGGCGCGGCGACCAACCGCCCGACCCCGCCGCAATCCTCGGCAACGGGCTCGGAGGTCGACCGCGCAGCCAACCCGACGGCTGGTCAGAGCAACGACAACCGCTAAGCGCAGTTCTGGGATGCGGCGGGCACAGCCCGCCGCATCTGCTCGTCGCACCTCATCCAAACATCTTGTTCAATTCCCCGCCGGGATAGCCGCCGGCAAGCTCGGTGAAGGTCCCCTTCTCCGCCATCTCGCGCGCCGCGCGCATGAAGCCGGCCCAGGCCACCCGCGCCAGCGAACCGCCGACGCTGATGCGGCGCACGCCAAGCGCCGCGGCCTCCTCGAGCGACAGCCCGGAGGCGCCGATCAGGAGATTGACCGGCTTTGGATGCACCGTTTTGACGACTGCCGATATCTCTTCCCTGCTCTTGATGCCCGGCGCATAGAGGCAGTCCGCGCCCGCGTCGGCATAAGCCTGCAACCGATCGATCACGAGCTTCAGGTCGCTCTGGCCCCATAGGAACGCCTCGCAGCGGCCGACCAGCATCACGCCGGACTTGTCGGCATCGATCGCTGCGCGCGCTGCCTTGATGCGCTCCACCGCGAGTGCACGCTCATAGAGCGGGCTCGCCTTGTCGCCGGTGGAATCCTCGATCGAGAGACCCGCAACACCTGTCTTCACAGCGCGCGCCACGTTGGCGGCGACCTTCGCCGGTTCGACCGCAAAGCCGCCTTCGAAATCGGCGTTGACGGGAAGGTCGACCGCCGCGCATAGCGCGGTGAGATGCTCGCAAACATCATCCACCGTGACGTGGTTGTCGGCCTTGCCGATGGTCCAGGCAAAGCCCGCACTGCTCGAGGCGATCGCCTTGAAGCCGAGATGCTGCAGCGCCTTGGCACTGCCGACATCGAACGGGTTCGGCAACACGAAGCAGCCGCTCTCATGCATCTTGAAAAAGGCGGCGCGCTTGTCAGCAGTTGTCAGCGGCATTGCTCTCTCCCTTGTTGTTGTTCTCGGGAGCTCAACATAGTCGCACGTCCTTCACGCCACAACCTTGCGCAGGAAGCTGCGCTCCTCGGCGAGAATGAACTTGCCCTCCTCGGCGACATTGAAATTCGCCACGCCCTCGGCGTCGCCGCGCAGCTTCGCGCGATAGGCTTCATAGGCCGCAAGGCTTTCGAACGAGATCAGGCCGTAGGCGATGTTGTTGGTACCTTCGTGCGGCATGAAATAGCCAATCAATTCGCCACCACATTTCGGGATGATCGAGAGCCAGCGCTTTGCATACGCCTCGAACTCTGCGCGCTTGAACGGATCGATCTGGTAGCGGATGAAGACAGTGATGGTCATGGGTACCTCCTGCTGTCGTTCCGGGGCGATGCGAGCATCGAACCCGGAACCTCGAGATTCCGGGTTCGCTCGCTTGACGCGAGCGCCCCGGAATGACTGCGAACACAATACCCCCTTGCCCGTCGGCAATGCTTCGGTTATCATCGAAGCATGAAAGCAGGACCCGACATTGCCATGGTGGCCTCGCTGGTCGGCGACCCCGCACGCGCGAACATGCTGACCGCGCTGATGGACGGCCGCGCGCTCACCGCGAGCGAGCTTGCGCAGGAGGCCGGCATCACGCCGCAGACCGCGAGCTCGCATCTCTCAAAGCTCGAGGCCGGTGGGCTCCTTGAACCGGAAAAGCAGGGCCGTCACCGCTACTACCGCCTCGCCGATCCTGACGTTGCCGGCGTGCTGGAAGGCCTCGCTGGCCTTGCGGCACGCGCCGGCCATATGCGGGTACGCACCGGACCAAAGGATCCGGCGCTGCGCCGCGCCCGCATCTGCTACGACCATCTGGCCGGCGATCTCGGCGTGCAGATGCTGGAGAGCATGAAGACGCAGAAACTGGTGCGGCAGAAGAAGCAGGATATCGAGCTCACGCCGGAGGGCGAACGCTTCCTGGAAAGGAATCTTCAGATCCTGCCTGACATGCTCAGCCACCCGCGCCGCCCGGTCTGCAAGGCCTGTCTCGACTGGAGCGAGCGGCGGCATCATCTGGCGGGCACGCTGGGCGCGGCGTTGATGACGCGCTTTAGCGAGTTGAAATGGGCCGCGCGCGATCCCACGCCCGGCAGCCGCGTGGTCAATTTCTCGCGAACTGGCGAGAAGCGTTTTGCCGCCCTGTTCGGGAACGGCGAGTAGCACACAATCGCGTGTTGGCACCCACCTCTGGTCATGGCTGGGCTTGACCCGGCCATCCACGTCTTTATCCCAGCCCGCACTATCAAGACCTGGATGCCCGAGCCTTCGCCTCGCCGAAGCGGCATCGGCCGCGCAGGCGGGACGAGCCCCGGGTATGACGAACAAATCGATTGAGCCCCTTCCATGCGATCTATCTTCAGCGCGGTTGCCGTCAGCGCCACCCTTCTGTCTCCCTTCACATCCACCCTCGCGGCCGACGCGCCGCGCGAGCCCTATGGCATCAACCTCGAAGGTTTTGCCTATCCTTACCCCGTGAGCTTCCTGCCGGTCGTCAATGACGGCGAGGAGCTGCGCATGGCCTACATGGACGTGAGGCCGGCGCAGCCGAACGGCCGAAGCGTCGTGCTGCTGCATGGCCGCAATTTTCCGGCGAGCTATTGGGCACCGGTCATCAAGGTACTGAGCGGTGCCGGCTATCGCGTCGTGGTGCCGGACCAGATCGGCTTCGGCAAATCCTCCAAGCAGCAGGGCGATCTGCATTTCGACAATCTCGCCCGCAACACCATCGCGCTGCTTGATCATCTGCAGATCGCCAGGGCCGATATCGTCGCGCATTCCATGGGCGGCATGCTCGCAGTGCGCATCGCGCGCGCCTATCCCGACCGCGTGAATCATCTCGTACTCACCGCGCCGATCGGACTCGAAGATTACCGGCTCTATGTGCCGCCGGTGCCGACCGAGAAAATCATCGAGAACGAGGACAAGCTCACGGCCGACGGGTATCGCAAGCAGCTCGAGACCAATTATGCGATCCACCTGCCGCCGGATCAGGTCACGCCATTCATCGACGCCCGCTTCAACATCAAGGGCAGCGCCGACTATCCGCGCTGGTTGCGCGCCTTCGTCGCCTCCTACCAGATGATCTATCGCGAGCCCGTGGCGCACGAGATCCCGCTGATCACGGAGCCGACACTGTTCATCATGGGCGCTGACGACCACAACGCGCCGGGCCGCCCGAACGCGCCGGAAGCGCTGCGCTCCAAGATGGGCCACAACGCCGAGCTCGCGCAGGGATTCGCGGCAAAAATGCAAAACGCACGCGCCGAGGTGATCCCGAACACCGGTCATCTCGTGTTCCTGGAGGCGCCGGAAAAATACGATGCGCTCCTGCGCGACTTCCTTTCCAAATGATCAATGATCATCGCAAATTGAGAAAGGCGGGATCGATCGATCCCGCCTTTTGTTCAGGCCTTACCAGTTGCGGAAGCAACGGCGGCCATAGGGGCCGGAGTGCCAGCCGGGCGGGCAATTGTACATCGGACGGCAGCCGCCATACGGGCCGCGGTGGAAGCCCCAGCCGCAGCCGCCGGCGACACGAATGATTTCGCCCGAGGCGGCCTGGGTCTGGTCGAGCGGCGCAACCGGCATCGCCTGCGATGCCGTGATGGCAGCAAAGCTGATACCCAAGGCAAATGCTGAAGCAGCAAGCAGTTTCATCGGAGCTCTTCCTTCCAAAGTTTGCCGCGAAAACTGCGGCGGGTTGTAGTGTCAAATTGGCAGTCCGGCAGACCCTCTCACCACCTCCGCCAACCGGCTGGCGGGACTCCGCCAATCGATTGGGTGCAGTTTTGGCTCGACGGGCTGAACGGCTGCTGAACTTCGCTGACGATAAGCACGCTTACGAAAATTTCATGTAGGGACATGCGTCTCAACCCGCAGTCGTCCCGGCCAACCCGCCAAGACCAGGCAAAATCACGCAAGATAGATCCGTACGGGCAAATCGGCTGCGCAGACATTCGGCGCTTGCCGGAGTGGCGATCCGATGTCATGGTTCGCTGTCATTGATTGTCCGTCCGCAGCGCGCGGATCTTTTTTAGTCCGGTTAAGCATTTTGTCGCCGCGCATCTCGCGCCCCTTCTCGCGCTACATTCATCAAGAGGATTTGCGATGCCGAATTCATTTGGACAGCACGCTGTGGTGATCGGCGCCGGTATGGGCGGCCTTGCCGCCGCACGGGCGCTGTCATCTTGCTTCGACAAGGTAACCGTGCTGGAGCGCGATGCGCTGCCGACCATCGCGGAGCCGCGGATCGGCACCCCGCACTGCCACCAGGTTCATCTGTTGCTACGCGGCGGCCTCGAGGCGCTCTCCGAATTCTTTCCGTCCATCGAAACGGCACTGGAAGAAGCCGGCGCGGTCAGGATCGGCGTCGGCTCCGACATGCTGGTCGAGGCGCCGGGATTCGACCCGTTCCCGCAGCGCGATCTCGGGATCGACTCGCTGACCATGACCCGCCCTCTGATCGAATTGACGGTGAGACGGCTTGTCGAGCAGCAGGCCAACATCACGATCCAGGCCGGCCGCCGCGTCACCAGCCTGCTCGCAGCAGCGGATCGGTGCGCGGTGACCGGAGTTCGCTACGACCTGACCGACGGCGAGAGCGCGGAGCTCGCCGCCGATCTTGTCATCGACGCCTCCTCGCGCGGCACGCTCACGATGGAGCTGCTCGATCGGCTGAACTTGCCGCGTCCCGAACAGATCGAGATCGGCGTCGACCTCGCCTATGCCACCGCGACATTCAGGATGCCCCGCAACGCCCCTCGCAACTGGCGCGCCGTGTTCCACCGGCCAAGCGCCGCGAGCGGCCGCGGCGGCTTTCTGTTTCCGATTGAACATCATTGCTGGCATGTCGGTCTCAATGGCGTGCACGGCGAGGCGCCGTCCGACCAGCTCGACGAGTTCATCGCCTTTGCCGCCGGATTGCGCACGCCGACCATCCATGACGCGATCAAGGACGCACAAGCCGTCGGCGCGATCCACCGTTTTAACCTGCCCGCGAGCGTGCGACGGCGGTTCGAGGGGCTACAGGATTTTCCGCAACGGCTGCTCGTCATCGGCGATGCAATCTGCCGCTTCAATCCGGCCTATGGCCAGGGCATGACAGTTGCCGCACAGGAGGCGCGCGTGCTCAAGGGCCTGCTTGCAGCCCGTGCAAACGAAGGTCAAGGGCTCGACGGACTCGCGCCCGCCTATTTCGAGGCTATCCAGAGCGTGCTGGCGGCGCCGTGGTCGGTGGCCGAGAACGACTTCATTTACGGCAAGACGCGGGGCTCCTGCCCGCGCGATTTCCAGCAGCGCATGCAATTTTCCGCCGCGCTGCAGAAGGTCGCCGCGCAAGATGCCGCCGTGCATCGGCTGCTAGCGGAGGTGAACCACCTGCTCAAGTCGCCCAGCGTACTGCGCGACCCGAAGATCATGAGCAAGGTCCAGGCGGTGATGGCTGCGGCGTAAGCTTACCACGGGCGCGCGGCGGCTCTGGATTGCTTTCCCTTCGCGCCCTTAGCGCGCGCCGAGAAGGCGCTGCCAGATCGTGCCGCCGAACCTGTTCCAGCCGAGATAGAAGTAGAGGATGATCACGGCAAAGCAGGCCAGGGCCGACATGCCACTCAGCTGGAAGCCGTCGGGGGTGGTCTCGCCGGTGAGCTTGGCGATCACATAACCAGCGACGAAGAAGATCGTCACGAAGTCCAGGAAGCCGGCGAGCCCACGGCGCCAGAACAGCTTCTTCATAGCGGGAAGTGCTTGATCCGACATGGCTGCTCTCAGATCTTCCTGGCGTTGACGTTGATGCCGAGCAGCTTCCACTCGCTGTCGTTCTGCACAAATTGCAGCTTGTACGTCACCTCAATGCTATCGCCCTTGAAGACGCCGGCCAGCACCAGAGCGCCCTGCTGATCGATGACGGCCTTCTCGTAGGAAGCGTAGTCGTCGGTTACGATGCTTTCGAAAAACAGCTTGTTGCGCCGGAAAACCTCCGACCCGGAGGCGAGCTTGTCGATACTCACCTGCTGCTGAAACTGCTTCGAGGCCTTGGCCACGAACACGGCGTAGTTGCCGGTCATGTTGGCATCATTGAATGACGCCAGCGTCGAGCGGATCAGCACGTCCTGCTGGTCGTCGGAGGGAATGTCGGCGGCGTAAGCCGGCGCGAGGAATGCCCCGGCAATCATCATCAGGGCGATAATAATGCCGGCAAGCGCGAGAGTCTGTCGCTTGAGACGAGAGGTCAACGTCAGAAACGCTACAATCATTTTCCTGGCCTTTCCCAGCCGGTTAAAAAATCGCGCTGGACGGTAAGGCGCTCCATTTGCGTTTCCCCTAACGAGTGCAACGCGTTTGTTCAGAAGTGGACAATGGCCGAAGGCGCGGTGAATGACCGGTAAACGTCTGCGTGCAGCGCCTTATTCCGCTACCGCGCGATGCAAGCCGGCGCCCATCAAAGCTGCCGGCTAGAGCTTCTTGGCATCGACGTTGATGCCGAGCAGCTTCCAGAATCTGCCGTTCTGCACAAACCGCAGCCGATACTTCACCTGCATGTCGTCGGTCTTGATCATGCCAGCCAGCACCAATGCGCCTTCCTGGTCGATCACCGGTTTCTCCGAGGAATCGCGATGAGCATCGACTGCGCCTTCGAAAAACAGCTCGTTGGCCCGGAAAGGCTCGAACGCCGACGAGAGCTTCTCGGCCGTGATCTGCGTCTGGAATTGCCGCGACGACTTCGCCAGCAGAACGGCATAGTTGCCGGTCATGTTAGCGTCGTTGAAGGTCATCAGCGTCGTGCGGATCAGGACATCCTGCTCGTCGTCCGACGGAATCTGGATAGCGTGCGCCGGTGGTAACGGCGCTGCGCCCAGGATCAGCAATGCTAAGATTACGCCTACCCTACCAAGCGATCTTCCAACGCGAGGGAAGACCCGCCTCCGGTCAGCAAACATCCTTGTCATGGCCTGCCCCAGCCCAATCAGGATTGCATCAGGCAAGCTGATTCGTGGCGAGCGGGGAAGCGCAAAGTTTGGGGCTAGCCGGGTCCAACGGTGGCCGGCGTCATCCACCAAATGAATGGACCAGCCGTGCAGAGTAGCCGACGTAGCCGCGTGAGGCGGCACTCACATCAGCTTCATCGGCGTATCAGTCACCAGGCGAAGATCGATCCTGCCGATCAACTCCGAACGGCGCGCCTCCGCGGCGCCGATGGCGCGCTCGGTCTGGCGCAAGGTGCTGACGTTCGAACCGAGCGAGACGATCCCACCCAGCACCAACGCGATCGATCCGAGCGCGGCGGCTTGACCTGTCCCGAACAGGCCAAGCATCGCGAGCAGGAGCAACACAGGCCCGGCAGCGACGGCGATCTTGGACGCCAGAATGTACTTCCGGCAGCGCTCGACAATCTCGGCCAGCTCCTCGATCCGCGCCTCGATCTCGGAAATCTCGTCAGTCGGAGCATCGTCCATCATGGGCTCGCTGCCCATCCTAGAGCCTCGCTATAACGGCAGATTATCGTGCTTCTTCACGGGCACCTCGACATGCTTGTCGCGCAGCATGGCGAGGGCGCGCGCGATCCGCCGCCTTGTCGAATGCGGCATGATGACGTCGTCGATATAGCCGCGCTCGGCGGCGATGAAGGGCGAGAGGAAACGGTCCTCATATTCCTTGGTGCGCGCGGCGATCTTGTCGGGGTCGGCCATGTCGGCGCGGAAGATGATCTCGACGGCGCCCTTGGCGCCCATCACCGCGATCTGCGCACTCGGCCAGGCGTAGTTCATGTCGGCGCCGATCTCCTTCGAGGCCATGACGTCGAAGGCGCCGCCATAGGCCTTGCGGGTGATCACGGTGACCAGCGGCACCGTGCATTGCGAATAGGCGAACAACAGTTTCGCGCCATGCTTGATCAGGCCGCCGTACTCCTGCGCGGTGCCCGGCAGGAATCCCGGCACGTCGACGAAGGTGACGATCGGAATGTTGAAGGCATCACAAAAGCGAACAAAGCGCGCGGCCTTGCGTGATGCGTCGCTGTCGAGCACGCCCGCCAGTACCATCGGCTGGTTTGCCACGAAGCCGACGGTGCGGCCGGCGATGCGGCCGAAACCGGTGACGATGTTCTTGGCAAAGGCTTCCGAGATCTCGAAGAAGTCCCCTTCGTCCACGACCTTGAGGATCAATTCCTTCATGTCGTAGGGCTTGTTGGGATTGTCGGGGATCAGCGTGTCCAGGGACATGTCGACCCGCTCGATGTCGTCGAAGCTCGGCCATTCCGGCACGCCATCGGTGTTGTTCGACGGCAGAAAGTCGATCAAGCGGCGCATCTGCAAAAGTGCGTCGACGTCGTTCTCGAAGGCACCGTCGGCGATGGAGGAACGCGTCGCATGCACCGAGGCGCCGCCAAGCTCCTCCGCCGTCACCACCTCGTTGGTGACGGTCTTCACCACGTCGGGGCCGGTGACGAACATGTAGCTCGTGTGCTTCACCATGAAGATGAAGTCGGTCATCGCCGGTGAATAGACGTCGCCGCCGGCGCAGGGGCCCATGATCACGGAGATCTGCGGGATCACGCCCGAGGCCACCACATTGCGGCGGAACACATAGGAATAGCCGGCGAGCGCGGCGACGCCCTCCTGGATGCGCGCACCGCCTGCGTCGTAAAGCCCGATGATCGGCGCGCGGGCCTTCATCGCCATGTCCTGAAGCTTGGTGATCTTCAGCGCATGGGTCTCGGACAGCGAGCCGCCGAACACGGTGAAGTCCTTGGCGAAGACAAAGGTCTTGCGGCCGTTGACGGTGCCCCAGCCGGTGACCACGCCGTCGCCCGGCACCTTGGTCTTTTCCATGCCGAATTCGGTGGAGCGGTGTTCGACGAACATGTCGAACTCCTCGAAGCTGCCCTTGTCGAGCAGCAACTCGATGCGCTCCCGCGCGGTCAACTTGCCGCGGGCGTGCTGCGCCTCGATGCGCTTCTCGCCACCGCCGAGCTTGGCGCCCGCGCGGCGTTCTTCAAGGGAGTCAAGGATATGCTTCATTAGCCTGTTGCCCGTCTCAAATAGGGTCCGTTCGCCCGCGGTTCTAACACGGCCATTTCCCAAACCAAAAGGCGGTAATCCACCCTTCATGGGACCCCAAACCGGGGTACAAGGGCCGTCCAATCAAGGCAAGTTCGGAGTGATTGACATGAGCGAGACAACCGGCCCGGCGCCCGCAGCGGGCAGCGTCACCGGCGGGGTCAGGATCCTGCTGCGGCTGGAGGGGCTGACGCTGTTTGCGGGCATGGTGCTGCTCTACTGGATGTGGGGCGGCTCCTGGTGGGTGTTCGTGATCCTGTTTCTCGCCCCTGACCTCAGCTTCATCGCCTATCTCTCCGACCCGAAGACTGGCGCCATGATCTACAACGCCGCGCACAGCTACATGGCCCCCGTGGCGCTGCTCACGACCGGCTTTGCGATCGGTGAGCCGCTGACGCTGTCGCTAGCCATGATCTGGCTCGCCCATATCGGGATCGACCGCGCGCTCGGCTATGGGCTGAAGTATCAGGCCGGCTTCGGCTTCACCCATCTCGGGCGGATCGGCAAGACGTCGGCGTGACTCCCCCGTCATTCCGGGGCGGTGCGAAGCACCGAACCCGGAAGCTCGAGATTCCGGGCTCGTCTCTTCGAGGCGCCCCGGAATGACCGATTCCCAAACGAACACTAGATCGCCCCGATGTCGCGCAGGCAGGCTTGCGCGAGCGTCATGCGATCGGCGACGTGGCGCGGCTCGCGGCAATCCATGTTGAGCGCGAACACGGTCCGCGCCGATCCCTTCTCGACCCAGCCGACCAGCCAGCCCAGCGAGCCATGCTCGCGGTCGGTCAGCCCCGTCTTGGCACGGATGATGGCATCGTCGACTTGCGTCGCCGGGAGAATGTCGCGCGTCAGCGCCTGGCTGCGCTTGGAGACCGGCAACACGCCGCGCCGCAGCCGGTCGACGAAATCGACCTGCTGCACGGGATCGATGCGCAGCTCGCCATTCACCCAGAACTGATCGATGCCGCCGCCGATGTTGCGGTTGCCGTATTCGAACAGGTCGACATATTTCTGCATCCGTGCCTGGCCGATGCGGCGGGCGATCTCCTGGTAGACTGGAAAGGCCGAGACCGCGATCGCCGAACGCAGCGTGTGATCCCTGTTCCAGGCCTCGATGGGGCGCTTGACGCCGTCCCATTTGAAGACGTCCTTGTCGGGGTCCTGCACCACGCCGGTCTCAAGCGCAATCACCGAGTTCGGGATCTTGAAGGTCGAGGCGGGCAGACGGCCCTCGCCCGATCGCTCGGTGTCGCTTGCGATCATCAGGTAGTCGTCAACCTTGTAAGCGACGAAGGTGCCGAGCGTTCCCTCGTCCTTGAAGCGCGCGGCGAGCTCGGGGCGGATCTCGCTGTTCATCGGCGCGATGTCGGCAAAGCTCTTCGACGGCATGAGGCTCGCGGCCGCGAGAAGACCGAGGGCATGTCGACGATGGATCACGTGCAGGCTCCGACAAGCTTCAAGTAGCGCGGGCGGACGATGCGAACGGGATGATGGTGAAAGCATGGCAAGCGTGAACCGCCGCTAGCGCGGTGCGCGCGTCAGCTTGAGCACGAACACCAGCACCTCGGCGACCGCCTTGTAGAGCTCGACCGGGATCTCCTCGCCGAGCTCGACGTTGGAGAGCGCACCGGCCAGCACCTCGTTCTCCTCGATCGGAATGTCATTGGCCCTGGCGACCTCGATGATCTTCCTGCCGATCGCGCCCCTGCCCTTGGCGGTGACGCGGGGCGCGCCCTGGCGGTCGTATTGCAGCGCGACCGCGAGCTTGGACTCTTTCTTGGGCCCGCTCTTCTCCTCTTTGACCTCGGCACTCATAGCGCGCGATCCAGGAAGTAACCGGCCTTGGCTGGCGCGGCCTGCGGCGGGGCGCCTTCGCGGATCACGATGTCGCCGGGGACAAGCTGGGCGCGGCTCAGGGCCTGGCTGAGCTCGAAGGCGCCGGCGCGCAGGCGCGCCGCGGTCTGCGGCCGCTCCGCCCACATGCGAACCGACGTTCGTTCGCCGCTGAACGTGACCAGCGCATGCACCGGCCCCGCCGGCTCGAGATCCAGCGTGAAGCGCGCGCGCCACATCCGCTTGGCGGCCTCGGCTTCGCTATTGCCGCCGCCGTCGCGCGAGATCTCGAACTGCGCCATCGCGGTGCCCTGCGGCGTCGCGAATGGAATCTCGAAATTCCAGCGCGGCATGCTCGGATCAAGGCGGTTGCCGTTGGCATCAGTGGTTTGATTGGGCGCTTGCGGCAGCGAGGCGACCTGCAACAGCGTCTGCCGCGCCAGCGCTGCATCCGTATCCTCGAGCAGGCGATGGGCAATCGTTGCGAGCGGCGCGCCAGGCGCAATGGTCGCAGCTGAGACCGGCTGCGCTGCGGGCCAAGCGCCGCGGATCGGCGGCGGCGGGGTCAGCGTGCGCAACGTCACGTCTTCGCTGCGGCCGTCCGGCAGCACGATGGTCGTCTGACCACCGCCGGCGCGCGGGGCGCCCTGCAGCGCTTCCTGCAGCAGGTTCAGCACCGTCGCCGACGTCGCGGAGCCCGGCTCCAGGCCGAGCAGCGCCTCCGACAGCACGCTTTGGGGCGTGCCCGTCGCCGCGCCCTCCGGCAATCCGAGTTGCAGCGGCACGCGTGCGCCTTGCGGAGCCCCATCGGCCTCAGGTGTGAGCCACGGCGCCATTGGCGGTGATGCGACATTGCCGGCCGTGTATTTGGTCGCAACCGTCTGCGGGGCCGCCGACGCCGAAGACGCCGCCGCGGCCGGCTCGAGCGGGCTCGCGGTCTCCACCACCGAGGCCAGTGCCTGGCGCAGCACGATCAGCGCGGCCTTGAGGTCGGGCACGCCGCCGCCTTCAGCCGGGCTTTGCGGGGCGGCAAGCGAGGCCTCCAGGAACAAGCCGGATTGCTGGAACGCCGCCTGGATGTCGGTGCCGGAGAGGCCGGACTCGAGGCTCGCCTGCTGCGCGAGCACCTGCGTCACGGCCTCCTGCAGCGCCGGCGGCAGGCTGTTCGAGGCGGCCGCCGCGGTGAGATTGGCAAACAGCGTGGACAGGCTCTGCTGCCGCGTGGCGGCCGTCTCGGAGGCCATGTCCACCGCCATCCGCTGCAGCGGCGTCAGCGGATCCTGGAATGGGGTGGCAGCCGGCTGCACAAGGCTGGTCGCGCCGACCTGGGCGTTGGCCTGGGCGTTCGGCGACAGGCTGACGTAGTCCGCGGCGGTACCGGCCGCACCCGCTGCAGTGCCCGCGCCCTGCCCGACAATGGTCAGCCGGACGCTGCCATCCGGGTTCTGTGATACCGCAAGCTGCAGGGTCTGGCCCGCCGTCAGCGGGACCTCGGTCATCACGTCCATTGCCAGGTTGGCGATGGCGATCTGGACCAGGTTTTCGGCGGCCTGGAGCACCGCGGCATTGACCACCGTGCCCGGCAGGAAGACCGTGCCGCCGGTCGCGGTGGTCGCGCCCTGGGCGGCAATCACGGGAAGCGTCGGAGTGACGGATAACGCCATCGTACTGTACTGGTACTCGGGAACTCTACGGCCTGGGACCATAGGCGAGCGGCGTAAACCCCGGCTTAACCGCGCTCGTTAAGACGGCTGCCCTATTCTCCTTTCCCCATCACCTCCAGGATCCGCGCCGCCGCGCGGAAATCGACCGACCGCGCCGCACGCCGCTCGGCCGCCTCCTCGTCCGTGCCCCATTGCTCCGCATTCCAGTCCTCATCGACATGGGCGGCGGCCCAGACCGCGTCCGCATCGAGCTTTCCATGTGCAAGCGCCAGTGCAAGCAGCGCCGAGCCGGTCAGCGTGGTCACCACATGGGTTGCCGCGATGGACCAGGGATCGCTGGCCAGGGCCGCGCGCGCGGCCGCAACCGCCGCGTCCGGCTGGCGCACATGCATGATGCCCTCGGCCAGGATAAAATGCGCGCCAAGCTCGTCCGCCGCCCAGAACAGCACGGGATCCCAATGCCCGGCCTCGCGCGCGACCAGCGCGTCGGGGTGCCCAGCGCGGTAGAACAGCAGGTCCGAATGGAAATATTTGGCGATGTCCTCGGCCACGGCGTCCGGCCGATCGATCACGGCCTCGACCACACTGTTGGCAAAGCGCGTCATCGGCATGGTCAGGGGATCGATGATCTCCTTCTGCGCCTCCCATTCGGCGGCAACAGCTTCCGCAATCTCGCATGAGGGAATGGCGACGATGCGGCCCGAGGGGGTGCGGATCGGCCGGCCATCCAGCATGACCGTAAAGCCGCCGCCCTCGGCCTCCCCGACCGCTGCGCTCGAATAGAAGCGCTTGCGCTGGGCTGCACGCGCGCCCCGCCGGGCCGCCTCCTGCGGATCGAGCGGCGATTGGCCGTCCACCTCGTCAAACAATTCGCGCATCGGCTGCTAGCTTCCTTTGGTCGCGGAAAAATCCGTTGGGGATTATGATAAATAAGGTGCCGCATAAAGTGAGGCCAGTATGAACAGGCTTGTTCAGGCCAGCCTGATCGGGCTTGCGGCTCTCGCAGCCCCCGCTGCCGAGGCCGGGTTCCGCTCGCCGGTATCGCTGGTCCGGAATGTCTATGCCCATTACGGCCAAGGCAGCCCGGAGCTTTCCCATGGCCTGCCGCGCGACGCGGACACGGCCAGGAACTTCTTCGATCCGAGCCTGCGGGTACCGTGGATGGAGGTCAAGAACGAGCCCTATGACTTCCTGGTGCAGAGCCCGACCTGGCAGCTCTCGGACATCTCGATCTCGATCCTGCGCAAGCAATATGACAAGACCTATGTCGCGGTCGCCTTCCAGAACCAGGGCCGTCCGGTCACGCTCAATTTCATCCTGGTCAACAGCCACGAGGGCTGGCTTATCAGCGACGTCGAGAGCCCGCATGACTCCTTGCGGATGTTTCTGGAGCAGTTTCGGAATTGAGCGCATGAACCTGCAGTCTCGCGGCGCGACTCGCGTCCGAGCTATTGCTTGATGAGAACCCTCGATACCGAGGGCGCAGGGAAGACCGGGTGGCCGCTGCACCCGGGGCTCTCGCGCAAAAAATTGCGCAAAGAGCGCGAAAACCTCAGGGTACAGGCGGTGATCACACCGGCCTTCCCTGCGCAGTGGTTTACGGCTTATGGCGCGCTCTCCCCGGTGAACCTTGCCGATTGCCACCGTCGTCGCCGCAATGCGCGAGCATTGTCGGCATAGCGCCAAGCCTTTGGGGCGCCAGGACCACGCGATTTCGCCGTCCGTGTCAGAGCCGATCGTCACCCGGCCCCTCCACGTCCACCGCATTCCGCACCACGTTCGTGACGACGCGTACGCCCCTCGTGTCGGCGCGGGATGCGGGAGAATAAAGCATGAATTTCTGAAAAACGAAAGATAAATATTTTTGGCGGAAGGGCTGGAAAAAGCGAAAACCGTGAAATCCGAAAACCCGAAACTGATTTGCCCGACGGGCCAAATCAGTTGCAGGACGACACCACTTGCACCGCGGTGGTCCCGGCGAAGGCCGGGACCCACACCGCGGAATCTTTCGAAGGACCCGATATCCAACGATCTTCGCAACAATTGCGTCCTGGGGTTATAGGTCCCGGCCTTCGCCGGGACGACGTTGAGGATGTAGTCCGCTCCACAACAGAACGTGTAGAGGACGCGATTTTTTTGCCCGGTCTCGTCGGACCTAGTTGCGTGACGCCTGCCCGATGGAGCCACGACCTCGGTGCCCGAGTTCGCCTGCATCGTCGCAAATGCACCCGAACCGGACGCGTGCGGAGCGCTGCGCGTCGGTGTGGCAATCGCAGACCGACCGTCATATCCTTGACAGGATGAGTGGAGGGACGTTCCCCATGCAGCCGATCGTAAGGGTCTCCATTCTTCGATGCCCGCCGGACAGGTTTGGCGAAATGCGGCAAATGATGATCGAGGACGAGAAGGCGCTTCGCCCCGGCATCGAGACGATGCGCGGGTTGCGCGCATTCTACGTCGGTGCAGATGAGGACACATCGTCACTCGTGAATGTCAGTCTATGGACCGATTTGGACGCGGCAAAGCAGTTGGATCGATTCCAGCCGATGCTCGATGCCGGCAAACCATACGTCGCCAAAGGCGCAACCTTCGAGCGGCCGATCATGAACTACACGACGCTCTGGCAGCTGCAACCTGTGACAAAGGTTTGAGGTTCGTTGCGATTGGCCCCAAGCGCCGGACCCGGGCACGCCCGCAAAATGTCCGCTGTTTGGAGGTGAAGCCGGCTCGATATCCTCAAGCTGAGTTCTTCCGGGTGTGACCCACAGCGGTGATTGGCTATTCGTTGACTTCGGGATCGGAAGGCCGACTCCCTTTGCCACCTTGAGATCGATTACCACTACGCTCGCCCCGCGAAAGCAGCCGACTCAAAAACGTCTGAACAATTTCGACTCATAGGTTGGGGATCGATCTGGCTGCTTGCTCCTCGAGATAGCGTTGGAGTGCTGCTTGCTCACGGTGAGAAAGGCGCGCCGTCTTCCATTCCGTCCTGTTGAGAAAAGCGAGCCGGCCGCGCGGTGACCACATGAGCTGCGCGGATATGGCGGCACCGTAAAGTAGCCGCGGGTCAGATACGCGTTCAACCGCCCATACCCGCCAGCGCGGCATCACAATCGCCCACCACATCCATCCCACGCCCACCGCGAGCGCCATGACGACCACGAGAGTCGGAAATCCTACGCCTTTGCTCGCTCCGCCTTCGATCCAACCCTGTATGACAGGCCCAGCAAACCAGATCGTGAGCAGTATCAGGCCGAGGGCGGGAATATTCACCACCATCTCGCCGATGAGTATGGCGCGGCCGACGCCGAGAGCCTTTGCGCCATCGTCTGGCCCTCTCCAATCCGGCGGCGAGAGGCTGTCGAAGATCCGCGCGACCACAACCATCAAGAAGACCCACGCGAGCCCAATGACGCCAAGAAAAAACAATTTCCACGGCATGCCGAAATAGGCGGCGCCGGCATGGTATGCGATGAGTGTGAGCACGATGCTCAGAATCATCGACCATTTCCAATTTGGCCACCGCGACATCGCCTGCCACTTGGAGTGAAAACAATTCCTGTCGAAGGATACAGAGTCGAAGCTGTGATGTACATTCCAGCGGCGTGGGCCCGGCAGGAAATCCGGTTTGGCCCCGGGACCGCGAAAGCCTCCTTGTGGCCCGACGCTGCCAAACCGGGATGGGGCACAAAAGTCGAGTTGATCGTGAACCTCAAAGCCGCGAAGCCGCTCGGCATCGTCGTTCCGACTTCGCTGCTCGGACGTGCCGATCAAGTGATCGAATAGCCGTCAAATTTGTTGGCCCCAAGCCGCGGAGCCGGCATGTCCGCTGGATGTCTGCGTGACCTTCACGAAGGTGCTGCTCCCGTGTCGTCCGGATCTGGGGAGCCAATGCTTACGAAATACGTGCTGTCGCTGGCGTCGCTGCTGACGATGACGCAAGTCCTGCCTTGCAGCTCCGGGCGGATCAGCGATAGCTCCGCAGCCAATCGCTCGGCGGCCCGAAACGCGTCGAGTTCATGCTCGAACGCCAGGCCGCCGGGATCGTCGAGATCTTGCCCGCCGCGAAGGCCGAAAAAATATCGCGCCATGGTCACCTGCGATTGAACTGCGGCCTAAAGCGCGATGAGATTGGGATGAAACGTCATCGCGCTTTAGCTCTCTGATTGAGCATGATCTTTTCGGAAAACCGCCTCACACTTTGCGCTAACGCGACCCTCCGGGTCATGCTCTCCCCGCAGGATCCGAAGGGCTAGTCGTGTCCTGCTGAATTGTCTCACTGTCATGGAGGCGTGCGAGAGCCTGCCACGCCAATGCAAGCCACAACCATTCCATCCGCTCAGGCTCGCTGTTCGTTGAGGCCGCCATTTGCAGGGCTGCCCTGCTCTCGTTTTCGTAATCGCAATCGAATACGCTCATCGGCCGCAACCTTGATGCTGAAAAAACCAATTCACGCCTGCAATTATCAAAACCGTATATCGCAAAATACTAGCTAAAGTTGCGCATACTGAAAAACAAAATCAAGTGAGCAAGCCTGACGATTTGCGCGGCTTTATTCGGACGCATTCGACTAAAATTTGAATCACGCAGAGAGCTTCAAGGAAGCTGCCGATCCCGCTCACGTGCGCCCAATGCGTCGGCCCGGAAGTCGAAGCCAGCTCCACGTCAACGGCTCGGCATTCCCTTCTCCGATGCGGGCGATCATATCCATCACGGAAACTCGTGGCGGCGGTCGCGACCAGACTGTGGAGCCCCTGTCGGCGATGCGGCTGATGCCTCGCATCTATCAATCCGGTCAACTCGATCACTAAAAGTCTGCAGACGATCTTAAGAGGTTGTTCGCAACCTGCACCGGTCCAGCTTTCGCCGGCTTACAGCCGGAAGCCAAGACGCTTAATCCGAAGCTACCATGGGCGAGGTGCACGAGCGCAATGCTTGGGCTCGAACGCTTCATTATGAGACAAATCCCGGGAGAGGTTGAGGCTCCCGCTTAAGCTTGAATTTCTTGCTTAACGGGGAGGTAAGTATCGCGACAGAAGTCCGTCAAGTGAGGCGCTTGGGCCTGAATTTCGTGTCTGTTTGTCAACCCACGCCTGCTATCTGATCGACGGTTACAGGTCTGTTTGGGCAGGATGGAAGATGTATTCATACGGTGCTGAGCGGGTCGGCAGCCAGGCCGAGGCGGCGATGGCATCCATGCAGGCGCACGGCGTGCTGCCAATCCCGTCGAATTTTTCGGTCTGGTATGCCTATCATTCGGGCCACAATGCCGAGCTGACGCGGGCGATTGACGTGCTCGTCTCGAACCATTGCCCGATCGACGACCGAACGCTCGATGACTTGCATGCGAAGTTCTTCGGTCCCCCCGTCTCGGAAAAGGCGCTCTGCGACAAGACGATCCGGGCCAGGGACACCCTAAAGACTGTCCTTGCGCTGGTGGAGAAGGCCAAAAGCGATGCCGACGGCATCGGCATGGCCATCAACGATGTCTCGGCCCAGTTCCTCGCCAACGTGAACTCCCTCGCCGACCTCATCGATTCCCTGGTCGAGGAGACCAGCAAGATCGTGGGTCGCAGCCAGCGCCTCGGCCTCGATCTCAAGCAGTCGTCCGACAAGATCGATGCGCTGGAACGAACCCTGGAGGATCTTCGGCGCGAGGCCACGACAGACGCCCTAACCGGTATCGCGAACCGGCGATATTTCGACATGGTTCTGCAGACCATGAGCGGCGATGCCATGAACAGCGGTGACGACCTGTCGCTGCTCCTGATCGACATCGATCACTTCAAGCGGGTCAACGACACCTGGGGCCACGCAACCGGCGACGCCGTCATTCAATTCGTCGCGAACACGCTGGCGCAGAGCGTCAAGGGACAGGATTGCGTGGCGCGCTATGGCGGCGAGGAGTTCGCCATTATCCTGCCCGCCACGTCGATGGATGCCGCCATGCATGTCGGCGAGAATATCAGAACGGCACTGGCGCGCAGGCTGTTTATGCCGCGCCATCTCGACGAGACTATCGGTGCGGTGACGGTATCGATCGGCGTCGCCTGCTACGAGCCAGGTGAAGCCCTTGCGGAGTGGATCCAGCGGGCTGACGCAGCGCTCTACAAGGCAAAGAAGACGGGAAGAGACCGTGTCATCTCTGCCTGAATCATCCGCAACGGAGCCGGAAATGAAACGATGCCTGATTGTTGACGATTCGCGCGTGGTGCGTTCGGTCGCGCGCCGCTTCATCGAGGCCATGGGCTTCGCCGTCGAAGAGGCCGATGACGGCCAACCGGCGGTCGTCGCCTGTGAGCAGCAGATGCCCGACGTGATTCTGCTCGACTGGAACATGCCCGTGATGACGGGTATCGAATTCCTTCGTCATTTGCGCGCGCGCGAAGAAGGCAAGAAGCCGTTCGTGATCATGTGCACGACGGAGAAGGACGTCGACCACATCCATCAGGCCATCACGGCCGGAGCCAACGAATATATCGTCAAGCCCTTCGATCAGCCGACGCTGAGCGCCAAATTCAGCAAGGTCGGGCTTGCACAGGCCAGTTAGCGCCACGGGCGGCGTGCCGTGGGTCCGATCCCGAGCAAGCGGCCCAGTCGGGACCAGCGGCTGCGCTCGACCATCAGCCGATAGGATTGAAGGTCCGCCTTGGCCGACGCCTCGATGGACTCAAGATCCTCTCGCGCTCTTGCGTTGGCAATCCATACCGCGAGATGGCGCAGCTCGATCCTGGCCGGAAAATGGATATCGAGTGCGGAGTTGCGAAACTGCAGGTCGAGAAACGATCCGACCGGCGGGCCGAGAGCCGTGGGGATGCCGATCCGCCGCCACATCTCGCAGCACAGATGCATGAACGACGCGGCGCTGGCGCGCGCCATCATCTCCTCGCCTCGTGCCGGGTCGAACAATGCCGGCACGTCCGAGTAGATGAAGGGGCACCCCTGCTCGCTCGAAGCCGCCCACGGTTCCAGGCCGTGCTTGTGGATCAGCGTGGTCAAGAGCGTCGGGCCGGTGCTCGCCCATGCGACGTCCTCGCCGGCCTGGACCGCGAGGCGTGCGGCTTCCGAAAGCAGCGGGTGCGCACGCGGAAATTTCATGATCGAGTTGGTGTAGTGGTTCTCTTCGCGCACGAAATACACGGGCGCCGCGGGCAATTCTTGGCGCAACAGCGCAGCATCCGTGTCCACCCACCAGCCGCCGAACCGATCGAGCAACAGCAGCCGAAACAGATTGGCGTGGAGCGCCGGACTGCCCGCCCCCGGTCCCCGCCGATAGACCAACACGGTCTCGGTCGGCAGAATATCGCGTGCGTCCATGGCGGCGATCCAGGATGGAAAGCCGTGGTTGCGTTCATAGGTGAACAGTTCGACGGAGTATCCGCGCTCGACGAACGAGGCGAGGCACAGCAGCAGATAGGGGTTGAGCGGAGGGCCGTGCCAGAAACTCCTGATAACCTCGGTCATCGACTCCAAACTGGCTAATGAAAAGGGCGCGATGAAAATGCGCCAAAGCAGCGTATCGTCGGCCTTGGCAAGATCGCTCGTAGCATAGCGCCGCAAAGCAGGCGCAGTACGCCTTTACCGGCGCTCAGCGGATGGCGTAGGCGACGCCGAAACCGATTGCGGCGAGCAGGCCAAGCCCAACCAGCCAGCGCTCGTATTTCTCGATCAGGTGCAGAACCTGCTGGCCCCAGAACACCGTCAGCGCGGTGATGATGGCGAAATGCAGCGCGCGCCCGAGCACGGTCGCGATGGTGAAGGTCCAGAGATTCATCGCGGCGACGCCGGCGGCGATCGCAATGAATTTGTAGGGGATCGGAGTAAAGCTCTTGGCGATGATGATCCACACGCCCCAGTGTTCGACCAGATGCTGGTAGCGCCGGAAATGCTCGGCCTGTCCATACATGTCGACCAGCGCCTGCCCGACGGCTGCCCAGGCCAGATGGCCGATGCCGTAGCCTGCGAGGCCACCGACGGATGACGCAATCACGCAAGCGGCCGACAGCTTGAGCCACCGGTCAGGCCGCAACAGCAGCATCGGCACCAGCAACAGGTCCGGCATCACCGGCAGGACGCTGGAATCGGCAAAGGAGATCAGCGCCAACACAGCAACGCCCCATTTGCTGTCGGAGAAGGCGTCGGCGCGGCGCAGCCAGGCTTCGCGGTTGCGGGACAAAAGCGACATTGGATTCCGTTAGCCGGCCCCGTGAGGAGCCGCAATAGCGACGCTATCACGTCTACGATGGCGCGCGGATCAGGAGTTTGCGACATGGCAAACGGAAAGCTTGATGGAGGTTGAGCGTTGCGGACCCACCGCGATTGATGGCAAATTTGCCTGCAACGCGCCGCAGCGAGCGCCAACCAAGAAGCTCAAAACCAACAAGCAAAACTTAAGAAGAAGGTCGCCCCAGATGAGCCCGCACCCCGCACTTCCCCGCCGCGCCATAGGTCGCACGCAAGTTGAGGTCTCGGTGCTGGGATTTGGAACCGCGCCGCTCGGCGACCTCTTTCGTCAGCTCGATGACCGCACGGCCATTGCTACCGCCGAGCGTGCATTCGAGCTCGGCATCAATCTGCTGGATACGTCCCCGCTCTATGGCCATGGTCTTGCCGAGCATCGCAGCGGAACGGCGCTCCGGCGCGTGGCGCGCGAGGAGATCGTACTCTGCACCAAGGTCGGACGCTGGATGGACCCGCTGCACGGCGCGGGCGACCGTTCCGGCTTTGTCGGCGGACAGCCGCACCGGGCCGTGGTCGATTATTCCTATGACGGCACCATGCGCTCGGTGGAGCAGTCCCTGCTTCGGCTCGGCACCGACCGGCTGGACCTGCTGCTGATCCATGATGTCGACATCTGGACCCATGGCAAGGACGCGATCGAGGACCGCTTTCGCGAGGCAATGAGTGGCGCGTATGTGGCTCTGGACCGGCTGCGCAGCGAGGGCCTGGTCGCAGGCATCGGGGTCGGCGTCAACGAGGCCGAGATGTGCGTGCGTTTCGCCAAAGCCGGATCGTTCGATGTGATGCTGCTCGCCGGACGCTATTCGCTGCTGGAGCAGCCTGCGCTCACCGAGTTTCTGCCGCTGGCGCTGGAGCGCGGCATCGGCGTGCTGCTCGGGGGCGTGTTCAATTCGGGGATCCTGGCGACCGGCGCGGTCAGCGGCGCCAAGTACAATTATCGCGATGCGCCGCCTGATGTCCTGGCGAAGGTGGCTCGGATCGAACAGGTTTGTGCCGCGCACGGGGTTGCGCTGCCGACGGCCGCGCTGCATTTTGCCCTCGGCCATCCGGCCGTCGCGAGCGTCGTGCTGGGCGCGCAAAGCCCGCAGGAGGTGGAGCGCAATGTCACCGCGCTGTCGAGCGAGGTGCCTGCGGCGCTGTGGGCCGATCTGAAGGCGGCGCAGCTATTGGACGCCGATGCTCCCGTTCCGGCAACGGGCGCGCGCTGATGCGGATCGACGCGCATCACCATGTGTGGCGGCTGGGGCGCGGCGACTATGGCTGGCTGACGCCCGCGCTGGCGCCGATCTATCGCGATTTCGATCTGTCGGATCTCGCACCACACCTCGCTGCGGCCGACATTACGGGGACGATCCTGGTGCAGGCAGCGCCGACGGAGGCGGAGACGCATTTTCTGCTCGAGGTGGCCGAGGGCGCGGACATCGTGCGCGGCGTGGTCGGCTGGATCGATTTTGATGCGCCAGACGCCCTCGCCCGGATCGATGCCTTGGCGGCACAGAAACTGCTGGTTGGCCTGCGGCCCATGGTGCAGGACATCGCCGACGACGACTGGCTGCTTGGTCCGCATCTGGCCAAACTGCTCGATGCGATGGCGGGCCATGGTCTGGTGTTCGATGCGCTGGTGTTGCCGCGCCACTTGCCACGGCTGTTGCAAGTCGTCAGGCGCCATCCGGAACTGCAATTCGTGCTGGACCATTTCGGCAAGCCACATCTTGCGACCGGCGACATCGCGGAGTGGCGCGGTGATATCGCGCGTCTGGCCAGCGAGCCGAATGTCGTCTGCAAGCTGTCGGGGCTGGTGACGGAAGCCGCGAAGGATTGGCACGTTTCGGATTTGCGGGACGCCGTCGATCATGCGCTCGCCTGCTTCGGAGCGCAGCGCATGCTCTGGGGCAGCGACTGGCCCGTGGTCAATCTCGCGGGCGGCTACGACAAATGGTTCGCGGCCGCCGAAAGCCTGCTCGCCGAGCTGTCTGCCGATGACAAGGCCGCGATCTTCGGCGGCAACGCCGCGCGCGTCTATCTCGCCAAGCGCGGGCGCCACGCGGCAGAGTAGCGCTCGCTATTTCCCCGCCCCCGTGGTCAAGCCGCTCACGATATAGCGCTCGAGGAAAATCCCGACCAGCACCAGCGGGGCGATCGCGGCGGTCGAGAGCGCGGCCATGGACCACCAGTTGATGCCTTGCGAGCCGGTCTGGCTCGCGACCATCACTGGCAGCGTCTTGGCATCCGTGCTCGTCAGCAGCGCGGCGAAGAAATATTCGTTCCAGCACAAGACCAGCGAGAGAATGAAGGCGGCCGCTATTCCGGGCACCGCCAGCGGCAGGATGATGCGCAGGAACGCGCCCCAAACGGACAGCCCATCAACGAAAGCGGCCTCATCGAGCTCGATCGGAATCGAATTGAACTGGTCGCGCATGATCCAGATGACGATCGGCAGCACCGTCAGGGTGTAGAGCAGGATCAGGCCAAACCTCGTATCGAGCAGCACCAGCGCCTTGTAGAGCACCAGAAACGGCAGCGCCAGCACAACCGGCGGCAGGATCAGCTGCGACATGAAGAAGAACAGAATGTCGTCATTGCGCATCCAGCCGAATTTGTAGCGGAAGCGGCTCAAGCCGTAGGCTGCGAGCGAGCCGAGCACGAGCGCCAGCAGCGAGGCGCCGACCGAGGTGATGACGCTGTTCTCGAACCGGCTCACGAACTCGTCGCGCGGGTTGGAGGTGCGCAGGATGGTGTCGGGCGACAGACCGATCGAGCGCCAGCCTTTCCAATCCGGCTGAAAGTCGAGCCAGGGGATGAGATGCCCCTGCGTGACATCGACCGCCGATTTGAACGAAGTCGAGACGGTCCAGTAGATCGGAAACAGGCAGATGAAAGCCCAGACCAACAGCGCGCCGTAGATCAGCACGCGGCCGGCAACGTGCTTCGCACGCAGATTGCCGCGGCGCTTGCGGACGGGTGCAGATGCCGAGGTCAGCGTGGACAATTCAGCAACTCCTCAAACTCTGGCGCGTGGCAGCACATGCCTCATGCGACCTTCTGCATCCAGCGACTCGTCACGCGTAGCAGCACGGTCAGGAACACGATGATCAGCAGCAGATAGAAGATCGCAAGCCCCGTGCCGTAACCGACATTGGATCGATCACGGTAGACGCGATAGATGAAGCTTGACACGGTGTCGGTGGCGCCGCCCGGGCCGCCCGCGGTTACGTTGATCACGATGTCGGCGAGCTTCAATTTGAAGATGATGCGGATGATCAGCACGGTGACGCTGACCGGCAGCATGATCGGAAACGTCACATGCCAGAACGACTGCCAGCCATTGGCGCCGTCGACCTTGGCGGCCTCCAGCACCTCCTTCGGCATCGCCTGCAGGCCTGCGAGCAGGATGATCATGATGAAAGGAATCGAGACCCAGGCATCCATCGCATCGATCGAGACGCGCGCGATCCAGGGGTGGGCGAAGAACGCCGGATTGTCCCAGCCGAGCGCCCTCGCCAGTGTCGCGGCCGGCCCGAAGCGGTACTCCATCAGCGACTTGCCGATCATCCAGCTCACCGCGACGGGGCTGAGCATCAGCGGCAAGAGGAAAACGACACGGAAGAATTTGCGGGCGCGGATATCGGCATTGAGCAGCAAGGCGAGACCGAAGGCGATGGCATATTCGGCAAGCACGGCGAGCGTATAGAACACCATGTTGCCGAGCGCATTCCAGTAATAGCTGTCGTTGAACAGCGCGATGAGATTGTCGAGGCCGTTGAAATGCGGGCCTTCCAGCGACGAGAGATTCCAGTCCAGCGAGGCGATGTAGAACCCGAACAGCGTCGGGAAGATCACCACCGCGACGGTGAACAACACGGCCGGCAGCACGAACAGCGCGCGCTGCCCACGTTCGCCATGGATCATCACCTGACCGATGCCGAGTGCGACCGACCAGACGAGATAGACGTAAAGGATCGGCCGCCAATTGGCGAAACCGGCGCTGATCGTGCCGGTCGTGTGCAAGACCTGGATCAGGAGGATGAGAAGACCGGCGAGTGAAGCCAAGCCTATCAGCGCGCGCCCTGCAAGCCTGCGCCTGGCAAGATTGGGCCGCAGTGCCGGTTTGGTGTGTCCGCGATCGGTGACGGCTATCGAGTCCTGCATCAAGGTGACTAACCGATCCTGACTTGAGGCTTGCTCGTCATTGCGAGGAGCAACGCGACGCGGCAATCCAGAGTCTCACGCGCGGCCCTGGATTGCTTCGCTTGCGCTCGCAATGACGGAACACCTGGGCCGGCGCCGCGAACGACGCCAGCCACAGATCCTTTTTGTCCCGCGACATCGCCCGCTAGACGCCGAGAGACGCCTTATAAAGCGCGATCTGCTTGTCGCGGCCGAGCTGGTCGGTGAGCTTTTCCCAGGCGGCTGCGATGTTGTTGGCGCCGGTCTGCGCGTCGGACTTGCCGGCGAAGATCTTCGCGAGCTCATCCTCGGCAATGCTGTAGTACTGGAAGATGCCGGGGATGCGCGGCTCGACCGCACGGTTCGGATGATTGTAGGAGCCGAGCTGCGAGTTCAGATAGGACGTGATGTACTTCCTGTCATAGCCCGCGGCCACCCATTCATCGATCTTGAAATGGCTGGCGCGATGCACCTGGAAGCCCGACGGATACATCACGGTCCACAGCGACAGGTCCTTGCCGCCGAGATGCGCCGCCGCGCTCCATGCCGCCTTGTGCTTCTTGTCGTCGCCATTGACGCGCGCCATCACATAGATGCCCCAGCCGAGATAGGCGCAGTTCGGCGCGTGGTTCGCCCCGCTGGCGAGCTTGTCCCATTTACCGGTCTTGGAATTGTAGACATCGTCCGAACCGGGGAGGATGTCGAAGCCGACGACGTCGCCGACGACAGATGTATCGCTCGCCTTCGCGACCTGGCCGATATCGCCCCACCAGGGGATCATCGAGCCGATGCCTGCGAGGAATTGCTGGAAGCCGGTGGTGTTCGGATCGGCGTTGAGCTGATCGGCCGGCTCGAACGGCAGCGCATCGATCACATCCTGAATCGCGCGCACCCAGGCTGGATTGTTGATGCGCGGCTTCATGGTGTCCACATCGAACAGCCAGGCCTTGTCGTCGGGATGCTTGGCATAGGCGGTGGCGCGGCTGCCGAGGAAATAGAAGCCGAAGCCGCCCCAGGGCTTGGGCGCGTCCAGATAGCCATAGACATTCTGGCCCTTGAATTTCTGGCCCTTGAGGAATTTGGTCACGGCCTGCACCTGCTGCCAGGTTTTCGGCACGCCCCACTCGCTCTGATTGCCCGCGTCCTTCCAGGCCTTGGCGAGCCCGGCGTCCGAGAAAATATCGGTGCGATAATTGAAATTGTGGCAGTCGCCGTCGATGGTGACGCGATAGGTCTTGCCGTTCCAGGTGCCGACGGGGGGCTTCAAGTAATCGACATAGTCGTCGATATCGATCTGCTTCTTGACCCAGTCCGGCATCTCCGAGGCGAGCCCCTTGCCGCACACGTCGCCCTCGAACGGTGCCCCCATCTCGAGAACGTCGAAGTCGACCGTGCCGGTCGCGATCGCCTGCTGCAGGCGCGGGTTGTAGTCGGCCTGCGCGAGATCGATCCAGGAAATTTTCGCGCCGGTATAGGCCTCCCACGGCTTGAGAAAGCCGCGGAACAGGAGGTTATGCAGGTTCTGGTTATTGAGCCCCATGAAGGAGAGCTCGACACCCTTGAACTCGCCGGCCTGTACGTTCGCCTTGGTCGGACCGAGGCATAGCTCGCCCACCTTCTGCCAATCGGCATCAGTCGGAGCCCCCTTCCCAACACCCGGGATCTGCGCGATCTGTGCGCGCAGGGCGTCGTCCGCCCGCGCAGGCGTGGTCAGCGCGCCAAGCCCGGCGGTGGAACCCAACGCAGCGGCGCCCACGGCGCCCTTGAGAACGGTGCGGCGGTTTGGTCCGGTTGGGGGATGAGAATCGAACTCCTGGTCTGCCATCACGAAACCTCCCATTCTTATATTTTGCTTTTGCTATTTCGTTATTTGTCGCCGACTGGGCCCCCTACCGAGGACAGCCGCTCGCGAAGGTGTTGCGCCTTTCCGCGTTTGGCTTGGCGCAATGCGGACAGGAGGTGACAGAGGCTGTTTTGAGTATGCAACAGCCTCAATCGAAGTCAACGACGGCGGCCGAACCGCCTTCTTCGCGACAGCGCGCAGCATGCGTGCTTTGATGCGGCGCCGCAGGAAAGCTAGCCGCGAGGGTGAGTCCCGCCATTCACCTCTAACTCGCGTCGGGTGGGATGACGCCCTTCTTGAATACAAAGCAGCCGTAGAAGCGGCGTTCGCCGGTCTGGATCACGCAATAGGCCTTCTTCGCGAGATCATAGAATGCAAAACGCTCGATCGATCCCATCGGAAACGATCGCCCCTCCGCAGTATCGATCTCCCGCTGCACCTCGGCCTGCACGGGAGGAACCTCATCGGGCTGGCCGACGATCTCCATTCGAAGCGCCGGCTTGTCGACAAAGGAATCCAGCGGCAGCACCGAAAGGATGGCGCGCGCCGCGCGAGAGGCCGGAACGTTATCGATCCGAAGCAACCGCCCGAGCGTGGTCTGTCGCGCCACGGAATCCGCCGGGAAATTCGTATCGCAAAGCACGAGGTCGTCGCCATGCCCCATCGAGCGCAAGGCATAGAGCACGTCCGCATTCAGGATCGGGTCAATCGATTTGAGCATCCTTGCCGCTCCCTCCGGTAAATCGCCGGGCTTTTTGACGAGACGCCCGGTTCCATTGATGCGGCTCGATCATTGCCAAGTATAGGGTGCTGATCAAGCCAGCAGTAAGCCCGGTGTATTCGAGTGCTCGAAGAATCCTCGGCCCAACCGCGACCTGCGTCCACATTGCCTCTGAGCCGACCTCGGGCGCTTCATGACTCCACGCGCCCGCCATCACCCCACACCGTCTGCTCGGTCCAGCCGAGCGCGGCAAACTCGGCAGCCCTCAGCGGCGCCTCTGCAATGGCGAAGAATTCGTCGATCTGCGGCGGCGCGACCGACGTCGCCGACAGCATGGCGTGCGCCTGCCCGCGATGGTGAATCTGATGCTGGAAGAGATGCATGAGCAGGCGGTCGCGTCGCTCGGTCTGCACCCTGGTTTCGCGATTGAGGCGCACGATGCTCCCGAGCTGGTCGGGCGTCAGCGTATCGCAACGGGCAATCAGACGTTGGTCAACTTCGGCCTGGGCGCGCTGCAATTCTACCACCGAACGGCAGGGCACCCTGTTCGCCCAGGCCCTTGGCCCGAGCCAGCCGCCCTCGAGTGCATCGACGTAGAAGAGATCGACGATGTAGATGTGGTTCAGCGTCATCTGAAGGCTGGGAAAGAAGCCGGTTCGCGCGGCTTCAAATTCCGCCTGGCTCAGACCTGCGCAGGCGTTGAGCAGGCGATGATTGGCCCAGGCGTTGTTATACGCGAAGGCGCGATAGGTCTGTACAAAGCCGGCGGACATGTCTGCTCCTCAACTGAGGGTCGTCGCGCCACTATACCGATTTTTCTGTCCCTCCAGAAACCGGCATGCGACGCTGCGGTGAGCCCGCGGCGCCGCCTGATCCTCCGCTCAATCCGCGATCGCTCAACAGCCGCCGGTGCAGTTGCCGTTGGCGTCGAACTCCATGGTCTTGCCGCTGAGCGGCAGATAGGTCGGCACCTGGACCGCCCCCTTGAAGGCTGCGGTCTTGGTGTTCGGCAGCAGCTTGCCGTCCTTGGTGGCCGCTTCATTCGCATGCGAGGCGATCACGGAATTGGGCTTGACCAGCTCGTTGATTACATAGGCCGCTTCCGTCGGCCCCGTGGTGAAGACACCGCCAATGTTCAAGACCGCCAGCCTGGCGTTGAATTCCCGCCGGACCACGAGGTCCTGATCGGCGATCACGCCGGTGTCGCCGGACAGATAGACCGTGAGCCCATTGGAGAAGCGGAGCACGTAGCCGCCGGGCGGCCCGAGATCGGCGGTCAGGCCGTTGGCCTGCAGCTGCTTGGCGAGATCGCCGCTCAGAAACATCGGGCTGAGCCCGTTGCTGTGCGCCGCCGGCACGCTCCAGATCGCGACGCCGCCGAGCTTGCTCATGGCGCCGAAGCGGAGCGTGACCACCTGCGCCTTGTCGCCGCCGGCCGCCGGAATCCTGGTGGCGAAAAAGCTGTTCATCTCGCCGCCGACGAAGAATTTCGCTTTCTTGGCGACCACGATCTTTTCCGTGTTCGAGCTCGGCGCGTCCATGACATCGAATTTCGGCGCACCGCATTCGCCGGAGTTTGCCGCCGATGCATGCGCCTCGCCGAGATGATCGACATGCGCGTGGCTGAGCAGGACGCCGTCGATCTTGCCGAGCCGCGGATCGTCCGCGCCGCGCACCGTGCGCCCGGCGTCATAGAGGATGCGCGTCCCGTCCGGATCTTCGAAGATCATGGCGCGGTCAAGCGCACAGAACTCGCCGTCATGGCTGCCGAGCGGCGTGATCTTCACGTTGGCCGCCAGGGCCGGTTGAATAGTGAAAGCCAACAGGCCGCCCAGGACGGCCACAAGCAAAGGCATGCGCGTCATCTTCTTCACCCCAGATTTTTCGGCTTATCCAGTCAAAGCGCTCTTGTCATGAGGCGTACGCCGTGCGCGGCGCGTCCTCCGATCACAGCGTGAAACAGCTCTTATCGCCGGCGCAAGAGAAAAATCCGAACAAAGACGCGTGAGAGCCACGACATCTCACAATGTCGCATAGTCGATCCGTCACTCCTCGGGCGCGTTCTCGATCGGATCGAACCGGCTGGCGTCAAAGCCCAGCAGATTCCAGGATTGCTGCATATGCGGCGGCAATGGCGCTGACACGTCAATCACGCCGCCGCGCGGATGCGGGATCACGATCCGGCGTGCGAGCAGATGCAAGCGGTTCTGCAAGCCGCCTGGGAATTCCCAGTTCTCGCGATTGAAATATTTGGGATCGCCGATGATCGGGTGCTCGATATGGGCCATATGCGCGCGCAGCTGATGGGTGCGGCCGGTGACCGGTTTCAGCGAGACCCAGGCGAGCTTGGGGCCTGCGTTCTCCACCACGGCATAGTAAGTCACCGCGTGGCTCGCGCCCTCGTCGCCATGGGCGGCGATGCGCATGATGCTGTCCTCCTCGCTCTCCTCCTTGGCGAGATAGGTGGAGATGCGGCCCTGCTTGGGCTTGGGCACGCCAGCAACCAGCGCCCAGTAGATCTTGCGCGCCGAGCGTTGGCGGAAGGCGCCGGTCAGATGCGTTGCGGCAAAGCGCGTCTTGGCGACCAGAAGGCAGCCCGCCGTCTCCTTGTCGATCCGGTGCACCAGGCGCGGCTTCTGGCCTTTTGCATCGCGCAATGCTTCCAGCATCTGGTCGATGTGACGCGTGGTACCGGAGCCGCCCTGCACCGCAAGCCCGGCCGGCTTGTTGAGGACGAGCACATCGTCGTCCTCGAACAGCGTCATCGCCTTGAGCTGCTCCAGCGTCTTGCGCTCGGTCTCGGAGAGCGAAGCAGCAAGCTTGGGCGCATCCAGCCGCAGCGGCGGAATCCGCACGCTCTGCCCCTCCTCCAGCCGGTCCTTGGAATCGGCGCGCTTGCCGTTCACCCGCAGCTCGCCTTTGCGGACGATGCGCTGGATGTGGGAAAACGACAGCCCCGGAAACCGCGCCTCGAGGAAGCGGTCGACGCGCATGTTGTTCTCGTCGGCGGTGACGACCACCGTCTGCACCTTGGCCGGCAGCGCCGCGGGCTCGGCGGCTGGTTTGGCGGGCTTTGCCGGCTGCTCCTCGGCGGCGCGGCGCGACTCGCCGCGGTCGGCAGCAAAGCGCGCCGGCTTGGGCTGCGAGCGGAAGCCCGCCTTGGGCTCGCCGAGGCGTGCTTTCGGCCTTTCCGCCTGCGTCCGCTCGGCTTGCCGGAACGGGCGCTTGTTGCGCCCCTGTGCGGGACGATCGTCCCGGCGGTCTGACCTCGTTTGGGTTCTCTTGATGCGGCGGCTCATTCTTGACGTGACTAGCCCAAAACAGGCGAATCGTCACGGCGAAATCGCAGGAAATCGGCTCGCCGACGCCAGTGCAACCTGCAGGGATGTTCAATGCGTGGACTCATTTCCCTGCTCGCTCGCGCCTCAGCTTGGCCCAATAATCCAGCCGCTTCCTGATCTCGCGCTCGAAGCCGCGCTCGGGCGGATCGTAGAAGGTCTGGCGTCCCAGGCTTTCGGGGAAATAGTCCTGGCCGGAAAACGCGTCCGGCGCGTCGTGATCGTATTCGTAGCCCGAGCCGTAGCCTTCGTCCTTCATCAGGCCGGTCGGCGCGTTGAGAATGTGCTTGGGCGGCAGCAGCGAGCCTGCGTCCTTCGCGACGCGCTTGGCCGCGCCAAACGCCATGTAGGCCGCGTTGGATTTCGGGGCGGTCGCGACATAGATCACGGCCTGCGCGATCGCGAGCTCGCCTTCGGGCGAGCCGAGGAAGTCATAGGCGTCCTTGGCGGCATTGGCGATGACCAGCGCCTGCGGATCAGCCATGCCGATGTCCTCGACCGCCATGCGCACCACCCGCCGCGCCAGGAACAGCGGGTCCTCGCCGGCGTCCAGCATGCGCGCGAGATAATACAGCGCCGCATCGGGATCGGAGCCGCGCACGGCCTTGTGCAAGGCGGAGATCAGGTTGTAGTGACCGTCGGCGGATTTGTCGTAGATCGGCGCGCGGCGCTGCAGGATGTCCTGCAATTGCGCGGCATTGAAGATCTCGCCGGGACGCGCAGAGCGCCAGACCTCTTCGGCAAGCGTCAGCGCGGCGCGGCCATCGCCGTCGGCCATCCGCACCAAAACCGCGCGCGCCTCGGCGTCGAGCGGCAGCTTCCTGCCCTCGACGTCCTCGGCATGGCGATAGAGCTTTTCGATCGCCTCGGGATCGAGCGAATGAAACACCAGCACCCGCGCGCGCGACAACAGCGCCGCGTTGAGCTCGAAGGATGGATTTTCGGTGGTGGCGCCGACCAGCACCACGGTGCCGTCCTCCATCACGGGCAGGAAGGAATCCTGCTGCGCGCGGTTGAAGCGGTGCACCTCGTCGACAAAGAGCAGCGTGCCCTTGCCCATCTCGCGCCGACTGCGAGCCGCATCGAACGCCTTCTTCAGATCGGCGACGCCGGAGAAGACCGCGGAGATCTGCTCGAAATGCAGCTCGGTCGCGTCCGCAAGCAGCCGCGCCACGGTGGTCTTGCCGGTGCCCGGCGGGCCCCAGAAGATGAGGGAGCCGAGCGTGCGCGTCTCCAGCATGCGGGTCAGCGCGCCGTCGGGGCCGAGGATGTGATCCTGGCCCACGACGTCGGACAATTTGCGCGGCCGCAACCGATCCGGCAGCGGATGCGGCGCGTCCTGATCGAGGCCTACGGCCGCAAACAGCGATGCGCCGCTCTCGCTACCGCGTGGTCGCTTCGGGCTCATCCGCCGAGCGTGACGTTGATCTGCTGACCGCCCCGCAGCAGCGTGATGCGCCACAGCCGCGCCTGCTCGCGCGACACCTTGTCGAGATCGCCGGTCTTGGAGATCTTCTTGTTGTTCACGGCGAGGATAATGTCGCCCTTCTGGAAGCCGACCGTGGCGGCCGTTGAATCATCAGACAGCCCGGTCACGACCACGCCCTCGGTATCGGCATCCAGATGCAGTTCGTCGGCAACCGCAGGCGAGATGTTCGAGATGGTTGCGCCCTGGAACGGCGAGCGGCCGGCGAGCGTAATCTCGTCGCGGTCGCGATCGGGCGCGGTCTCCAGGGCAACCGCGACCTTCAGCGGCTTGCCGCCGCGGATCAGGTCGATCTGCGACGTACCGCCCAACGGATGGGTCGCAAAGCGATAGTCAAAGCCATTGGGATCGTCGATCGACTGGCCATCGACGGCGGTGATGAGATCGGAGGCCTTGAGCCCTGCGCGGGCGGCCGGGCTGCCCGGCACCACGCTCGCAATCAGCGCGCCGGTCGGCGTCTTCAGCCCGAGGCTGTCGGCGATATCGGGCGTCACGCTCTGCAGCTTGGCCCCGAGCCACGGCCGCTTCACCGACTTGAAGCCGCTCTTGGCGGAGGCGACGACGATGCGCACCATGTTGGCCGGGATTGCAAAGCCGATGCCCTGCGAGCCGCCGGAGCGCGAATAGATTGCGGTGTTGATGCCGGCAAGCCGCCCCGTCATGTCGACCAGCGCGCCGCCGGAATTGCCGGGATTGATCGGCGCATCGGTCTGGATGAAGAACTGATAGTCGGTGATGCCGACCTGCGTACGTGCGAGCGCCGAGATGATGCCATGCGTCACGGTCTGGCCGACGCCAAACGGATTGCCGATGGCGAGCACGACGTCGCCGACCATCAGTTCATCCGAATTGGCGAAGTCGAGCGTCGGGAATTTCTCGTGGGAGTCCTTCAGGCGCAGCACCGCGAGATCGGAGCGGGAATCCTTCAGCACGATCTCCGCCTCGAATTCGCGCTTGTCCGACAGCGAGACCTTCACCTGGTCGGCACCCTCGATGACATGGACGTTGGTGACGACGAGCCCCGACGGGTCGACCATCACGCCCGAGCCGAGCGAGCGCTGCATCTGCTCCTGCTGGCCGCCGGGAAGGCCGAAGAAGCGGCGGAAGATCGGATCGTCCAGGAACGGGTTGTGGTTCTGCACCATCTTGGCCGCGTAGACGTTCACTACCGCCGGCTGCACGCGCTGCACGATCGGCGCATAGGACAGCCGCAGTTCCGCTGGCGACGTTGGCACGCGACGGTCCTGCGCAAGCGAAGGCGTGGCAAAGAGCGCCGAGACCAGGAGCGCTGCGGCGAGACGGATGAGCTTCATGCGGGAGATCCTGAAATTCGTAAGGCCAGATATTGCGAGGAGGTCGGTCATGGGACGCGCGAGGCTCACGCCACACGCTCTTCGGGAATGGGGTCCTGTGCGGGCGCGCAAGATAGCCGCTCCCGATGAGTTTCACCCCACGCCTTTAGTGTATCGATCACTGGGCGCAAGCTCTCTCCGATCTCGGACAGGCAATACTCCACCCGGGGCGGCACCTCGGCATAGACCTTGCGGATGATCAGCCGGTCATCCTCCAGCGCCCGCAGCTGTTTGGTCAGCATGCGCTGGGTGATGCCGGGCATCCGTTTGCGCAATTCGCCAAAGCGCTGGGTGCCCTGCTGCAGGTGGAACAGGATGACGCCCTTCCACTTGCCGTCGATCAGGTCCAGCGTCGCCTCGACCGCGCAGCCCGGCCGATGGGCAAAATTCCGTCGTTTCATGAGGTCTAGTCCAATAGTATCCGAACGGGGACTATATCCCTAAATTTACAGTACTTGCCAAGTCGGTTCCAAGGGGACAGCTAGGCCGCAGGTTTTACGCCGCAACAGGAGACCAGCCATGAAGGCCGTCGGGTACAAGAAATCCCTTCCCATCGACGCCGCGGACGCCCTGATCGATTTCGAGGCGCCCAAATCCGAGCCGACAGGGCGCGACATTCGTGTCGCGGTGAAGGCGATTTCGGCCAATCCCGTCGATTACAAGGTGCGCAAGCGCGCCGCGCCGCCGGAGGGCCAAGTCAAGATCCTGGGCTACGATGCGGCTGGAATTGTGGACGCCGTGGCCCCCGAGGTCACCCTGTTCAAGCCGGGCGACGAGGTGTTCTATGCCGGCTCGATCCAGCGCCAGGGCACCAATTCCGAGTTCCACCTGGTCGACGAGCGCATCGTCGGCAGCAAGCCGAAGAGCCTGTCCTTCGCCCAGGCCGCAGCGCTACCCCTGACCTCGATCACCGCCTGGGAGCTGCTGTTCGACCGCCTTGGCGCGGTGCCGGGCAAGAGCCTCGATCCGCGCACGCTGCTGATCACCGGTGGCGCCGGCGGGGTCGGCTCGATCCTGATCCAGCTGGCGCGGCGCCTGACCGGGCTGACGGTGGTTGCGACCGCGACGCGGCCCGAGTCGCAGCAATGGTGCCTCGAGCTCGGGGCGCATGCCGTGATCGATCATGCCAGGCCGATGAAGGAGCAGATCGAGAAACTGAAGCTGCCGCCGGTGGCGCTGGTGGCAAGCCTGACCTTCACCGACCAGCATTACAAGGCGATCGCCGATTTCATGGCGCCGCAGGGCAAGTTCGGCCTGATCGACGATCCCGCCGAGTTCACCGTGAGCGTGTTCAAGGGCAAGGCGATCTCGGTGCATTGGGAATCGATGTTCACCCGCTCCTCGTTCCAGACGCCTGACATGATCGCGCAGCATCATCTGCTCAACGATGTCGCCGACCTCATCGACAAGGGCGTGTTGCGGACCACGCTCGACCAGAGCTTTGGCACGATCAATGCTGCCAATTTGAAGCGCGCGCATGCGCTGCTGGAGAGTGGCAAGTCGCGCGGCAAGATCGTGCTGGAGGGGTGGTAGGTCGAAGGACCTGTAGGGTGGGCAAAGCGAAGCGTGCCCACCATCTCAAAACGAATCCGAGCGCTTGATGGTGGGCACGGCGCATGCGCCTTTGCCCACCCTACTTCTTCGCTACGTCCGGTCGCGCGGCGACTCCGCCTTGTCCACAAATCCCTTGGCGAGGGCGTGATACACGCCCTCCTCGCAGACGAGTTTCGATGTCGCATGCGCAATCAGCGCAGCAGTCATCAGCGGCACCACCATGGCGTGATTGTCGGTCATCTCGGTGACAATGACAAAGGCCGTGATCGGCGCCTGCACGACGCCGGCGAAATAGGAGACCATGCCGAGCAGCATGATGGCGGCAACCGGAGCCCCGTGAAACAGCGAGGCGATGTTGCTGCCGATGCCGGCGCCGATGGCAAGCGACGGCGCAAAGATGCCGCCGGGAATGCCGCTGATCGCGGCGAAAGTGGTGGCCAGGAATTTCAGCACGCCGAAATCGCCCGGCAGCGGCGCGCCATTCTCCAGCGCCGCCTTCACCTGCGCATAGCCGGTGCCGTAGATGGTATCGCCGGAGATCAGGCCGCAGATCGCGACCGCGAAGCCGCAGACAAGGGCGAAGACAGGCCCATGCCGCTTGATGGCGCGTCCTAACCCGCTCGGCAGGCCGCGCGCCATGGTGATCAGGATGCGGCTGAACAGTCCGCCTGCCAGACCGCCGACGACCCCGCAAAGCGGGATCGCGAGCCAGTCAAGCCCGTTGCGCAACGCCGCCGGGCTTGAGCCGAAATAGGTGTAGTTGCCCATCAGCGCGATCGAGGTCAGGCCCGCCGCGATCACGGCGGCGATGATCAGGCTCGAGGTGCGGGTCTCGAACGCGCGGCTCATCTCCTCGATGCCGAACACGATACCGGCGAGCGGCGTGTTGAAGGCAGCCGCGACACCGGCCGCGGCACCGGCCAGGATCAGCCCCGGCTGTCGTCGCGGCGAGAACCGCCCGAGCGCAAACATGATGGAGGCGCCGACCTGCACGGTCGGCCCTTCGCGCCCGACCGAGGCGCCGCACAGCAGGCCGAACAAAGTGAGGATGATCTTGCCGATCGCGATGCGGATCGAGACCAGGCTTTGGCGCGCCCCCTGGTCGGTCAAGTGCCGCGCCGCGATCGCCTGCGGGATGCCGCTGCCCTGGCTGTTCGGGAAATAACGGTTGGTCAGGAATACCGAGGCTGCAAAGCCGACCGGCGTCACGATCAGCGCCGCATAACGCGATTTCGACAGCAGCAGCGCAAAGACGATTTGCGCCTGGTCGGCGAGCAGCGCCAGCGCAACCGCCGCGCCGCCGACCACGACACCGCCAAGCAGGAAGATGGCACGTCGCTGCAGGCGCGCGGAATGAAGCTTGAGGCGCCGCCTGGCGCGGGTGGAAAACACGAGTCTCATCCCGTGAGATTGCCGATCGGACGCGCGGATGCAAGTCCATTGCGCGGGCACGACCGCCCGCCCCGTCGGCGAATGCCGCGTGGACGCCGACCCAACCAATCAGTCAACTGCCCGTGTTCGGGCGGCGCCAGCGGATCACGTTGTTGTCGGCGCCCACACGACGACCCGTTATCAATGATGTTCATCATATTTTTCGGCGCTGTCCCGCGGCGCGTTGCGTCATTGCATCATTGGGAACCGCGGCTTCGTCACCGAGCAGTCATTGCCGATGCTTATTGATACGTGAACCGATCAAGGCACCGCCGGTCGAATGACCGCTCGCATCGTCTGCAGCACGCCCGGTCGTATGCCTGGCGGCAACGAGGTTCTCTTGCGTTGGCCTTGACGGCCTTTGAAGCGCATTATGCGGGAGATTGTCATGAACTGCGCACCGATGGCGTCGGCAGCCATCTCATCTACTCCACTCTCGATTCGGGTTTCACGACTAGCATGCTCGGCGGAGCCAGGAAGGCGTGGTCCGCTGGTCAAGGGAGGGATCGCCGGATTGCTGCTGGCTGCGATGCTTGGCGCGTCGCAGCTCGCAATCACGCCGGCCTATGCTGATGAACAACAATTGCAGCGCCAGATCGATGCCATGAAACGGCAGCTGGAAACGATGCAGCGGGAGCTCGCGCAGACCAGGAAGCAATCGGCTCAGCAGCGCGCCGTCGCGGCGCATCAGCCGGCGGGCGCGACACCGGCTCAGCCGGTCATGGCGCGCAACGGAAATGAAATCATCATCCCGCCGCCGGCTCCAACTGCTGGCGCGACAATGCCGACCAAGGCGCTTCCGTCGTGGTTCGACGGAATCCATGTCTCGATGGCTGGATCGTTCATCGATCTGGACGCGGTGGTGCGCCAACACAGCGAGGTATCGGATGGCGCCAGCGATCCGCCTTTCGGCAGCCCGGGGATTCCGCTGCAGAATTCGGCTCTCTGGAACGAGAGGGAATTCCGCGCCAGCGCGCAGCAGAGCCGCATCGCTCTCAAGGTGACCGGCGACATCGACCCCAATCAGCACCTGAAGGGCTATTACGAGATGGACTTCCTCGGTGCGGCGACCGATGCGAACAACCGGGAGAGCAACAGCTTCACGCCTCGCATACGCCAGGCCTATGGCCAGTACGACAACGACACCTACCATCTGCATGCCGTGGCGGGACAGGCCTGGAGCCTCGCGACCCAGAATCGCTTGGGCATGCTGCCTGGCAGCGAAAACACTCCATTGACCATCGATGCCCAATATGTCGTGGGCTTCGACTGGCTGCGCAATCCACAGGCGCGATTTGTCTATGACTGGGGCAAGATCGCGTGGTTCGGCCTTTCGATCGAGCAGCCGGCAACCGTATTCCCGGGCTCGCCCAGCGCCGCAACGGTGTCGCCGCCGGCACCGATCGTCACCAGCATCAACAACACCTGCACCGGCTCGTCGCACCTCAACGGCACGACGACCTGCTCGAACGACATCGCGCCCGACATCATCGAGAAGTTCGCGGTCGACCCGGGCTTCGGCCATTATGAAGTCCTCGGCATCGAGCGCTGGTTCACCGATCAGGTCGCCAACGCGGCCGTTCCCAACAGCTGGTCGCAGAAGACGACGTTTGCCTGGGGGGTTGGCGGCAGCGCATTGCTGCCGGTGATTCCGAAGCTTCTCGATCTCCAGGGGAGCGTTTTGTACGGCCAGGGCATCGGCCGCTATACATCGAGCCAACTGCCCGATGCCGTGGTCGGTCCGGACGGCTCGCTGACGCCGGTCACCGCCCTGTCGTTCATGGTGGGGGCCGTCGGTCATCCGACCGCGGGCACCGACGTCTATGCGTATTATGGCCAGGACAGGACCTACGCCAATGCATGGACTGCCGGAGCCACGCAGGGCGGCTGGGGCAACCCGAATTTCGTCAACAATGGCTGCCTCACCCAGAACCTCACCGGCGGCACGCTCGGGAGCTTCAACACGCCGGTCGCCGGCTTGACCTGCACATTCGACGTCCAGAAAGCGCAGGAGTTCACGATTGGCTTCTGGCAGGACCTCTACAAGGGGGATTACGGACGGGTCAGAACCGGGTTGCAGTATGAATACGTGAAGCTGACCGCGTTCCCGGGCGTCCCCACCGGACCTGGCACGCCAAACGCGGGGCTCAATCCCGACAACAATATCGCCTTCGTCTCGCTCCGCTATTACCCGTTCAACTGAGCGCGACAAACCCACGCGCGATGGGGTCCAGCCTGACTCCATCGCGCTTGCATCACTCGCGTCGGCTCAGATGATGGTATCGACGATGCCGCCTTCAACCTTGAGCGCCGCGCCGTTGGTTGCGGACGCCTCCTTCGAGGCGACATAGACGACGAGATTGGCGACTTCGTCGACACTGGCAAAGCGCTGCAGCAGCGAGCTGGGACGATGCTGCTTGACGAAGTTCGCCGCCGCCTCCTCAAGCGACTGGCCGTTCTGACGCGCCAGATCCTGCACGAAGGTCTCGACGCCCTCCGACATGGTCGGTCCCGGCAGCACCGAATTGACGGTGACGGCCGTGCCGCGCGTCAGCTTGGCCAGCCCGCGCGCCACCGCAAGCTGCGCCGTCTTGGTCATGCCGTAGTGGATCATCTCGGTCGGAATGTTCAGCGCGGATTCGGAGGAAATGAAGACGATGCGGCCCCAATTGCGCTTGAGCATGCCTGAGAGATAAGCGCGCGACAGCCGCACGCCCGACATCACGTTGACATCGAAGAAGCGGCTCCAGTCCTCGTCGGGTATCTTGAAGAAATTCTTCGGCTCGAAGATGCCGGCATTGTTGATGAGGATATCGAGATCGGGCAACGCCCTGGTGAGCGCGTCGCAACCTTCGGCAGTCGAGACGTCGGCCGCGATGCCGCGAACTTTTGCGCCCGCGATAGCCTGCTTGAGTTTGGCCACGGCTGCATCGACCTTGTCCTGGCCGCGCCCATTGATGACGACCTCGGCACCGGATGCGGCAAGCCCCTTGGCGATGGCGTAGCCGATGCCGGCGGTCGAGCCGGTGACCAGTGCGGTCTTGCCTGAGAGATCGATGTGCATGCGCGGTCTCCGTTGGTTGCTTTGGCGAATATCGGTGACAACGCACGCAGCGGCAATTCGCTGCAGCATCACATTCGGGATAGCTAGCGGCTCCTCCGGGTCGTCCCGGCGAAGGCCGGGACCCATAACCCCAGGCTGTCGTTCTTGCGATGAGCGTCTGCCATCGAGAGCCCCAGATAGATTCCGCGGTATGGGTCCCGGCCTTCGCCGGGACGACTATGGGTTGACAGCCGTGCAACAACAAAAAAGCGGCGCTTGCGGCGCCGCTCTTGAAACTCTCACTCGGGAAAGACGCCTTACGCGGCTTCTGCTTCCTTGGCCTCGACGGGACCGGAGTCCTGGCCCTTGGCGTCGACGTCGCGGTCGACGAACTCGATCACGGCCATCGCGGCGTTGTCGCCGTAGCGGAAGCCGGCCTTGATGATGCGGGTGTAGCCGCCCTGGCGGTCCTTGTAGCGGGTGGCGAGAACGTCGAACAGCTTCTTGACCTGGTCGATATCGCGCATCTCGCTGATCGCCTGGCGGCGCGCGGCGAGGCCGCCCTTCTTGCCCAGCGTGACCAGCTTCTCGACGATCGGCCGCAGCTCCTTGGCCTTGGGCAGCGTGGTGACGATCTGCTCGTGCTTGATCAGCGCGGCGCACATGTTGGCGAACATCGCGCGGCGATGCTCGTGGGTGCGGTTGAGCTTCCGATGAACCTTGCCGTGACGCATGTGTCTATTCCTTCGTTTCAGTCTGCCGCGACGGTTCGTCGGACATGTTGCTCAGGTGGGCTGCCTGCGTTCGCCCCGGACGCGAGTAGCGAATAGAAAGAGGTGCTCTATTCGCTACTCCCTATTCGCCATTCGCCAATTCTACGCTCAGTAATGATCCTCGAAGCGCTTGGCGAGCTCGTCGATGTTCTCCGGCGGCCAGCCCGGCACTTCCATGCCGAGATGCAGGCCCATCTGCGCCAGCACTTCCTTGATCTCGTTCAGCGACTTGCGGCCGAAGTTCGGGGTGCGGAGCATTTCCGCTTCCGACTTCTGCACGAGGTCGCCGATATAGACGATGTTGTCGTTCTTCAGACAGTTGGCCGAACGCACCGAGAGCTCGAGCTCGTCCACCTTCTTGAGGAAGGCCGGGTTGAAGGCGAGATCGGGGATGATCTCCTGGGTGACTTCCTTGCGCGGCTCTTCGAAATTGACGAACACGTTGAGCTGATCCTGCAGGATGCGCGCGGCATAGGCGACTGCGTCATCCGGCGTGATCGCGCCGTTGGTCTCGATGGTCATGGTCAGCTTGTCGTAGTCGAGGATCTGGCCCTCGCGGGTGTTCTCGACCTTGTAGGAGACCTTGCGCACGGGCGAGAACAGGCTGTCGATCGGGATCAGGCCGATCGGCGCGTCCTCGGGCCGGTTGCGCTCGGCGGGCACGTAGCCCTTGCCGGTCGTGACCGTGAACTCCATGCGGATCTCGGCACCGTCGTCGAGCGTGCAGAGCTGCAGCTCGGGATTGAGCACGGTGATGTCGCCGACCGTCTGGATGTCACCGGCGGTGACCGCGCCCGGCCCCTGCTTCTTCACGACCATGCGCTTGGGGCCTTCGCCCTGCATCTTGATCGAGATGTCCTTGATGTTGAGCACGATGTCGGTCACGTCCTCGCGCACACCGGCGATCGAGGAGAACTCGTGCAGCACGCCGTCGATGTGCACCGACTGCACCGCCGCGCCTTGCAGCGAGGAGAGCAGCACGCGCCGCAGCGCGTTGCCGAGCGTCTGGCCGAAGCCGCGCTCCAGCGGCTCGGCCACCAGCGTCGCAAAGCGCGAGGCGTCGGAGCCCTGTGTCACCTGGAGCTTGTTGGGGCGGATAAGTTCCTGCCAATTCTTCTGGATCGTCACTGTTTCACCCTCGGGCCAGCCAATCTGCCATCTCGACTGCTGGCGTTGGAAACGTCGCGGATCAAAGGCCGCGGCTGATCAAACAAAAGCAAAAACGCCGCAGGCGATAGGCATCTCGCCTGCAGCGCAAACGTCAAACGCGCCGGCGCTTGCGGGGCCGGCAACCATTGTGCGGGATCGTCGTCAC
>Ga0070741_10001627_pt1 | contig 66435 bp, 50 predicted proteins | sample Coa_R1_4_FD_66440 | JGI IMG/M metagenome (GOLD analysis project Ga0070741, IMG submission 66440) | Surface soil microbial communities from Centralia Pennsylvania, which are recovering from an underground coalmine fire - Coalmine... | ecosystem: Environmental > Terrestrial > Soil > Unclassified ...
GCCGAGTGCGGACTGGCCAGCGAAGTGGCTTTCCACGATGGGATCGCCCGCTACGAGCACCAATACAATCGCCGCAGCCATCATCATATGGTCTGCACTCATTGCGGCAGTTCAGTCGAGTTCTTCTCCTCGGAAGTTGGCCAGTTGGAGCAGGAGATAGGCCGCAAATACAATTACGTGACTACCCGCCATACGTTCCAGATTTACGGCATCTGCGAGGATTGTCGAAAGCGCAACCGGCTGGTTTAGGGAGCTCATCTTTGATTGCATGCGGCGAGTGTGGTGCTGAAATGCCCGATTACTCTGCTTTCTGCCCGGCCTGCGGACGGGGCGCATCTGCGCCGGCGGCGCTTGGAACGACGCGAGGCATTCCTGATCATCTTGCCGGCGCTTTGGCGTACGTGACCATCATTCCCGCGATCATTTTCTTGAGCATCGAACCATTCAAAACAAATCGCTTCATTCGTTTCCATTCATTTCAGAGCCTGTTCTTCTGTGTTGCGGTGGTCGTCATCAGCGCGGTATTGCGCGTGTTTTCCCTGATGCTGACGCTGATTCCGTTCTTTGGCCGCTTTATTTCGCTATTGATTTGGATGATCCTGCCCGTAGCTTGCTTCATCATCTGGGCCGTACTTCTGATCAAGGCATTTCAGGGCGAGATGTTCAAATTGCCGATGGTGGGCGACTGGGCGGAACGCTGGGCGAATGCACCGTAGCTTGCGTTCAGCCGTTTTCCGGCAGGCGCTTTGGGTACGAGCTTCGCGAACCGCGCGACAATATAATGTCGAGAGAGCCCGCCGCTTCGCAAATAAGATCCCCAACAAGCCTTGACAGAAGTCTCCGGGGATGGCATTCCTATTAGCTTTTGGTCCGTGGCGCAGTCCCGGTCAGCGGGGTGCGCAAATCGTCGCGGGTGGCCTAGGGAAAGGGAGTCATTGCGAGTCCGGGTTTTCTATCATGACAAGTGCTTTGATGGAGCTTCGTCCGCCGCGCTGTTCTCCCGCTTTTATCGCGAGCGCATTCGCGGCGATGTAGATTTCATTTACACCGGGCTGCTGCACCGTGCCGGAGCGTTGTTTGACGAACGCCAGTTTGACGGTGACGAAAACGCCATCGTCGATTTCAAGTACTCCAGTTCACCCCAGATTACCTGGTGGTTCGATCATCACGAGAGCGCATTCCTGACGCCCGGTGACGCCGAGCATTTCGAGCAGGACCAGAGCAATCGCAAGTTTTACGATCCCGATTTCAAATCGTGCACCAGTTTTATCGCCATGATCGCGCACGAGCGATTTGGTTTTGATCCAAGGCCCGTGGCGGACCTGGTGAAGTGGACCGACATCGTGGATGGAGCGATGTATCCCGACGCCCAATCGGCGGTGGAAATGAAGGCTCCGGCCATGAAGTTGACGATGGCCATTGAAGCGGCTACCGAACCGGATTTCGTGAAACGCCTCATCCCCTTACTGGCGGAAAAGCCGCTTGAGGACATTCTCAAAGAACCATTTGTCGCCGCGGTGCTGCCCCCGTTGATGGAGCGCCATGAACGGTCGCTGGACGTCTTGAAGCAGAGAATCGAGTCGAAGCAGGGAACCATTTTCTTCGATATCACTGACCAGGATCTTGAGGGATACAACAAGTTCATTCCTTACTACCTGCATCCGGAGTCGGTGTACAGCGTAGGTTTGAGCAAGAGCAGTTTCCGGGTCAAGGTTTCGGTTGGCTCCAATCCGTGGACTCAGGGCGACCGCCTGGTGAACCTGGCTAAAATCTGCGAACGCTACGGCGGCGGCGGACATGCGCGGGTCGGCGCAATTTCCTTTGAGGTGTCGCAGAGCGAAGCTGCGCGGAAAGCCGCGCGGGATATCGTCGAAGAATTGCGACAGAGTGCCCGAGGCTGACATCAACCGCCCTGCGGGCTACATTCAGGTTGTCTCCGCTCGGTCCACGAGGCCTATAGAGTCAAACAGTAGCCCCGCTTTTGCGCGCGCCCTGCGCAGCCTTTTCCATCCCGACAGCGAGACTAGCACTGACCACCCAGACCAGCAACGCGACTGAGTACAGGTTGAATGCAGCATGGCGAACCAGGAGATAGCAGACCGGCGTTATAAAAAGAATGGCTGGGGCGGACCAAAGACCGAGCATCATTCGTGCAGAAGGGTTGTGCACCGTAGTCCATTCGAGTTGCAGGAAAAGCGGCAAGAGGAGCAGCACTAAATCGTGCGCGAATGCATGGTAGCTGACCAGAATCGCTGCGATTAACGCGATGCTGAAGGACAACTCGGGTCTTGTTCGACCCCATTTCTTCATCATCACCGCCGCAATGCCGACGGTGACCATCGAAAGCAGAACAAGTCCCACGGTGATGGCGTTCTCCGAGAGATAAGTGCTCAGGTATCCAGACCACAAGCCGCGAATGTTGGGTGCATTGCCAAAAACCTGGTCGCCGGAATGATGATTGTGGCCCACGTTGGCGAACCACCAAAGATATTTTGGGTACTCAATCAGCACACTCCAACCGATCAGGATTGCGGTCAACGCAGCAAACAACAGCGTCACCGTGAGAAAGCCCCACAATACGCTGCTATCGCCTGCAAACAGCAAGATGAAGAGAAGCGGTAGCACGAACTGAGGACGAAACGCGCTAAGCCCAAGCCAACATCCAGCCGCGAACATTTTCTCCCGCGCAATCGCAAGGTAAGCCAAAGCCAGCAACAAGAGCAGAAGAATGTCGTCCTGGCCCTGTATCAGAACAGAAGTGACAGGAAAAAAGGCGAAGAGAATGACAGCCCAATAGATGTACGGCAATCTTGTGAAGGACGGAAGTTCCGCGCGAAGTATCCAGGGTATGCAGAGAAGAATGACGATGTTGATGCCATCCCAGAGAATAAAAGCGGCGCGCAACGGCAAATATGAAAAGGGTACAAATAAGAACGCCTCGAAAGCGGGTCTGAGATAAACATAAGGCGAGTTGCTGAAGCGAACCCAAGCAGAAACTGGCAACTGGGCGGCCAGTTGAGTTGGCCCGTCGTAGAGTTTCGCGCCTTGCCCTGTGCGAACCAGTTTGCCCGAGACGTAAAGGTGCATGAAATCGGTGGAACCACTGGCAATTACATGGCGGGCGCCGAAGAAGAGGACCCCATTGCATAGCGCCATGCCCAACAGGAAAAGACCAAGGAGTGAGAGCGCGCGTTTATTTGCGCTCGCCATCGCTAATGAGCACCGGTGGTGCGAGGATCGGGCGGGTCATCAGAACTGCTATGCCGGGCGGATAACCTGGAGGCGGCGACTTGGGCTGCGCCGGAAGGGGTATAGGGGACAGGCTCGGGATTGGCAGCGTCGCCGTCCAGCAACCAAACGCGGCGGAGATGAAAATAATTGAGGAGTTCCTGGTTTTCGGCGTCACCCATGTCGCGCGCCCAAACAATCCTGGACCCGTCAATGTCCGCTGCGTTGTGCACGAACTCATGGTCGGGATCGTGGTCTCCCCACTCATGCGATGGGTGATGCCCGGGGGGATAGATGTGATACCGCACGAGAACGAGATGCTTGCCGGGCTTCTGCTCCAACTCGCGGGTGATGCGAACACGATCCTGGTTGCCGCGCGGCCACGCAGGTTCCACTTGGGCGTGTAGCAGAACAGCGCCGATACGTAAGATGATCATGGCGGCGGCGATGATAGGGATTGCGCGCACCACGGCAGTTCCGACAGGCTGCGAGCGACAGCGCCACTGGCGCAAAGAACGAGCTCCCTCGATTACAAAGAGATATACAAGTGCGGTAGCTGGGGACGCATAATGCGGCATCGTCCACGTTTGGACCACCAGGCCCAGCAGGAAAAAAGCCGCAAGTAAGAGCGGAAATCTCATTCGCGGCGAGCGGCGAAGAAGAACGAATGCCAGCAGCGGAATCGTGAGCAGCGGGCCTAGGAAGAAGCGGTAAGAGAGTCCGACCTTCTCCGACAGATGCGCCAAGAACCCGGAAAAACTGCGGCCAGATTGAAATTGTCTCAGCTCCCAGCGATAAAAATCGCGGATAACAGCGTGCCGGTAAACGGGCTCAGGCCGGGGTTTGCCCCAAAGAAAATAAGGCGCGGTGGCATAGGTACCGCGGTTAACTTCATAAGTCATGCGGACCGGCGACCCGGTCACACGATAATAGTAATAGCCAGTCGCCAACGCGCCGGTAACCAGGATGAGAACCAGCGGCGCAATCACACGGCGGAAAATCAATCCGCGCCGCTCTTCCGCAAACAGCCACACCGCCATGGCGACAGCGAACGGCACGCTGAAGATCAAGCCTTCGTATGGCCGAGTGTTGGCCAGAACAACCAGCGCCACGCCGAGAATGATTGCGTCTCGTGTACGGCCGAATTTCTTCAGTCGCGGCCAGGCGCCCAGCAACAGCGCACCCGCTAACGCGGGCAGCGCGCCAACAAAGTAACTGTTAATCCAGTAACTGAGGATTCCGATGCGCAAAGCCGCAAGCATGCCTCCATAAAAAGCCCAGCCGGGAGGCACCCAGCCCTGCAGCATCCAAGTGATTGCGGAGCAGAGAAGCGCAGTGTTCAACACCTGCCCGATCCATGGATGGTCCAAGAATTCACCCAGGGCAAGGCTCATGCCTTGAGCGGGAGGGTACTCTGACATGTAAGTCGGCTGTTCGATGATCTGGAAAGTCTCAAGATGTCGCCACATCGGGTGCGTCGGGTTCGTCAAGCGCCCGTGAGCGAAGGTATCAGCGGCGAGTAGATAGCTGAATTCGTCGTTCCAATGAGGCGCAGGGACTCCAATGCTTGGGATCAGCACAAAGCGAGTGACCACGACGAACACCGCGGGAATAATAACGGCCAGCGCCCGGCGACGGGCAATTCTGGTGAGGAAACTTTCGCATTTCGCAAGCCCGGGAGAATGGAGCCGGCCATGGCGAACCTTGCTGGAGATGAGCAGAGCGGTGCCAAGCACCATAGCCAACTCAAGAATCTGAATGAGCCAGGTTGCCAGTTCGGCACGCACGTTGGACATCTGGGAAGTAATTTTAGCGCCCCGAAGAGCGATGTTCAAAAGTAAAGCGAATGGGTGTTACGCGGTGACTGTGAGGGTTTAGTCGCCCACGGCAGTGTGTTTGTCCCTGGTAAGTCTATCCATAATCCCGTTCGCCACGTCGATAATGTCCTGGTCGGCCTTGCGATTGCTTGCAATGGCTTCGGCCAGCGGAACAGAAACGATCTTGTTGCCGCGCAAGGCTGCCATTTGACCGAACTCGCTGCGATGCACCATGTCGATCGCGCCAATTCCGTACCGGGTTGCGAGCACGCGGTCGAAAGCGCTTGGCGAGCCTCCGCGCTGGATGTGTCCGAGGACGACCGAGCGCGTCTCGAACCCAGTACGCTTTTCCAACTCGCGGGCCAACACGTTGCCGATTCCTCCCAGCCGCAAGTGGCCGAACTCGTCCTGCCCGATGTCTTGAACGATCGGCGCGCCCTCGTGCAGTTCAACGTGGGAAGCGAACTTGGCGCCTTCGGCCGCCACCACGATGCTGAAATAGCGACCGCGGGCATGGCGCACTTTGATCAGTTCCGCGACAGCATCAATGTCGAATGGTCTTTCCGGGATGAGAATGACGTCGGCACCGCCGGCGATGCCGCTATAAAGCGCAATCCAGCCGGAGTCGCGCCCCATCACCTCGACCACGATCACGCGGTTATGGGCTTCTGCCGTGGTGTGTACGCGATCAATCGCCCCGGTTGCGATGTTGACAGCAGTGTCGAAGCCAAAGGTGAAATCCGTGCCCGCAAGATCATTGTCGATCGTCTTAGGGACGCCGACGACCTTGCAGCCCTTTTGAAACAGTTTTTGTGCGACCGAGAGAGTGTCATCGCCGCCAATGGCAATGAGAGCGTCGACATTATGCTTTTTCAAAGTGTCAATGCAACGCTGCAACCCATCATCGCGCTTGGCGGGATTGGTCCGGGAGGTGCGGAGGATGGTGCCACCGCGAGGTAATATGCCGCTCACGCTCTCCAGATCGAGCGGCATGCTCTTGTCTTCCAACAGCCCGCGCCAGCCCTCAAGAAAGCCGATGAACTCATCGTCGTGGTGGAACACGCCTTTACGAACCGCGGCCCGGATGACGGCATTCAGGCCCGGGCAATCGCCTCCCCCCGTCAATACCCCTACTTTCATCGCCAGTCCCTCGCTTTAGCCATCAGTATTCTCGTCACGTGGAGCAGATGTACGTGTACGCCGTGGTATACACTCCGGGATTGCCCCCTCACGTTGGAAAATCAAGATTATCACTAACGAGGAACTCTTGGGCGGAGTGTACAAAATCGTTTATGTGCAGACGAGTCGATCGGAAAAGGAGATCGCCAAGGGGTGGTCGCTTGCGAGAATGATGTGTAACGCGGCAAACTGGGAGCCGTCTCCGGGTTCATTTCGCCAATGAAGCAGCTACGAAAAGTACTGGCTCTAATCGAGACCGTCTTGAGTGAGGTTTTCGACGAAGCGGCTTACGCTCGCTTTCTCGCGCGCCATCGCCTGCCGCGCTCGCGTGAGTCCTATAATGCGTTTGTTCGGGAGCATGACGCGGTGAAGCAGCGGCGTCCCAAATGCTGCTGACACGAGCCTCAATGCCTTGGGATTTGCTTGACGAGCGGTCGCGGCGAAGGTTGAATGCCGCGCGTCAATAGCCCCGAACTGAGTCAAGCGGTACACTCATCCCTGATGCGAGTCCTGGGAATCGATTGCGGAACCGAGTACACCGGCTACGGTATTGTCGAACTGGCCCTATCTGGACAGTTGACCTGTGTGGCGGTCGGCGCAGTAAAGCTTTCGCCCCGTGACCCCATGGCCGCACGGCTTTCGAAGGTCTTCCAATCGCTTTGCGATCTGATTGCCTGCCATCATCCTGATAACGTAGCCATTGAAGATGTTTTTTACGCTGTCAATGTAAAGTCGGCGCTGAAGCTGGGACAGGTGCGTGGAGTGGCGATGCTGGCTGCGGCCACTGCCGGCCTTCCGGTTATGGAGTATGCGCCCCTGTCCATTAAGTCGGCAGTCGTCGGTTACGGGCGCGCTGAGAAACACCAGGTGCAGCATATGGTGACACAGCTGTTGAAGCTTCCCGAGATACCGGAGCCGGCGGACGCCGCAGACGCGCTCGCCATCGCCATTTGTCACCTGCATACTGCGGCGACTCTAGAGCGGCAACGCGCAGCCCTATGAGCGACTGCGGTTGACGCGTGCAAGTTGCAGTCGCGACAATTGACTTCTTATGAGGGGCACCGTTCAGATCGTAAGTCTGCTGGCAATCACTGGATTTGTTTTGGCACAGGAGCCGCCGGCCGCTCCAGTGCCGGTAAAAAATCTTCCAGTCATTACTTTCACGCTGGATTTTCCCGGCTCCGATCCGGACCACTACTCGTTCGAGGTAACGTCGGACGGTCACGCCAGCTATGAATCAACCGCTAAGCTCTCTCCGCAGTCCGACGACAAGGACTCTTACCGACAGGCGTTTACAATGTCGGACGCCATGCGGGCGAAAATCTTTGATCTGGCATCTCGTGCCGGCTATTTCGAGCACCCGATCGACTCGAAGAATAAGCACATCGCCTCAACTGGAACCAAGGTGCTGAGTTACAAAGATGGCCAGCGTACAGGCTCTCAGACATACAACTACTCGATCATTCCGGTGATCCAGGAGCTGACTACTATTTTCCAGAACATGGAAGCGACCCTCGAGTTCGGACGCCGGCTGCAATACGACTATCGCTACCAGAAGCTGGCTTTGGACGAAGAACTCAAGCGCATGGAAGCCGAAGCCAAGTCGAACAGTTTGCTGGAAATGCGCGCAGTCGAACCCATCCTGGACAAGATTGCGGCTGACCCTGCGGTCATTAACGTAGTACGCGCGCGGGCACAGCGGCTGGTTGCCATGGCGCGGTAAGTTGTTCTAGAAACCCTGTTTCACCAACTCTTTGATTGTGAGCTCGGTGTTCGACGTCCCGGCGCGAGCGCTCTCGCCGCGCAGCCCCAGCATTTTTTCCACGTACTTAGCCACCATATCAACCTCGAGGTTGATGAGATCTCCAGGCTTGAGCGACTTGAGATTCGTCATTTCCCAAGTGTGGGGGATGAGGGCAATGGTCACTTTGCTCGATTCAATGTTCGCCACGGTCAGGCTGATGCCCTCGACAGCCAGCGAGCCCTTGAAGATGGTGTAGCGCTGCAGTTCGGCGGGAAGTTCGATATGCATCCAGTAGTCATCGGCTCCGGGGATGCGCTCGAGGCCTAGAAATTTTCCAGTGCCGTCCACGTGGCCCTGCACAATATGGCCATCGAATCGGCCGTCGGCTCGCATGGGGAGCTCCAGATTTACCAGCGCGCCTTCGTGAATGCGTGAGAACGAAGTGCGATTCCAGGTTTCCGTCGCCAGATCAGTGCGGAAGGAGCTGGAGGAAATCTCAACGGCGGTCAGGCAGACGCCGCTTACCGCAATGCTGCCACCTTGCTTGAGTTGTTTGACGAGTTCGGTTGACGACACAGTCATGCGCCGCGTGCCATCGCGTTCGATGAGCCGGCTGATAGTGCCCACTTCTTCGATAATTCCGGTAAACATGATCAGGACCTCGGGGTCTGAGTACCTTTCCACATTATCTTGCAAACATCATTGCCGGTAAGAATATTTGCAGTCGTTGGCGGAAGAAATCAGATCTTCGGGTTGTTGCTGTACCTGGGCAGTTTTCACAAAGTCGCAAGCGCAGTAATGAGTTGAGCCATGAACCAGTACGCATCTCGGCCTCGGCTTTCCCGCGGTCAACCTGCGTATGGGTCTTTCAAGTATCCTTCCACCGCAAAATCCTCCCCGAACCGGTGCAAGCGAATTGATTGAACGTAGGCTGCGTCGCTGATGCGGCGGAAGCCAGGGCCGGCAGCAAAAGGTATCGAACCTTCCCCGGCGAGAATCTTAGGCGCGTAATACAGGAAAACTTTGTCGACGACACCCGCGGCCAGCGCGGCCCAGTTCACCATGGCGCCACCCTCGATAATCAGGCTTGTAATCTCCATCTCACCCAAGCGTCGAGCAACGGCGGCCATGTCTGGACGGCCGTCAAGCATGGGTGGAGAAACTTGTTCGACGCGAATGCCCAGGGCTTGCAGAGCCTGTTTCTTTTTCTCCTCAGCAAGGGAGCAGAGCACCAGCACGTCGCCATTGGCGGTCTTCACGACGCGCGATTCATGAGGCAACCGCAGGTGCGAGTCGACAATCAGCCGCAGCAGAGGGCGTCGGCGAGGCAGGCCCGAGCGGTCGGTGAGCAGGGGGTCGTCAGCGATAATAGTGCCCACGCCCACCATGATAGCGTCGTGCTGGTGACGAAGCACTTGCACGTGCCGGCGTGCCGCTTCGCTGGTAATCCAGCCACCGGTTGCGCCACCCGCACCCGGCGCATTGGGTCTGGTAGATTCCACCGGCGGGGGAGCAATTTTGCCGTCGAGTGTCATGCCCGCCTTAAGAGTTATTAGCGGCATCTGCAGGCGGATGTACTTGGCAAAAGCTTCGTTCACGAGCCTAGCTTCCTCTTCCAGCAGGCCGACTTCGACCTGAATCCCGGCCTTACGCAGGCGCTCGAATCCTTGACCGCGCACGGCGGGATTGGGATCTTCCATGCTGGCCACTACCCGCCGAATGCCGCTAGCGATCACGGCGTCCACGCAAGGACCGGTTCGGCCGCGATGGCAGCAGGGTTCGAGGTTGATATAGAGCGTGGCGCCCTGGGCTTTCTTTGCTGCCTGCTCCAGGGCAAGCACCTCGGCGTGCTTTATACCATCGTAAGTATGAAAAGCCGAGCCAACGATCTCGCCACGCCCCCTTACGATCACCGCCCCGACGTTAGGATTCGGAGAGGTCACGCCTATGCCTTGCCGCGCCAGGTCGAGGGCGCGGCGCAGGTGAATTTCGTCTTGTTCGCGGTCGGGCATTTTCAAAACTCACTAGAAGCCGGTAAAGGAGTCGGTTCTTTCCTGGTAGTGTTGTACGGAATAACCCGATCCGGAGGATAGATTGTGACCAGCAGGGAAGAGACGATCATGATTGCTTTTGCGGCGGATACAACGTGTCCTCGTCTTCGTGTAGTTGTACGATAAACCCCCCTCGCGTGCCCTGCGCCGCGGCCGGTTGGGGATGTCTCAAGAGAACAGCGATTCTACAAACTCATTGGGATCGAAGGGGAGCAGATCTCCCGCCTTCTCTCCTACTCCCACGAAGCGCACGGGTAATCCGAGTTCGCGGCAGATTGCAACCACCACACCGCCCTTTGCGGTTCCATCCAGTTTGGTCAACACGATTCCCGTGACGCCCGCGGACTGCGTAAACAGCCGCGCCTGCTGCAGCCCATTCTGGCCGGTGGTCGCGTCCATGACCAGGAGAGTTTCGTGCGGGGCGTTGGGGATAATGCGCTGGGCGGTTCGCCGCATTTTTTCCAGCTCCGCCATGAGGCTGGTCTTAGTGTGCAGGCGGCCGGCGGTGTCGACGATCACATAATCGGTGCGACGGGCGGTAGCCGCCTGAAGCGCGTCGAAAAGCACGGCTGAGGGATCGCCGCCGGGTTTTGTCTTGATCACTTCCGTGCCGGTGCGCTGGCCCCAGATTTCGAGTTGCTCGATGGCAGCGGCGCGGAAAGTATCGGCGGCACACATCAGGACGGTTTTTCCCTGGGAACGAAAGACCTGTGCCAGCTTGCCGATGCTGGTGGTCTTGCCGGTGCCGTTGACCCCGACGACGAGAATCACTTCCGGCGTGCCGTCGACTTTCTGCACAGGCCGCGTGTTGGCGGCCGTGAGGATGGCCAATAATTCTTCTTTGATAAGGCGTTTCAGTTCGTCGACGTCTTTAATCTGCTTGCGATCGGCCCTTTCGCGGAGCTTGTCAAGAATCTCCTGGGTCGTGGTGGTGCCGAGATCGGCGCCAATCAGAGTAGCTTCCAAATCGTCGAGGGTAGAGCGATCGATTTCCTTAGTGAAAGCTACCGCCGCCTCGATGCGCTCGGTAAGGTTTTCCCGAGTGCGCGTAACCGCTTCCTTCATGCGGTCGAGAAAACTGGGTTTCTGCTGTTCTTCGAGGCTGCCGAATAGAGTCTGAATCATAACGTCACTTCATTATAGCGGTGGGCGACACTAGCGCGGACGACGGCCCAGGCCGCAGAACTGGCCGAGATCGCGAGAAATGCTGAATGGAAGAGTGCGGAACAAGAGAAAAAAGGAGTCTATGGCGAGTCGTCAAAGCCCTGGAGTCTCGGCGGCCGCGGCCATGGAGGCGGGGCCAGGCAGGGGCGATCCCGCAGCCGCTGCAGCCGATGGGGAAGAGACCACAATCCGTTGGATCTTGATTTCACCGCGCTCATACACCGCCGTCAATGCAGCTACGGCAGTCGGATCCAGGCGCTTGCCGGCAAGATTGTGGACAATTTTCAAGGCATCCGAGGAATCATGCGCCTTCTGGTATGGGCGATTGGTAGTCAAGGCGTCGAAAGTGTCGGCCACTGCAATGACTCTCGCCAGCATGGGAATTTGCTGGTCTTTCAAGCCGTAGGGGTATCCGCGTCCATCCAGCGACTCGTGATGCAATTCGATTCCCGGTAGCATGTCCGCCAGTTGCTTCACTGGGCGCAGGATGTTAGCGCCTTTGGTGGTGTGCGTCTTCATGACCTCAAATTCTTCAGGCGTGAGCGCGCCCGGCTTCTTCAAAATGCGATCTTCGATTCCGATTTTGCCGACGTCGTGCAATTGTGCCGAAATCCGCAGAGTCTCCAAAAAATCCTCAGGAAGGTTCATCTCGCGGGCGATCATCAGCGAATAGCGCGTGACCCGGTCGGAGTGGCCGCGGGTGTAGGGATCCTTTTCGTCGACGGCGCCAGCCAGCATCTGGATAGAACCCATGAATAGCGCCCGGTTTTCCTCCGCGGCGCGCTTCAAGTCGAGCACGAATTGCTCGAGTTCCTCCGACATGGTGTTGAAAGTATTCGCCAGTTCGCCGATCTCGGTGCGGCTCTTCAGGTGGACGCGCTGGGAAAAATCTCCACGAGCGATGGCGCGGCTCGATTCCGTCAGGATTTCCAACGGGTTGGTAATGCGCCGCGCCGCGTAAATACTCAAGCCCATGCTGACCAGTATGGCCAACAGAGCCAGGAGCCGAGCGGTGCGCTGCATTTCGTAGACGCCGCGATAGGCTTCGTGTCGAGGTTTCTGCACAACGACCGCCCAATCCAAAGCAGTAACCGGGCTGTAGGTCCCGAGCATGGCGGTCCGTGCGCTGTCGTTGAGAGCGAATTCCTTGGTCGCTGCGAGTTGCGCCTTGTTGCCTTCTTCGACAAAGGTACGGACAATTTCCAGGTTCTTCATGTCCTGGCCGGTGGCAAATTCCGGGGTGGCGGAGGCCACCAGACGACCCTGGGCATCGACCACGTACGGAATGAGGCCACCGCGACTGACTTCCGCCAGGCGGCGAATGAGGAATTCCAGATCGACTACCGAAGCAATCATCCCCAGGAAGCGGCCCCCATACATAACTGGAGCACTGACGAGAACAACTGTTCTGGCAGCCTTGCCGCTGCCGACTACCAGCGCCTGGCCGTTATACATGCGGCCTTCGCGGGCCGCATTGTACGCCCGCTCGAGTTCGCGCTGCAGGAATGCGTCGGGAGCGATTCGTCCCGCTGAAATACCTTTCGCGTCGGAATTCAAGAGTGTGGCATACGCGATGTCCGTGGAGGAAGAAACGAAGTTTTCAAGCAGCGCGCGCAGTTCCGGCGCCTCGATGTTCTGGGACCCGATGTCGCCGCCGCTGGCTATCTGCACGGCGGACGACAAGTTGGCCAGCATCATGCGCAGGGATTCTTCATGCTGCGAGATGTCGTCGGCCAGCGAGCGCGTGACCGTATTCTGCAGCAACATCTCGTTGGTCTTCAGGCGATCGCGGTTTATGGACTCAACCTGTGCCGAATAGAAATACATCGGCACCACGCTTATCAGGACGAGAACGCTCAGGATCAGGTACAGCACTGGAATGCGCGCGGGCATCGGTAGTTTGACTCGCAAAGTGGCCCCGTGGCGCCCTGTTCGGCGCAATGCCAGACACTGATGGCTTCATAAATTGTACGTTCCCATGGCGCGTGGACCGACGCTCCGGGAGTGTGTGGCCGTTACCGAAGTACCTGTACGCGAGAACCTATACCCCGAACTTTGGCACGAAATCAGCAACGTCCTTTGCGAACTTCAATGCATTTTCATGGGAGCGCCGTTCCGGTGACGCGCGTGTGTCCGTGATGGACCGCTAATCCGCCCAGTCGAATGAGCGGCTTACAGCCTTTTTCCAGAGACGATAACTCTCTTCGCGAGATACGGGATCAAGCGACGGTTTCCAGGTTCGCTCCACTGCCCAGTGATCACACAACTCGTCGGGACTCGCAAAAAAGCCGACCGCCAGGCCCGCCACATACGCAGCTCCCAGAGCAGTGGTTTCTTTGACGACAGGCCGAACCACCGGCCGGTTAAGGATGTCAGCCTGAAATTGCATTAGCAGATCATTCTCGACCATGCCACCGTCACTGCGCAGCACGTCCAGAGAAATACCCGAATCCTTCTCCATGGCCTCGACGATCTCCCGCGTCTGAAAGGCGGTAGCCTCAAGTACAGCGCGGGCAACATGCGCCTTCGTCGCATAGCGCGTGAGCCCTATGATCAGCCCACGGGCATTGTGATTCCAGTGTGGAGCATAAAGCCCGGAAAACGCAGGAACGAAATAGACGCCAGCGTTGTCGTTGACGCTGCGCGCAAGTTGCTCAACCTCACCGCTGCTGCTGATTATCCCGAGATTGTCGCGCAACCATTGCACGAGAGCGCCGGTAATGGCGATGCTGCCCTCCAGGGCATAGACCGCGGGCTGCGCCCCGATCTTGTACGCCACGGTTGTCAACAAGCCGTGAGCCGAGTCAACTGACTTTGCGCCAGTATTCATGAGCAGAAAGCATCCCGTTCCGTAGGTGTTCTTCGTCTGGCCAGGTCTAAAGCAGGTTTGCCCGACAAGCGCGGCGTGCTGGTCGCCCAGGATTCCGCTGATGGGAACACCTCGAATGGGCCGCAGCTTCGCTTCGCCATAGACCTCGCTGCTGGAGACGATTCCCGGCAAAATAGTGGGCGTAACCTGAAAGGCGTTGAGCAGCGCCGGATCCCACGCCAGCGTCGACAAGTTCATGAGTTGCGTCCGGCTGGCGTTGGTGACGTCGGTGAGGTGCACGCCCTCCTCCCCACCGCCGGTAAGATGCCATAGTAGGAAGCTATCCACTGTGCCGAAGAGAATTTCTCCCGAGTTCGCTTGCGTACGCAGATCGGGCACGTGATCGAGCAGCCAACGGATTTTCAGCGCGCTGAAGTAGGTGCTAAGGGGAAGGCCGGTCTGGCCGCGAAATCGATCGGGCCCGCCATCCCCGATCAGCTCGGAAACATAGCCCGAGACGCGAGTATCCTGCCACACCACTGCGTTGGCCACCGCTTTGCCGGTCTTGCGATTCCACAGAATCGTCGTCTCGCGCTGGTTGGTGATCCCGATGGCGGCAAGATCGGCGGCTTGTATCCCGGCCCGCTGCATGGCCTCGGAAATGACGGCCTGTGTTGCTTGCCATATTTCTTCCGGATCGTGTTCCACCCATCCAGGCTGCGAGTAAATCTGCCGGTGCTCCTTCTGGGCGATGGTCATCAGACTTCCGGCACGGTCGAAGATTGCGAACCTGGTGCTGGTTGTGCCCTGATCGATCGCGCCTACACAATTGGCCACGGAAGTCTCCGGTCGCTTGCTGGTTTATCACAGGCAATGGATGCTGTGAAAACGGAATCATATTCGACGGCTGAAGCATCTGTGGATAGTTGCGATTTCCCCTGTGATGATCGCTTCGAGCAACCCTTGCCGTGCGAGATGTCTCGAAGGGAGATTGCGTCAGCAGCGGGTCTAGAAGAGTTTCTGTGCCAGAATCGGCGGAAAGGCAAGACTAAAAGATCGAGATGGCGTCAGGCGCCCAAGCTGCCCCCCGCGAGATCAACCCCTGGTTGATCGCCATCGCCGTGATGTCGAGCACCTTCATGGAGGTGCTGGATACGACGGTAGTGAACGTCTCGCTACCGCATATTGCGGGCAATCTGTCCGCCAGCACCGACGAAGCTACCTGGACGCTCACTTCTTACTTGGTGGCGAATGCGATTGTTTTGCCGATGACGGGCTGGTTGGCGAGCACCTTTGGCCGCAAACGGTTGTTGCTGGGATCGGTGATTGGTTTTACGACTGCCTCCTTCTTCTGCGGACTGGCTCCATCGCTGCCATTCCTCATCATTTTCCGGATCATCCAGGGCGCATGTGGAGGAGGTCTGCAGCCGCTATCGCAAGCCGTGTTGCTCGAGGCGTTTCCGCCGGAAAAACGTGGCCAAGCGATGGCCTTTTGGGCACTGGGCATCGTGGTAGCCCCGATGCTCGGTCCTGTCGCGGGCGGTTGGCTGACCGACAACTACAGTTGGCGCTGGGTCTTCTACATCAATGTTCCGATCGGAATTGCGGCCATCATCCTGACGCAGCTCTTTATCTTCGATCCGCCTTATTTGCGCAAGGCATCGAAGGGCATCGATTATTGGGGAATCGGTTTGTTGGTGCTGGGAATCGGCTGCCTGCAGGTGATGCTCGACAAAGGGCAGGAGGACGACTGGTTTGGATCTCAATTCATCACGGTCCTTGCCATCCTTGCGTTCATCGGGCTGGCGGGCCTGGTGATTCGCGAGCTCAAAACTGATCATCCCATCATTGACCTGCGGATCTTCGAATATCGTTCCTTTGCTATAGGCACGTTCCTGATGACCGGCGTTGGGTTCGTCCTATACGGCAGCACGGTACTTCTACCGCTGCTGATGCAGGAAGTGTTGGGTTACACCGCTACCCACGCCGGGGTCACGAACTTCCCACGCGGTTTTGCGTCCTTTATTGCGATGCCGTTCATCGGCATTCTCACCAGCAAAGTAGACACCCGGAAACTGCTGGGCGCGGGCGTACTTCTATCCGCTACAGCCATGTTTTTGCTGTCGCGGTTCAGCCTCGAAATCGGATTCTGGAATTTCTGGTGGGCATTGATCTTGCAGGGCGCCGCTTTGGGCTTGATTTTCGTGCCACTCACCACCGTGACCCACGATCCCGTGCCTAAAGAGCGCCTGGGAAATGCGACCAGCATTTTTAACCTGATGCGAAACATCGGCGCCAGTATCGGGATCTCGATGGTGGAAACCATCCAGATTCGACGCACCCAGATGCACATCAACTACCTGGCGACGAATGTGACCGCTACCAGCGGCCAGGCGCGCAATATGGTTCAGGGACTGCAATCCCATTTCATTGCGCAAGGCAGCGATCCCGCGGACGCCTTACGTCGAGCGTACGGCGCTGTGTGGATGCTGGTGCAACGTCAGGCGGCCATGCTCGCCTACAACGACACTTTCTTCTTCCTCGCGATCATGTTCGCGCTGATGTTCCCGTTTGTCCTGCTACTGAGGAGAGCAAAGCGCGGCGGGGCCGTCATGGCGCATTGAAGTCGGCCTGCAATTCGTCGCTAGAACTCACTGATAGCTATTGCTGCACGGCAGGTACGGAACTGTCTGTCCCGGTTGCTGATTATTGATGATCGAATCCTGCACGGACTGCCACTTTCCGTTCTGCGCAACATAATGCTTCCAGTCGTACAGTCCTACGCCGTAGCCGAGACTGAAGACTTCCATATCGGTGCAGTTGGCGTAATTCTGATCACAGCCATAGTGATAGCGGAAATAACGAGCGGTGATCGTGCCGAGATTCCCGGTAGTGACCGTGGAGGGAGCAGAAAGCTCATTGAGTACATAGTTCAGCGGCGAGGTCTGGTACGCCTGGCAATTCGTATAGAAGCTGTACGACGTATTGCTGGCATCCACTTTAATCGCACGTCCGGCCTTGCCGATGGTGACGCAGCGTACCGTCATGGGCAGATCCCGCGTGAAGCGCCGGAAGCTGGTGGGATCAGTCCAGGACAGTTCGGTGGTGCGGTCATACACGTACTTGCTGTCAAAGCTTTTCACGTCCCAGGGGTATCCGCTCGCACTCTTACTCCACACGAAGTAGCCCGTCGTCGCAAATTGGCTCCCGTCTTCAGGAACGATGGCGCTGTAAATGGGATTTGCGTTGCCCGGTCCCATGTAGTTGCTGAGGCGGTTGGGATAACCCATGACGAAGTAGTTAAGCATATCTTCTGTACCGGCGGGGCAAGTCTCGGTTTGCGAGAAGGAAAAAACACTGCCAAAACACGCGAGGGCGAGCAAGAGGCACACGGATTTCATGTGGGGCGCTCCTCTGATTTTTGTGAATTTCCAGGTGCGAACGCGGAGAGTTGCGTTCCACGGTATACAAGGTATTCTGTATCGTCAATCGGGCGAACAGCTTAGTGAAGTTGGGCTACGACGACCTTCAACTAGGACACGGCACTGGCACTTTCCAGGCGCCACTGACCGCTAACATTAGAAGTTTTCTATCCGTTTCACTGTGATTCCGCTTTTTACCCGTTCATTTGCCGTGTTCAACCGCGTGACACCTTCCGATTGGGTTTCTGCCGGGAAGACGATCTTTGGTGCCTGATCTCTGGTGATCTGCTGTGGCGGGCTTCCCTCTGTTATTGTCAATGATGGAGCGGAACGCCCGCTTTCCTCCCCGTGTATGCCGCGGCAGGGCATGGCCGCCTATCAACGCGTGCATCTAGCTGACAAAACCCGGCCTGAGTTCAAGGAGATCCTTGATAAGCCCATTCGCGAGTTGGGTCTCAAGTTGGAGGGTTCCCCTGTCGAACGTCTCGTAGCCCAGCTATATGCCGAATTGGACCAGAAACACCTCACGAAATTTCGGCCGCTCTGCTATCTAACCGACGAATGGGGCTGTCCATCGGGCGAGCCGGTCATCGGAATTCCGTTTTACCTGGCACATGCGGATTTGGCCGCCCTCGAGAAGGAGATGAACGATCTCGAGGACGCCCGCGAGATCATGATGTACCTGCGTCACGAGGCGGGGCATGCCTTCAACTATGCGTACCGCCTCTATCGGACGCCAGAATGGAAACAGTTGTTCGGGTCCTTTCGGCGGCCGTATCGCGACAATTACCGGCCGGTCCCGTTCTCGCGCAATTTTGTCCGGCACCTGGCGGGCTGGTATGCGCAGAAGCACCCCGACGAAGATTTTGCGGAAACGTTCGCGGTGTGGCTGACCCCACGTTCTGGTTGGCGGAAGCGTTATCGGGGCTGGGGAGCGATGTCGAAATTGCGCTACATGGATCGGATTGCGAAGGAACTGTCGAAAGTCGATCCAGTTCGACGGCGCGGGCGTACGGACATCACGGTTGATGAGATGGAAAGTACGGTCGGCGACTTCTATCGCCAGAGCGCTCCCGAGCAACTCCCGATATCAGAACTCACGCTCGATGCCGACTTGCGCGACATTTTCAATGTTTCAAAGCGTCGGAACGGAAGCCGTTCGGCGCAAGAGTTGCTGCATCAGCATCGCAAGCCGGTGGTCGACAAGATCGCGTACTGGACCGGCGTACAGCGCCCCACCGTCAAGAACCTGGTCGAGGCCATAGAGAAGCGCATCGGGGAACTTGGGTTGCGCGCTGATCCGCATCGCGAGGCGGAGCATGTCGCCGAGGTCACCGCGTATGCGACCACTCTGGCCATGAACTATTTGACGAGAGGGAAATTTGTCCAGCCCTGAATGGGCTATTACAAGTTCGGATCGACGATTCGAAAAAGAAAGCGAGTTGGGGCCAGATTATGGGAGGCGCAATGTTTGGCGCTAAGCTGAAAGTCGCGGTGCTCTACGACGTTTGGGAAGACGACCCGGCCGCGGTCCAAGCCGCGGAGGAGAAGCCCAAGACGCGCAAAAAGTCCCGCAAGAAAAAAGAGAAGAAGGAAGATCGCGAGGAGATTTTTGAAGCATTAGCCGAGCTCGGGCATGAGCCCTTCTACCAGGTGCTCGACGGCCGTGCGCAATCCCTGCATGCGCTGGCAAAGTGCGGGGCAGACCTCGTCTTCAACCTGACCGAGTCCTATGCCGGCGATGACACCAAGGAAATGAATGTCGCGGCCTATCTTGATTTGCTGGGCCTGCGCTATACCGGGGCCGGGCCGCACGCCAGTTTTCTGGCGCAAGATAAAGCAGTTGCCAAAAAGATGTTCGCCTTTCACGGCATCAAGACCCCGTTTTTCGCCACCGCTTACCGCGGCCGCATCGAACACGCGCACGATGTCTCATTTCCCCTGATCGTAAAGCCGGTCTCTGAAGATGGCTCGATCGGCATAGACGAGGGTGCGGTCGTGCAGAGCATCAAGGAACTCATGGAGCGGGTGGAATACATCCAGGAGGAGTTCGACTCTCCCGCACTGATCGAGGAATTTATCGAAGGCCGCGAGATCTATGCAGGCATACTCGGGAGCTATGAACATTCCGAAGTGCTGCCGCTGGTTGAACTCGATCTTTCGCGGCTCCCCAAGGGCACACCCAAAATTGCCAGTTGGGACGTGAAGTTTGAGGAGTCTACGGAAGTACACAGGCTCACGAAGTCAAGCCTGGCCACTGATCTTGATGAGGAGACCAAGGCCAAGCTTTCGGAAACGGCGCTGGCCGCCTATCAGGCGGTCAAGTTGCGCGACTATGGTCGCATCGACATGAGGCTCTCTTCGAAGGGCGAAATCTACGTTATCGAGGCCAATCCCAACCCCTGGTTGGCCAGCGGCCAGGAGTTTGCGATGGCGGCGAAGGCTGCCGGACGTTCGTACACGGAATTGATCGGGGAGATTGTCAATCTCGCCATGGGACGCTACATGAGCCACGGGATCCCGGCCGGTGTCGTACAAAAAACATAGCAGTCAAAGATCTCTGCACTTTTGTCCATCTCCGGACTCGTCCACCGTTTCGTGTCACATACATCCGCGCGTGAATTGTTACAATCTTCTGTTTCACTCCATTCATCTGCGGCAGCAAGGAAAAGGAAGCTTGTGGTCATTGGTGTTCCGAAAGAGAGTTATCCCGGCGAACGGCGGGTTGGACTAGTGCCGCTGGTCATCCCGGCACTTTCCAAGTCGGGCTTCGAAGTCGTAGTAGAAGCCGGAGCCGGCCTTGCGGCAGGCTATCCCGATGCCGAGTACTCCGCCAAAGGCGCCAGAGTCGTATCCAGCCGCGCCGAGGTATTCCAGGCAGCCGATATTCTGGTTCAGGTTCTCTGCTACGGATCAAATGACGTAACCGGAAAAGCGGACCTGCCGCTGCTGCGCCCGGGGCAACTGCTGGTCGGGTTCCTGAGGCCTTTCGGCTCCGCGGAGGTGATCCGCGAAATCGCGCAGACTGGGGTGACCGCGTTCTCCGTGGAATTGGTGCCGCGCACCACGCGTGCTCAGAGCATGGACGCGCTGTCCTCGATGGCAACGATCTGCGGCTACAAATCGGTCTTGATTGCGGCAGAGAAACTGCCACGCATATTCCCCATGCTCACGACAGCAGCGGGTACGATCACTCCGACGCGCGTATTTGTGATTGGCGCGGGAGTCGCAGGACTGCAAGCCATCGCCACCGCACGGCGGCTGGGTGCGGTTACATCCGCCTACGATCTTAGGCCGGTTGCCAAAGAGCAGGTACAAAGTCTGGGAGGACGTTTTGTCGAACTCCCCATCACGGCGAAAGACGCGCAGGACGAGCGCGGTTACGCTCGCGCGCAGGACGACAGCTTCTACCAGAAACAGCGCGAGCTTCTGGGCCAGGTTGTGCGCGACAGCGAGGTAGTCATTACCACGGCGGTCATTCCCGGCAAGAAGTCTCCGGTGCTGGTCACGGGAGACATGGTGCGGTCCATGGCTCCTGGATCCGTAATCGTTGATCTCGCTTCAGAACGCGGCGGCAACTGTGAACTGAGCCAAACCGGAAAGATTGTAGTCGAACACAACGTGACGATTGTCGGCACCATCAACCTGGCCAGTGGTGTGCCTTACCATGCCAGCCAGATGTATGCGCGGAATATTACCGCCTTTCTCCTGTACCTGATCAAAGACGGACAGCTTCAACTCAACCGCGACGACGAAATTGTCCGCGACACACTGGTGACGCACGAGGGCGAGGTGGTCAATGCTCGAGTTCGGGAATTCTTCTCGATGCCGGCGTTGGTTGCCGCGGGGGAAAGCTAAACGGCGGTGTTCGCGGATTCCTCAGTTTTCATCTAAATGATTGCCGGAGGCAAGATGGGATCGAACCTGATCAATGCGCTTTATATTTTCGTGCTGGCGGGTTTCATTGGGTTTGAAGTAATCAGGCGGGTGTCGCCTCTGCTGCACACGCCGCTGATGTCACTGACCAACGCGCTCGATGCCATAGCGGTCGTGGGCGCGATCGTGCTGGTGGGGGAGCACAAAAGCACATTTTCCACGGTGCTCGGCACCCTCGCGGTGATCGCCGCCACCAGCAATGTGGTGGGCGGATTCCTGATCACCGACCGCATGCTCAAAATGTTCAAGACCAGCCGTCCGACAAAGCCATGACGGAATTCGCGGGCAATCAGCACATCATTGAAGTCTTATACCTGATCGCAAGCATCCTCTTTATTCTTTCACTGAAGTGGATGAGTTCGCCCGGTACCGCCCGTCACGGAGTGTGGGCGGGCGAAGTCGGCATGGTGCTGGCAATCGTCGGCACGCTGTTACACCGGGGAATCGTCGATTACACATGGATCGCGATCGCGCTGGTGATCGGTTCTATTATCGGGGTGCCACTCGGCTTGGTACAGATGACCGCTGTGCCACAGCGGACGGCCCTGAGTCACGCTTTTGGCGCATTCTGCGTGACCTTGGTTGGCACCGCTGAGTTCTACCTGCGCAGCCCCAATGTTCCCCGATTCATGATGGCCGTTTTATCGATCGAGGTTATTCTCGGTTCTTTGACATTCACGGGCAGCCTGATGGCGGCGGGCAAACTTCAAGAAGTCCTTCCCCAGCGCCCAATCACATACCGGGGACAAAATGTCGTCAATCTGACGCTACTGGCCATTGCCGTGGTGCTCGCGATTTACTTGGTTTTGCATCCGGGCGACCGGCAGTTCTTTCCCTTCATTCTCGGGATTGGGTTGGCGGCCGGCGTACTGATGATCATCCCCATTGGTGGCGCGGACATGCCGACCGTGATTTCGCTGTTGAACTCGTACGCGGGACTCTCGGCGGCAGCCATGGGCTTTGTCCTTGACAGCAAACTGCTGATCATCGCGGGCGCCCTCGACGGATCTTCCGGCTTCATCCTCTCTGTAATCATGTCGAAGGCAATGAACCGGTCCTTCACTAACGTGGTGTTCGGGGCTTTTGGCCAGGTGCAAGCTTCTGCTGGCGCGGCCCAGGAAGCCAGGCCTGTCCGCAGCGCCACCGCTGAGGAGGCGGCGGCAATTCTCTCCGCTGCGAACAAAGTGGTGGTTGTCCCCGGCTATGGAATGGCCGTGGCGCAAGCCCAGCACAAGGTGCGAGAGCTATTTGACGCTCTCAGCAAGCGCGGCGTGGATGTCCGTTTTGCCATTCATCCGGTGGCGGGGCGAATGCCCGGACACATGAACGTCCTCCTCGCTGAAGCGGACATCCCGTACGACCGGTTGATGGAAATGGACGAGATCAACGGTGACTTTCCCCAGACCGATGTCGCCCTGGTGATCGGAGCGAATGACGTGACCAATCCCGCGGCGCGCACCGATGCCTCTAGCCCGATCTATGGCATGCCCATTCTCGATATCGACAAGGCCCGCACCGTGATGGTGATCAAGCGCGGCATGAGCCCTGGCTTCGCGGGTATCGACAATCCGCTTTATTACATGGACAAAACGCTCATGCTGTTTGGAGACGCAAAAGGATTTGTGGGGAATATTGTGAGGGAGTTGGGAGGAGGACACTGACGGAAAAGGTCTAAGTCGCCATCCCCGCCACCCTCGCCCGGTGCTCCTTAAGAATGCATCTGTCCATGACAACGAAAATGCCGGCTTTCCGGGCCTTCTCAGCGGCACCTTCGTTGACGACATCCTCCTGCATCCAGATGGCAGGCACTTTCAACTGAATCGCCTCGTCAATCACTTCTTCGACGAACTCCGGACGGCGAAACACATTCACGATGTCGACCTTCTCCGGGACTTGCAGCAGGGAAGCGTAAGAGCGCTCGCCCAACGCTTCCTCGATGTGCGGGTTCACGGGGATAATCCGGTATCCCTGGCTTTGCATGTATGCAGAAACGCCAAAACTAGGGCGCAGCGGGCTATCAGAGAGTCCAACGACCGCAATAATTTTGCAGCGTCTGAGCAGGTCGGCAATGGGATCAGTATTGGGGACAGTCGCCATTATGTCTAATCTATATTGTACCGGACTGAGTCGCGGCACGCTGCCGACGCGATCTCTCGCGTGCTTGATAAACGGGCAGCAATAAATCTCCAGTTCGTTTATTCTTTTCTGCCCAGCAATTCCATGGAGGCTCGCATTGATTCGACTGAAAAGTCGTGTTGTTCTCCTCGCGATCGTCGCTTTCCTATCTGTACCTGCCCTGCTCACTGGCGAACAAATCTCCGACAGCCTGTACCAGCAGCTGCAATGGCGGATGATCGGTCCGTTTCGTGGAGGACGAACCCGGGCTGTCTCCGGCGTGCCCAGCCAGCCTAACGTGTTTTACATCGGTGCGGTGGATGGCGGTGTGTGGAAGTCGGATGACTATGGCCGCACATGGAACCCGATTTTCGATAACCAGCCAACCCAGTCCATCGGTGCCATCGCGGTTGCCCCATCCGATCCCAATACCATCTACGTCGCCAGCGGCGAGGGACTGCATCGCCCCGATCTTTCGGTGGGGAACGGAATCTACAGATCGACTGATGCGGGCAAGACCTGGACGCACTTGGGGCTTGAGCAGGGGCAACAGATTCCAGCCCTCGTGGTTGATCCCGGGAATCCTAAACGGCTGTTCGCTGCAGTGCTCGGCCGACCTTACGGCGCCAGTGATCAACGCGGTATTTTCCGCTCAACGGACGGCGGCGAGAGCTGGCAGAAGGTTCTTTACAAAGATCAAAACACCGGAGGCTCTGATGTCGAAATCGATCCCTCCAATCCCAATGTGATTTATGCATCGTTATGGGAGGAGCGCCTGGGCCCATGGGAAGACAAGAATGGCTTTAGTGGCACCGCGGGTGGCTTGTTCAAATCTAGCGATGGAGGCAACACCTGGAAACAGTTGAACCAGGGGCTGCCTAAAAATCTGGTCCAGATTAATGTAACCGTGGCGCCAAGCCAACCCAACCGGCTATACGCAACGTTTTCGACCACCAGCCCCACAGAATACGCTTCCGGCAAGGGTCTCGGCTTCTATCGCTCTGACGATGGCGGGGAGACCTGGTACAACCCCACGGGCGATCCGCGGCCGGCATACAAGATCGGCGGCGGCGACCTTCCGATCCCCCGCGTTGATCCCAAGAATCCGGATGTGGTCTATACCGCGAGCCTGGTGACCATGAAGTCGACGGATGGCGGGAAGACGTGGACAAGCTTGCGCGGAGCGCCCGGCGGCGACGACTACCAAAACCTTTGGATCAATCCCAACGATCCCAAGATTATTCTGCTCGTCGCCGACCAGGGAGCGCTTGTCACCACCAACGGTGGCCAGACGTGGAGCTCGTGGTACAACCAGCCCACGGCTCAGCTTTACCACGCGATTGCGACGAATACATTTCCGTACCGGGTCTGTGGAGGGCAACAGGAGAGCGGGTCCGTGTGTACTCTCAGCCGCGGGAATGACGGAGAAATCACGTTTCGCGACTGGCACCCTGTGGGCGTGATCGAGTACGGCTACGTTGCGCCCGACCCGCTCGATCCTGATGTTGTCTACGGCGCGGGCCGTACCGAGGTTTCCAAGTTTCACTGGTCAACGGGTCAAGTCCAGAACATCACGCCCATCCCGATTAAAGGCGATTACCGCGCCGACCGCACTGAGCCGATTATGTTCTCGCCGCTGGATCCGCACACGCTCTTCTACGCCGCTAACGTGCTCTTCAAGACGAGTGACGGCGGGAGTACCTGGCAGACCATTAGTCCAGATCTGACGCGGGAGAATCCCGGAGCGCCGCCCAGTGTGAGCGATGTGCTGTCGTTGAATCCTAATGCCGCGAAACAGCGCGGCACGATTTACTCGCTGGCCCCATCGCACAAAAGTCCCAACACGATTTGGGCCGGCACGGATGACGGTCTGATTTGGATTACCCGGGACAGTGGCAAGAATTGGACCAACATCACGCCGAAAGAGTTGACGCCCTGGAGCAAGGTGAGTCAAATTGATGCCTCGCACTTCGACGATCAAACTGCTTACGCATCGGTCAGCCGTTTCCGTATCGACGATCTCCGGCCTTATATCTTTCGCACCCACGATGGCGGAAAGAGTTGGCAGTTAATCACCACTGGCTTGCCTGAAGACGCTCCCGTCAACACGGTTCGTGAAGATCCCGAGCGCAAAGGAATGCTGTTCGCGGGCACGGAATCCGCTGTTTGGATTTCATTTGACGATGGTGACCACTGGCAGTCGTTGCAATTGAACTTGCCCCATACCTCAATGCGCGACCTTTGGATCCACGACGGCGATCTTATTCTCGCCACCCATGGACGCTCGTTTTGGATCCTGGATGACATTAGCCCTTTGCGTCAGCTCAACGGTTCAACGGCGAATGCAGTCCACCTGTTCGAGCCAGCCACGGCTTACCGCGTTCGCCGCAGCACCAATACCGACACCCCTCTTCCGCTTGACGAACCGGCGGGGCAAAATCCACCTGATGGCGCGGCCATCGATTACTACCTTCCTCAAACTGTCAGCGGTCCCGTCACGCTGGAGATTGCGGATCCCCAAGGAAAAGTAGTTCGCCGATATTCCAGCGCGGACAAGCCGGAGGTCACCGAAGAAGAGCTGCGAAAACAGGTCATCCCGCTGTACTGGATTCGCATGTCGAAAACTCTCCCCGGCGATGCCGGAGTGCACCGCTGGGTTTGGGACCTGCACTACACCACACCGCTCTCGAGCCGGCATGAATTCCCCATCGCCGCCGTGCCGCATGACACGCCGCGGCTTCCGCTCGGACCACTAGCTGTCCCCGGTCAATACACGGTCAGGCTCACCGCCGCAGGCCAGACTCTTACTGTGCCCTTGACCGTCCGGATCGATCCCCGGGTGCACACGCCCGCGGAAGGCATTCAGCAGGAATTCAACCTGGAATTGCGTCTGGCCAACGCCTTAACGCACAGCTCGATAGCACTGCTCCAGGTCCGTTCGCTGCGCGACCAGATTCAGCAATCATCGAGCAAGGCGAGCGGCGCGGTCGCGGAGGCCGTCAAGAAATTCCAGGCGGATCTAGGGCTCATTCTCGACGGCCTGGCGGCTCCAGCCTCAGGGAAACCGGTGCCTGGCTTGAGCGCCATCACGCAAAACATAAGCACTCTGTACGGAATGGTGGGGCAGAGCGATGCCGCGCCTACATCCGCGCAAATGCAGGCCGTCAAAGATACCGAACACGACCTCTCTGTGGTGATGAATGGATGGGATCAATTCAGGAAGATTCGTCTTCCGGCGATGAACCGCCAACTGCAGGATGCGGGCCTTCCGCCGGTCCGACTTGAAATGAAACCCCAAGCCGGTGAGTCGGAGGGCGACGAAGAATAGGCTAGGGCTATTGCCTGACGTTCAGCTTTTGGACGTCGCACGCCGCTGGCCTATGGTGTTTGCGGGAGGCCCAGCGACGCGGCAATCTTGTTTTTGTATTCGCGCGCTTTCCCGATCGCCTGTTGCTCATCAACAGTCAACAGCTTTCGATCGCGCATTACGAACCGGCCTCCAATGACTACCGTCTCCACGTCGCTGGCCTTTAGCGCGTAAGCCAATTGCGCATAAACGTCGTACATGGGCACGGCGTTGGGCACGTCCAAATTAATTAGCAGCAGATCTGCCTTCTTCCCGGGCTCCAGCGATCCGATCTCCTTGTCCATGTGGAGGGCGCGGGCGCCTTCAATAGTCGCCATCGCGACCACTGCTTTCGCGTTCAGCGCCAGCGGGTTCATGCGGGTGATCTTCGCTAGTTTCGCCGCGAGATCCATTTCCTCCATGATGTCGAGATCGTTGTTGCTGCCCGCGGGACCGTCCGTTCCAAGGCCAACCGCGACACCGGCAGCTCTCATGTCCGGCACTGGCGAAACGCCGCTCGCCAGCATCATGTTGCTGGATGGGTTGTGCACGCAACCCGCTTGCCGCTGAGCCAGCGTCTTCTGGTCCGCGGCATCAACAAAAATGCAGTGCGCCGCGACTATATCGGGTCCGAGCACTCCAATTCTTTGCAGGTATTGCACCGGCGAAGCGCCGTTCTGGCGTTCGCTGTCGTCCCATTCTTTCTTCATTTCGGCAACATGAATCAGGATGGGCGCGTGATGCTTCCTAGCAAGCGCGGCAGAATCCTGGAGGGTTTTACGCGAGCAGGTGTAAATAGAATGAGGCGCAACCGCCGCATGGATCAGTGGGTCGCCTCGCCATCGATCCAGAAACTCCTCCGTGTAGCTCTGCATTTCCGCTTCGTTCTTGTTGTCCGGTGCAGGGAAGTCGATCCAGGTTTCTCCCAGTACACCGCGCATCCCCGCCGCTTTGGTCTCTTCCGCCACGGCATCCTCGAAGTAGTACATATCCGCGAAGGTGGTGACGCCGGAACGAATCTGCTCGGCGGCGGCCAGTCGCGTCCCCCAGCGCACGAACTCCTGGTTAACGTTCTTGGCCTCCGCAGGAAAAATGTATTTATGAAGCCAATCGTCGAGCGTGACGTCATCATGCAATCCGCGGAATAGCGTCATGGGGACGTGCGTGTGGCCGTTGACGAATCCCGGCAAAACCAGCTTGCCGGCTGCATCAATCCTTTGCATCGGCGAATACTTGGCCAAAAGGTCGACACGCGGACCGACCGCGACAATGGAGTCGCCTTTCACGACGACAGCGCCGTCGTTGTAAATCGCACGGTTGCCATTCATGGTGATCACAGTGCCCCCGACCACCATGAGGTCCACGCTTGCTTTGGTCTGGCTGTGTGCGACAACCGGATTAGCTAGGAGAGCAAGCCACACTACGACGGCAGTCCATCGAAGAACCGCAATGTGCACAGGCTGACCCCTTCAGAGGAGTTGAAACCAGTTGAGACGAGATGTTCAGGACAGATGCCGCTGCCGACAGCCGGACGTATCGGTTCTGGCCCGAGTTCAGTGCGCTGGAACCGCTACCCCTTCACAATCTTTTTTGCGCCTGGATCCCACACCGCAATGCTCTTGTTGAAGTATGCGAAATTGGCCAAATGACAGCCAATGGCGGCATTATTCCCGAATACCTCGTTTTCCACTACCGGCTTGCGGCTCCGCACGGCATTAAAGAAATTGGTCTCGTGATCGACGAGATCGCTGTAGCTTTTGGGCACGGTAAAGACCTCGCCCTCTTCATCCACCTTGTAGGTCAGCGGTGCGGGAAGCGGGTGCTGCTTTTCCCATTCATCCAGGTATTGCTGGCGCATGGCTTCTGGCCACCCGAAAATCGAATATCCTTCGGGCTGTGGGCGCGTGTCCTGGGGCGTGTAGGTGAGCGTGGAGTCTTTAATGACAAGAGTTCCCTCCGTCCCGTAGAACGCGATGAACTCTCCACCTTCATTATTCAGGTTGCAACGAATATAGGTGCGGAAGTCAGGATAGTCGTAGAACGTTTCGATGAGATCCGGGAAGTCGCGACCATCCTTCCAGCGGAACAGCCCGCCCGCCGACTGGGCTCGGGACGCGACCGTGTTCGTGCCGGTGATGAAATGAATGCCAGAGATCAGATGCACGAACAAGTCACCGGCCAGCCCTTCTCCATAATCGCTAAAGCAGCGCCAGCGGAAGAATCGAATGGGATCGAACGGCCGCTTCGGCGCGCCATCCAGGAATGCATTCCAGTCGATCGTCTGCTCACTGGCGTTCGGCGGGACGGGATAAACCCAGGCGCCACTGGCCGAATTGCGGTCCCAATAGGCAACGATGTTGAATACCTTTCCCAGTTTTCCGGAATCGTATATTTCTTTTGCCTTCGCGTAGAGAATCGAACTCACGCGTTGACTCCCCACCTGTATGATGCGGCTGTTCTTCTGCGCAGCTGCCATGATGGCGAAGCCATCCTCGACAGTGTGAGACATCGGCTTCTCGCAATACACGTCCTTGCCGGCCGCGCAGGCATCCTCTACTACCTTGCGGTGCTGATGATCCGTAACGGCGACGATGACCGCGTCAACATCCTTGCGGTCCAGAATCTCCTTGTAGTTGCGGGTGGCGGGGACAATCTTCTTTACCGACTCTTGCGCCGCCTGGTGACGCGAGTCATACAGGTCGCAAACTGCCACGCATTCAATGCCCGGCACCAGGAGCGACGCCTTCAGCAGTTCACAGCCGCGCACGCCGGTGCCGATGGATGCGAAGCGCACCGTGTCACTGGGTGCAAATGGCATGGGAGACGCCAGAAGGGAGGCCGGCTCCAGCATCGTAACTTTCGCGATCGCGCCCGCTGCGGCGGTCGCAGTACCTATCCGGATGAACTGCCGGCGAGTTAGGTCACTGGGACGCATCAAATGAGAGCTCCTTGAGGAAAAGTGAAATTGCAGTTTCTGCCGATGGCCGTGCTGCCGTTCGTTGTGGAAAAACGATTATGCCATGCCACCCGTTGCAAGTGCGAGATAAAGGAAATCCGATAGGCCTCGTGCTGTGATCTTAGCGCCAACCGGCCGATCGTGATCAGGTCTATTCCCGGCAAAATCGTACCGACGGAAGCGGCTAATGCCACTTAGCTTCGCCTTCGATCAGAGTGACGTAGCGGTTCAGGGGGAGATCCGTGTAGCGGTCGACCGCGCTGCTGGGGGCGGGCCATTTTACTTCCACCCAGTCAATTTTCCTTCTCTTGCCGATGCCCAGCACCAGGCGCGGGTCGCACGATGAGAGAAAGCTGCCCCCCCCGCTTTTCATTCTGCGTCGTTTCAGATCGCCCGTCTGGTAAGTAATGCGAGCACCCACCGCATCCCGGTTGGATTTTTTTCCAATCAGGCTCAGCCCCAGCCAGTTATTCTGACGGCCTGCGTTGTTGCGCAACAGCACAGGTGAGCCGTCATTAATAGACAGCAGCAGGTCGAGTCCGCCGTCATTGTCGAAGTCGCCCGCCGCCATGCCACGGGCGGATAGCGGCTGAGAAAAGATGGGACCGCTTTGTGCGCTGACATTTTCAAATCCCCGGCCGGTGTTTCGAAACAAGAGCGGAGGTTCCTTGTACTTCACCTGGCTGTGGACGCGCTCGATCAGGTCGTCGGGATTGCCGTTGGCAAGGAAAATGTCCAGGTTGCCATCGTTGTCATAGTCCAGGAACTTCAGTCCCCAACCGCTCAGCAGCCTCGTGGCCATTGCGATGCCTGTGGCTCCCGCCTGGTCATCGAAGGTCTCGTCATGATTGTTCTGATAGAGCGAGTACATCTCGCGATCGATATTCGCGACGAACAGGTCCATCCAGCCGTCCTGGTTGTAATCCGCGGAATCCACGCCCATGCCGGATCGGGGGCGGCCATCGGCGCTATAGGCGACGCCTGCCTGTTCCCCAATCTCATCGAAGCGGCCTCCGCCCCGATTCATGAACAGGAAGTTTCGCACTGTGTCGTTGGCCACGAACAGGTCCATGCGTCCGTCATTGTTCAGATCGGTCGCGACCACGCCCCAAGCCTTTCCTGATTGCCCAGCAATCCCGGACGACTTGCTCACATCTGTGAAGGTTCCGTCGCCATTGTTGTGGAACAACCAACTGGAAGTCGGCGCGTACAAGTGGGGAATGCAATACCCGCGCTGCGCATCTTCGCCGCCACCGCACGCCTTGTTTTCCGCCTTCGAAAACTTCACGAATTGGCACACAAAAAGATCGAGCTTGCCGTCGTTGTCATAGTCGAACCATACCGCGCTCGATGACCACCCCGGCGCCGCGACGCCCGCCTTCTCGGTCATGTCAGAAAACGTTCCGTTACCATTGTTGTGATAAAGAATGCTGCGGCCGTATTGCGTGACATACAAATCGGGTAGGCCATCGTTGTCGTAATCACCGACTGCGACACCCTGCCCATAGCCGCCTCCCGCGACCCCTGCCGCTTCCGTGACATCCGTGAAGGTACCGTCGCGATTGTTCCGGTACAGCGCATTCCGCAGCGGTACAGCAGGGTTGAAGAAGTCGCACTTACCGCTGTTCACCAAGTAGATATCCATCCATCCGTCATTGTCGTAATCCAGAAACGCGCATCCCGGACCGGTAGTTTCCGGCAAGTAGCGCTCGGGTGATCTGCCGCTGACGTGAGTCCATGTAATTCCACTCGCAGCGGCCGGCACTACTTCAAAAGCGTAGGCGGGGCTGGGAAGTGCGCGGGCCAGCGCGGCAAATGGTCGCACCGCCATCGTTCCCAGCAGTCCCGAGATGAATTGCCGGCGAGATGCGGTCAGCAGGGAACCGAATTGTGTGGATGATTTCGTGGCGACCCTAACCTGAAGTTCTCATCACGCACGAGTGGAACGGCATTCTCCTACTGCGGTGCTGGCGTCGCCTGGCCCTCTTGAGCCGGTGGGCGGGGCGTCTCCGATTCCTTGGTCATTTGCCGGTGAATAGCGAATTCGCGGTCGGCATCCTGCTTGCGTCCGCTGCGGCTGTACGCGGTCGCCAGGCTGTAATGAATCGCGGGATTTCCGGGCTCAAGCTTGGCGGCGCTTTGCAGGGGCGCGATGGCGTCGGAGAACTTGCGAGCCGAAATCAGGCTGTCTCCCCAGCCCAGGAATGCGTCGCCAAACCCGGGATCCAACTGGGACGCCCGGGAGAAATGTGCGCTGGCCTCTTCCCACTGCTGGGATTGCCGGGCCAGTTCGCCTAATACATATTCCGCCCCCGCATTAGACGGATCGACCTTGAGTTCCTGCTCCATCTCGCGTTTCGCTTCCTCGGCTGCCGCTGCCGAAGCATCCGGCTTCGACAGCAGTAATCTGCCCAGGCGGAAGTGGATACCAGGCAGCTTCGGATCTTGTTGCAGAATCCAGCGGTACTCTTTGGCCGCTTCCTCCCACTTGCCTTGCATCTCCAGTGCTTCTGCATTCAGTTCATGTGCCTGGTACGACTGTGGCGCGTTCTGCGCCAGTTCTTGGGCCGCCAGCGTGGAAAGATCCGAATAAGCGTGGACGGCTACATACAGAACTTCGGGATCGTGCGGGAAATCGTGGGTCAGCGTCTGCAGGAACGTGACCGCGTCCGCGGGACGGTTCAGGGTCATGGCGCAGTGCACCCCATCCAAACCGATGCGCCGTTTGAGTTGATTTTCCGTGGTGGGCTGCCGGAGAGAGGCCTTGAGCCCCGGAAGGGCCTCGGCACAATGACCGGTTTCAGCGAGATCTACGCTGTTGGCGCGCGCGGTAGCTTTCTGCTGTGCCTGGGGTTTCCCATCTACCTGTGCGGGAGAAGCAGCGGCGAGAAGGATCACTAGAGCTACTGTGAGACCTGGGTACGGGTACATAGCGAGACAACAATCTTACAAGGACGGCGGGCGTTTTGGGCGCCTGCCGTCCTTGCGGGGTGAGCAACGGGCAATCAGAAGTAGAACTTCACAGCGAACTGGATCTCTCTCGGATCCTGGCTCGCGGTAATCAAGCCGTTACTTGTGTTGGGGTGTGCGAAGTTGGGGTGATTGAGTGAGTTTAGGAAATCTGCGCGGAACTGAAACCGCATCGATTCGCTAAGCGGAAAGTTCTTCTGCAAGCTTACATCCAGGTCGGTATAGCCGGGCCCAATGACCGGACCCTGCGCGGGACAGTTGCCAAAAGTTCCGGGCGCGGGTGCCGTCGCGAATGATGGATCGAACCATAACAAGCCGTTGGCACTTGTGGTTTTCGGGTAGCGCAGCAATGCATCATTGCAGTTGAAGCGCGGACCCGGGGAGCCGGTCCCAGAGTTGTCCGGTCCATACATGGCCAGCGGGAACCCGGTGTGCCAGGAAAGGATCGGGTTAATCGACCAGTTGCCTACCACGGCGTTTGCCACCGCGGGCAAGTCTCTGCCAAATTGCTTACCGCGGCCGATGGGCAATTCGTAGACCGCGTAGGCGCTTAATACGTGCTTGGAATCCCAGTAGCACTGCGCCCATTCCGCACGCGGGTCATAGAAGTTTTGGAAATAAGGTGACGACGGCGTGGTTTGGGTGGTGTTGCTCCAAGTCCCAAAATATCCGCTGTTGTCCGTCATGCACTTGGAGAAGGTGTAGGAAACCTGGGTTTCCAGACCGTGACTGAAGCGCTTCTGCAGGACGGTCTGCAGAGCGTTGTAGCGCATGTTTCCGTTTGAGTTTGTCAGCTTCACGGCGCCAAACCCGTTGGGGCCGAAGGTGGGGGAAGTTGCCGTCGAGCCGTTCACTCCTACCGGGTTTTGACCGCCAACGAATGGGCTCGGTGTCACTGTTCCATCCGAGTGCAATTGTCCCTGTGTCAACCACTGGGGAACCATCAGGTGGGTTCCATGCTGGCCGACGTAGCCGAGTTGAAAAGTTGTGTCATTCGCAATCTGATGTTGGAATGTCAGATTCCACTGTTGTGCCATGGCCGGCCGCACCGTCGAGTTCCACGCCAGCATGGTGGCTCCGATGAATGGGTTTCCACCCACCACGGAGCCCGCGACTGGACCCGCCTCAGTAGTGAAGGGCGCGCCGCCGGTTGTAAGAGTGTTGATAGCCTGGCTCTGCGGTGGAGTGTTTGGTGGATTCTGGGTCAGCCGCAGGTTGGTCCCAGTACCCTCAAGATAAGAGGAAATCGTGTACGCGCCCCGAATTACGGTTTTGCCGCCGAATGCCGCGGGCGTCCACGCGAAGCCGATGCGAGGTTGGAACGCCGGCAGACCGTAGTCGCTGCTGTAGAGCCCGGAACTGAATCCGTTGCTCCCGACGCCTACTACGGGCGTATTGCCGGGATATTGAAGCGCTCCGGTCAGTATGTTGATGTTCACCTGGCGATTGTCAGTTTCCGTCCACGGTGTGACGGCTTCATAGCGAAGTCCCAGGTTCAGCGTTAGAGAATTTGTCACGCGCCAGTTGTCCTGGACATAACCCGCGTAAAGCCAGTTCCGCTGGTGCCATCCACCCCCGCCAGAAGTTACACCGTGGCCCACGAGGTTCGGCAAGCCAAGAGCGAAGTCCGCGCCCGCGGCTGCATTCAAGACGTCGCCGCTCGCCCCCACCGGTGCCGAGTATTGTCCGTTATAAAGCAGCATGCCCAGTTCGCCGCCGTTTCCCGCGTAGAACACATTGACTCGGTAGCGGTTCATCTGGAAGCCAGCCTTGATTACGTGCCGGCCATGGGTGTAGATCAGGTTGTCGTTGAATTGAATTACGGTGGACGCAAAATTCTCCAGCGTGATCGCTTGCCCCAGATTGTTCAGAGTGCCGCCGGGTTGGTTGGTAATGGTGCCACCACCAAAGCTGAACAGAGGCAACCCGGCTGAAGTGACGCCCGATATTCCCAGCCCCGAGGCCAGTGCTCCAACTTCAGAGGGGAATGTGAAATTGTTGTTGACGAAGTAAACGTAGTTGACACCGAAACGCGCATCGTTCAGCAGGTTGGGACTGATGGTGTGCGTCCATCCGGCGGCTGTGTTGTATAGCCGCGCGACCGACACCTGCTCACCCAGCAGTGCTACCGAGTTGGTGTTCGGATCGTGTTGATATCCTTCCGAGTAGCGCAGGAAGATGCGGTCCTTCTCCGACAGGTTGAAGTCAAGCTTGACGTCTCCCTGATCGCTATTGAACTGCTGCCCGATCAAATTCACAGCTTGCCCGAAACCATTCGGCAATGTTGCGCTGGCCCGGGGATAGAGCGAAGAAGTGCCCAACTTGGTGAAGGCCGGGTTGAGCATGTTGGTTGGAATGATGTTTCCGGCAAAAGGTGTTCTTGCCGAGGGTGCGACCAGTGAACAGGGAGTTCCGTTTACCCCGGTATTGGGAGCGCAGGGATTGTAAAGTTGCACTCCTGTGGCCAGCAGGGAACTGAAATTTCCCCCGATTTGCGCGGGAGTCAGAACTGTAATCGTTGAAGCAGCAGGTGGATGATCAAGCCGCCCACCCTGGTAGTCGGCGAAAAAGAAAATCTTGTTCTTGATGATGGGTCCGCCGAATGTGCCGCCGAACATGTTCCAACGCAGTTCTGGCTTGGGGAGCACTCCTGTGGTGCCGCGTGTGAGCCCATTTTCCCACCGGTTCGCGTTGAACACGTCATTGCGGAAGAATTCGAAGACGTCGCCATGATAGCTATTGGTCCCGGATTTCAGCGTCGTATTGACGATGCCTCCCTGGAAGTTTCCAAATTCCGCGGAAGCGTTCTGCGTGATGAGGTTGAATTCCTGAATTGCATCCGGGGAAGGTGTCAGTCCAAGCCGGTTCTCCGAAACCTGGTTATTGTCGATTCCGTCGAGCAGGAAGTTGTTTGCCTGTTCGCGATTGCCGTTGATGTAGGGACGCCCGCCGCCTTCGGCAGTGTTGGAGCCAAGGTTCAGGCTGGCGGCATCCACCGTGACTGCCCCCGGAGCCAGCAATGTCAGTTGGACAGGATTGCGAGTCGCGAGCGGCAAATTATCGTTCGTACGGGAGTCGATAATTGTGTCGACTTCGGTGGTTTCCGTTTTTAGAACCGGGGCTGCCGCCGCGACTTCCACCGTCTCGGTCACCTGACCGACTTTCATCTGCACGTCAATGCGCGCCGTCTGGTTCAGCACTACCGTAAATGGGGGATGGACGACCGTCTGAAAGCCAGGCGCATTTACCTTTACTTCATAGCTTCCCACCGGCACACGATTCAGGTTGTAGCTGCCAGAGTCATTGGTTTTGGCCGACCAGACGGTCCCGCGCTGGCTGTCGGTGGCGGTTACGGTGGCGCCCGAAATGGGTGCCCCGCTGGGGTCGGTGACAGTCCCCACGATCGCGGCAGTAATCTCTTGCCCCATCGCGCTGCTGAGCAGGCCTGATAAGACCAGGCAGAGCAGTATGGGAAACCCCACTCGCAAGAAAAGGCTCCTTCGCATCACAGACCTCCTGAGCATTCACACTAAAAAAACTGTTGTGAACTCTTGGTCGCAATGCTATATAGCAGATGACGGCTGTGGGTCAAGCAGAAAATGTTCAAAACGGGAAAAATTTGACAATTGATTGTCCCGGGCCTGCGCTATAGCAGCGTCATGTGCTCTATATCGGTTGCCGGGATCTCCGTTTTATGAGAAAGGGCAGACAGCGTGTTTATGCGCTTCTGCCCCAGTCAGTGGGTTGCTAACTGCAATAACGATTTTGCAGAACGGCAGTAGGCCGCTATATATGGGTGGAAGTCATAGCGGAGACAGAGGTCGGCGAGCGGGGCCATGGAACCCCAAGCATTGCAGGCGAACACAGCTCTATAGCGGAAGGCCCGCAAGATATATTGAAAGGGCGTCGGAGTAGGCATGGGCAAGAACAACGGGAACGGGATTCCGGCTTATCGCAGGATTCAAAGCGCCATTCTGAAGCGCGTAGAGTCAGGAAGCCTTAAGCCTGGGGATCCGGTTGATTCTGAACGGGAACTGGCCAGAATTCATCGCGTCAGCCTGATGACCGCGCGCCACGCACTGGCCGCGCTGGAACAGGAAGGGGTGGTGGAAAGGCGGCAGGGGGTCGGCACATTTGTGGCGCCTCCAAGGATTCATTTCAACAAGCTCGTCAGTTTCAGCAACCAGATGGCGGTTCGCAACCTCTCGGCTTGCTCCAAGATTTTGTGCTTTAGTTCAATCAAGGAACCCGAACTCGCGGCCAGACTCTCCCTGGAACCTGCTCGTCCTCTCTTAAAGCTTGAGCGCCTGCGCGAAGGTGGAGGGGAGCCCTTTGCTATTGAGACCTGCTATTTATCGGCGGAAGATTTCCCCGATCTCCATTCCGCCGCACTGCAGCGTGGGTCGTTGTTTTCTGCTCTGGAGAACGACTACGGAGTCGAGTTGTCGCACGCCGATGAAGAAGTGGATGCTACGGTGGCTGATCCGCGGACAGCTCGCTTGCTCGCCATCGCTCGTGGCCAGCCAGTGCTGAGGATCCGCCAGGTGATTTATTCCAAGACCGGCAAAGCGACAGTGTATGTCCTTGGGCTCTACCGATCGGACCGGCATACTTTGTTGATTCGTCGCTACCGGTAGCCGCAAACTATTTCAGCGGGATTTCACTCAGCTCTTACGGCTCAAGCTTCATGCGCCGCATAATCTCCGTAAAGCGCGGGTCGGAGCGCAACACATCGTAGGCACGATCCACCTTCAGGTAAATCAGGGAGCTGGTACGCTCATCGTATGCCTTGTTGAGCCAGCGGAAGGCCTCGTCTTTGTCGCCCACGCTCGCATACACTCCGGCGATTTCAAGCGGCGAAACATATTCCTGCCGCGACAGTTCGAGAAGGTGGTTCAGAATCTGGGATGCCTGCTCCTTCTGGCCCGCCGCGGCATCAGCTCGCGCCAGATAGGCTTCGGCAACCGGGTCGGCTTGCGAGAGCTCTACGCCTTTCTGAAATTCCTGCAGTGCCTCTGGGTAACGTTTTTCGTACTGATATGCCAACCCAAGGACCCGGTGTGCCAGAAGAAAGTTGGGGTCCAGCTCGAGTGCGCGGCGGCAGTTTGGTATTGCATGCTCGTAATCACGGGCCATCATGTAATGCCAGCCCATATGCTCGTTCATGACGGTATCAGTTGGAGCAAGTTCCAAAGCGCGCTTGGCCTCCGCCAGCGACTCCTGTGTTCGCCCAAGGGCCGTGAGTTCGTGGGAGTACCAGTGGTGTGCCGTATCGTATCCGGGATTCAAATTGATCGCGGTCTTGAACTCCTCTTCGGCCCCCGCCCAATCCCAATCGTAGGTGAAGTGAATGTAGGCGAGCGAAGTATGTGCCTCGGCCAGCGTGTCATCAATAGCCAGCGCCTGCTGGGCAGCAGCGCGCGCCTTCGGCATTGCCTCCCGTGGAGGCAGAATGCTGTACCCGTACGATCCCGCGAGAAGGTAAGAATCCGCCAGGCCCGCATATGCGAGTGCGTAATTGGGATCGTTCTGAATGGCCTGCTCAAAATAGTGAAGGCTTTTCTTCACTCCATCCGCGCTCCGCTTATTCCAAAAGAACCGACCGTGTAGGTACAGCTGATAGGCCTCTCCGCTGCCGGTCGCCGCTCGGGTGAATCGCCGCCTTTCGTCGTCTGTCGATCTGACAGTGAGCGCGTTGGCAAGTTCCTGGGAGATTGAATCTTCCACCTGGAACATATCGACGAAGTTTTCGTCGAACTTTCCCGCCCAGATTACCTCGCCATCCGATACCCTTAGCAAACGGGCGGTTACGCGCGTGCGCTCTCCGATGCGCTGAACACTGCCCTCCATCACCGATTCCACTCCCAGTTGCCGGCCCGCGGCAATAGGGTCCTCCGCGGTCGCATATTTGCGCACGGCACCCACCGGACGTACCACGAGTTGATGCAAATTCCCCAGCCTTGTGATGAGCGCGTCCGCCAACCCCAAGCCGAGGTATTCGTCATCCGGGGCGGGGTCAAGAGCTTGAAATGGAAGGATGGCAACTGATCTGGCGGATGCGCGAACTGCCGTCGACCTTGGGCCGACGTGTGACCAGAGATAGATGACTGCGCCCGCCAGCAGAACTATTGTCGCCGTTACCCAAGCGATCCGCCGATACGAAGATGTGCTGGTCGCGCCCGCAGTGCGACTTGGGAGTGAAGTTATCCCGGTCCGGTCTTCCTCCCTGGACCCTACTCCGGGAATACCACCGGCGGGAGTAGCGATGTCGGGGCTGTCCGTTGCGGGCGTACTTACGGCGGAAGTGAACGCTGTGCTGGGTGCTTCGTTTTCAGGGCTCTCATCGCATTCCGTCACGGCCCCATGAAAGCGGTAGCCCTTTCGCGGGACCGTCTCGATATAGGGCTGCCGGTCCTCGGCATTACCAAGAGCCTTCCTCAGCAACGAAATATTGACCGTGAGGTTTGTCTCTTCAACAAAGCTGTCCGGCCAAACCGCTTTCATCAACTCGTCTCGGGTAATCAAGTGACCTGCGTTTGCCACCAGGTAAACAAGAATGTCGAAGGTCTTGGGTTGTAAGGGGACAGGCGTGCCGTTGCGCAGCAGAAGGTTCTCCTCCGGGTAGAGGCGAAAGGCGCCAAAGCGAAAGTGCTTCGTTTTCAGAGCCATGAAAACCTTCGCTGGGAGTCCCAAGAATCTCCCAACAAGTCCTTAATGTGTTTCAAAGGATAGGAAACAGACAGTTGTGACTTAATCCCCGAGTATGGGCCGGAAGGTTGGCAACGCTCGCCCGTAGCGGCTTACATCCGGTTAACAGCTCGCAACATTGTAACTGAAATTGAGAGATCCGCTGAAACGGCTCCCCCGCTTGTTACAGAAACAGGCCGGCTTTCCGGTGACACACAATCCCTAGCAATTCCCAGTTCCTTCCCAAGGACAAGAAAAGCCCTCTTCCGCTACTTTCGCTCACGTCAGATCACAGGCCGCTAGCCCCTCCCCAGGTGTGGCGCCATACATCAGGTCCCAAACTCGGCCTTCGGGTCAAAGAAACAAGGAGAGAGATCAATGAAAAGCAATACCCTGTCCGTCAAACTCGCAAAGGCGATGTTGGCCTTTGCCGCAGCCCTCCTGCTCGGCATGCCTGCCTGGGCTCAGGAGCCGGCTAACTACAGCTTCCAGACCTTTATCTATCCGGGCGACACTTTCACTCAGACCCTCGGCATCAACAATGCCGGAAAGATCGCTGGCTATCACGGCGCGAACATCAACAAAGGTTTTACCTTGATTCCGCCCAATAGCTTTACCAATGAGAACTTCCCGCAATCAGCGCAGACCCAGGTGATCGGCATCAACAACACGACCGGCACCGCGGGATTCTATGTTGATAAATCCGGCGTGACCCACGGGTTTCTCGATTACAACGGCAAGTTCACCACCGTTGATTTTCCCGGCACTACGTTCAACCAACTGCTGGGATTGAACGATCACAATCAGGCGGCCGGGTACTATGCCGATGCCGACGGTAATGACCACGCCTACGTTTATGCAAAGAATGGCGGGATTTTCGAAGTATTGACCATCCCGGGAGCGGTGAGCGCGCAAGCCACGGGAATTAACAATACGGGAGTCATTACCGGTTTCTACATCGATGCCGCGGGCGTAAACCATGGCTTCATGTTGAACGCGGGCACCTTCACGAAACTCGACTTTCCCGGTGCGGCTTTCACCCAGGCTTTGGGCCTGAACAACAAGGGTAATGTAGTCGGCTTTTGGATGGACGCGGGTGGCGCCAGCCACGGCTGGACCTACAATGTTGGCAATACTAAGCAGTTTGCCACCGTGGACGATCCGGATGGTTTGGGCACCAGCCTTATCAATGGGATCAACGATCTCGGACAGTTGGTCGGGTTCTACGTTGACGCCCAGGGCAACACCGACGGTTTCGAAGCCACGCCCCAGTAGTCAGGCAAGGGTTCGAGTATCCCCGCGTGAACCCATGCTGCAAGCATCGCCCGGCTGTGCCACAGCCGGGCGATTTTTCTTGGCCGCTCAGTGTTTATTTTCCGCCACTTGGAAGAACCGCCACTTCCGTCATTGCAATTTTCTGATCCAGAATTGCGGCTTTGCCCTAATCCCGTGCATCTGATGCTGGGTGCGGACGAGACAATGCCACATTACCGACTCATGGGCTCGTTCTAGGGTCTTTTCCGCTATCGTCGATCAATGCCATTGCAAGTCGGAGGTACCACGGTGCTTGCTGCCGAACGGACGGTTGCAGTTCAAAACGACCTGTTAACGCGAATCGCGCACGCTCGTGCGCTGACCGATGAGCTGTTTCAGGTAGTAAAGCCGGACGCGCTTTACGATCGCCCCATTCCCGAGCGGCATCGTATGGTTTTTTACATCGGGCACCTGGAAGCCTTCGACTGGAACCTCTTGCGGGAGAGGGCATTGAAGCTCACTCCCTTCAGCCCTGCGTTCGATCGCCTGTTCGCGTTCGGAATCGATCCCGTAGGCGGTGGTCTGCCCACCGATGAGCCGCAGGATTGGCCGCGCCTCGAAGACGTGCTTGCGTATCGCAAACGAATACGCGACGTTCTCGACGAGGGCCTGGATTCGGCCGTCTCGTCGGGACGAGATGATGGAGAGTTTTCGCTGAGCCTCTTGTTGAATGTTGCTATCGAGCATCGGCTCATGCATGCGGAGACTTTGGCATACATGTTGCACCGACTGCCATTGGACAAGAAGGTAAGTGGATTGCGTCTCGCTGCTGCGGGCGGCGCGGCTCCGTCCCACGCTCTGATCGAGATAGCTGCAGGGACCGCTACTCTCGGCCAGCCGACAGCTAAGGGCTCGTTCGGTTGGGACAATGAGTTCGAAGAAAATGCGGTTCACGTTTCTGAATTCCTGATCGACAGATACAAAGTTACGAACGGTGACTGGCTCGAATTCTTGTCGAGCGGTGGTTACGCGAATCGCTCGCTCTGGGGCAGCTCTGCCTGGGAGTGGAAAGAAGCACACCAGATTTCCCATCCTGCATTCTGGAAGCTGGAGGGCAACGAGTGGCTTTGTCGCACGATGTTTGACGAAGTGCCGCTGCCGCACCACTGGCCGGTGTATGTAAGCCACGCAGAAGCGGAGGCGTACGCCAAGTGGGCCGGCAAGTCTCTTCCCACCGAAGCACAATGGCATCGCGCCGCCTACGGAACTCCGCAAGGTAGCGAGCGAATGTACCCCTGGGGCGACGAGCCGCCCACCAATGAACGCGGCAATTTCGACTTTCGTTCCTGGGATCCAGTGGCAGTCAATGCATCTGCGCAGGGAAATAGCGCATTCGGTGTCGCTGACATGCTCGGCAACGGCTGGGAGTGGACTTCGACCGTCTTCGGACCATTCCCCGGGTTCCAGCGATTTCCGTTTTATCCCGGCTACTCTGCCGATTTTTTCGACGGCAAGCATTACGTCATGAAGGGCGGCTCCGCCCGTACTGCCACTTGCATGTTGCGGCGGTCCTTCCGCAACTGGTTTCAGCCGCACTATCAGTATGTCTATGCGGGATTTCGCTGCGTGAGGTCGAAATGAAACGAAGCCGGCATTTCATGGTTACCGAGGCGGTCACTGCTGATCCGGTTCTGGAGTTTGCCTCAGACGTGCGCGCCGGCCTGACGAAACCAGGACAGAAGGAATTGCCGTCCAAGTACCTCTACGATACGGTCGGATCGAGCCTGTTTGAAGTCATCAGCGTGCTCCCGGAATACGGATTGACCCGCGCCGATGAACGTCTTCTGCGAACCTACGCGAGCGAAATCGTCGACCGGCTTCCATCTCCCGTGGTTGTCGCAGAACTCGGCAGCGGCAGCGGCAAGAAGACACGCTGGATTCTGGAGGCGCTGTGTCGCAGGCAGCACACCTCCTATTGCCCCATCGAAATTTCGCGCACTGCATTAGCCATGTGCGAACGCGAGTTGGGCGATATCGAGTCGATGAGTATTGTGGGATTCGAACGCGAGTACCTTGACGGATTGCTGGAAGTCGCGGCCCGCCGCAAAGAGCATCAGCACCTGCTGGTATTGTTCCTGGGCAGCACCATCGGCAACTTCGATCGCGAGGCTGGACACAAGTTTCTGCAGAAAGTGCGAAGAATTCTCCGCCCCGGAGACGCTCTTCTGCTCGGCACCGATTTAGAAAAGCCGGTCCACCAGATGATGCAGGCCTACGCTGATCCCCTGGGTGTGACGGCAGCCTTCAATCTCAACCTGCTGGCGCGATTGAACCGGGAATTGGACGCTGACTTCTCTTTGCCCCACTTCGAGCACGTGGCTCGTTACAATTCAGAAGCACGAAGCATGGAGATGCACATCCGTTCGCGTCGCCTTCAAACCATCACTATTCCTGCCGCCGATCTCTCTCTCACTCTCGAACCAGGCGAGACCATCTGGACCGAAAGCAGCCACAAGTATGCTCCGAAGGAGCCATTCCAGCTTGCTCAACAGGCCGGCTTTCACTGTGACGCGCAGTGGATTGATCGCGAATGGCCTTTCGCGGAAAATTTGTTCATCGCCGAGTAGTGAGCTGATTACCCACACGCCACCGGCAATTTCCCGTCCAATACAGGAAATAATGTATTGTACCGGACACATTTCTCAGCCTACTCTTTTGGGCGTTTCGTCGGTCCAGCGCGCCTGCGGAGCTCCACTGTCAGCTGTTGATGACCTATTTCGTTCGGGCTGATGACTGCGTGGCGAGGGAATGGACGTACCACAACAAGGCCCATTGCCCCATGCCCGAACCGCTCTCCATCCTCGTAGTCGATGACGAATTAACCATCCTTCAGACGCTGGGCATGATCCTGAAACGAGCCGAGTACAGCGTCACTACGGCCCAGAGTTGTGCTGAAGCCCTGTCTTTGCTGAAAACTGCGCATTTCGACGTGGTCATCACCGACCTTAGCATGGAGAAGGAAGACATTGGCTTCGAGGTCGTTCGTGAAGCCCAGAGATTGAAGTCTAGACCGGTGATCGTCGTTTGCACGGGCTACGCCAACAAAGTCAACTCCCGCGTGGCACTCAACATGGGAGTGGATTACCTCGCCCTGAAGCCGGTCGAAATCGACGAACTCACGGCCGCCTTGCGCCGATTGCTTCACCGCCGAGGCCTCTCGCCACAACGGCGCACATCGGCTGGAACGGGGGAGTAACCAACACTTTGCGCTCCCCGGCACCGCAATGCTCGACCGCTTACTCCGATTGTGGCAGACTGAGTAGACATCCAGAAAAAGTCGACGCCGCAGCGAGTGCTATTCCTATCCCAGAGAAGGTCGACCGCCTGTCTTGTCCCGCGCGGCGGGTGCCATTTGCCGTCTTCGCTTCTGCCGATCTTCCTGCTTGCGTTTTTCACCTTGCTCTCAAGTCCCGCTGACGCCCAGATGGACATTGGCGCGGTTACCGGCACCGTGTCCGACAGCAGCAATGCCCGGGTCGCGGGTGCCCGCGTTACTCTCGATAATCCACTGAGCGGACGACAAAGCCAGGCGGTTACCGACAGCCAGGGGCAGTTTGCCTTTGACAATGTGCCGTACGGAACCTACGAGCTTCACATTGACGCGCGTGGCTTCGAAGCCGCCAGGCGCACAGTCGCAGTAAAGTCGAATGTACCCACCCAGCTCGCGTTAAATCTCTCCGTCGTGGGTAAACAGGAATCCGTCACCGTCCAGGGAACTCCCGATCTGTTGCAGGAAGACAGCGCGCGTACTGAAACTGTGATCGATGAAAAGACGATTCAGATCGCTCCAACCGTGGTTCGCCAGGACGCCGTGCAGTCGCTGGTCGCGACCGGACCAGGCTGGAACACTGAAAATGACGGGTTAATGCACATTCGTGGCGTAGACGACGGTGCCCTTTATGTCATGGATGGAGTGCCGGTCCCGGATCGCATGGACACTCTGTTCGCGGCATCCTTCAATACCGAAAGCATCAGCTCGCTCAATGTGATCACCGGCAACATCCCGGCGGAATTCGGCGATCGTTCCGGAGCTGTCGTCATCGTTCAACCGAAATCAGGCCTTAGCACGCCTCTGACCGGCACGTTTTCCGCCGGCGCAGGAAGCTTTCACTCCGGCGAGCTGTCAACCACGCTCACCGGGGGAACGAAAAAATGGGGATTTTTCCTGGGTGCGGGTGCGCGTCGTTCCGATCGCTACTTGGATCCTGTGGATCCGCGCAACTTCAACAATCGTGGAGGAGCCGCATCGCTGGGCTTGCGTGCCGACTGGCACGTTACAGAAGCAGATATGATCCGGCTGAACGGATCCACCCATGGCGCCGATTTCCACGTTCCTAACAACCTGGCGCAGGAACTTGCGGGACAACGGCAGCGGCAAGAGCTTCGCAACAATCGCGAATCCATTCTGTGGCAGCACACCTGGTCAGCCAACACCTTGAGCGATGTGGCTTATTTCCGCGACTTCTTCAGCGCTCACCTGACGCCAAGTGTTTTCGACACCCCATTGACGGCTACCCAGGACCGCCATCACGTTCGGCAGGGAATTCTCGGTAGTCTCACCCACGTTGCTCACGGGCATTCCATCAAGACTGGCATTGAGACCTACCGGGTTTCCATCAACGAGTTCTTCACTTTCGGCATCACCGATCCGCACGCCGCCATGGAAGCTGACATCAGCGAGGCCGCCATGGCTTTCACGCCGGCGGCGCCGTTCCTGTTCCGCGGCCATGCCACACGGTGGCTGCAGTCGGTCTATGGGCAAGACGATTTTTCTCCGCTGAAAGGGCTCACGGTTAATGCAGGTCTCCGCTACGATCACTCCGAACTGCTCATTTCTGATCAGCAGTTCAGCCCCAGGCTGGGCGCCGTTTACTACATAGGCCGTACCGGCACTGCTTTGCGCTTCTCCTTCAACCGGTTGTTTATGCCTCCGCAAGTGGAGAACTTGCTGCTGGCGAGTTCCGAACAGGCTCGGCAGCTCTCTCCCTTCGCGACGCCTCAGGCCGGCGGTGGCGGATCGACGATCTATCCCGAGTCGGTGTCGGCCTGGGAAGCGGGAATTGCGCAAGCACTGGGAAAATCGCTACGGCTGAATTTGGCATACTGGTGGCGAACTTTCCGTAACATCGATGATCCCAATGTTCTGTTCAGCACCAATATCATTTTTCCCAACACCGTCGCGCGCGCCAGGGCAAAAGGGCTGGATGTCCGCCTGGATGTTCCGGAACGCAAAGGATGGTCTGGTTACCTGAGCTACACCAACGGGCGCATCACCGAGATTGGTCCTTTGAACGGTGGCTTATTTCTCACCAACGACTTTATAGAAATTGGACCCGGCACCGAGTTCACTCCCGATCACGATCAGAGAAACGCCGGGACCTTCGCGGTCACCTACGCCGCGCACTGGCGCGGCCTATGGAGTTCGTTCACTGGTCGCTATGAAAGTGGTGTGCCGATCGAAGTGCCCGATTCAGGTCTGCTGCCGCTGAGCACGCTTCCTGGCGCTGACTTGGTAAATTTCACAACTGAACGGGTCAAGCCTTGGACGGTATTCGGCTGGTCCGCGGGTATAGACCTGCTTCAGCGCGAACATTTCACCGCCACCGGACAATTCGACGTGCAGAACCTTGCTGACCGCTCCTTTGTCTACAACTTCGGCAATCCATTCTCGGGAACACACTTTGGCTATCCGCGCCTAATCGCGGGACGGCTGAAATTCACCTTTAAGTAGGGCGCCGCTGTCTATGCAAGATTCTCGTTGACGATCCTGCCCACTTCAAACATGGTGATTTTCTTTTTGCCGAATAGCGGCTGCAGCTTTTCGTCGGCGAGGATCTCCCGGCGATTGCTGGGATTCTGCAGATCGTGCTGCTTGAAGTAGTCCCAGAGGCCCTTGACCGCCTCAGCGCGACTGATCGGAGTGTTATTGCCCAGTACTTCCGCAAGTTTTGCCGAAGGTCTTAATTTCTTGCTCAGTGCTGCATTTGGCATCAGTAACTCCTCAACGTTACAGAACCGGCGCGTGGCGTAGGCTTATCTGATGTCACCGGGGCCAGGTGCGTTGTTTGTGAGTTGCCGCCGCATCAGCAACCATACCAACGCTTTGCGGCTAATAGCGAAGAACTTAGGCTAGAAACCCAGGCTGGGTTGTCTGCGCGTATTATTCTGAACCAAGCTGCACCACCATCGCCATGAACAGCTTCAGCGTTGTCGGCCTCGGAGAAGTGCTGTGGGACATATTGCCTGCTGGCCCACAGCTGGGAGGTGCTCCCGCCAATTTCGCTTACATCAGCAGCCTGCTCGGACATCGCGCGTTCGTCGCCAGCTGCGTCGGTGCCGATGGGCTGGGTAGCAAGGCGACTACAACACTCCAGAACTTAGGTGTCGTCACTTCTCATCTTCAATCACATCCCCAGCATCCGACCGGAACAGTTCAGGTGCGATTGGATGAGAACGGTCAGGCGGAGTTTGAAATCCTGCCCTATGTTGCCTGGGATTTTCTGCAGTGGACGGTGGAGTGGCAGCAGCTTGCCCTTGCTTGTGACGCCGTGTGCTTCGGGTCACTGGCACAACGGTCATCGGCCTCCCGAAATACCATTCAGAACTTTCTAAAGACAACGCGCGCCGCCGCTGTTCGTATCTTCGACGTGAACTTGCGGCAGAGTTTCTTTAGTGGCGAAATATTGCGGCGCTCCTTTGAATTGGCAGACATTGTCAAGCTGAATCACGAAGAATTGCCGAGAGTCGCCCGGGCGTTTGGATTGGGCTACGAGAGCGACCAGCATGCCGCCGCCCTGCTGCGGGCGGAATACGATCTTGACCTGCTCTGCGTTACGCGTGCCAGCGCGGGTAGCCTGCTGGTTTCGCCTGATGAGATGGATGACCATCCAGGTTTCCAGGTCAAGGTCGTCGATACGGTCGGCGCGGGTGATGCGTTTACCGCCGGGCTGGTGCACGAATACTTGCGGCATTCGACCTTGCATGAAATGAATGAAACTGCGAACCGCCTCGGCGCCTGGGTTGCGAGCCAAAGCGGAGCGACGCCCAAGCCTCCAGTCGGCGGTCTCGCTCCGGTGCTTGCGGCTTTTACCTGAGCGCCTCCACAGTCAAACGTCAATGGCTCTTCCTCGTTGAACTATAAGCTCATGAACACCGCTGGTTCTTTTTCACTGAATGAAAAAGTTCTGGGAACAGGCAGCCAGAAACTCAGATGCCACTGTTTGCAGGTGCTCTTTCTGCTATGCTCATGAGCCACTCTGGCGTGTCGCGAGAACAAAGAAGCGGATCGGAAAAGAACGTCAGTTCATGCCCATGCACGCATCTACGACATTCGATCGGGAACAAGCACTGTCGATTCTTCGCGCGGCCAAGAACCGCCTAGAGTACTTAACTCCCAATGACTGGTCATTGCTGGTCGACAAAGGAATGCCCGCGCATTTCAAGCAGGGCGAGTGTTTGATTCGACAGGGTGAAAAAACCAGCTCCGTTTTTCTTCTGCTGAGCGGGGCGGCTACTATACAGGTTTATGCCACCAGGATCGCTCAAATTGGGGCGGGCGAGATCTGCGGCGAAATGGCATTTCTCGAGAAGAGCTTGCCCAGCGCGACCGTCACTGCAGAACAACCATTACAGGCGCTGATGGTGGAATGGGATGCACTCTCCGATGTATTTGAGCTCTTCCCCCATTTGGGCTCGCGTTTTTACCGCTCTCTGGCCGTAAATCTGTCCCGGCGACTGCGCGAGCAAATCATTTTCAAGCAGGGTGAAAAGAAATAGAACTGGATCGGCTACTGCCCGGCGCGCAGAGGGGAGATGATCAGGCGGCCAGTCGCTTTCTTCTTGGAATCGGATTTCTCCGTCTGGTACACAACATCCAGTCCACCATCGACCGTGGTCGAAGCCTGTGCGAGCGTGGCTGCAAGCCCGGAGTATGAGCGGCTGACTTCCTGGTTTGCCTGGAGTACCACCGGGCTGCCTTTGTCGATCGCCGGACCTATCAACTGGTAGTTGTTCGGGATTTTCCAAAGGATCTTGCAGTTGGTCGCTTTTTCCACGTCAGCATCGCCGAAGCCCGGAATTTTCTTGTAGCGGTTCAGCAGGATGCGCACGTGCTCGCGCCCGCCGCCTTCTTCAAGGAAGCCTTGCATGCGGCCGGCGCTCCACAATGAGACCACATCTGCCTGGGTGACCAGTAAAACCGCATTGGAGAGGTCGCACACCAGGCGCGCCGTTTGATCAAGACGGCTGGAACAGTCCACCAGCACGTAGCTGTAATTGCTGACCAGAAGATCGAAAAGGCGCGCAAGTTCTGCCGCAGTGGGGGTCACCGGGTAGGGTTGCTGAGGGCCGGCCAGCAGATGCAGGCCGTTTCTGAATTGCGTCATCAAGCCCTCGAGCAGCGATCCATCCATGCGGTGCAGATTCTGCAGCGCATCCGCGGTTCCAAATTGCGGCCGCAGATTGAGGTGCAGCGCCGCGTGGCCTACCGGCGCGAAATCGACAAGGACGACCTTGCCTTCAGCTTCCTGCAGGGCAATCGCCGTATTCACGGCGGCCGTTGTGGCTCCGCAGCCACCCTTCGCGTTGATAAAGCTGAACACCTTCCCCTTGCCTACGCGCGTTCGGTTCTTGTTTCGCGCAGTGGTGTGGCGGGTCAGGCATTCAAGCAGAGTCTCGCGGCTGGCATGCCGATCCAGGAACTCACGTGCTCCCGCCCGCATGGCAGAAACAATAATCATCGGATCCTGGATCTCGCCCGCGGCAAAAATCGTAATTTCGCTGGTCGTCGCGTGAATCAGTTCGATGGCGCTGATCGCCCGCTGCGGATTCCTGGGATCGATATCGATTAAGGCTACTTCTGCCTGCAAGTCTTGAATCTGGCGCAATACCGGGTCGGTCGGGCCCAGCGGGAAACCGAGATTCGTGTATACCGTCCTGCCCAGGTTAGTGCTCTCCACTCGGTTTTGGAGAACATTCAACTGCTCCCGATCCTCGCTCAGGACAGCGACGGCAATGCCATGCATGGCTGGGTTCTCGAAATTATCTCGATTAAATTGCATGGTATGAGGGAGAAGTACCTACTACCAAATGACCTTGGTAACGTGCAGCCATCGGCAGGGCCATAATTCCCAGGGCACCTTCTGGCCAGAGCGGAGCTAAACACAAGGTGAAGCCGGGAGACATCACTGAAACTGGGGAATCTCAGTGGATCCTGAGACTCTCTTTAATCTGTTCGTATTCTAAGACAAGTGAACATGCTTGAAAAGGCTGCGGAGGGCAAAAAATTCTTTTTCAGAAAAAATCATGCTGAGTGAGGCGCCGCTAGAGGTCCAATTGAGACCGGGACTGAACACGCCTAAGCGCGGCTATGTGAGCGGATTAGGAGTCAGGGGCGTGTCGCGTTCACTCGAAATCGCGACCAATTGGCGCTCCGTATCCTGATTCAAATACTCGTAGCTTTCCAGGTGTACCGCTACCCCAAATTTGCTTCCGCACACGGGCTCCTGAACCCGCAACACACGTCCCCGACAACGCACATGCATGCTCTCGGACAGCGTAATCTCCGCCGGCATCGAAAGCGTGACCTCGACTGCCGTGCCGCTCTCGAGCGGGAAATCGGTGTAGAGAAACAGGCCGCGAGCACTGAGGTTCTGCGTGAAACCCAGTTCCTGGCGGCCAGATGTAAGCTGGCGAACCCAGAGGCGCTGCTGGAAATCAAAACGCTGCGCGGCGCGCCGTTCTAGTTGAAGAGAACTATCGCCCATAGTTGCCCCAGCGAATACGCCTACAGAGAAGTCGAAGGTCCTGGCGCTATGTCAGACAAAAGACGCAGACTAAACTCTACCCCAATAGCTGGCCACCGGGAAGTTGCAACTTGGTGACGGTATCCGCGCCACACGTGCGCAATCGAGTGCCTGCGTCAAGCCGTTACGTTACATCCACGACGAACCCGCAAATCCCATCTGAAGACGAACCGTATTGCTGACATCGGCTGCCGGCTGCGGAAATTTGATTTACCTTAGATCTTGATCCTCCTGAGGCGCACGAACCGCGTGGCGAGATCTGTTCCATCAACACAAGCCCAAAAGCACGATGAAGCCACTTCCAACCCTGGTAAAGGGCCTGGTTCGCGCCTGCAGGTGACGCTGCGCGCGCTTCGCCATCGAAATTTCCAGCTCTTCTTCAGTGGCCAACTCATTTCTCTCATCGGCACCTGGATGCAAACCGTGGCGCAGTCCTGGCTGGTTTACCGGATCACCGGCTCCTCCCTCCTTCTGGGCTCGGTTGGTTTTGCCAGCCAGATTCCGGTATTCATCGTGGCCCCATTTGGCGGGACCTTGGCCGACCGGGCGGACCGTCAGAAAGTGGTGATTGCCACTCAGACCGCATCCATGGTTTTGGCATTTATTCTTGCCGCTTTGACTCTAAGCCACCGGATCCAGGTGTGGCACATTTTCGTGCTCGCCGGCCTGCTCGGCGTGGTCAATGCTTTTGATATTCCTGGGCGGCAGGCCTTTCTGGTCGACATGGTCGGCAAGGACGACCTGATGAATGCGATTGCCTTGAACTCCTCCATGTTCAATGGCGCGCGCATCATTGGCCCGGCGGTCGCTGGCGTTCTGGTCGCCAGGATCGGCGAAGGCTGGTGCTTTTTCGCCAACGCCGTCAGCTACATCGCTGTCATTATTGGGCTGATGATGATGGACGTTCATTGCCCCACGCGCGCGGGCAAGACGAACTCCCAGCTCGAAGACATTAAAGAAGGGTTCACCTTCGTCCGGAATACCGCGCCCATTCGGGCCCTGCTTCTCCTGCTCGGCCTGGTGAGCCTGGTGGGCATGCCGTACACGGTGCTGATGCCGGTTTTCGCCGATCGCATCCTGCACGGCGGAGCGCGCGGGCTCGGCATCCTGATGGGGGCCACCGGCGTCGGCGCTTTGCTCGGCGCTTTAACACTAGCGGCAAAGTCCGGGGTGAAAGGCCTCGGGCGACTGGCCGCTTACTCGTGCGCCGGCTTTGGCGTGAGCCTTGCCGTGTTTGCTTCTTCCAGGAATTTCGTTGCTTCTACCGTTCTTCTCGTGCCTGTGGGTTATTGCATGATGCTGCAGATGGCCTGCTCGAACACGCTGATTCAAACCATGGTCCCGGATGCGCTGCGAGGCCGCGTGATGGCGTTTTATTCGATGATGTTCATGGGCATGGCTCCCTTCGGTGCGTTCTTTGGAGGCGCCATGGCTGACCGCCTTGGAGCGCCTCTCACGGTCGCGACAGGAGCGATTGCGTCCGTTCTCGGCGCACTCTGGTTCTACCTGCAACTTCCGAAGATCCGCATTGAGGCACACCGCTTGATTGTTGCGCAGTCGGTGCTGGCCGGCGAACCCGCTGAGGAGATCACTACCAGCGTCATCGAAGATTAATTTCGGCGATAACCGTTTTGAGGCGCTGCGCCCGCTCTCGCGTGACAACGGCCGCTAGGCCACTCCATCGAAGTACTTCACGCTGAGTTCAGGAGCCGTCTCTGCTGTGGTGGGCGTTGTGTGAAGCCCGTATTCGTAACCTTTTTCGAACGCTTTCAGGTTCAGATCGCAGAATCGCGCGGGCACAGAATCTGCCACCGCTTGGCGCACGGCATCGGGATTGAGCAGCCCGGTCACTGCCGTGGAAAATCCCACCATCACTGAATTCAACACCATTCGTTTCCCAAGTTCTTCGGCGAGCCGCGTCGCGGGAATACTGAAGACTCTCGTGCCGGACGGGATATCGCTCACCCGCACTAAATCTTGCTCGACGATGAGAATGCCATTTTCCTTCAGCTCAGGTTGAAAGCGGGAATATGCTTCTTGCGACAATGTAACCAGGATGTCGGGCCGGGTGACATACGGATACAGGATCGGAGTGCCCGACAGCACCAACTGTGCACTACAAGCTCCGCCGCGCGCCTCCGGACCAAAATTTTGAGTCATGGTGGCGAACTCGCCCTGGAAAATGGAGGCTGCCTTACCCAGGATGATGGCCGATAGGATAACTCCCTGGCCTCCAAAACCGGCGAGCCTTATTTCGGTCAGCTGCATGAATTCTCCTCGGCGCAGGCATTTCCCCCCACCGTTGCTTCGCACGAGATGTAACGCTCGCCCAGCGATTCGGTCATCTGTGCGTTCAGCAGCGCCTGGTAATCCGGCCGGTCACGGTCCACGAAATTGCCCACGACGATCTCGCCATTCAGCGTCAGCCCGACTTCACTGGTCGCGGCTCCATGTCGGATCTTGCTCTTCTCCTTGTAATACTTCATGGTCTCGAGTCCGTCCCCCATGCCGTTTCTTCTCTGATACAAAGTCGGGCAGGGCGAGATGACTTCGATAAAACTGAAACCCTTCTTCTGGAAAGCTTCGCCAATTGACCGCGCCAGTTGGCGGACGTGAAACGTCGTCCAACGGGCAACGTAGACCGCGCCGGCAGCCTCTACGAGATGAGGAAGATTGAATGATGGCTCGAAAGTGCCGTACGGCGCGGTCGACGTGACCGCGTGGCCGGGTGTCGTGGGTGCAGTTTGGCCGCCGGTCATCGCATAAATCAGGTTGTTCACACAGATCACTTTCAGATCGATATTGCGGCGTGCCGCATGTATCAGGTGGTTTCCCCCGATCGCTGATAGATCACCGTCTCCCGAGTAGACGACCACGTTCAGCTTGGGATTCGCAAGCTTCAGGCCCGTGGCGAAAGGGATCGCGCGGCCATGCGTGGTATGGAAAGAATCAAGCTTTACATAACCCGCGACCCGCCCCGTGCAACCGATTCCCGATACCAGCGCCAGGGACTTCAAATCGATCTTCGAGTCGATGAGAGCGCGCGCAAAGCTATTTACTGTCGTTCCGATTCCGCAGCCGGGACACCAGATGTGGGGCATGCGGTCCGATCGCAGGAACCGTTCGACGGGGCTGAGGATGTTTGTCATCGACTCGCCTCCACGATGGCTTTGGCGATATCTTCGGGCCGATGCACGCCGCCCCCCGCATGAGGCACCAGAAGCGTCTTCGCTTTCCCGGCTACAGCGCGTTCCACCTCGCGAACCATTTGTCCCAGGTTAAGCTCGGGGACGACGAATGCTTTAGCCGTCGCGGCTAGTTCACGTATGCGCTCTTCGGGGAATGGCCATACTGTAATCAACCGGCATTTCCCGGCTTTCACTCCCTGTGCACGGGCGAGATCAATCGCGCGTTGCGCCACTCTGGAGGTGATTCCGTAGGAAACAACGATGACATCTGCGTCTTCAATGCGCGCTTCGTCCAGCAGCGCGAGCCGGCCTTGAGCGGACCGGATCTTGTTTTGTAAACGGCGTACGAGCTTGTCCTGCACTTGCGGTGTCATGTTCGGATAGCCGCGCTCATCATGGGTCAAGCCCGTCACGTGAAAGTTGTAACCTTCACCCGCCTGTGCGATCTCCGGCACCATGTCCCCGTTAGTCGCGTATGGTAGGTATGCGTCGGCGGACTTCCGGGTTAATTTGCGTGGCGTGACCTCGATATGCTCGGCCGCCGGAATCACCACCTTTTCCGTCATGTGCCCCACCACTTCGTCCATCATCAGCATGACCGGGACGCGAAACTCCTCGGCTAAGTTGAATGCGCGGATGGTCAGGTCGAAGCATTCCTGCGGCGAATTGGGCGAGAGCGCGATGATTTCGTAGTCCCCGTGCGAGCCCCAGCGGGCCTGCATCATATCGGCTTGCGCGGGAAGTGTCGGCAACCCCGTCGAAGGTCCGCCACGCTGCACGTCGATGAAGACGCAGGGTGTTTCGGTCATCGCCGCATAGCCGATGTGCTCCATCATCAGTGAGAATCCCGGGCCTGAGGTGACGGTGAAAGCCTTCGCCCCACCCCATACCGCCCCTTGCAGAGTGATCGAGGCCGCCAGTTCATCTTCCATCTGGATGAACGTCCCCCCCACGGTGGGCCCGCGGGCCGCAAATCGTTCCACCACTTCGGTGGACGGTGTTATGGGATACCCCGCTGCGAATCGGGCTCCTGCCGCCAGAGCTCCTTCGCAGCAGGCATGGTCGCCGTCGATGAAGTGCGTGCCGGTAAGCACGCCGCGCGGATCAGCTTGCATGGCCCGCGCCTTCCTTTACCGCGGCGGTTTTGGTGGCATAAATTGCGAAGTCCGGGCAGTACATGCCGCACAGATCACAGCCGCTGCACTTCTCCGGTGCCACCACGTGTGGCGGATGGTACCCCTTGGAGTTGAAAGCGGACGACAGCGCCAGCACCCTGGTAGGACAGAACTCCACGCAGAAGCCGCAGGATTTGCAGCGCTCAACGATGATGGAAACGCGCCCTTTTGCCACGTGCACCCCACATGCGCCGGAACGGTTTGCCGCTCCTGAACTCTTTCATTATCGAAGGAGCTCGTCGCACCAGGGTGTGATCGACATCACTAATCGTTGTGAGCTTGGCCACGGGATAAAACGGCTTCGCGAAATGCCCGACCGCACGCGCGCGATAAAAAAAGGCGGCCCTCACGGACCGCCGATCTGGTGAACAGAAGCTGCGCTAGAAGTTCAACGCAGCTTTCAACTGGATCATTCGTGGGGAGGAGTCGCCTCCCAGAAAAGAACCCAACAAGCTGGTCGGCGTGTTTACCGTATTGATGATGGTGCCGAACTGGCTGCTGGTAACGTCCCCCACTGGCTGGTCGAAGTTGGCATGGTTCAGGATGTTGAAGAACTGCGCGCCCAACTGGAGTTTCGCGCTCTCCCAGTGAGGAATCCCGAAGTTCTTCATAAGGGTAAGGTCGGTGTTAATGAAATTTGGGCCGTAGACCTGGTTCCGGCGTTGCCGTCCGAAACCCGTGGGCGACGGAGTAAACATAGCTGCCGAGAGGCATGGCCGATCGACCGCGGACGTGCCGCACTGGGTTGGCGCTGCTCCTACCTGGTTGCCAAACAGGAAAGCACCGATATCGGCCAGCGGCCCGCCGTAGTTGTAGCTCGATAATGCTGCAGTGTCGGCTACGTCGGTGACCGTGAACGGCAAGCCGGTGCGGGCAAACACGGTTCCGGCGACCGTCCATCCGCCCACCAGGCCTTTCCAGCCTTTCGTCCAGGGCGTATCCCAGACGTAGTTCAGGCTGAAATAGTGGCGCGTGTCATAGTCAGCATTGCCATAGTTAAAAGCTTTCAGGTCAAACGGATCCTGCGGAGCGAGCACGCTGACATTAGTCTTGAAGTTGTACTGCAGGAATCCTCCGTTGGAGATTTCGTCGAGCGCATGGCTCCACGTATAGTTCGCTTGCAGTTGCAGTTGCGAAAAACGCCGTGTTACCGCAACAGTTAAGCCGTTGTAGTTGGAGACCGCCGGATTCGATACTTCTGTAACCGTGCCGAAACGGGGATCCATTGGAGCCGTCGGCAATCCCGCAAACGCGGTTCCCGTGCCCAGTGCGGTCGCGCAGGGTGTCGGAGAGGTGAGTAGCGGGGTCACGTTACAGTAGGCATTCAGGCCGGGATTCTGCGTGGTTTCGTAGATGCCGTGATTGCCCGCGTAGTTCAACTGCAGAGATGTTTTGCTTCCGAGCGCCTGCTCCACTTCCAGGTTCCATTCCTGGTAACGGGGATAATGAACGGTGTGCGCCGAGTTGAAGAAATTGGGCGGCGTAAATAACGCCCCCGCGGGGCTCGCAAGAATCGACCCCAGGGTAGCGCCCGAGTTGAACCCCCCTACAAATGACGCATTGGAAGCCGCCGTCAGTGATGCTGCGCTGCCCGGCACGTTCGGCGCCAGCAGTGCGCCTGGCAACGTGGTGAATGTGTTTTTCAAAGGCGAATTTGTGTCAAAGCTGGTAGCCACGGTTGCCGGGAAGATGTCGGCGAACAAGCCGAACCCTCCACGAATGACCGTATTGCCATTCCCATGTGGCTGCCAGGCGAAGCCAAAGCGCGGCTCCCACGCGATGCTTTCGTAATTGGGCAGCGCCTCATGTAAGCCCGTGCGGATAGCTTGGTTATACGGCTGATTGACGTCGTGAGAAATGTTGAGGAACGAGTCGCTCAGACGCGCAAAACAGTTCGTCTGGCACACGGGGTTGGAATTGTGTTCTGCCCGTAGCGCCAGGGTTATTTTCAATTTCGGCGTAACCGCAATTTCATCCTGGCCATACAGACCAAGGCTGTACAGCGCCAGCGGTTCTGTCGGGCGCGTGCTGAATGCCTGCGTAAATGCATCCACCGTGCCGCTAAAGAAGCTTCCCAGCGACGCGAATGTCGCGTTGGGGAAGGTGGCGTTGAAGCCGCCTGGAGTGTAGTCGGTCACGTCATTTCGTCTGAAGTTCACGCCAAAGCGGAGGGAATGACGGCTCTTCTGCAACGAGTAGTCATCCTCAATCTGATACTGCGTCACATTGCGTCCCTGCGGCCACGTGCTGTAGAGCTGCAGAGCTCCTCCCCCCATGGTGTAGAAAAGGTTGCTGAAGTTCATCTGAAACGGCAGCAATGCCTTTGCGGCAGCCATATTCGGTGGCCCGAAGACCGCGCTGTACCACGATCCCGCCAGGATGAATTGATTCACCGCGCTGGCGCCGATGGTATGGTTCTCCTGGAACTGTCCCTCGTATTGCGGTTGCGTGCTCTGAGCATTCAGAACCGGGCTGAGGGGATCGGTATAGCTCGCTTGAAGCCCGTGATCCGTGCGGAAATGAATGAACGCGCGATCGTTGTTACCGATGTTTTGATCGACCCGTGCGGTCAGCAGCCATTCATTGGTCTGGTTTCCGGCTGTTGACTGGAACTGCAAAGCGCATGGCGCGCCACCCGCCAGCCCGGAGAACGTTCCACAACCGTTACCGGTCGCGGCGCCGGTTGCCGAAACCCCGGGCTGCAGAATGTTCGCCGCGCGGTTCGCGCCCGGCGCCCTGTTGAACAAATTAAAAATGTTGTTATAGAAGGATATCTCTCCCGCGGTACCAGGATTCGCGGCAAGATTGCCCAAAGTCGCAGCCTGGAACTGGGGACTCGGAATGTTGACCGGCGTGCTGGTAGGAATCAGTAGCCGCAATCCTTCCGTGTTGACGAAGAAGAACGTCTTGTTTTTGACCATGGGTCCGCCCAGCGATGCCGCCCATTGGTTAGCATTATCGAACGGCCGTGGAGCGGCATTCCGATTGTTGAAGAAATTATTGGCGTTCATGATGCGGCCGTTCCACCAATACTGCGCATTCCCGTGAAAACCGTTGGTCCCGGACTTCGTCACATAATTTACGTTCGCGCCGGCAAGCCCGCCGTACTGTCCCGAGTAGCCGTTGTTCACGACGGTGGCCTGCTGAATGTCGTTCTGGCCCAACAGGAGGTTGGTCGCGCCAGAATTGTTAAGGTTAAAGAACGGGTCGTTCTCGTTCATGCCATCGACCGTGTAAAGGTTAGAGGTCGCCGAGATCCCGAACGTGGCGCTGTTGCCGTAGCCGCTCTGCGTATTCATCACTGCGCCCGGAGCCGTCTGCACGATGTAACTCAAATCGTTACCCGGGTTGGGAGCGTTGGCGATCTGCTCAGGCGTGAAGGATGTCGAGATATTCCCGTTCTCCGCTTGTACGACACCTCCTTCTGCCGTGACTTCCACCGTGGTAGCCGCGGTCGAAACCGCAAGCTGAACATTCGTTGTCGTGGCTTGACCGACCACGACAGTGGCGTTCTGCTGCGCAGGCTGAAAGCCTTGCTGGTTAACTGTGACCGTGTACGGGCCAGGGGGAAGGAGAGAGAAACGATACACACCCTGGTTATTAGTGTTATGTGTCTGAGTAGATCCCGTCGTCGTATTTTTGATGGTCACTGCTACGTTCGGAACTATCGCGCCGGTGGGGTCAGTTACTACTCCAGTGATATCCCCGGAGGTAAGCGACTGTCCGGCAGCGAATAACGCGAAGAGCGACATAGCAACCAATGCCAGGAGTAAGTGGAGAAATCTTCGTGATAACCGCATCGAACTTTCCTTTCCATGATTCGGGTAGAGACAACGTGATCCAATGCAGCTCACCTTGTCCGCGATTAAGGTTTCAAGGTTCGGCTTCCGAACTACAAGTCCGGATTCAGTGGCCGCCTCCGTGCGCCTTGCCGCTGAGCGGGTCATTGCCTGGTTGGGAATGCACTGTAGAAATGCCAGGTAGTTGCTGTAGCAGTCGTGCAACAGAAAAAGTCGCGAAGTGGCGAACTTACAAAACGCCGTGGGAAAATCTGAGCAGACCCGTTGGAACGCTTGCAACAGCAACATAACCTACACTTTTGCCATTGCAAATCGGGCACCAATGTTGTCGACGAGCGTGGCTGATGATACTAGGACAGTTGGTTTGCTGAAAGAACGGAGTTACTGCGGCACTCTTCGATATTTGAAAGAATCGATTGTAAAGCTACGTAATTGCGGAATCAGGTTGCCAAGATGGAAGCCGTGGTCGTTGGCTTGTGGCTCTTTCCAACGGCTACCAGAAAGATGGCGCTCTTTCCCTTTGCGTGAGGCGAGAAGAAGTGAACTACTTCGTCATCATAGAAGGTCAGGCCGGTGGCTCCTAAGTGGAGGGCGTATGCCGCCAGATATATCCTTCCACCGATCATGCCGGCTTCGAGCTGAGCTGCGCGGTATCCGCGGTTACCCAACACTTTCAGAGCTCGGTGTAAGTCGGCGAGAAAAAATATGGCGACACTCGCATCCCCGGGCAACGTTTGCTCTAGGCCAAGGTATCTCACTTTATTATCGAAACTCCCGTCCTTCAGCAGTTGCAGGCAATGGTGTGTCCGATCATAGAAATATGCGCCGGCAGCTAGCCCCTCGACACGATTAGCCACCAGGTACAGATCGTTTAACTGCGCGCCTCGCCGTGGCAGAAAATCGGCCGGCAATCCCCGCGTGGCACGATCCAGGATCGTAGAGAGTTGTTCGTAAGGGATCGGCTCAAGAGCGAATTTGCGGGTGGATCCCCGGCGCATGATCACCTGTTCGACGGTGTCGGGGAGCATGCCAGAGTCAGGCAAGGAACGCAAAGGAATGGAGTCGGTGGCGGGTGCAGCCGTTTTCTGTGGGTCTGCCGAAACCCTCTTGCGCCAATCGATCACCTCCGCAGCATTCGTAAGCGTCGAGGCTTCATGCATCTGGCGCATCGCCGGATACTCGACCTCCTCCTTTGAGTAGGCCACGATCGGTAAGCCTAATTTTGTGATCTCGCGAGCTTCAGTGTTAGCTGCTGCCGCGGTGTAGCCAACCGGAGTAAGTGACAGAGAAACTTCACGCTGCGTATCTAGATCGACCAGGCGATTGACTTCTGAATCTGCGAAGCCGGTAACGATCTCGGCTGGTAAGTGTAGTGCCTCACTCATCGCGAGCAGGTTCGCGAGGATCGTGCCATTGTCCCACCCAAAGTGGCGGTAAGTCCGCGAGCGGTATTTCCAGGCATTGCGCCAGTAAGTACCCGTGGAAATCATGATTACTGGCGCATGCACAATAGCGGGGTGCTCGCCAGTGGCCTTTACCAGCGCCGTCCGGAAGTCGCCCGCCCGCAATTGACGAAGCCCGAATTCCGCCACACTGAAGTGATAAACGCCTGCGTCAAGTCCGGGAAGATCACCGCAGACCACGTACAACTCAATCTCGTACAACGCTCCGGTACAAGCAGCCGCACGAAAGAACGTCTCGCCGCCGGGATATTTTCGGCTCTTCGTGACTCCGGCCGCGAAGAAAAGGATCTGGGCAAGCTGCTCGAGATTGGGCAGCCCTTCGTGTTTAGCGGCGCCGGTCGTGACAATCGCTGACAGTGCCGCTACGCCCGTCTGTTGGAAATCCTTAGGCAGGCGCATGATCTCGAGCGTCGGATAAATTTTGAAGAGAAGCGGCTGATTCTGCCAATCAAGAGCGTGGCCGTGAGCCCGGACACTCAGGTATGAGTGCTTGGTCCCGTTGTGATACTTCCAGGCTGCATCGGTGTCGTAATTGGGCATCCTTAGGAAATCTTATATCGAACCAGCAAAATTTGAGGAGGCGCGACACGCTGGTTGCCAGTCATGTTTTGGCTCAGTCCGTCACAAACCTTTGCGTCTCCGGAACTCGCGAATCACCACTGCGGGATCGCGATGCTCTCCGTCCACCGCATAATTCAGTTTTCTCATCTCGTCTTCAGAAATTCTGTTCTTCAACTCACTTAACGCGGCGCGAAGCTCGGGGTGCAAGCGTAACGTCTCTTCGCGCACAATGGGCACCGCCTGGTACGGCGGAAAATAATGGCGATCATCAGCCAGCACAAAAAAGTCGAACGCGTCGATAATCCCATCCGTTGTGTTGCCCGCAATCAAGTCCACCTGCCTGTCTTTCAAAGCGCGATTCAGCAGCCCCAGATCCATAATGCGGGGCGGCGCCGCGAAGCGTAGCCCATAGGTCGCGACCAGACCTTTGTAGCCGTCCGGGCGCTCCATGAACTCATATCCAAAACCGGGACGCCACTCTGAAGTGTACGCAGCGGCTTGCGAAATACTTTGCAGGTGCAGGCGGCGCGCGTCCTCTCCGCGAATTTCGATCGCAAAGGTGTCGTCAAAACCCAGCGGTGGCCCGACCTCCAGGCGAAAGCGCTCAGCGTACTCGGATTTGACGCGGTCGTACACGTCTCGCGCGCTTCCCTGGGGCGTGTGTTTGAGCACCGCGGTGAGGGCGGTGCCGGTGTATTCCGGATAAAGATCGATGCGTCCCGCAAGCATGGCTTGCTGACAAATGAAAGTCCCTGAAAGGTAAAATCGGCGGTCCACTGGCAAATGAGTTTTAGACTCGACTTGCTGGGCCAGCAATTCTCCCAGCACAAGTTGCTCGCTGAAGTTTTTCGATCCGACAACGATTCGTTGCGCTCGGGACGGTCCGCATCCGCCGAGCACCAAGCACGCGAAAAGCACACACGCCAATCCTGTGAATCGCGTGAACTTTTCAAGCGCGGAGTCCAAACTCGACTGTCTGCCCGCCTTCGCAACAACAGGTATGTTGCTGCTGGAGCCGCGCAATATCGCTTCTTGAGCACCGCGCGTCCTTCGTCCCATGATCTTAGGCGCGAGCCGAGGCCACTACGCGTGGTTGCAGTCGCCTCTCTAGCCAACCGAGGCCTAGATCCGCAAGTATGGCCAGCATGGCCGCGGGAACTGCTCCCGCCAGGATCACGGAGTTGCTCACCATGGCCAGGCCGCGGAAGATAAATTCTCCCAGTCCGCCCGCTCCGATAGCAGCCGCGATCGTGGCTAGTCCGACGCAAATGACTGTCGCTACCCGGATCCCGGCAATGATCACGCCCAGTGCCAGCGGCAACTGCACCTGAATCAGCAGCTGGCGGTCAGTCATGCCCATGCCGCGTCCCGCTTCCACAATCGCAGGATCCACTCCGGTGATGCCCACGTACGTATTGCGGATCAATGGCAACAACGCATACAGCGTGAGCGCCAGGATCGCTAACCGGTCGGCGCGCTCGCCAATCCACGGCGCCGGCAACAGGAATCCAAACAGCGCCAGGCTCGGAATCGTTTGAATGATGTTCGCGCTTCCGAGAATGGGATGGTTCAGTCGGGGCCAGCGAGTAATCAGAATCCCCAGCGGAATTCCAATCAGGACGGCGAACAGGATCGAAAATCCCACCAGCCAAATGTGTTCCCAGGTTAGCTGCATTACCTGCGTGCGATTTTGCGAAAGAAATGTCCAGAAGGTCTGATTCATGATGTGCCGTCCGCTATGCGCAGCCAGCTCACGCTGGTCTTGCCTTTCAGGCGCACTCGTCGCCAGCCAGGTTTGGCGTCGAGCGGAACGCTTCCACGTACGCCCTGACCAGCGGCTCTCTCGATTCCAGGAAATCATCCGCCGTATGCATGGCCACCATCCGGCCCGATTCCATCAGCGCGATCCGCGTCCCCAGCATCAAAGCCTCGCGCATATCGTGAGTCACAAACACCACCGTCTTCTGCAGCCGTTGTTGTAGCGCCCGGAATTCGCGCTGCAATTCGACTCGTGTCAGCGGATCGAGGGCTCCAAACGGCTCGTCCATGAGGAGGATCGGCGGGTCAGCCGCCAGCGCCCGTGCCACTCCGACTCGTTGCCGTTGCCCGCCTGAGAGTTCATGCGGATAACGCGACGCAAGCTTCGCATCCAGGCCGGTCAGTTGCAACAATTCGCTCACTCGGTGCTGGATACGCTCCTCCGGCCATTTTTCGATTTTCGGGACCAGCGCGATATTCCGTTCCACCGTGAAGTGGGGGAAAAGACCGACATCCTGAATAACGTAACCGATGCTGCGCCTGAGCAAGATCACATCCCATGCGATCGTGGACCGGCCCTGGACTTGAACTTCGCCGGAACTGGGCGTGAGCAGCCGGTTGATCAGCTTAAGCGTGGTGGTCTTGCCCGAGCCGCTGCGTCCCAGCAGCACCAGGGTTTCGCCCCTGTGTACCTGCAATTCGAGGTCGCGAACAAGTTCTTGTCCGCTCGCCACGCGAAAAAATACGTGTTGGAAATGAATGGCGGCGGAGTTGTGGCCGGATTTCATGTGCGGTTAACCCGCTTACCCCTTGTAGGAAGACTGCGGCAGGCCAGTGATGCGAATTCCGGAGTGTCCCTTGTGACGTATGTTCAGGCCAATGAGCAGCGCCGTAATCTGTTCCACGATTCGTGCATTCTCCAGCTTTCCACCGTCGATAGCCCGCACCCCGGGGATTTTCGCTGCGAGCTCGGCCGCAATTTGCATTGCATTCGGATCGTCACTGCAGATGATGACATCGCAATCGATTGGCTCATCACCGTTCATCAGTTCCGCTGACATGTTGTGGAAGGCGGCGGCTACGGACACTCCGCTGGGAACCAGTTCCGCCGCCTGCTGGGCCGCCGAACCCTGCCAGATGCCCAACGTCCGCGTTGCCCGTCCTCCGACGCCAGCCGCCAACGGCACGGTGGCGTCAATCAGTGTGCTGCCCGGACGGATGCTTGGCTTCAGTTGCTTGAGCAGTGTAGCTTGGCCCTCAAAAGGTACTGTCAGGACTAGCAAGTTGGTTGCCGCGCATACAACAGAATTTTCCGCACCTGACACCTGCGCCGACCCAACTCGCACTTTAATCTTTTCTGCCGCTTCGCTTGCCCGGTTAGCATCGCGCGAGCCCAGGATCAAAATCTCTCCAGCCCGTGCCCAGCGAAGGGCTAAGCCCAGACCTGCGGGACCGGTGCCGCCCAGCACCCCGATCACACGGCTCATGCAAACTCCGGCAACCGCGATTCTTCGGTCACCGCTTCCCAGGGCGTATGCTGAATGCGAATACGTGAATAGGTCGTGTTACGCTCCGCGGGAATCCTGCCAATCTCCATAATTAAGTTCTGAAATTCGCCGGGACTCGTGTACTGGCCCGCCGTGGCGCCCGCCTCCCGGGAAATATTCTCCTCCATCAGCGTGCCCCCGTAATCGTTCGCGCCAGCATGCAGGCAAAGCTGCGAAAGCCGCCGGTTCAACTTTACCCACGATACCTGGATGTTGTGAATCGACGCCGCCAGCATCACCCGAGCCAGTGCGTGAACCTTCAAATGCTCCGCCAGCGAGGGCCCCGAACGTGCCAATCCTTGCTGGAACAGCAGAGTGTTCTGATGAACGAATCCCAGCGGCACGAACTCGGTAAAGCCGCCAGTCTCACTTTGTATCTCGCGGAACAGCAGCAACTGGTTGACCCAGTGCTCTGGCCTTTCCATGTGACCATACATCAAGGTCGATGTGCTGCGGATTCCGCGTTTGTGCGCGGTTCGGATGATCTCTTTCCACTGCTCGGTTGAAAGTTTATTGCGCGAGAGCACGTGGCGGACATCATCATCCAGAATTTCCGCAGCCGTGCCGGGCAGCGTGTCTAAGCCATTGTCGCGCAGCATGGAAAGGTAGTCGCCCACCGGCATTCCCGTCAGTTCCAGCCCGTACAGGATCTCCATGGGTGAAAACGCGTGAACATGCATGCGCGGCGTTGCAGCTTTTACCGCCCGCAGGATGTCGCGATAGTAGAACGGCGGCAGTCCATGGGGCAGGCCGCCCTGTATGCAGACTTCCGTCGCGCCTAGCTCCCACGCCTCTTTGGCTTTGCGGGCCACTTCTTCAAGGGTCAGGAAATATGCGTCACCTTCGCGCGGTCCGCGACTGAAGGCACAGAACTTGCAGCCAACGAAACACACATTGGTGAAATTGATATTGCGGTTGACCACGTACGTCACTAAATTGCCGGCGAGTTCCCGGCGAAGCGAGTCGGCCGCGACCAGCAAACCCAGGAGGTCGTCGCCTTCGGATGTTGCCAGCAACAGGCACTCTTCACGCGAGAGGCTTTCGCCGTTTTGCGTCGTCAGGATTTTTTCTAACACGGCGCGGCAAGCACCCGTGAGGTCCTCCGCGATGTCATCCCATTCGAGTGTCGAAAAAGTTTCGAGTTCGGCGGGTGCCAGCTTTCTAACCACCACATCCTCCTTAGCGAAACAGGTCGTGGCGCGCAGGCCGAATCAGTTCACGCGCGCTGCCCTTTGCCGGTTGATAACGGAAGCCGCGCACGATGCAAGCCGGAACGCGACTAAGCTTGCCGCATACAAGGCCAGCCGCGCAAGCCAATTCATCCGCGACCGCTTCCAGGCTCACGCGCAATCGGTAACCGTTCGGATCACGAAACGCGCGATAATCGTGGATTGCCTTCATCCCGGCGATGCCAATGGCCACCTCGGTAAGACCTTCGCGCCACGGCCTTCCAAAAGTATCTGTGATGATCACGGGAATCGTGAGCTTCAGTTTCCTTTTCAGATCGCCATGAATCTTAGCGGCGGATTCGTCCGGATCCTCCGGAAGCAGCAAAGCATGGCCGCCGCCATCTACATTGGAAACGTCAACTCCGCTGTTGGCGCAGACAAAGCCATGCTTAGTCTCTGTGATCAGAACCCCATTTTTTCGGCGAACGGTTCGCTTAGATTCCCGCAGGCCCAATTCGGTTACCCGCGCATCGAGCTTGTATCTGCGCGCCCACGCCCGCGCAGCGGCCGAGGTTTTTACGCGGTCCAGGGGAACCAGGCGACCCTCGGCCTTCGACACGATCTTATGTTTTACGATCAGAATGTCGCCTGGATTAAGCCACAGTTTTTCCTTGCGAATGGACTTCAGCAGCAACTCTGAAACTGAATCTCCGGGCCGCACTTCCTCAGTAGCCCGGATTGGGATGACGCGGATCTCAGCACATCCCGTCTCCGATGCCCGCTGTGCTCGATCCTCGTGCCTGCGACCTGTAGCCATTATTCGTTGGCGGCCACCGGGTAATCGGAGAGGCTCCAGTTTCGCGCCAGTCGCTGCGCGTGGCCTTCTCCGGCGGCAGTGATCAACGCTTGCAAGTCGGCGGGATTGTCGATATCCAAGCCAATACCAGGCAGCGAGAGAATTACACAGGGCTTGCCAGTGGCTTGGGCCGCCGCCCGATGCGGCTTGAAACTGTCATTGCCAAATCGCAATGGAAAAAGGGCTGCCGGATTGCGGTAAGCCGCATTCGTACCCCGCCCATCCGATGCCGGCACCAGCACCGATCCTTCCTTCGGGGCCGCATCCATGACCTGCTGCAACTCAAATCCAGACACCAGGGGAATGTCGCCCGGAATCACCAGAGTGCTTTCGATTCCGCGGTCCACGCAAATACTGCTTGCCATCTCGATTGCGTC